>Ga0105048_10017225_pt1 | contig 11144 bp, 6 predicted proteins | sample MAT05_FD_78382 | JGI IMG/M metagenome (GOLD analysis project Ga0105048, IMG submission 78382) | Freshwater microbial communities from Lake Fryxell liftoff mats and glacier meltwater in Antarctica - MAT-05 | ecosystem: Environmental > Aquatic > Freshwater > Ice > Liftoff microbial mat | place...
CCACTCGCTCAGCGGCGCAAACGCGACGACGGCGTCTTGCGGCCGCATCAGCACGACGACGCCGAGCAGGACGCCGAGCATCAGCCAGCGCTTGAGCGTCAGCGAGCCACGCGTCGCGTCCCATCGCTCGAGAAAGAGCGCGACGGCGAAGGCGCTCGGCGCGTGCGAATAGCTCGGCAGGATCGCGCTGTAATACGGGAGCGCAGTGGCGAGCCCGATCGCCAACGCACCGAGCAGCGCTGGGCCTTCCCCTGTTCGCCGCCGCGCGACGATGAACGCGAGCACGATGGTGAGCCAGCCTGCGATGCAGGTGATCGCCATCGCGACCTCGGCCTTGGCGCCGTAACACGCGTGCTCCGCGCCGCCGACACCGACCGCGCGCGCGATCAACAGCGCGGGCGCCCACAGCAGCGCCGGGCCGACGGGCCAAGTGTTCTGCGGTCGCAGGCCTGGCTCTTTCGGCGGCGCCAAGTGCCACTGATCGCCGCACATCGCGTAGTCGTTGGTGAGATCGAGATCACCGTCGTAGGCGAGCGAGCGCGCCCACATATACGTGTATTGCCCGTCGCCCTGGACATGCACCATCACGTCCTGCGCGAACACCACCGCGTAGAGCACGCCGACGCCGAACAGCGCGACGATCGCGAGCAAGCTCGGCCGCGCAGCGCGAAACGAAGGCCCGCGCGCGTGTGCGTGCGAGCCGGACGCGAGAGAGGCCATCGCGACTTACTCGAGCGCGATCTCTGCGAGCGCCGCGCCGGAGCGATGGTGGCTCTTCACGACGAAGCGCACGCGATCTGCGCCGTCGACGCCGATAGCGACGCTCACCGGCTGCGGCGCGGGCAACAGCTGCGGGAAGCTGCCGGCGACCTTCTTCAGCAAGCGCTCGCCAGCGTAGACCTCGATTTCGTACGCGTTGGTCGCGCGGTCGTTGAACTCGCGGTTGTGACCGTTGACGAGTCGAACGCGCTCGATCCTGCGCGGCCGCTTCACCCGCAGCTCGAGCGCGCCCGGCCGATTGTCCGGCAGTAGCCACTCTGTGGCGGTGTCGTCGTCGACCGCGCGATCCGGACCGAACATCGGGTCGTCGCCGTAGACGCCCGTCGCCGTCGCGGTCACCTCCGGACCGCCGCGCAGCGCGAACCACGCGCCCACCGAGAGCGCAGCGACAGCGACCAGCGCCCATCCGCCACGCGAGATGCGACGCACGATCACCTCGCGTCGGGTCAGCACCCGCGGATCGACGGCGGCGTCGATGATCGCGGCGGCCTCGGCGAGCGCGCGGAAGGTGTCCGTCTCCGGGCCGCGCGCATCGCGGTTGAGCTCCGGGACGCGCACGTCGTCGAGCTTGTCGATCGTCCCAGCGGTCGCGCGCGCCTGCCGCGCCGAGACGCCGAGCGCGATCAGCCGGCGCTCGAGCGGCGAGCCCGCCGACGCGGGAGGTGAGGGCGCGGCGGCGGCTGGCTTGGCGGCAGCGTCGGCGTCGGCGTCAGCGGCAGCGTCGGCGGCAGCGTCGGCGGCAGCGTCGGCGGCAGCGTCGGCGGCAGCGGCAGCGGCAGCGTCGGCGTCGGCGGCAGCGTCGGTCGATGCCGTCACTGCGGCGGGCTCGGCGACGGTGGTCGCAGCGGCGCTCGGGACGCCATCGAGCGCGGCCTCGCGGAACAAGCGCAGCGACTCGATCAGCAAGCGCAACGCTTCGACCGGCTGCGACACGGACCACAGCGCCTCGGCCGCCTCGCGCTTTTGCCGCGCGCGCGTGACGACGGCGGTTCGCTCGGCCCGGCGTGCGGCCGGCTCCTGCGCGATCTCCGCGGCGACCCCCCGCAGCGTGAAGAACTCGGCAATCGAAGAGCTCATGATGCGCGCGAGGATAACGCACGCTCGGCGCCAGAGCACGGCCGATGCGCAACGCACGCTCGATGAGCGCGCGGACCGCGCACGTCAGCGGATGTCGATCTCCGCGAGCGGCAGCGTGATCCCGTCGCCGGCGTCGCTCGTGTACGTCATCGGCGCATTGCCGTCCTTGACGACGAGCCGCATGCGCAGGTGCACTGGATGTCCGATGTTGTGCGGCACGACGATCTCGCTCTCGTCGCGCACGATGTCGCCCTCGCGCCAGCGATCCGTCGGGAAGCGTCCGTTGACCGGCACGTGCGCCGCGTGAAAGTGCGGCGGCACGCCGAAGCCCGGCGGCCCTTCGAACGTCAGCTCGAAGAAATACGACGCCTCGGGCTCGGTGTCGGCGCGCCAGTAGAGCGTCACTGGGATGCGATCGTTCGGCGCGAAGTCGGTGCGCGGCAGGTCGACGCCGAGCAGCGTGATGCTGTCGTCGAAGGTCGCGTTGATGCGCTTGGTCATGCGCCCGGGCGGCCGCGCCAACAGCGCGCGCGAGACCATATCCTCGTCGCGATTCGACGGCCGGTTCGTCTCGGCGACCCACGCGCGCAGCAAGCCGAGCAGCTCGTCGCGCGTGCGCGGATCGGTGTCCGAGAGGTCGTCCTGCTCCCGCGGATCGCGCACGACGTCGTAGAGCTCGGTGCGCCCATCGCGCACCCACCAGAGCAGCTTGTGCGGCCCGCGGCGCACGCTCTTCAGGTCGAACGGGTAGAGCCCATCGGGCATCAGCTCGCTGTAGATCGGTCGGTCTACGCGGCCCTGTGCGCGACCCATCATGCGCGGCACCAGGCTGCGTGCCGGCATCGGCCGCGGTACCGGCACACGCGCGAGATCGAGCAGCGTCGGCGCGAGATCCATCATCGGCACCGGCTCGCGCACCACGCCCGGCGCGAGGCCCGGCGCGCGGATCATCAGCACCGAGCGCAGCTCTTCGTCGTAGAGCGTGAACGAGTGCCCGCGGTTGTTGTGCTCGCCGAACGCCTCGCCGTGATCGGAGGCGATCGCGACCACCGTCTTGCCGTCGAGGCCGAGGCGCGTGAGCTCTTCGAGCATCCGTTTCACCTCGCGATCGGCGAGCACGATCTCGGTGTCGTAGGCGTCGAGCGGCGTCGGGCCGAAGCGCGACGGCTGCCGATCCCAGAGATACTCCTCGTGCACGTTGAACAGATGCACCCACAGAAACCACGGGCGCTGTCCGTTCGCCATGCGGCGCATCTGCGGGATCGCGTCGTCCATCGGGCGCCCGCGCGGCGCCTTGTAGATCGGGATCTGGTTGATGTCGGCGAATCCTTGGAAAAAGCCGCCAGTGCGATCGAAGTAGTCGGTGCCCATCGTGACCGCGGTCGCCCAGCCCGCAGTGCTGAGCGCCTCGGCGACCGTCTCGTTCTCCGGCAACAACGACGGATAGAGATATTCGTCGCCGTACGCGATCTGCGACGGCGCAAACCCGGTCATGAACGCGGGGATGGATCGAATCGAGCGCGACGACTGCGCCAGCGCGTAGTCGAAGCGCACCGCGGTACGCGCGAACGCGTCGAGGTTCGGCGAGGTCGCGCGGCCGTAGCCATAGGCGCCGAGATGATCGGGACGCAGCGCGTCGATGGTGATCAGCAGCACGTTCGGCAGTGGCGGCACCGTGCGCGCGTTGCCGTAGTGCCCAGTGCCGAGCGCCGCGAGATCTTGTGGCGAGCCATCGCCGCCCCAGCAGTCCTGATCGACGCCGTCGCCTTTTCGGTCGTATGCACCGGGATACACGCGCGCGTTGCGGTCGTTGCAGTCGCCGCCGCCGAACGCGAACGAGTGCCCGTCGCCATCGCGATCGCTCGCATCGAGATAGAAGCGCACCAGCCGCTGGCCGAGCACCGCGCGCCCCTCGACGACCGCGCGCACACGCTGGCTGCCGCCGTACGTCACAGCGACGAACGCGAGTCCGAGCGCCGACGCCGCGACGAGCAGCGCCGCGAGCCCGCGCACGCGGCTGGGACGCGTCGCGCGGATTCCGCGACGCACCACTGCCGCGACGAGGAAGTACACGACGACCGCAGCGGGAACCCACACCACCGCGACGACATCGAGCACCTCGAACAAGCGTCGCGAGCGGACGAAGACGAACAGCACCGCGCCGATGGCCGCGCCGATCCAGATCGCCAGCACCGTCAGCATCGACGCGACGCGTCCGAGCAGCGACGCGAGCGGCCGCAAAACGCGGCGCACCAGCACCAGCACCAGCAGCGCGAGCAGCGCGAGCGCGACGACGACGCCCGCGAGCGCCCACGCCGCGAGCACCGGATCGTGATAGCGCGTCGCAAAGTGCAGCGCGGCGCGCTGCGTGCCGAGCACCATCGTGCCGAGCGCGCCGAGCGCAGCGACGCCCGTGGCGAACGCCTCCGGATCACGCCGCGAAAAACGCGACGGAGCACCGAGGCGCAAGCGCAGCGGATCGAGCCACGGCGTCGCGCGCAGCAGCGCGAGCGTCACCCCGAGCGCGATGCCGGCGACGAGGCCGAGCGGCAGATACATCGCGATGAGGCTCGCGCCTGCGCGCACGAACGCGAGCGGCGGCACACGGCTGATCCCAGCGCGCGCCGCGCAGACGATGGTATCGGCGAGCGCCGCGATCAGCGCAGTCGTTGCGCCGACGAGCAGCTGTTCGGCGATGGGCGGCGCGCGTGTCGTGTGGACTGTGGGCTGTTCGCTCACTTTGTTCGTACCGCGGCTCGGGGCGCGAACGTACACGCCAACGCCGCCCTGTGCACGGGCGCCGAGGTCAGCTCATAGCGCCGAGGTGAGCCCTCGGGCGCTGGTGGGACGTTTTAGACCGACTCACCGCGACACCGCCTCAAAACAAAAGAACCGCCGTGCGTCTTGCTCGGCGCGCACCTCGAAGTCGACGCTGTGAGTGCCGCTCGGCGTGCGGAACTCGCGCTCGATCCATCTTGAGCGCCAAGGCGCCTCCAGCGTGCCAATCGGGCGGCCATCAATGCGAACGCGCAGCACTACCGGTGGCCCCTCGCCGCCTTGTGCGTCGTCTCCTACGCCGCCGCCGACGACCAGCTTCGTGCCGAGTCGAACGCTGGGAAACGTGATGCGTCCGAGCTGGCCCTGCGGTGGTGGGTGTGCCCAGATGCACGAGCGCAGACGTCCATCGACTGCCTGCGTCGTGGTGCCGAGCCACAGCCACGGCGCCACCGCGCAAGCGACGCCGGGCTCGCCGTCTTCACGTAGCTGGTCGCACGCAACGACGCTGCCTGCGCTGGTCTCGATGCCATAGCGTGCCTGATCGAGGTGTGCGGCGAATTCATACGTGCCTGCGCTCCGCACCCCAACTCCTATGCACAGCAAGACCACGATGACGGCGGCTGCGACGGCGACGTTGCCCCGTGGAATCGCGCGAGCGCGATCGCGCAATGGTGCCAGTCGCATCCGCGCCGCCGCTGGTACCAGCGATGGCCACCGCAGCACAAGCGCCGCCAGCAAGCCCAGCCAGGTGAGCAGCGTCCCCGCGATGTCGAACCACTGCCACTCTTCACGACGGAGCGTCACGCGGCGTCCACCACTCGGGACGTCGACCGCGAGGTAGCGCAGGTGTGCAGTCCCAGGCACATCCCACTCGCCCACGGGCACATGGCGCCCGTCCACTTCGGCGCGCCAGCCTGGACCTGCGGCGCGGCGCACGACGATGCGCCGCGCACCCGCGGCGTCGACGACGACTCGTGAGGACTCCTGTGCGACGACGCGAGCGCGATGTGACGCGTCGCTGGGATCAAACGCCAGCTCGCGGTTCCAACCACGCAGCTCGCTCACGCGGATCCGTCCGAACGTTCGCACCGGCGTGACGTGGGCGCCCAGCCCGCCAGGGGGCGAGCCGACGCTCACGACGTAGCGCACGTTCATCGCGCGGAGCACTTCCGGATCGCCGGAGTCAGTCGTGTTGCCGAAGGTCTCGGCGATGAGCATTCCAATCTTGTGTGCCGGGCGCCCCGTGTACGCGGGGGCGCCTTGGAAGAGGTGCGACTCGACATTGTAGTAGGCGACCCGATAGAACCCGTCGTTCTCGGGCTGGGCCCGCTGCCACGCGGCGTAGTCGCGGAACTCGCTCCACAGCGGCACCGAGTCCGTCGTATCGAGATCGCGAACGACGACGCGCGCCGCGATCTCCTGCACGATCCCGCGAGCGAACGGCGCGATCAGGAGCGACGCGATGGCCACGCCTGCGATGCCGCGCGGCGTCTTCAGCGCGCGCTTCATCGCGTCCAAGACTGGCTCCGCAAGCTCGCCGACCATCATCCCGGTCAGCACGAACTCCATCGGCTTGGCGATCATCAGGAAGCGCGGAAACATCAGCTTGCCGAGCGCCGGAATGAATCGCACAGCGTCGAGCTCGAGCAGCCAGGTCCGCGCGGAGATGAGGATCATCAGGACGACCGCGAGTCCGAGGAAGCGTCGCGTCCCGCTCACGAACAACGCGCGGAGCACGGCGATGGCGACGAGCACCGTCGTCCACGGGCCGGCGCGTAGAACCATCTCACCCCCCGCGGCGCCGCGGCCGAGCTCACTGAAGCTTCGATAGAGCTGCCCATGCTCGGAGAGCCAAGCGCTCTGCAGCAGCATCGGGACCAACCAGAAGCCCGCGATGGCGGCGCCGAGCGCGGCAGTGCCGATCGCAGCCGTGGCGTCGCGGGCGAGTCGCGGACGTCCATCGAGCCAGCGCGTGACGAGCCACAACGGCAGCAGCGCGGCGAGCGCCACGAGCGGCATCTGGTGCGTCACGAGCGCGGCGCCGAAAAAGAGCGCCGCGCGGGGAAGCAGCGCGCGGCGGTCGGCATCGCGCGCCTCGATCAGATCACCGAGCCCGAAAAACAAAAAGCACATCGCCAACGACATCGGCCAGACGCCGTAGGTGACGTCGTAGAACCAGCCGCCTTCGCTGTGGTCGCCGTGGTCCGCGAGCGCGATCACGCCCGCGAAGAACGCGCCCAAACGTGAGCTGCCCGCCGCGCGCGCCAGCCGGTACGGCGCGAGCCCGACGAGTACGCGGAACGCGGCGAACGCGAGCGCGTAGGTTTGGTGCCAGTCGAGCCAGCTCGTCGGAAGGCGGAAGAGCAGCACCCACAGCGGGCCGCCCACTGAGTAAACGGTGTTGAGAGGCACGCCGCTCTCCACGAGGTCAGACCATCCGCGCAGCGACGGGAGCATCCCCGCAGTGAGCATCGCCTTGCCGAGGTGCGCGCCGTGATCCCAGCTGATCGGCGCGGCGAGCCCGTGCCCTAGACTCGGCCAGAGCTGCGCGATGGCAATCGCGGCCAACGTCAGCGGCGCGGTCAGGACAGTGGCAAGAGAGCGGAGCCGCAAGCGAGTCACCGCGGGAGGCTACGCCGAGCGTCTCAGCGTGCCAAGAGTTTCGGCGCTCTGCGCTCGCGCGAACTGGAGCTCGGGATCCTGTTGATCTATCGTCACGGTGAGCCGATTTGAACGCGCGAAGGTCCAGGAGAATATGAAACGAACTCCTCTTGATTCGGCGGTCGCCCATCTCGCAGCGATCGTGGTCATCGCCGCCGCCCACGGATGCTCAGGCGGTGTGACCGTCCTCGACGCGCCAGATGCTGCTGCGCAGGATGCGGCCACTCCGGATGCTGCTGCGAGGGATGGCGGAGGCGCGATAAGTTGGTGCGGAGCGCCCGACGATTTGCCGTGCTGTCAGGGCTCGCCAGCAGTTCCGCCCGCAGATCTCTCGATCATCCCGTTCATCCCGCCTGTCTTCGAGCCGGTGCAAGCCGCGGACGAGGCAACACGCGCTTTCATCGAGATGGGTGGCGTCGATGTACCGGCCGTCTGGCGTGGTGTTGTGGAATCAGGCGACGTCGAGCGACCATCCCGCGTCACGCTCGAAGTCCCGTCGCTCGGGATGCTGGTGTTCGACTTCGCGCGGGCGGTGGCGGACTTTCCTGCGCTGTCTATCGGAGCGGCGCTGATCGTGTCCGTCGCGCGCACCGAGAGCCCGTACCCTCCAGCGGTGTGGGACACTCGGACAGTTCGCCTCTCTCGCTCCGACGGATCGCTGCTCGCAGCCGCCGGCACTGGCTGTGACATCGGGGTAGGCGGCGTAGACCCGCTGCCCGATCTTCTCAGACCACTCGTCGGTACGCGCAGCATGCCGTTCTGCCGCGAACCGGCGCCTGTCACCAGCACCGGCCGTTGGTGCTACGTGGGCCGAAGCAACTTCGCGCTCGCGCTCGACGGCGTCGCGACACCGATCGCCCCTGGCGACACCGCACGCGTAAGCGTCGGCGGCGCATCCTACGACTTCACCAACCATCGCTTCGCGTTCCAAGACAGCGGCGGGCCGCATGTAGGCGGTACGTGCCTGCCAGGGATCCAGCCGCTGTGCGCTTTCAGCGCGTACGCTGCGGAGCTACCGATGGTGACGCCCGCGGGAACCTGTGCGGCTCCCTGCGCCGCCCCAACGACCGAGATCCCCTGGTCGTACGGGCTTGGCACCGGACTGCCCGGCGCGTACGTCGCCGCGGGTGCGGGAGCCGTCACCGCAACGCTCGCGCGCAGCGCTTCCGGTGCGCTCGTACTTCCGTTTGCGTTCACCACCAGCCGCTCGCCGTTCCTCTGTTTCTGCGCCCGCGGAGTGCTCACGATCGCAGGGGTGGCGCCCGTGACGGTCAGTCTCGGCGGCCTCTATCACGACAGCGCGGATCAGCCGGTGTGGATGTTGGTACCGCTCGACGAGACGCTGGCGGAGCTCGACCTCGACGGGCGCGCGTTCTCGCTGGAGATCACGCTGCAGGTCTTTGAGGACTACGCGTCGACCACGTTGACCGGCGTGATCGACGACCCGCGACGTTGATGCGCGAGCGCCGAGAGACCAGCCAGCCGTGAAACCCGCCAACAAGAAGCCGCACTCCGCGACGATCGTCGCTCTGCCCGAAGCCGCAGACGTGACCGATGCGACGCTCGTCGCGCGCGCGCGAGCGGGTGACCGATGGGCAAAGGACGCGATCGTTCGCCGTCACGCCGCGGCGGTCGCTGGGACCGTCGCGCGGCTGGTCGGCGATCTCGACGAAGCACAGGACCTCGTGCAAGAGACGTTCACGGCAGCGCTCGCAGAGCTCGCCGATCTGCGCGACGCGTCGGCGCTGCGTGCTTGGCTGCTGCAGATCGCGGTTCGCAAAGTGCACCGCAGATTTCGGCTGCAGAAGCTGCTGCGCGTCCTCGGCTTGGCGCCCGGTGACGCGTCAGGGCTCGCCGAGCTTGCGTCCGCAGAGGCCTCGCCCGAGCAGCGCGTCGAGCTCGCGCTCCTCGATCGCGCGCTGACAAAGCTCTCTGCCGCCGAGCGCGTCGCGTGGTCCCTGCGCCACGTCGAAGGCATGCGCCTCGACGAGGTCGCGTCCGCCTGCGGCTGCTCGCTCGCGACGGCGAAACGTCGCATCGCGGCGGCGGACGCGCTCGTGCGCAAGCACGTCGAACTCGACCCAGAAGGAGACGCGTGATGTCGAAGCGCCTGCCCATCCCGGTTCGCGGCGTCCTGCGCGAGCCCTTCGACAATACGAGGCTCGACGCGATGGTCCGCGGTGTTCGTGACATGCCGCGCGTGCCCTCTCGTGTCCGCGTGGCCCTCGCGCTCGGCGCTGGCCTCGCGGCGCTTGTCGCGGTCGCGCTGCTGGTCGGCACGCTGCGCTCGCGTCAGGGCGGGCCGCTGCACCTCGCCGATGGCATGACGCTCCGCACGCTCGCGGCGGGTGACGCGCGCTCGGAGCGCATCTTCGAGGACGGCTCGCGCATCGCGCTCGCGCCTCACGCATCGGTGGAAGCGCTCGTCAACGATCCGACCGAACTCGTGCTGCTGTTGCGCGGGACGGCGACGTTCGACGTGACGCCAGGTGGGCCGCGCCGATGGACGGTCGAGTGCGCTCTCGCCAGCGTCAGCGTCGTCGGCACGCGCTTCACGATCGAGCAGACTCCCGGCGAGCGCGCGGTAGGTCGGATGCGCGTGTCGGTGGAGCACGGCGCCGTGCTCGTGCGTGGCGAGCGCGTGCCCGAGCGCGCACGTCGACTCGCCGCGGGTGAGGAGCTGGTCATCGTCGCAGAGAGCGCCGCTTCTCCGCCGAGCGCAGCGATGGATCTGCCGAGCGCGTCGCGCGCCGTGCAGCGCCCGCCGATCGAGGTCGGCGCGGCGCCGCTTCGCGCGGAGGAGAGCGAGGTGGCAGCGTTGCAACCGCGTCGTCCGCCGTCGTCGACCGCGTGGCGCACGCTCGCGGAGAGCGGCGCCTGGGACCGGGCCTACGCGGAGCTCGGCGCGCAAGGGATCGTGCGTGAGGCGCCGCGCGCAGACGTCGCAGCGCTGCTCGCGCTCGCTGACGTCGCGCGGCTCTCCGGGCATCCGAGCGAGGCGGTTGCTCCGCTCGAGCGGCTCATCGCCGAGCATCCGAGCGATCCGAATGCGGCGCTTGCAGCGTTCACGCTTGGGCGCGTCGAAGCGGACCAGCTGGGCCATCCCGAACGCGCGGCGCGCGCCTTTGATCGCGCGTTGACGCTCGGCCTTCCGGCGGCGCTACGAGCGGGCGCGCTCGCGCGGCTCGCCTCCGCGCATCAGGCCGCAGCGCACGCCGAAGACGCTGCGCGTATTGCGGCCCGCTACCTCGACGAATATCCCGACGGAGCGCAGGCCGACGCGATGCGAGCGCTCCGGGGACGCGCAGAGTGAGCGCGTTCCGAGCCACGCCGCGCGCGTTTCGAGCCACGCCGCACCGCCGTCGCCGAGCGCGAACACTGCTGTGCCTACGCGCCTTTTTCGCTGCCGTCGTCGTTGCGCTCACGAGTCTCGTCGCGCGCAGCGCCCGTGCGCAGGATCCGCCGCCCGACCTCGTGCTCGTGCTGGTCGCCGAGTGCAGCGAATCGCCTCTCGATAGCGCGCTCTTCGTTCAGCAACTGCGGGTCGAGCTCAGCGGCGACGGCGTCCGTGAGACGCGCCTCGTCCGCGAAGACGACCCCGCGCTCACAGGTCCAACCCTCGCCGTGATCCGCATCGGATTCACACCATGCGCGCTCGACGGTGCGACGTTCGCCGTGCGTATCGACGACTTCGTCACGCACAAGCGCGTCGAGCGCACGCTCGAGCTCGACGAGACGCCGCGCGAGACGCGGCTCCGCGCGCTCGCGATCGCCACCAGCGAGCTGCTCCGCGCAAGCTGGGCCGAGCTGGCCATCGCGGAGGCGCGGCCCGACGTCCCGCGGGCGAC
>Ga0105048_10017227_pt1 | contig 11144 bp, 8 predicted proteins | sample MAT05_FD_78382 | JGI IMG/M metagenome (GOLD analysis project Ga0105048, IMG submission 78382) | Freshwater microbial communities from Lake Fryxell liftoff mats and glacier meltwater in Antarctica - MAT-05 | ecosystem: Environmental > Aquatic > Freshwater > Ice > Liftoff microbial mat | place...
CAGCCAGAACAGAGAGCGAGAAAGAGGCCGGCAGCATCGCTCATCTGGCTCTGGCTCTGGCCGAAGCCTGTGGCCTGAAGCCTGTGGCCTTCTTTGGCCGAGAATCACGCTCCCTGATTTAGCTACCGCTGAGCTCGCCGATCGCCATTGTTGGGCACTCCGCCTGCCCGTTTGCGTACGACGCTAGATGCGTCTCGCATCCATCGAGAAGGTGGTCTTCGAAAGGCGCGGCGAAGCCTGGCTGACTATGCGACCGCGGCCGCGTGGCTCGCAGCAGACGGCGTGACGAGCAGTTGAACCAGGCGCGGGCACGTTTGCGCACCGCGCGGCGACCTCGTCGTTGCGCGCGGGCCTCGTCCCGGCGCAGCCGTGATAGTCATCGGCCATGATCGACTGGGGCGAGGGGACCTATGAGCACACCGCCGAGACGCTCGTCGACGCAGCCGAGGTGGGCATCGATCACTCGGGCTCGCTCCCGGCGAGCGCGTCCTCGACCTGGGGTGCGGCAGCGGCAACGCAGCGCTTGTTGCCGCTCGTCGCGGCGCCAAGGTAGAGAGCGACTACCTGCTCGTGAAGGCGATCGTGGCCTGACGCGCTGACACTTCAGCGCATGAACAGGACTTTATCACCCTTGTTCGGCGCTCCGGGACCCCAGCACAGCGCCGTGTGTCAGCAAGCAGCCGCCTGCCGCGTCGCTCCGGTCTCTTGCGAGGTGGCGTCATGAACGGGCTCGATGTTGTTTCCAGAGGGGCAGCAGGCAGAGTATCCCTCGCTCGCATCGGCATCTCGGCACAGCTCGGGCGTGACATCGGCGACGAGATAAGGGCGTCGTTTCGTCACGCTTGGCCGCTGGTGCTGAGCTTCATGGGCCACAACTTCCTCGGCTTCGTCGACACAGCGATGGTCGGGCGGCTGGGCGCGACCGAGCTCGCGGGCGTCGCCATCGGCAACGGCCTGTTCTTCACCACCTGTGTGCTCGGCATGGGCCTCGTCAACAGCCTCGACCCGATCGTCTCCCAGGCGATCGGCGCCGGTGAAGGGGCCCGCGCAAACGCCGCGCTTCGCGCCGGGCTCAAGCTCGCGCTTCTGAGCTCCCTGCTCGTGATCACCCTGGCCATGCTCTCGCCTCTGGTGTTGCCGCTCTTCGGCATCTCGGAGGCCATCAGCACTGTTGCGCGAGACTTCACTTGGGCGCGCGCCCCTGGCGCGATTCCTTTCGTGGTCGCAATGGCGCTCCGCAGCTATCTGCAGGCGCGCGGCGCAACCACGGCCATGTTGTGGGGCGCGCTGGCGGCAAACATCGTCAACCTCATCCTCAATTGGCTGCTGATCTTTGGTCACTCCGGGCTGGGCATTCCGGCGCTCGGCGTGATCGGGTCGGGTATGGCCTCCAGCGCCGCGACAGCCGCGCAGCTCGGCGTGTTGTTCTATGTGCTGCGCCGCCTGCCGGCGCTCGCTGGCGGCGGCGACACCCTCATCTCGCTGAAAAAACTGGTGGCGATTGGGCTTCCCATCAGCGTGACGTTGGTCGCCGAGGTGGGAGCATTCGCCATCGCCGGCTTGCTTGCCGGGCGCATCGGCGCCGAAGCGACAGCCGGTCACCAGGTCGCTCTTCAACTGGCCAGCTTCACCTTCATGGTGTCGATGGCCATCGCAAACGCCACCACGGTCCGCGTCGGCAACGCCGTCGGGCGAGGTGACGCTGACGCCGTGCGTCTGTCCGGCTGGGTCGGGCTCGGCCTCTCGGCCGCGTACATGACGGTAACGGCGCTCGGCTTCCTGCTGTTCGCCGAAGGTCTCTCCTTCATCCTGTCGGATCGACCCGAAGTGATCGCCGTGGCCGTGCCGCTGGTGCACATCGCAGCTGCGTTCCAGCTGTTCGATGGCGCACAAGTGGTGGCAGCTGGTGCGCTGCGCGGTCTGGGTGACACCAAGAGCGCGCAACACGCAAACCTGATTGGGTACTACGTGCTCGGTCTGCCGGTGGCGGTGCTGCTCGGCTTCGGCCTCGGCTGGGAGGAGCAAGGCCTCTGGTGGGGCCTGTGCCTCGGGCTTGCGTTCGTGGCGCTGGTCCTTGTGCGGCGGTTCAAGAAGCTCAGCGCCGGGGTGATTGCCCGGACGTAGACGACGCATTGCGGTCGCATCGCACCCTCGCAGGGGGTGGTCCTGCGGGACGATCTCAAAACATAAAGTGCACTTTACGTTTTCGAAGTCCCGCCGACCCCTACCCTGTCTATCAGTCCGCTCCGCTCGCCTTGGGAAGGGCACCACGCGTGCCGGCGTTATCTCCCGCGCGTGGCTGGTGTAAGAGCAGCGTCGATGTTTCGAGGCTGGTGGCCGGTCTTCGGCATGTTGATGGCCTGCTCCGACGCAGGCACGGCACCGCTACAAACGCCTGCTTCCAGCGCGACGACGTCAGCCTCAGCGACTGCCCTCGCGCCAGCATCGGGCAGCGCGCTCGCGAGCGCGACAGCAGCGCCGATCCCGGAGCCGCCCGCCCCAGCGCTGCCGAGCCCACCCATCGAGCTCACGACAGGCGGCAAAGAAGCCGTGTCGTCCAGCAACGGAATGGTCGTGAGCGTCGACGACAACGCCACCCGCGCCGGCGCCCAGGTCTTGGAGGACGGCGGCAACGCGATCGATGCGGCCGTCACGGTCGGCTACGTGCTCGCAGTCACGCACCCAAGCGCCGGCAACATCGGAGGCGGCGGCTTCATGATCGTCCGACTCGCGTCGGGCGAGAGCTACGCCATCGATTTTCGTGAGGCTGCTCCTGCGGCTGCGACCACCGCAAAGGTTGTCGCGGAGGTGAACGCGGGTGGTGTTGGCTATGCGTCGGTCGCAGTGCCGGGCACCGTCGCCGGGCTCAACCTCGCGCGCGACAAGTTCGGAATGAAACCTCTGAAAACGCTACTGGCACCGGCGATCAAGCTCGCGAAAGAGGGCCACAAGGTCTCGCCCCGCGCCGCCTGGAGCCTCAAGCGCGAGTGGGACAAGCTCAAGCAAGATCCCGCGACGCGCGCGATCTGGGCCGGTAAGAAGGGCGCACTCACCGCAGGCGAGCGTGTGGTGCAAAAAGACCTCGCGAACACGCTGTCGGCCATCGCCGCGAAGGGTGACGCAGGCTTCTACCAGGGGCCAGTCGCCGAGATGATCGAGTCGGCGATGAAGAAGAACAAGGGCGACGTCACCAAAGCCGACCTCGCCGCCTACAAGCCCAAGCTGCGCGAGCCGCTCCGGTTCAGCTATCGCGGCTTCACCGTCGAGACGATGCCTCCGCCATCGATGGGTGGTATCGCGGTCGCCGAGACGTTGCTCCAGCTCGAACGGCTGGAGGCCTACAAAGAGCCCGAGGGTTCCGCCAAGTCGCTGCACCTGTTCCTGGAGGCAGCGAAACGCTCGTACGCCGACCGTCGCTCCGTCGGCGCCGATCCGGATTTCTACGGCGACAAGGTGCCGGCTGGGGCGCTCGAGCGCCTGCTCTCGGGTGCCTACCTGACGCAGCGAAAGCCGCTCATCGATCGCGGCCGCGCAACGCCCACCAAAGATTTTTCTCTCACGCCTCCTCCGAAGGAGTCTCCGGAGACGACACACTTCTCGGTGCTCGACCGCGACGGCAACGCCGTCTCGTGCACCTACACGCTGTCCGCCGCCTTCGGCGCAAAGGTCGTTCCGCCAGGCACAGGTGTGATGTTCTCCAACGCGCTCGGTGCGTTTTCTGCGGAGCCGCCGAACGACGCTGCGCCTGGGAAACACATGGCGAGCTCGATGAGCCCGACCATCGTGAGCCGCGATGGCAAAGTCGAGATCGTGATCGGCTCGCCGGGCGGCGACACCATCCCGAACACTGTGTCGCAGGTACTGGTCAACTTGATCGACTACAAGCTGCCGGTCGACGAGGCTGTGAAGCGACCGCGCGTGCATCATCAGCTTCTGCCGGACGAGGTGCGCACCGAAGCCGCCCGGTCTCTGCCCGAGCCGGTACGAAAAGAGCTGGAGAAGCTCGGCCACACGCTGGCAGCCAGCCCGGCGTCACTGGGTGACGTCAAAGTGATCATGCGCGACCCGAAGACCGGCAAGGCTTGGGGCTTCGCCGATCAGCGCGAGGGCGGTCTGGCGCTGGGCGCAAAAGGCGCCACAGCAAGCGCCAAGACCCAAAAAAAACCGAAGAAAGGGAAGTAAGCTCCGCGCCATGATTCCCCGCTACACCCCCAGCGAATACAGCGAGCTCTGGTCGTCGAAGGCTCGCTACGACGTGTGGCTCGAGGTCGAGCTGTGCGCCTGCGAGGCGATGGAAGAGCAAGCTCTGGTACCAGCCGGAACCGCTGCCTGCATCCGCGACAAGAAGCTCACGCTCGACGTCGACCGCATCGAGACGATCGAGCGCACGACGAAACACGACGTGATCGCGTTCTTGACGCATGTCGAAGAGCTAGCCGGCGACCCTGCGCGCTTTCTTCACCTGGGCATGACGTCGAGCGACGTGCTCGACACCAGCTTGGGCATTTTGCTGACGCGCGCGACAGACGGCATTTTGAGGCGGGCCGATCGCTTCATCGACGCGCTGGCGAAACGCGCCGACGCAGACAGGCACACGACGATGATCGGCCGCAGCCACGGCATGCACGCCGAGCCCGTCACCTTCGGGCTCGTTCTGGCTGGCCATCTCGCTGAGGTGAAGCGCGCGCGCGTCCGTGTACGAGCCGCACGAACCGAGATCGCCGTCGGAAAAATCGCCGGTGCCGTCGGCAGCTACGCCCATTTGTCGCCCGCGCTCGAGGCGAGGGCGCTCGCCAAGCTGGGCCTGCTCCCGGAGACGGTGAGCACTCAAATCGTGGCGCGCGATCGGCACGCTGCGTTGTTCTCGGCGATGGCGCTGTTCGCAGCCGCGATCGAGCGCCTCGCGACCAACGTGCGCCACTGGCAGCGCAGCGAGCTCGGCGAAGCAGAAGAGCGCTTCACGGCCGGGCAGAAGGGCTCCAGCGCGATGCCCCACAAGCGCAACCCAATCCTGAGCGAGAACCTGTGCGGCTTGTCGCGTGTGGTGCGCGCAGCGGTGGCCCCCGCCCTCGAGAACGTGCCGCTTTGGCACGAGCGCGACATCTCGCATTCCTCCGTCGAGCGCATGATGGCGCCCGATGCGACCTCGACGCTGGCCTTCATGATCGAGCGCGCGACCTCGCTGGTCGAAGGCCTGGTGGTCTACCCAGAGGCGATGCGCGAGAACATGGGGCGGAGCGGCGAGCTCTACTTCAGCGAGGCCGTGCTGCTCGCAATGGTGCGCAAAGGGCGGCCTCGCCAGAAGGCCTACGAGCTCGTGCAGAAGAGCGCGATGCGCACCTTCTCGGGCGACGGCGCGTTCAAAGAGAATCTGAAGGCCGACCCCGACGTGCTCGCCGTCGTAACAGCTAGCGAGATCGATGCGTGTTTCAATCTCGACCATGCGTTGGCGCACGTCGACACCATCATCGAACGCGCTCTTTCTCACGAGTAGGAGATCAGGATGACCAGCTTCGTTCGCGGACTGAGTGGGGCGCTTCTGCTGACGCTGGCGATTGGTTGCGGCGGGCCGAAAACGCCAGACCAAACCCCTCAAGCAAAAGGAGCACAGGCCACGATGGATCGCGTGCTCACCGAGGTCGTCGTGAACCAGCCGGCAACCTGCCGCTCTCTCGGGATGCGCAAAGAGTGCGACGGAAAGATCGCCGACTACTCGGCCGCAGGCATTCAGAAGCGCGTCGCGTTCCTCGAAGGAGCACAGAAGGAGATCGCAGCGCTCGACATCACCTACTTGGGCGACGACGGACGGCTCGACCAGAAGCTCATCGATCTGGCGATTCGAGAGGAGCTCTTTCGCCTCACCGAGCTGAAGCTATGGACGAAACGACCCGCCTTTTACGACGAGCTGTTCTCCGTCGATTGCTACCTGACACGCGAATACGCGCCGATCGACGAGCGCGCCAAGAGCCTGAAGACTCACGTGACGGCCGCGCTCGCGCAGACCAAACACGTGTTCGAGAACTTGAAAGGCCCGATGCCGCGCTCGTTCGTCGAGACCGACATCGGGATCTACAAGGGCTATGCGGAGTACTTGCGGGGCGACGTCGTGAAGATCTTGCAGACGGTGAAGGACCCCGCGCTGCAGAAGTCGACCATCGAGGCAGTGAACAAGCTGGCCGCAGAAGCGCAGGCGATTCACGAGCGGCTGGAGACGTCCGAGCTAACGCGCGCCGACTCGAGCCATGTGCTGGGCGTCGAACGCTACAAGCACTTGCTCTCCGTCCAAGAAGCGCTCGACATCGACCTCTCCGAGCTCGAGAAGATGGCGCAAGCCGATCTCGACAAGAACAAGGCTGCTTATGAGGAGTTGGTGAACAGCGGCATCACGGAGACCCGCCCCAAAGGTGACGACTTGCTCCGAGTCGCTCGCACTCTGGTCGTCGACTCGAAGACGTTCATCGAGAAGAAGAACGTGATCAGCATTCCCAAAGAGGGCAAGCTGCAGGTGCAAGAGTCACCCCCGTACATGCGCTGGAACAGCGCCTTCTTGAACGCGCCCGGCCCGTTCGACCCAGCCAATCTGGTGGCGTTCTACTACATCACGCTGCCCAACCCAGAGTGGAGCACGCGCGAGCAAGAAGAGTACGTGATGTCGTACGGCTCGCTGCTGGCGACCAGCGTGCACGAGGTCTTTCCCGGGCACTTTTTGCAAGACATGCGCGCACGCCAGGCCCCGACCCGCGCGCAGAAGATGCTCGGCAGCTATTCGTTCATCGAAGGCTGGGCCCACTACACCGAGCAAATGATGGTCGAAGAGGGCTTCGGCGCAGCCACGCCCGAGAACAAGCTCGGGCAGCTCTCCGATGCGCTCCTGCGCAATTGTCGCTTCATCGCGTCGATTGGTCTGCACACCAAGAACATGACGCCGAAAGAGGCCGAAGAGCGCTTCGTGAAGGACTGCAAGCAAGACCGCGCGAACGCCAAACAGCAAGCGGCACGCGGCACCTTCGACCCGGGCTACTTTGCCTATACGCTCGGTAAGCTGCAGATCCTCGAGCTACGCGAAGAGGCCAAAGAGGCGCTCGGTAAGAAGTTCGATCTCAAGAAGTTCCACGACGCGCTGCTCTCGCACGGCAGCCCCCCGGTCCCTTTGATTCGAGACCGGGTGCTACACGAGATCGGCGCTGCCAAGTAGGCGCTGACTGATCAGGCCTTGCGGTTACGACGACGGCGGGCCAGAGCTGCACCCGCTGTCGCGAGACCGAGCATCATGAAGCCGATGTGGAGATCCGCGCGACCCGGCGCGGCCGAGCAGCCGGCTTCGACGCCCGCCTCCGCGCTGCACTCGTTGCCACTGCACTCGGCCTCGGCGTAGCCCGACACTTCGATGTCGAAGTAGCTCTGAATCTGATCGATGCAGGAGTCGAGGTCGGCCGTGTTGACCCACTGGCCGTTGCAGAAGACTGCGCCTTTCGGGTCTTCACAGGAGATTTCACAGCCACCTTGCAGGTCGGCTTTGCAGTCGATGTAGCCCTCGGCTTGGCAGTCGATTTGGCAAGAAGCGCTCGCCTCGGCCTTGCACTGACCTTCGCAGGAAGCCTGGCAACCACCCTCGCAGCTCGGCGGCGTGGCTTCGCAGCTCGCGCTACAGGAAGCGCTGCAGTTCGCGCTGCATGAGGCCTGGCACTCGCCGCTGTTACCGTCGCCGGAGCAGGAGGCGTCGCAATCTGCTTCACAACCCGCGCTACATTCGATGCCGCAGTCGAAGCTGCCGGGATCACAATCGAGGTTGCAGCTGGCTTCACAGTCGACATCGCAGCCGACCTCGATGTCGATATCGCAACCACCTTCGCAGCCGATCTGAAGCTCCGCCGAACACTCGACCTCGAAAGCGATCGGCGTGCATGCCGCATCACAGTCGACGTCCAGCTCGACCGTACACTCGACGTCCCCCACGGGCTCGAAGAGAAAGTCGCCGCATGCCTCGAGCGTCTCGGCGCTGGCAGTCTGCGTGATGGCGAACGTGGAAACGACTGCGACCGAAGCGACGAACAAGCGAGCGATGCGCATAATGAAGCTCTCCTTCGAGATTACGGGGTGGGACGCCCATCGTAAGCAAGACGGCATCCAACAAGTGAGATTCACCGAATATGCCCCAAATCTGCAGCGCGGGCACATCGACGAGCTGCCGGGCGTGAATGACGGTTAACGATCAGTAGGGCAAGACTGCCTCAGGCCCGCGTCAGTTGCAGCGTTCCGCCTCGCTCACTCCAGCTTGCTCGGAACTTTCCCGGGTCCATAGCGCGCGATGACGCCGTGCCGCGCGACATTGGGCTTCGGCGTCAGCACGAAATCTCCGCCCACGGCCCAATAAGCACCCGTTTCGTCTGCCCAGACTGCGTGCAGATCGTCGTTCGGTGGGACGGTGAACTCATCCACCCACACGCCCTCCACCATGCGTTGTTTGAGCCCACCCATACCCACAATCGCGGCGGTGCTCGCATCTACGCAGACCACGCCAGTCACGTCGCTGCCGAGTGCCTTGTCCAGGCGTGACCACGAAACGCCATCGTAGTGGAGCACGTCACGCCCGCCGACAGCGTACACGTCCGTCGCGCTGCAACCGTGGACAGTGGTGAGATTACCGTCGGCCAGCGGAGGCTCGCTCTCGAGCGCCCAGGTCTCCCCTTGCTTTCGCCAAATGACGCCGCCTTCACCCACCACGAAGAGGTCGTCCGAGCTCGTGCCCCACACTTTGAACAACGCGCGATTGAGCGCAGCCCCAGGCAGCGGCACGGCCTCGAATGTGTCGCCATCGTAGTGGAGCACCACATCGTCGGGCTCGGTCGCCGCGCCGCCTACCATGCCGCCGACGAGCCAGACGTCATCGGGTGCAAACGCTATCGCGCCCCACAGCGTCGCGCTGGTGCCTGAGTCGAGCTCGCTCGCGCTGACACCGTCCCAATGTGTGACGCGCCCTGCTTCTCCGACGAAGAAGACATCGTTCGCGCTGCTTCCAGCGACCCACCAATACGAGTCGCTGCCACCCACCGGCAGCTCACGCCAAGCGGCACCGTCGAAGTGCAGCGCGAGCGCCTCGAAACCTTCGTTTCGCAGCGGGCCACCGGCCGCGTACAGGTTGGTCGAGCTCAATCCCCACACCGAGAGCAGCGAGCGATCGAGCGTGTCGTCTGGAAACACCGTCGACCAGGCGGGCTCTGACGGCGCCTGCCCTCCACTGCCACCGCCACCCATCGGCTCGTCGTCCGGGCAACCTGCGCCGAGCAACGCGAGCGCCAGCAGCAGGGCACAACAAGGCCGCGTCATGAGCCACCTCCTGCACCACCAGCGCCACGACCGCCTTCGCAGGACTCGCCGGTGACGTAGCCAGCCTTGCAGATGCAAAAGCAGCCTGCGAGCGTCGCCTCCGGTGGCGTCTCGGCTTGGCTGACCGCGGTACAGGCGGTGGTGACGTTCACGATTTTTTCGACCTCGCCTCCCTGCTTGTCCTTGAGCTTGACCTCGAGGGAAAAGTCCCCGCCGAAAATATCCTGGTCGGACCACTTGTTCGAGCAAACGGGAATGTTCGCGTAGACGCTCAAGTTGCCGAGCTCGACGCTGCCCCAGCCCTCGCTGTCCGGCTTCAGGTTGACGGTGCGTGTGTCGAAGCGGACTTGCTGCGAGGTGGGGTCGCGCAATGCGCCTGTCAGGAGCAGGCCGCAGCCCGGCAGATTGCGGGCGCGTGCCCCCACGAAGATGACTCGCCCGCCTTGTGGCGGCTCGATGATGTCGAGCACGGTGCCGTCGGAGATCGGGTAGTCGGCACCGTCAGCGCCATACGCGAAGATCTCGATCTCGGGCGGCGCCGTCTCGTCACCGATGAAGGGGAATTCGCAAGCTGCGGGGGGCGAGCCACCTGCCCCACCGCCGCCTGTGCCGGAGTCACCACATGCGCTCGCCGATGCGATTAGCGCAAGCAACACACATGATCGAACCATCGATGACTTCAGCAATCCGGGCTACTCGCAGACCACGTCATCCGACTTCGGGTAGTAGTAGACGAAGATGTTGCAGTGCTCGTTGCGATCGACCTGTGGACCAAAAGTGTAGCAACAGTCCTGATCGGCCTCCTCGGTCATGTATTTTTCGGCGTCGAAGGCGTTGAGATCTGCGCAGCTGAGCGGCGCCGGCGGCTCGGACCACTGGAAGTCGCAGGTGTAAAACACGCCGCCGTTCGCGGGGATCGTGGCGAGGCTCTCGCCGCGCGCCATCTCCGGCTCCTGCCAATCGGTGGATGCGTAGAACTTCCCGTCCGCGTCGGGCTCGGTGGCGATGCCGTCCCAGGTGTACATCTCGAACCCTTTGCCGCGGCTGTGGAAGTGGCCGTTGGCGCCGACCACCGTCACAGGGTCCGCGCTGCCGATCTGGCAGCCTCCGAAAAACTGAGGCTCGGGGTTGCCCTGGCACACGCGAATGCTCTGCTTGGTGGCGAATACGGTGCCCATCTCGTGGACGATCTCCTCTTCAGGCATGTGCCAGAAGTTCACCAACACCTGGCCCGACCCGTCGGGGGTCTGCTTGGTGGTGGCGTTCACGAAATGGGACTGCAGCATGATCCATTCGTCAGGGTTCAGCTTGTTGGCGACCCCTTCCGGAAACTCCCAGTCGAGGGTGCCGTCGATCTGCGTGTTGGCGATCAGCGGCCAGTCGGCCCAGTTGGTGCTCTTGAAACAGGGCCCACCTTTGGCGTCGGGCGCGGCGTCGGCGCTCAGATAGGGGCTCTTTTCGGGGTTCATGCCGCCTTCGGCCTCCGAGGTGAGCGTCTTCACGCGAAAGATGTTCATGTGATGCGAGCCATCGTTCTGAAACGCCTGCACACGATGCAGATTGAACGGCTTGCTCTCGTCCAGACCGGCCTGCTTGAGCAGCTCGCTGACCTTGAAGAAGAAGCAGTTCTGCACTTCTTTTCCGGCGGGCACAGGTTGCTCGCCGGTGCCGATCTGGACACCTTCACCAGCGGGCGGCGCGACCAGATCTTCGTTCGGGTTCGGGTTCGGGTTCGTCTCTTCCGGGCAACCGCCCAGCAGTGCGACCACGGAAACCACGAAAGCCAGCTGACCAACTCGTTTCATCACGCCCTCCAG
>Ga0105048_10017228_pt1 | contig 11143 bp, 14 predicted proteins | sample MAT05_FD_78382 | JGI IMG/M metagenome (GOLD analysis project Ga0105048, IMG submission 78382) | Freshwater microbial communities from Lake Fryxell liftoff mats and glacier meltwater in Antarctica - MAT-05 | ecosystem: Environmental > Aquatic > Freshwater > Ice > Liftoff microbial mat | place...
CCCAACCAATTCTGTTTCACACTCTGCTAAATCAAAAGGCGCGCGGTTTGTTTCCGCAAAAGCGCAAATAAAGAAGATCAAAAATCCAAGCGGTTGCCAAACAACATTCGCAAACCCGGCGTCCTGCGCTGCAACGATTTCACTGAAGCTTAAAGTTCCTCCCGCGGTAATAATTAATGCTATTAATGCAATTCCCATCGCCAGTTCGTAGCTAATCATTTGGGCCGATGAACGGATGGCTCCCAAGAGAGAATACTTGTTGTTAGAGGCCCAGCCCCCAATCATTATACCATATACACCAATTGAGGTAACGCCTAATAAAAAGATCACCCCAACGTTGACATCGGAAATCTGCAAAGGATAAACCGAATCGCCGATACGCATAGCTGGCCCCCAAGGAATTAGCACGCCGGCCATAATTGCCGTTGCAATAAATAAACCAGGCGCAAGGACAAATAGAAATTTATTTGACACATTGGGAATAATCTCTTCTTTAAACAGCATTTTTCCACCGTCAGCCAAGGGTTGTAACAGGCCCCATTTACCGGCACGACTGGGCCCCCAACGGTCTTGAAGCAAGCCCGCAAATTTGCGTTCCCACCAGGTTGAATAAGCCGCAATGCCCAAAGATATCGTGAAAATAACAATGCAGATAATTGATTTGTATATAATAAATTCTAACATCCTTTTTTTGGTCTTAAGGTTTTTTATCAAGTGGCATAAAGCCGAGCGCGTTTTGTTGTTTTAACACTTGTAATTTTAATTCATTTAAGTGCTGATAATGGTTTTGAGAGATCACAGAGTTGCGGTGAATTGGCGAAGGCCCTTCGATTACCCAATCGCTTTTTTTCTTATGATCATAACGGCAATCGTTGCAGATAAACTCTTCTACTTCGTCCCACTGATCTTTACGCGCCGTAACACGCACAACTTCTTCGCCTTTTAACCAAACCCGTGTTTTACCGCAGCATTTGGCGCACTCTCTGTGCGCGTCAACTGGCTTAGTAAACCACACACGCTGTTTGAAACGGAAAGTCCTGTCGGTTAAAGCGCCTACTGGGCAAACATCAATAACATTACCTGAAAAATCGTTGTCAATAATATTTTCGATATAAGTTGAAATTTCGGAGGCATCTCCTCGGGCGATCACACCATGAACGCGGCCGTCAGTAATTTGTTCGGCTACCTTCACACAGCGGTAGCAGAGGATGCAACGGGTCATGTGCAATTTAATCTTATCGCCGATATCGATCATTTCATATTCGCGGCGTTTAAACTCGTAACGTGTTGTTACAGCGCCATGCTCGTACCCAAGGTCTTGTAACTTACATTCGCCAGCCTGGTCACATACGGGGCAATCTAAAGGATGATTGATCAATAGAAATTCGACCACCCCTTTGCGGGCTTCCAATACTTCGGGATTGGTTACGTTCTCTACCACCATGCCATCCATCACTTCGGTGCGGCAGCTGGCAACTGGCTTTGGCATTGGGGTTGGGTTAGCAGTGCTTCCCTGCGTTACCTTAACAATACAGGTGCGGCAATAACCACCACTTGTTTTTAATTTTGTGTAATAACACATGGCCGGCGGCGCTACCGCAGGTCCAATCATGCGAGCCGCCTGAAGAATAGTGGTGCCTTTGGGCACATCGATCTCTATTCCGTCTATTGTTACTTTCATAGTATTCTCAATATTTTATCAATGTCTTCTTTTAATTCAGGCGATCGTTTTATAATAAAAAGCCACATTTGTTCTTCGTCTATAGTATCGTAAGCACGCACAAGAAAGTTTCTTAACCCAATAATGCTTTCTATGTTCCTAATTTCTACCATTAGTTCTGGCTTTAACGTTGCTAATCTTTTTATAATTTCTCCTATAATTAAAAAATTCCGCTCTGTTGTTCTTCAAAAATAAAAGTTATTTTAAATCCACCTAAGTCCTTAGCGTCACGTTTTACTTGTTCTATTTCTCTCAGGCGCAATAATATATCTTCTAAATAATCACGTATTAACTTCTCTCCCATAAATTAACACTTTATCTTTTTCAATTTCGGCTTTTATTTTCGAAAGCATCGCCTTTTTATAAAACAAAAGATCTATAGGTTTTTTACGTGCGTAAATTAACTCCTCCTTAAACCAAAAATAATTTTCGGTCAACCTATTGTTAACGTCTTCATTCTTAAAATCAACCAATAAATCCACATCACAGTAAAACTGGTAATCTTCGCTTGCGTCTGAGCCTAACACGTGCAATTCATTTACGTGGTGCCCACGGCAAATATCTGTTATTTGTGGTAACCTGCTTATTATGAAAGAATTTAACATTTTATACTTTCTTCTAAATGGTACTTTTACTTACTTGTGCAATTCTTTTCATTTAACTTTTCTGCCTCTATATCTCCTATTGAAATACCCAACAGGTTTTTCCAGGTAGGACAGGCCTCAGCTTTTTGCCCAAGTTTAAAATGCCTTGCAGCTTTAATGTACTGGGCGTGCTTATGTCCGGGGCGGTATTTCATACATAACTCGAAATCACGCAATGTTAACTCGTGTTGTCGGGCATCAAATGCATTACCTCTTGCGTTTGAAAAATTCGTAGAAATAATTTCCTTCAACAACAAGGTAGACACATCTTCAGACCTAAATACTGTAGGTAATATATAATAAACTCTTGCAAGTTGTCCATTTTGTTTTCTACGAATCAATTTTTCAGGCAGCGCCTTTAAAACATGAACTGCTTCTTTATCACAGGCCGAACAATGTGAAACCCCACTTAACGCCTGAATATAAGAAAGTGAAGCGCCCGTTTCAACAACGAACATTAGAAACGCTTTACAGGAAATCGCTGCTGCTTTTTCCATTTGCGTGTAAACGACATAGGAGCCGGCATACTTGTAAAAAACGTTTATTCCTCCTTGGGGTTCAGGCACAAGATCCACGATGCTATTTGATTGCGTTTCGCTCCTTGATAAAGATTTTATCATGTCGTTACCAGATGTCTGCGCAATCAAAATAGTTATAGCAAAACTAAAAATCAAAAGTATTTGGAATTTTCTTTTCAACTAAGCAATTACCTTATTTAACCGTTTATAATGACTGATATCCACAAACTTTTTACTTTTTGCAATATCAATAAATTCTTGTTTAAAGTGTCTGATCGCTGCTGCTACCGGCCATGCGGCGGCTTCTCCCAAAGGACAAATCGTTTTTCCTTCGATCTTGCTTTGAATGTCCCACAACAAATCAACGTCGCTTTCATTTGCAGTACCATTTAAAAATTTCTTTAAAATCTTTTCCATCCAGCCGGTTCCTTCTCGGCAGGGGGAGCATTGCCCGCAGCTTTCGTGGTGATAAAACCGTGTGAAAGTGAAGAGATTTTTTACAATGCTGGTATCTTCGTCCATTACAATAAATCCGCCAGAACCTAACATTGTACCTGTAATAAATCCGCCATCGGCAAGGCTTTCGTAAGTCATTAACCGCGGTTCGCCTTTAGCCGTTTTTAAAATTAATTCAGTTGGCAAAATTGGTACCGAAGACCCACCGGCCACAACTGCTTTCATTCTTTTTCCGTTGCGAATTCCACCGCAGTATTCATCGCTGTAAATAAATTCTTCAACAGGAACTCCCAATTCTATTTCATAAACACCGGGTCTATTAATATGCCCTGAAGCGGAAATTAATTTAGTTCCTGTCGATTTTCCAATCCCAATTTTAGCATACTCTTCGCCTCCCATATTGACGATTGGACAAACAGCGGCGATGGTTTCTACATTATTTACAACGGTTGGACAACCGTACAAACCTGCAACAGCTGGAAAAGGAGGTTTGATGCGCGGATTACCGCGTTTTCCTTCTAATGATTCCAACAAAGCGGTTTCTTCGCCGCAAATGTAAGCGCCACCTCCAACTTGTACATAACAGTCGTGCGAGAAATCGGTTCCTAAAATGTTTTGTCCCAACCAGCCAGCGGCATAGGCTTCAGCAATCGCTGTTTCAATAATCCGTGCTACGTAAAAATACTCGCCCCGGATGTAGATATAAGATTTTTTTGCTCCCAAAGCGTACGACGAAGTTATCATGCCTTCGATAAGTGCATGTGGAATCATCTCCATCAAATATCGGTCTTTAAACGTACCGGGCTCGGATTCGTCGGCATTACAAACTAAATAACGTGGCACGCCTTCTGGTTTGGCTAAAAAGCCCCACTTCATTCCTGTTGGAAATCCGGCTCCCCCGCGGCCGCGCAGCCCCGACTTTTTAACCTCTTCGGTTACTTGGTCGGGGGTCATAGTTTTTAGAACTTTTTCAACGGAAGCGTAACCACCGTTTTCGCGGTAAATAGCCAGAGTATTGATTCCCGGAATGTGATCGTTGTGTATTAATAATTTTTTTCCCATTATCTTAATGGCTCTATTTTTTTGAAAGTTATAAATGTTGGGATTTCTCCCAATTTTCTATTAATTCTTCTTTGTTGAGACGCCCATTTGACGGCTAATGATAAAGCTCTGTCCTTTATTGAAATCATTACAAAGTATTTTTGTAGTCTAAATCTGTGTAACTTTTTAATTTGCCTTCTGCCCGGTAATTTTCAAGAATTTTATCCACTTTTTCGTAGGTCAAATTCTCGTGGTAGCTCGCCCCGCACTGCAGCATTGGCGCTGTACCACAAGATCCTAAACACTCCGCTACTTTTAATGAAAACATACCGTCTTTGGTTGTTTCGCCCACTTTAATCGACAATTTATTTTCTATATATTTTACAATGTCTTCTGCCCCCATCAGCCAACATGAACTTGTTTGGCAAACTTCTAATACACATTTGCCCACTGGTTTTAAATTATACATCGTGTAAAAAGAGGCTACTTCAAACACTTCAATGGGTTTTATATGTAAAACGTCCGCCACGTAATCCATGGTCTCTGGACTTAACCAGCCGCCAAATTCGGCCTGCGCCACGTGTAATATGGGCAATAATGCCGATTTGTGTTTTCCTTCAGGATAACGCGAAATAATGGTTTGAACGGTTTTCATGGCCTCATCACCGAATTTTATTTCAGCGCGTTTAGCTTCATCAAATTGTTGCGTTCCGTGGATGTCTGAACTCATTTTTTATCTTAATTCTAACTTCTTAAATTTTATGCGTCTAATTCCCCGGCAATCACATTCATACTACTCATGGTGATAATGGCATCGCTTAATAAAGCCCCCTTAATCATCTCGGGATAAGCCTGATAATAGATAAAACAGGGTCTCCTAAAATGCAAACGATATGGCGTTCTACCTCCATCACTTACCATATAAAAACCGAGTTCTCCATTGCCGCCTTCAACACAATGATATACCTCGCCGATCGGAACGTCTGTTTCTCCCATTACAATTTTAAAGTGATAAATTAACGCTTCCATGTTGTTATAAACCATTTCTTTTGGGGGTAAAAAAAAGTCAGGAATATCAGCATGTACTGAGCCGGCTGGTAAATTTTTAATAGCCTGTTTAATAATGTTCAGCGACTCCCACATTTCGCGGTCACGCACTGTAAATCTGTCGTAAGTATCGCCAGCCGTGCCGATTGGGATCTTAAAATCAAAATCCTCGTACGACGAATAAGGCGTTGCAACGCGCACGTCGTAATCAACACCTGCGGCACGTAAATTCGGCCCCGTAAAACTGTAAGCCAAAGCCATCTCGGCCGAAATAGGACCACATTTAATGGTGCGATCCATAAAAATTCTGTTGCGCATTAAAAGCGCGTTAAATTCAGTTAAGGCTTTAGGAAAATCATTTAGAAAATTGTGAATTTTGTCCCAAGTTTCTTTATCCCATTCGCGGTCGAAACCTCCGATACGGCCAATGTTTGTTGTTAAACGGGCGCCGCAGATACTTTCGAAAATATCGTAAATGTGTTCGCGCCATTGGAATAAATAAAGAAACCCTGTTGTTCCGCCGGTATCTTGGCCAATAATGGTGTTGCAGATAATATGGTCAGAGATCCTTGACAACTCCATAACGATTACACGCATATATTGCGCGCGTTTAGGAATCTCGGCTCTAATGAGCTTTTCAACCGTCATGTGCCATCCCATATTATTTATGGGTGAGGAGCAGTAATTGAGACGATCAGTAATTGGAGTGATTTGTGCGTAAGGCCTACGCTCAGCAAGCTTTTCAAAAGCGCGGTGAATGTATCCCAGGGTAGGCGTTGCTTCGTGAATGATTTCGCCATCCATTTTCAACACATTTTGAAAAATACCGTGTGTGGCTGGGTGAGTAGGCCCAAGGTTTAATGTCGAATACTCTTTTTCAATCGTATCGGGAGGCAGTGTATTGGTATTTTCTGTTTTACTCATTTTTAATGTATGCTTTTTTCGCGTTTCACTTTCTGTTTCTTAAAATTGACCCTGGTCGCGGTCGGAATTAACTTGCTAGCGTCCAAACATTTTGTCTTCTTTATCTTCCCTCACCTGATCTTCTAAAGGATATTCTTTGCGCAAAGGAAAAATGTCCATTTCGTCGACGTTTAAAATACGTACTAAATTAGGGTGTCCTATAAAACGAACACCAAAAAAATCGTACGTTTCGCGCTCCATCCAATTGGCGCCCGGCCATAGATCAACAGCCGTCGGAAGTTCAGGCTTATTGATGTCAAAAAAAGTTTTGATTCTCACGCGCATATTTTTAGGCATGTTGTGCAAGTGATAGATCACCCCCAATTGTTTTTCGTCGGCGGTTTGTATACCAGTAAGATCGGTAAGAAAATGAAAATTAAGCTCCGGATCTTCTTTTAAAAATCTAAGAATATCGTGGGTATGTTCATTTGTAACCGTAATTGCAGCAAAGTCGTATAACAGTTCAGCAGTTTCAATTGCGCCCGGAAACTTATTTTGCAATTTATCGTTTACCAGTTCTAAAATTTCTTTACTCATTACTTTTTATTTACGATTTAATAAATTATTCGATTCCGTAACTGTTAAGTAATTTCTTGTATTCGGGGTTGTTTCGTCTTCTTCCGGACTCGTTTTTCGCTAATTCCTGGATCTTTAAAATTCCTTCGATAATTTGTTCAGGGCGGGGCGGGCAACCCGGAACATAAACGTCTACTGGAATTATTCTATCGATGCCCTGAAGAACGCTGTAAGTATCGAAAATACCGCCGCTACTAGCGCAAGCACCAACGCTCAATACCCAGCGTGGCTCTGCCATTTGTTCGTAAACCTGGCGTAAAATTGGCCCCATTTTTTTAGCGATCGTTCCCATTACCATTAACAGATCGGCTTGCCTTGGGGAAAAACTCAATCGCTCCATTCCAAAACGTGCTAAATCGTAATGCGAACCCATTGTAGCCATAAATTCTATCCCACAACAAGAAGTTGCAAAAGGAAGCGGCCACAAAGAGTTAGCGCGCGCCATCCCAATCACCCCATCAATTTTGGTCGCAAAAAACCCCGGCCCTTCCATCCCTTCTGGTTGTTTTGCAATTTCAAGTTTTGATTTTTTTATAATTTCGTCAGCCATTATTCAAAATTTACGGTTTTAAAAAATTAACAATTGTAAATTGTCAATTATCGATCTATTTTAATCTTCCCAAGTGAGCGCCTTTTTTGATACCATGTAGTAAAACCCAACCAATAATAATGCAATAAAGCTAAACACTTCAACAACGCCAAGCAATCCCAATTCCTTAAAATTAGCGGCCCAAGGGTACATGAAAATAACTTCGATGTCGAAAAGCACAAATAAAATGGCCACTAGAAAATATTTAATTGAAAACGGGACGCGCGCGTTTCCCTGAGTTTCGATACCGCACTCAAACGATTCGAGTTTAACTTTTGTTTTTCTTTTTGGGCCGAGCGCGTGCGTTGCAAACAATGACACCGCAGCAAAACCAATAGCTATCGTAAACATGATAAAGATCGGAAGATAATCCATTGGAGAATTATAACTCATGGCTATTGTTTTTAGACTGTAAGGTTAACGATTTTTAAAGAAACCATCAAACTTTTCCAGGTAAAAAAGCAGCTCGTAATTTGTTAAACGTTGTTATTAACGCACTCTTTTTGGCAACATAAATATGCGAATTAAACGCATAGTTGCTTTTTTGTGAAGCGCCTAAATTATGCAAAGCGGCTAATAATTTGGGGATAAAAAATTCTGACGTTATTGAACCGGTAAGCACTTCAAAATCAAGGTAAAATACACGTCGCTTTGTTTTCCCCCAATAATTATGTACTTTTGTGTTACTTAGAAAGAAAAAAATGACAGCAGCCTTTGCACTTGGAATTTTAGGGGGCTTGGGTGCCCCAGAGATTATTATTATTTTAATTATTGTTTTGTTAATGTTCGGAGGGAAGAAAATTCCTGAATTAATGAAAGGACTTGGAAGAGGAATAAAGGATTTTAAAGACGCCAGTAAAGAAGGCTCAAGTCCTACAACGACGAATAGCAGCGAGTCGGAAAAAAAATAACCTTGATAATTATCTCGGTCTAATAACTAGTTTTGAAGCGTTATTTGCAATAGAATAACGCTTTTGTTGTTTTAAAAAACCTGTTTAGTGTATCAATTTTCAACAATACAAAATTTACAGACCGATCTCAAATCTGGCTCTGTTAGCGGTAAAAGTCTCGTCGAACAAGCCCTGTTGACGATTGCCAAAAAAAAACAATTAAATGCTTTTTTAGAAGTTTTTGAAAACACGGCCTTACAACAGGCCGAAGTAGTTGATGCCAAAATTAAAGTTGGTACGCAGGGAAAATTAGCCGGTGTGATTGTTGGCTTGAAAGATAATATTTGTTACAAAGGCCATAAAGCATCGGCCTCTTCAAAAATTTTAGAAGGTTTTGAGTCATTGTATTCCGCCACTGTTGTAGAAAAACTATTAGCTGAGGATGCTATCATTATAGGTCGCCTTAACTGCGACGAATTTGCGATGGGTAGCAGCAACGAAAATTCGGCTTATGGCAGTGTATTAAACCCATTGAATGAAAAGTTTGTCCCTGGAGGTTCGTCAGGAGGTTCTGCGGCTGCGGTAGCGGCCAATCTTTGCCATTTCACATTAGGGTCGGATACGGGGGGTTCTATTCGCCAACCTGCTTCTTTTACCGGGATGGTTGGCATGAAACCCACTTACGGAAGAGTTTCGCGTTATGGCCTTATAGCTTACGCCTCTTCATTCGACCAAGTTGGGCCTATTACAAAAAATGTTGCCGACATGGCGCTTGTTTTAGAAGTGATCAGCGGTAAAGATCCTCGTGACAATACCTCTTCTTCTCACCCTGTTGAAGACTATTCATCGGCTTTAAACAGCGATAAAATATATAAAATTGCCTTTATAAAAGAATGTCTCGATGCTGATGGAATTGACCCTGAGGTAAAAAAATCTGTTTTAAAACAAATTGAGAATCTAAAGGCTGCGGGTCATAGCGTTGAAGCTGTTAGTTTTCCTTACCTCGATTATATGGTTCCTACTTATTATGTATTAACCACAGCAGAGGCCTCATCAAACCTTTCTCGTTTTTCGGGTATCCATTATGGGCACCGAACCAAAAATGCCACCGACTTAGAAAACACCTATAAAAAATCGCGAAGCGAAGGGTTCGGTAAAGAAGTAAAGCGCCGAATTATGCTAGGAACCTTTGTGCTGAGCTCTGGTTACTACGATGCTTATTATAGCAAAGGTCAAAAGGTAAGAAGGGTTATCCAAGAAAAAACGAAGGCCATCTTTAAGGACTTCGACTTTATTGTAACACCTTCAACACCTGGAACCGCTTTTGAGTTTGGTAAAAACAGCGCTGATCCAATTAAGATGAATCTTGAAGATATTTTTACTGCACAAGCGCCAATAGCGGGAATTCCCGCAATTTCAGTGCCATGTGGTATTCACAGCAACGGTCTCCCAATGGGATTGCAAATTATGGCCAACTATTTTGAAGAAGCGAAAATGTTAGATCTTGCTTCTAAAATAAATGGTTAAAAAACTTTATTAATTATTAACACCAGAAAATTATATTTTTAAATAGTATACATTTACAAAAATTAAAAAAACAAAATCATGAAAGTATCCGTTATCGGGGCAGGAAACGTAGGCGCAACATGCGCTGAGTACATTGCACTTAACCGCATTGCAAGCGAAGTTGTTATTTTAGATATTAAAGAAAATTTTGCTGAAGGTAAAGCGTTGGATTTGATGCAAACAGCGACATTAAACGGCTTTAACACCCGCATTGTAGGAAGTACTAATGATTATGCGAAAACCGCGAATAGCAAAGTTGTTGTGATTACCAGTGGTATTCCCCGTAAACCGGGCATGACCCGCGAAGAGCTTATAGGTATTAACGCAGGTATTGTAAAAACCGTTACAGAAAATGTTTTAAAACATTCGCCTGAAGCTATTATCATTGTGGTAAGCAACCCGATGGATACTATGACCTATCTTGCGTTAAAAGAAAGTAAATTACCAAAAAACAGAATTATAGGAATGGGTGGTATTTTAGATAGCGCCCGTTTTAAATGTTATTTATCAATGGCCATGGAGGTTCCTGCCAGTGACGTAGAAGGTGTTGTTATTGGTGGCCATGGTGATACAACTATGATTCCATTAACCCGTTTCGCGACCAATAATGGCGTGCCAGCATCGCAAACATTAAGCGCAGATGCTTTGAAAAAAGTTTCGGCAGATACAATGGTTGGTGGAGCCACACTAACCGGCATGTTAGGAACGAGCGCCTGGTATGCTCCAGGAGCAGCTGTTGCTGCGTTGGTAAACAGTATCATTAACGATCAAAAAAAATTATTCCCTTGCTGTGTCTTACTTGAAGGAGAATACGGCCAACAGGACATTTGTTTGGGTGTGCCCGTTGTGATTGGCAAAAATGGCTGGGAAAAGATTGTTGATTTTAAGCTCAACGATGATGAAAAAGCAGCTTTCGCAAAAAGCGCTGAAGCTGTTAGAAGTATGAATAGTGTTTTAAGCGAGATGAAGTCTTCGTAATGCTTAAGTTATATTTTAAAACACCATCCCTTTTTGAGATGGTGTTTTTTTTTGATGTAATCCGGCAAACTTTCTAAGTTGGTTTGTTTATTTTTACGGTATCAATGAAAAGACTTCAGTGCTTATTGTTTTTGCTGGTTAGCAGTTATGCGCCC
>Ga0105048_10017229_pt1 | contig 11143 bp, 8 predicted proteins | sample MAT05_FD_78382 | JGI IMG/M metagenome (GOLD analysis project Ga0105048, IMG submission 78382) | Freshwater microbial communities from Lake Fryxell liftoff mats and glacier meltwater in Antarctica - MAT-05 | ecosystem: Environmental > Aquatic > Freshwater > Ice > Liftoff microbial mat | place...
CCAAATGGCGCTTTAAAAAATCAGGGCGATTTGCTGCCGGGTAAATAGCACGATAGATTTTCCGCTTGCTTCTCTAACTACCGAACCCTTTTAACGCTCCACGAAAACGTTCAGTGCAAGGACTCTTCAGCGCGCTGTGGGCCGCCGTAAGCAAAAGGCCACAGCGGGGCGTAGAAAAAAAAATTGAAGGGAAAATTAATAATGCGTATGTCCGTTTTGGACCCGTTTAATAATTAGAACGCTTAGAGCCTGTTTAAATTTATGTTTAAAATAATATTATGGGTAACCTAAACCGATTGAATAAGCTAATTTATTTGTTGTTCACTAAAACTACAAATAATGTATCCAACCGATTTAAGTAATACCCAGTGGCAATTTATAAAAAAATCCATACATATAGAAGATAGAAAACGAAAATACGATTTACGGGAAATATGGAATAGCATTAACTACTTGGTAAAAACTGGTTGTCAATGGCGGATGTTACCTACTAATTTCCCCAAATGGCAACTTGTATATTATTACTATAAGAAATGGTCGTCCCTATCTATGTTTGATTTATTATTAGAAAAAATAAGGGAGAAGGTTAGAGTGAAAATGGGTCAAAAAGCAGAAGCTAGCCTAGGGATTATGGATAGTCAAAGTGTTCGTTGGGATAATAACAGAGCATTAAACGGTTTTGATGGTGGCAAAGGAGTAAAAGGGATTAAGCGCCATGCAATTGCAGATAAGAATGGTTTTTTAATAGCGATTATGGTAACGGTTGCTAATGTACACGATAGTAAAGCAGCTCTATTATTGATGAGGGTTCTTAAAGAGTTTTTATGTAGTGTAAAGGTTATAGTGGCTGATGGTGGATATAGAGGAGAACTAGCAGATAAAGTAAAAACTATTTTTGGCTACGTGATTCAAATAGTAATGAGATGTGATAGTAACAAAGAGTTTAAACCCATACATAAACGATGGGTAATTGAAAGGACATTTTCTTGGTTCGATAACGATAGAAGATTATGTAGAAATTATGAACTACTTCTTGAAACTTCTGAAGAAATGGTTAAATTATCTGCTATAAAATTATTGTTGAATAAAATTTAAACAGGCTCTTAGTTAAACTAAAAATAATTAAATTTATAGCTTAACCCATAAAAAATGAAAAACTTCAAAATAGTTTTAGTTCTCGTTACGCTTTTATCTTCTAAACACATTCATGGGCAATTAAGTTTTACCATCAGTCCCACTCGTTGTGAAGGAAGCACTGCCACTGTAACGGCCAACACAGGAACATTAACGGCACTTCAATACAGCTGGGGGCTTTACCATCGGGCCCAGTTTTTTCAGCACCTTCTGCTTCTACAACAAATATTACCTTTCCCTCCGCAGGCACTTTCACAATAGCAGCAGGAATTTTAACAGGATCGGGCGTTGTGAACACTACCAATACCATGGTTATTAATCCCATTCCCTCACTAAGTCTGTCGGCTAGAGCTTACACGATTTGTGCGGGCAATTCTTTAACCATAACGGCTTTTGGAGCGAGTGCATTTACTTGGTCTCTGGCAGCGTCATTGAGCGCAGCTTCTGGTTCAGTGGTCTTCGCCTCGCCTTTCATTACTGCTACCTACAGCGTGAATGGAAACAGTTTGGGCTGTACATCTTCTACGAGTGTACAAATTGTGGTGACACCAACAACCACTCCCATAGCCATAGTAGCAACTTTTTACAGTGTCTGCGCCGGATTTACCTCTACCATAACGGCTTTTGGTGCATCTACATATACTTGGACGGGAACAAATATTACCACTCCCGTAATCCAACAATCACTGGCAGTTACCGCGGGAACATACACTGCGTTTGGAACCTCTGCTGGTTGCATTTATTCAGGTTCCATCAGCATCGGTTTATCGCCGAATCTTACGATCAATGTTTCCAGATCGAGTGCTACAACCTGTGTTATAAATAACCAACCAGCATTTTCTAAGGCCGTTGTTCTTACAGCGAGTGGCGCAGCTACCTATGTTTGGTTTCCTTACACGCCAATTTCAATAAACTATTCGGTAGCAGTTAGACCTGTCTCCACAACCTGTTGTACCGTGCTTGGTACAACGGCTATATGTTCCGGCACAGCTATTTCCTGCGTAACTGTTATCCCTCAATTTTCAATGAGTGTTAGCCCTTCCGTGTTAACTATGTGTTTGGGCGATACCCGCATCATAGAAGTTGTAAATGTTGGCAACTCTGCAGTTGGACCAGCTTCAGCATGGACCTATAACTGGACAGAAGCACTCAATGCTCCTCCTATAAGTTTGAGCAGTTATTTTAGTTACTCCGTTAGCGCCTTTCCACAAAATTCTACAACCTACACAGTAGAACTATGGGATGCGAGACAGTGTGTTTCTTTGCCTACTACCGGTTCGGTAACCGTTAACCCCTGCACCGGCATCACAAAAGTGGATGGCCAGAATCTTTTTCTAACCTATCCGAATCCTGTTACTTCCCAATTGAAACTGCGATCTGCTTTATCAGGAAATTTTGATTTTTGTATCACCGATGTTCTTGGAAAAAAATTCCTACAAGAGCTTGTGAATATGAATGCAACTGAAGAGACAAGGATAGACTTAGCAACTCTTCCACCAGGTGTGTACTTTTTTAATATGTCCGAGTTCGGTAAGCCGGTTTTAGTTCAAAAAATTATTAAGGAATAAGAACATCGGATTGATCTCATTTACTTTGCCGGCTGCTAATTATTTAATAAAAAAGATTATTTCACGCCCGGTTCAATTTCCTAATGCAAAAATTCTTGTTTATTTAATACAGGTGCTTTTTGTAACACTGCTGTAATGTAAATGTTACGCTACTATCAAAAGAAACTTCACTTCATCATTCTATTTGTTAACGTAGATCTCGAATTTTCGGATAAAATTTTATATGGGAAACAATTTTAATTTCTTAGAGGTTAAGTTGAAATCAATTTATAGTGTCTGATATGTTAATTCAGGAAAATTGATGCTAGTTTATCAATGCCTCGGGTAATTGCTGTCAAAAGCAAACCCAGACGTGCCAAATCTGTAATTATGTGAAGTGAGAAGCAACAAGAGAGTATATTTTTATAAAAACAAGGTACAAGGTACAAGGTAAGTTAATCTAATCTTATTAGCTTTTCAAGAAAATGAAAAGTGTCTGTCTCTTAAAGGATGAACATCACTGATAACTCAGAATCAGTTTAGTTAAGCTAAGTAGTTGAGTTTAGTTGTTTATTACAGTAATCTTTTAACCTTAGTTATTTATTGTAATAATCTTTAATAAGTAAAATTGAGCAAAATTAACTAAGCAAGTATGACAGCGGCACAATTTGAAAGTTTTTGGCATGCTAACTATCCTGGCTCAGTCCCACTAGCGCATCTTTTTAAATTTTATTTCAGGCACAGATGGTTCAGAATTCCCAGTATATCCGAATCAAAACGTTACCCAAGCAATAAGCACGAATGGGAGAGAATTCTAAGGCGTCAAAACGAAATCATTACAGATCTGATCGGAAATAATTCAAATTTATGGGGACTAACAGGTGAGTATGGAATAATTGAAGATTATGAAAAACCTCAATTCATTACGAAAGGATTATTGAGTCAATTTTCCTTTGTAGAGCTGAACCCGATCGATATGCATAGAATAAGCGAGGCTGAATTTAAAATGGGCGAAATATACAAACCCTTTATTACCACGCTTACTTGGCAATCAAATAAATTCAACGATTTATTAAAAGCCATTGCGAAAGACGACAGAAGAATGTTTTTTATTTGTCTCTCTCCTAAATGCCTAATCGCGCCATACGATGGAGGAATTGATTTTGTTTTGGAAAACAGCCAAATAAAAAACACACTCGAAAGGAAATATAAAGAATGGATGTCTGCCAAAATTGAGAATCTGTAATTTTATGTCTTGCCATTACTGCTGGTTAAGTTAATAACAATCTAAGTTCAGTCCTTGAATTTACTTAGATTTATTTAGTCCTTAGAATTAAAAATTTCTCGAAATGAAGTTTTTTATCTCAGTGTTCTATTTGTTTTTCTTTCATGTACAAGTGATAATAATCCATAGATCAAACAAAGGGGGTCCAACTTTTTCCGTTTGCCATTTTTGGCAATTGCAGGAATAACTTTAAATTTTGTCGGTTAACCGTAAAATATTTCCAAACTGTTAAGGGGAGAAGTTGTTAAGAAATTGGTTCTCAAAAAAAATCTGCAACTTCTGCAAAAAAAATAAATTTTAAGTTGTGCTAACGTTAAAGAATTTCAGATTTACTGAAAAAGTAAATAAATAAATTCTGATTTCAGTTTGCATGTTATTGTAGCCATAACATCCAAAAAATAAACAACTAAAATTTAATGATCACTTTTGCATTCAATGCATGAGAGTATTTTATTAACTCTTTATATAATATACACAACTATGAAAATCACCAAGGCCATTCTTATCATTCTGTTTTTTGTTTCCGCTTGTGGTTTAAAGTCGCAAAACGGCCTGGAGAATATTATCGTAGAAAAATATTATATCTCTAACGCGAATGACAGCAATTCGAGGCAGATATCCGGATTTCTCCCGGTTGGTTCCGTAACATATAGGCTTTACTTGGATATGCTTCCAGAATACAGGTTTCATGCTGCTTATGGTTCACCAGGTCATGAGCTAAGAATTGAAACAACAACCCTTTTCTTTAATAATGAAGATGCTGGAAATAAACCTCCAAACGTAATTCCAAGACGTACCCTAAATCGAAATACGGTGATGCTCGATTCCTGGTTGTCGGCAGGTGGAGCAGGCGAAGGCATGTATGGTGTCTTAAAAGAGCAGGACGATTCACTTGAAACAATTATTCATGAAAAATCATTTTTGCAGAATAAAAATAAACTGGCAGGAATTCCCATTAAAGACCGTGATGGTTTAGTTGTTGGTGAGGATGTACCCTTCCCTTCATTTTTTGGTCTTGACAGCATTCTTCCTGTTTTATATAATACCACGAATAGCTCGGTGTTCGCAACGACTAATGGTGCATGGGGCTGTCTTGGTGGGGCAGTGGGACTTGACTCCTTGAAAACGAACCGGGTATTAGTTGCACAAATAACTACAAATGGCGATTTAACGTTTGAACTGAATATTCAAATAGGTAAACGAGGTATTCCGCCTGAAAACTACGTTGCCAAAAATCCGGTTGGAAAAGAAATTATGTCGCCCGCTTTGACTTATCGGAGCAAAGAAATAAAACTAACATCTTCAAAAAATAAAAAACCTGCTAATAAGAAATAATTCCAATAATAATTAATTAAACTAAAAAAATAACTATGAAAAAAATCAAATTCTTTTTTGTGCTCACAGCAGCCTTTTCTTTTTCTAAAGCTCAACAAGGATTACAGGGAGTTGTAGTAGAAAAATATTATTCTACTAATGCACTAGATTCAACAAATGCGTCTAACAATAGTGCTGTAACCACGTTGCATAAAGGTTCTGTTACCTATAGAGTATTTATAGACATGGCGCCGGGTTACAAATTTATTCAATTGTTTGGCAACCAGGATGCACTCGCAAACGTTATTCATCCTCTTGTGATTAAAACGACCACTGATTTTTACAACGATCCGAATAACGGCCAGGTTTTCCCACAGGGAAATACCCTTGTAAATACTAAAAAAAATACAACGTTAATTGATTCCTGGTTGTCTGTTGGAGGCGTTTGTGCCGGTAAAATGGGAGTTTTGAAAACAGAAGACACCGATGGGTCAATTGGCAATTCGAGCAATGTTTTGACTAACAACCCCGGCGGCGTATTTGGCGTTGCTATAAATAGCGTAGTGGCTGGCGCGCAAGATGGTTTGATGCCAGGATCGCCTTTAACTCCAAATGCATTAGGACTTGGTACCTCGGCGGATGTCTTCGATCAAACTGCCGGTGGTACTTTTTCAGTAACTAACGCGGCAATTGCTGCCCTGGGCGGAGCTGTAGGTATTACACCAAGTAATATGATACTGATCGGCCAGTTTACAACAAATGGTATATTGACATTTTCATTGAATGTCCAAATCTCAAATACACTTACTAATGTAGCAGAAGTTTATGTACCCAATAACGTTCAGACGGGGGAGACTGTTTTCCCCGCACTTATTTATAGTTCTGGAGCTGGAACTGGCACTAATGTTGGCGTTGGTATAGAAACGCTACAGAAAGAAAATGAAGGAGCAAGCCTTTCAATTTATCCTAATCCGTCGAATGGATTTTATACTATTAATGGTATCAATGTAAAGGAAAGCTCAACCAATTCGTATTCAATTTATGACGTAAGCGGAAGATTGGTTTTTACTAAGAGTTTAGGGAAAGCATCAGCGCGATTTTCTGAAATAATGGATCTCTCGGACTTTAATAACGGTTTGTATTTTGTAAGTGTTTCACTCGATGGGGTGATTTATACAAGAAGGATTGTTAAAGAATAAAGAACCTGATGAAAAAATCTTGTTTTTTAGTTAGCATTTTTCTACTCGCCAGTTCATTTGTTTTCGGTCAGGGAATTGTTAGAGGTAAAGTTACAGACGATAGTGGCGAGGCGCTTATTGGCGCTGCCATTAGTTTAAAAACAAACAAGGCTATCGGGGTATTGACGGACCTGGATGGAAATTACTCCATAAAAATTTCGGAGGGTGTGCCTCAAACTTTAATTGTTTCTTATGTAAGTTATAAAACTATTGAGCAACCTGTTAAAGCTTTAGATAAAAATGAAGTGCTTGTAAAAAATTTCACTTTGCTCTCACAGGATGCACTGGAGGAAATAGTTATTGTTGCCAGGCAGGTAAAGGCTAATGATTATTACATGGAAAATAAAAAAAAGGAGTCGGCGACAACAATTGATTATATATCGGGCGAAACAATGAAAAAAACAGGAGACGCCAACGTAGTGTCTGCGGTCGCAAGAGTTTCCGGCGTATCTACCAGCGGAGGTCTTATCACCGTGCGGGGCATAGGCGATCGGTATGTAAAAACCACATTAAACGGATCAAGAATTCCAACACTCGACCCGCTTACAAATAACATTAAACTGGATCTCTTTCCTGCGAATTTAGTTGACAATATTATTATTACTAAAACGGCGAGTCCTGATTTGCCTGGAGACTGGTCTGGCGCCTACCTGTCAATCGAGACAAAAGACTACCCGGAAAAATTAGTAGTCAATGTAGAATCCCAATTCGGATATAATGCGCAAACTACATTTAAAGATTATATAAGCTCTCAACGGAGTTCTACAGATTGGCTTGGATTTGATAATGGTTTAAGGAACAGAACACATGATCCCATTCAGGTTGTTAATTTTGTACCTTCTACTTACCAGGAGATGGTGGCCCTTGGTCTTGGAAATTATTATAGTTCATTTGGTATAACAAAGGAATGGGACGCTAATAGTCCCGAAGCAGCCACCTATTTTAAATTAGGATTAGTGCAGTTGGAACTATTACCCGCTGCATTAATAAATGATGAAAGCGCTTATCAAAGGGCCGTTGCACAATATAATGACAGCTACAAGAAACAAGCATTTAGTAAAATACATCCTGAAGGGACTGATTTTAATGAGGGGTTCGCTAATAACTGGAATACGACAAAACGAAAAGTGCCTATTAATTTTAGTCAGAACTTCAGTGTAGGAAATCAATCTACTTTATTTAAAAAGCCGTTGGGGTACTTTTTTGGATTTCGTTACGGAAGTTCTGTGAGATACGATCCAAATGGAATTTCTCAAAGAATAGGCGCGCGTGAATTTGATTACCCTTTTGATATTCAGGACAAGGCCCTCATAAGCAGGGAAACCAATGGCTGGAGTGCCTTGCTGAATCTCGCTTATAAGATGAATGAAAAAAACAGTATTTCCTTTTTGTTCATGCCGAATTATACCGGCACCAATGATGTAGCCAGCTACTCTACCACGCCCGATTTCACCACGGATCAAATAGGAAGAACAGCTAACAATCAATTCTACGAGCAACGTAAACAGATTATTTACCAGGTAAAATCAGAGCATTATATTGAAGGTCCGAAACTTAAAATTGATTTTAATGCATCGTATACTAAAGGAAACAGCGTGGCGCCTGATTTTAAAGTAATGGAATATGGTTTTTTAAGGGACAATTCTACGGGGTCGATTTTACAATATAATTTCGGGACTTCGGTAGGTAACGGCATAAGAAGATATTATCGTTACTTATCGGATAATATATTGGACTCAAGAATTTCAGGAGAATTACCAATCAGTAAATCAACGGCTTTGGGTGTGAGAAAATTAAAGTTGGGAGGTGCTTATCAACAAAATGACAGGAAGCAAGAGTTATACGATTACGTTGTAGGTTCCGGCAATAGCACTTATCAGCCAAGCCTAGGTACTGATGAAGATATTAACGCAGTTTTAAGCGCAGATAATTTTTTGATGACTAATCAACAGGTAAATTATATATACCAGTTAAGTATACCGGCCAGGAATTTTACCGTTGGGAAGAGCGCTATTAAATCGGTGTTTGCTCTAATTGATTATTCAATTCTGTCCTTTTTACGTTTTTCAGGAGGGTTAAGAGTCGAACACACTGCTATTTTTTCTGACGTAGTAAGTTACCATAACTCCGGGTATAATGCAAATGACATTCGCAGGGAAAATGCGGGAGGGTATCCTTTCATAAATCCTGCTAACATTAACAAAGTGAATTTTTTGCCAAGTGCCAATGTGATCTTCAAAATGAAACAAATTAAATCTGCGCAATTAAATTTTCGTTTGAATTTCAGCCAAACCCTTGCCCGTCCTAGTATGCGGGAATTGAATGACGCGGCAATATATGACAATGAGTTCAGAACCTTAATTTACGGCAACTCCGATCTTAAAACGGCTCATGTAAAAAATTACGACTTCAGATTTGAATCTTATTTTAAGAATGCAGATAATGTTTCTCTGAGCATGTTTTTTAAAGATTTTAAAAATCACATCGAAATGAGTTTCGGTAGCGGGGGACTTACGTGGAATAATGTAGGGAGGTCAACCGTGATGGGATTTGAGGTTGAGGGAAAAAAGTCTTTGACAAAGTGCTTTGAGTTAAGGGCAAATTTTACATTGGTAAAGTCAAATTCCCAAGTGATACGAAATTCTTTAGATATTGTTGATGGCCTTAAAGTTAACATACCGCTGGATACTATTAACCGCCCTATGTTTGGCCAGGCGCCTTACATCATTAATTGCATATTTGGTTATACTTCAGATAGTTTAGGATTAACTGCCACAATCAGCTACAATGTTCAGGGTCCTAGATTAGTGATTACCGGTGTGATACCCGGAAGACCTGATGTATATGAACTGCCAAGACATACAATTGATTTTAAAATGAGTAAAACCCTTGGTAAACATTTTACGGTGAGCATTACCATCAGGGATATTTTAAATGCGCCCGTCAGAAGAGCTTACAAGTTGGATGACGGGCTTGGCTATGTGGATTATGATAGCTTCAGGTACGGGGCCAATTATTTGTTTTCGCTCGCTTATAAGTTTTAAAATAGGATGCATTCTGGGATTAATAATCGTTTAAATAATTTTACTATGAAAACCAAGGTATATATTTTACTCCTGTTTTTTTTCGCTTTACCAGTCACATTCTATTGTCAAATTGAAAAAGTTATTGTAGAAACCTACTATGTTTCCGATCAATCTGATGTTGCCGATACTACGAGCGGAAAACTTGAAGAAGGATCGGTAACATATAGAATTTATGTGGATCTGAAACCGGGGAATAAACTTTTGAAAATATATGGCGATGCGAATCATGCTTTAAAATTCGCCAGTACAAAACCTTTCTTTAACAATGTAGATGGTGAAACCTATGGCAATGACTTGAAGAAAGGCTTGTATGGAGATAATACTGTTGCCTTAGATACGTGGTTGACGTTAGGACAAACAACCAAAACACAGGCAGGGAAAACGCATTTTGGAATTTTAAAAGCCGAGGATACGAATGGATCATTTATTGGAGGAGCGAACAACAGTGGAGGCTTACTAACAAACACGGCAGCAACGATAGGTGTTCCTTTAACAACAGCCGATGGAATGGATACTATGGTCACGCTTCCTTCATCCTGGAGCTATTTTGGGATAAAAGATTTTTTAACTGGCTTGGATAGCACCATGTTTGGATCAAATATTTCTAAATCAGAATTTAATAGTAACAATGTTTTTCTTAAGAACCTTGGTGTGACAGGGGTAGTACCCACTGTAAATCAAATTTTGATTGCGCAACTTACAACGAAAGGCCAACTCAGCTTCGAACTAAACCTGGAGGTGGAGCAAATAATAAACGGGGTACTTACTGTAGTGAGGTATGTTGCAGACGATAATATTTTATTGCCAGCTGAGAAGAAAAGTAGTTTTTTAAAGTTCCCCTTTCCACAGGCAACCTGTGGATGTATGGACGCTGGTTTTTTAGAATATGATCCAAATCTTAAATGTGCTGAAAACAGTGTATATTGCCGCAATCGTATTGTATTTGGTTGCACAGATACAATGGCCTGTAATTTTGAGCCAAATGCTAATTTTAATATCCCGTCACTTTGCTGTTATCCCGGTTCGTGTGGCGGCAGAGATATCAGCGTGGTGTGTCCTTCAATAAGAGGAAACTCTTTTGATTTTGAAATATATCCGAACCCGGCTGAAAATAATATTTTTTTAAATGTGACATCGGGTATAAAGCAGCAAATTAATTATTCTATTTTCAATTGCTTTGGCACGCTTGTTCTAAGTAAGGATTTTGGCGAAAGTGAAAAAATTTCAAATTACGAAATCGATCTCTCAGACTTAAATAATAGTTTGTATCTCATAAGAGTTAATGCTGGAAATAATTTTTCAAGCAAGCAGTTTTTAAAGAACCAAAAATAGTTTCACGATGATTTGTTTGAAAAATAAAAACTTTTTCTTCGGGTGTATCTGCCTGATGGTAGTTATACTTAGTTTTTTAAGTTGCAAAAAAAAACCCGAATCGGAAGCTATTAGGGAAACTGGCACGGTGAGGGACAGACAAGGTAATGTTTATAACACTATTAAGATTGGAGACCAATGGTGGATGACGGAAAATTTAAAAGTAAA
>Ga0105048_10017230_pt1 | contig 11143 bp, 11 predicted proteins | sample MAT05_FD_78382 | JGI IMG/M metagenome (GOLD analysis project Ga0105048, IMG submission 78382) | Freshwater microbial communities from Lake Fryxell liftoff mats and glacier meltwater in Antarctica - MAT-05 | ecosystem: Environmental > Aquatic > Freshwater > Ice > Liftoff microbial mat | place...
AAAGAAACCGGTTACCGTTTCAAAATTCCAGCAACGATTGGAAAAAATGACAAAAGAACGCCAGCAACAAATGAATAATCAACGAAAAAAATAAATCGATAAAGCATGACTTTTCATAAAGAAGGAATTCCTTCACTGATCGTTACTATAATTGTTGTTTCAATTATAAATTTTATAACCTGGTATTTTTTTTCTAACTATGATATAATACTTTGGTTGGGATATGCATTATCCGCTTTTTTACTGATTACTATTTTACAATTTTTTCGCAGCCCTAAACGCACCATTATTATTAATGACAATCACATCATTGCCCCTGCAGATGGGAAGGTGGTAGTAATAGAAGAGGTGACAGAACCGGAATATTTAAAAGATAAACGTCTTCAGATTTCGATATTTATGTCACCTGTCAATGTACATATTAATCGATATCCCATTAGTGGATTAGTAAAGTATTCAAAGTACCATCCCGGTTTATTTTTAGTTGCCTGGCATCCAAAATCATCTACTGAAAATGAACGCACAACTATTGTAGTTGAGCATAAGAACGGGCAAGTAGTATTGTTCCGTCAAATTGCGGGTGCATTGGCCAGACGCATTGTTAACTATTCCAAAGAAAGTGATAATGCGATACAAGGTGAGGAATTCGGATTTATAAAATTTGGTTCTCGTGTAGATCTGTTATTACCGGTTTCCGTTAAAGTTAACGTTCAGCTCGAACAAAAAGTATGCGGAGGTCAAACCGTAATCGCCTCATTTATATAAAATTATAATGTTTCTTGCTAATTTTTCACTTCTAGGGAGGAATTGGTATCGTTATTGTAATAATCAGAAAACATAAATAAAAACATAGAAAAAAAATGAAAAAAATATTTTTATTGCTCGCATTTACAGGAATTGTTAGTGCAGCATCAGCAACATCAGTTATATCTTTCAACAAAGGAAATATTATTACCCTTGGTGGTGATGATAAAAAACAAGATGACAAAAAGAAATGCGACAAAAACAAATCTTGTTGCAAATCAAAACAAACAGCACAGGCTGCAAGTGGTTGTTCCGGGCATAAAACGGGACAAGCAAAAAATCATTCTCATGCAACAACAGGAACACACGCAAAATCTAATATGGGAGCTGGAGAAGTTAATAAAGAAGCAAAATCCGAAGCAGCATCGGAGCCGGTTGTAAAATAATTAATAAAATAATTTTATATAATCCATTCTGAAAATTTTTCAGAATGGATTTTTTATTATTAATAACTTTGCGGAAAATTTAAAAAAGTAATTTAAAAGAAGCGATGGAAACCGACCAAAACAGGATAGAACCAAACATATATGCGATGATCTTTTGTTTTTCTTTAAAGTAACGTACAGCTAACAGACAGCCTAATGGGATAGAAAATAATAATGGAGTTAAAACGCAAATTCCAAATATACCGAACTTGTTTTTTACTGTTACAATCATTTTATTTTTTTTAGTGAATTTTTTTTTAGGAATATAATTGGAGTTTTTTGATTGACTTGTTTTAATATTTTCCTTTATTCTTTTTATCAGTATATCACTCAAAAAAACAAAAACCAAAACCCCTGCAAACCCTCCTATAGAAGTAATAAAAATAGTTTCAAAAAAAGAAAATCCGAAGGCTAAAGCAAGTGGTACTGCACCAAAAACAAATTTGACAGTACTTAATAAAAAAACAGAAATTATTTCCCAAATACTTTGCTCCACTATATTTAAATTTTATTTCCGTAAGCGAGGTCACCGGCATCACCCAGTCCGGGAACGATATATGATTGAACAGTTAACTCATCATCAACTGCTCCACACCAAATGGTTACATTTTCCGGTAAATGTTTTTTAACATAATCTACACCTTCAACACTGGCAATAATAGATACAATATGTGTGTGACGTGGCCTGCCGCGCTGCATCATCGCTTTGTAAGTAAGTGCCATGGATGCACCCGTTGCCAGCATGGGGTCACACATAATCAAAATTTTATCATTGAGGTCAGGACTGGATAAATATTCCAGCTGAATATCAAAACTGCCATCTTTATGATGTTTACGATATGCTGAAATAAAAGCATTTTCTGCTTTATCAAAATAATTCAAAACACCTTGATGAACAGGTAATCCAGCACGTAAAATAGAAGCCACGACAGGTTGTTCTTTCAATACAGGTACATTGGCAATGCCAAGGGGAGTAGTAATTTCCTGTGTCTCATAATTTAATGTTTTACTAATTTCATAAGCCATAATCTCGCCCATCCGTTCCATATTCCTACGAAAGCGCATGCTGTCTTTTTGATTAGTTTCATCACGAATTTCAGCAATGAATTGGTTAAAAATGGAATTCACCGAGCCTAAAATATGTACCATACTCTTTAATTATTTTTCAATGATCTTATCCATTTTACCAGTGTAGGCAAATTGTTCTTTCTTACTTGTAAATATACGCAATCTTTAGCTCCAAAGTTTTTATAGAAACGTGCCACTGTCTCCACCGAGGAGCCACCAAAATCAAGCAATTGGTCAGTTTCGGCATGATGTTGAATGAATGTATCGAAAAGAAAATGCATAGCACCATTTACTTTTCCATTTTCGGTTACTCCGCTTTTTAAAAACACAAAACGATCATTGGCTTTCATAAAAAATGCCGCAGCGCATAATTTATTTTCCGTATCAAAAACAGCGAATGAGCTTGCTTTATTTTGTTTGATGCAGACATTCATTAAAGTGAGAAGTGTTTTATAATCGTTTGGTTTAAATATTTCCAATTTCTGTCCCTTTGTTGATTTAAACAGGTGAACGATCTGTTCAGGGTTTATAGTCTGGCTGATTGAATAACCTGCTTTTATCGCTTTTTTAATGCTGCGTTTTGCATTATCAGAATAATTTTTTTGCATTATTTGGTAAGATGAATTTAAATTCAATACCTGGTATTTGCGTTCTTTTGTTTCAATATCTGTTTTATTTAAATGATTGGACTCATGCAAACAAAATTCCATGTATTTATATTTAGCCGGAATTGCTTCAAAAAAATCATCCAGTAATTTATGTGATAGTTTATTAGTGTATAAGCCAAAATATCTGGTAAAAAATGGTTGATACAAATAGTTGATTTTATATTTTGATTTTGTCACCATCGGGAAAACAGCTTCATAATCATTCAACACTAAAGCGTTCCAGTCTTCACATACAACATTTAAATACCATGAATAAACAAAAATGCAAGGATTGGAGCTGTTTGCTATACAGTTATCCCATTTGTGGGTATTAATTTTTTTATGTTCAAGAAATTGTATCATTCTCTTCCAAATGTTTGGGCGTATGTTGTAAAATTATGTTTCCCTTTATTGTTCTCCACAAACTCTTCTAATTTTTGAATGGAGTAACGCGATAATGCTTTTGGATGTCCAATGGCAATCATATGTTCAAAATCTTTTTTTAATAATTTTTTTAATGATCTTTCTAAAAGATGCGCATTGTATCCGTCAATTGAAACAGGATTATCCGTGTATTGTGTTAATAGCTTTTTTCTGTACCCAGGAGCTGCCATCGCCCTACCATCGCCTAATGGTTTATGTAAATAAGGATTTTTTCTGCCCAATAAAAATAATTTCCAAAAGAACAACGGTGAATTTCTGATAGCACTTATGGGTAATTCAGTAAAGTATCCGTTTGGATTTTCTTTTGCAGGATCATCCTCAAAACGGTAAATGGCTTTGTCAGGAGCAGTTCTAAAATCATAATGGTAATGTTCGGAAACATAAAATCCATCCCTGAAAACACTACTATCCAAGGTGATATTATTTTCTTTAAATACTTTTTTTAATTTATCAAAAGGCTGTATGCACCAGCCTCCGGCACGGTAAGTGAAAATTGATTTGTTTGTCAGTTCAGTCAATACTTTTTTATACCGCGAGACAATATCTGCAATTTCTGCTTCATTAAAATCTGTGAGTTTATACCGTTTTATATCAATGACCCATTTATCACCGTTATAATAACTATCTTCCCAATGTGGATGAATGTGTAATTGAATATCGTGGCCTGTATCAGATAAATGTTTTACCTGTTCTGTAATTGCTTTGTAATCTTTTTCAAGTTGGGAAAATTTTTTTCTGTATTCATCCAGCTTTATTATAAAACCACAATCAACAAAAAAAGAAAATCTTACATTATGTTGTTCAGCAATGCGAATAAGTTCAGTAGTAGGGGAGATAATACATTTCTCCACCGTGCCATGGTTTTCACCAAAGTAAATTTCATAATCGAGTGTAATATAAATATTCATTTATTAAGTTAATTAAGCCAAATAATTTATCGGTTAATTCAGGCTAAGATTTCATAACAAACACTTTAATGACTTATTCAAATCTAATTAACTATTCACCATATGGAGTATACATGGTAATCCCTTTTTCATTATAATGTTTGATCATTACTTCCAGCAATGATTTTGCATCTATCAAAGTTGTTTGGGCCTCTCCAACAACTCCATGTTTTAATATGCCTTCTTTTTCAAAAAGTATCACTAACTCATTGGGTCTCCTTTTTTGTGAAAATACAGGATCATGAACTTTTGTTTTCATGGTGCATGCTTTTCCTTCGGCATCAATCATTTTAACATTGTAGATTGTTGAATGATATATCGGATATTTAAAGTCAACAGCATCTTCTAATGTATGCAGGTTAGTGCACGATGTATTTAATGGAACACCTACATTTAAAATTTTTCCTTTTTTTTGCGCTAATATATAATATGGGGAAAATTGATTATAGGGTGTAAGCTGACCAAAATGTGTTTCTGTAAAAAGATCTGCCAAAGGTCCAAATGCACAAGCCGAATCCGTAGGATGTAAACTCCGTTTAGTACCCTTTAAACGTCTAACATACTCAGAAATGGCTCCCGCTCTGGAGGGCGAATTATTTACATTAAAAACGGGATTAGAATCTAAATAATATTTACTGAATGTACTATGGGCAAAACATGGACATAGTAGTGTTCCTTCATCACCTATTACATTTAAAACCGCATTTACAAAAGTTTCAGCCCCATTATTCACACATCCAATTTTACTTAAGCTGGAATGGACGATCACATTGTCGCCTTGTTGTATTCCAATTTTCTTTAAATCATTTATCAATTGTTGTTCTGTGATGATATTCCCGGATCGCCGCTTTTTATTCCGTATTATTCTTTTAATTGTTTTTTTAATACGCTTGCCAGTATCTATTATAACCGGCGCATGTTTTTTTAACAAAGCAAATATTTTAACTTTTAGGTGCATTAATGTTCTATTAAATTACAGCGTACTTTACCATCTCTTCATACACGGCTCTCCATCCCAACCATAATTTTTGATCGTTCAACGAATCATTGTGCCACAGGCTGATGAATGTGCCATTTACAGCTTTTACTTCATCAATCAAAGGCTTTATTTTTTGTATGGCATTTTCAGGTTCTACTTTCAAATAATATTTTAAAGTACCTTCCATTATAGCAAATGGATGAATTTTTAAATGAGTCTCTAATTCATTATCAAGGTCATAAAAATTAAACGGAGTGCAAATGCTTGCCCTGAAACCTATTTGGGAAGCAAACCCCATCGTATAATCATCCGTTATATCAATATCTATAATATTCCGGTAAGTTTCCGGTAACGTTAATTTTAAAAAATGCTGCCGGCTTTTTGTTATTTCCCGATGCAACACTTTGGATAAACGTTCCACTTCTTTTTTTAATTGTTCTTTACTTTTGTTTGAACCGTAGGAGGGATGAATGCCAATTTCAGCGTAATCTCCCAGCATCTTGATGAGCGTTTGAAATTTTTTACTTTCAATCGGGAGATTTTTATCATTCACACCATAATCTCCAAGCAGAAAAAAATAAATACTTTTAAATTTATATTTTTTCAATATCTCCAATTGAAAATCATAGGTGTCATAGGGGTCTTTTTTAAAGCCAAATAAAACACGTGTGCGCTCTGCAATTTCTCCCAATTCAAATGTTGATAAGGATTTTAAATATCCTCCTACGCTTCGGGTAAACCCCTTTTCACGAAATGCGTAGGCATTATCGATATCAATAGTAGAAATGAATTCGTATTTTTTTTCAGGGAAAGTGAGCGAAGGATATTTTTTTTGAAGCAATTCCCTGATCCACATTGCCCATATATTTACTACCGGTTTTTGTAAGAAGCCGTTCATAAATGCCAGACTGTCTTTTGCATCAAATCGGTCGTGTTCATCGCGTATATGCGGTAAGTATTCTTCGTACCGGCTTACCAAGTAAAAACTGGTAGCAAACACATCATATGGTAATGCCGATAATTTGCCTGTCGCATAAAATACTTTTTGGGAATTATATTCAAAAACAGAAATGTTTTGCTCGCTCACCCCTGTTTCAAATAATAGGTTGCGGCATGTAAAAAACAATTCATCACACAGGGGATTATTCGTATAGCTCAGCTTAGCCCCATTCTGTTTTTTAAATTCATCAATATCATCGGTCAAGTTAAAATCAATGCCTAATATATCTTTAAAGATGAGATTAAAAATATATTTGTTGCGATGCGTGATCTTATGAGTATATACGAGTAGCATTTTGAGTGTTCGATTTACGATTTAGGAAATATGCAATTCGCCTTATGTATGCAATATAATTATCAAATTATTTATCTCGTCAATCGTCATTCGAATTTCGTTAGTTTTAGTATCTCCCCACAAATGAATTCCGCTGCATTACCATCGCCAAACAAATCAGGGAATTGCAAATTTTTCATTGATGTAAAATGTTTATATGCGTCTGTAATTTTTATCTCATCCGCATCTGCAATTTTTGCGGAACCACAATTTACCAATTCAACCCATTCCGTTTCAGAACGTAAAATAATGCAGGGGGTGTGAAAAAAAAATGCTTCTTTTTGTACACCGCCCGAATCGGTCATTACCAGTTGCGCATTTTTTTCCAAAGCGATCATTTCTAAAAAAGAAACCGGAGAAAGGATTTTTATATATTCATGTGTTTTTATAGTATGATATAATTCGGATGAAAGATGTTGTACGAGTAATTTTGCTGTACGCGGATGTAAAGGAAGTATGATTTTTATTTTATTTTCAGTTGAAATGCGGTTCATCGCGTTGAATAAAGCATTTAAACGTAAGGGTTCATCGGTATTGTTATTGCGGTGAATGGTGGCTAAAATAAAGTTCCCCTGTTGAAGATCATTATCTTTTAAAATAGTTGTCTTTTGTTCTGCAATTTTTGAAAAGTGAAGGCTGTTATCATACATTATGTCACCACAATGATATATTTTCGGATTATCAAACGTATACGGTGGTTGATTATTATCTTTAAATCCTTCTTTTAGTAAATTAGTATACCCTGACTTTGTAGGAGAAAATAAAAGTGTGGAAACATGATCACATACAATACGATTGATCTCTTCGGGCATTGATTTATTGAACGAACGTAAACCGGCTTCGATATGAATGATCGGAATTTGAATTTTTGATGCGGCAATAGCTGCAGCTAAAGTAGAGTTAGTATCCCCATACAATACAATGCCATTTGGTTTCTCTTTCAGTAATATTTCTTCAATGCCTTCCATCATGGAGGCTGTTTGTTTTCCATGGCTTCCGGAACCGACATTCAAATTATAATTAGGGTGGGGAATATCCAATTCATTAAAAAATACTTGTGACATATTTTCATCATAATGTTGACCGGTGTGCACAATCACTTCCTGTATCTTATCAGCAAATTTATTTTTAATGGCACGGCTTAAAGCTGCAGCTTTAATGATTTGTGGGCGGGCACCTATGATGGTAAGTAGTTTGATCATTAAGAGATTGGTTGTCGGTTAATGGTTGTCAGTTTGGAACTCGTATTATTTGTTATTCGTACTAAAATACTTCCGTAATTGAGCTTCCGCCTTCCGAAATCAGATTATTCCTTCATCTGCAAAGCTATAAAAGCCTTTTTCAGAAATTATGAGGTGGTCAAGTAAAGATATTTCCATTATTTTACCCGCTTCTTTTATATTTTTGGTGAGTCTTATATCTGCATCGCTGGGGTTTAAATTTCCGGAAGGGTGATTATGGCAAAGTATAATTGAGCTTGCATACTGTTCCACAGCGCTTTTAAAAATAATTTTTGCATCTACTACAGTACCCGAAACCCCACCTCTGCTAATCAGTTCTTTTTTGATCACCGAACTTGCACGATTAAGCATTAATAACCAGAATTCTTCATGTGGCAGATCTATCATCGATGGTTTCATGATCTCGAATACATCTTTACTGGTAATTACTTTTTCGCGTTTAACGCTTTCTGTTTCTTTACGCCTTCTGCCTAGTTCCAGTGCAGCTACAATGCTGATGGCCTTGGCTTCACCAATGCCTTTGAACTTCATTAATTCGATAACATTCAGTTTCCCAAGTTCATGCAGATTGTTGCCGGTACTAACCAAGATGCGTTTTGAAAGTTCCACAGCCGTTTCGTCCCTATTGCCTGAGCCAATTATGATAGCAATTAATTCGGCTTCGGTAAGTACTTGTCTGCCTTTATCTAATAACTTTTCACGAGGACGGTCTTCCTCGGCCCATGATTTTATGCCTAATGATTGCTTATAGTCAGTCATAAAAGACTATTTTCCACCCTTAGAGGCAGCACTGATAGATGGAAGATCACGATCGAACATATACAAACCACTTTTATCATTACCAATCATCTCTAATTTATCGAGAACTCTTCTTGATAATGCCTCTTCTTCAATTTGTTCGGCAACATACCATTGCAGAAAGTTGTGGGTAGTATAATCTTTTTCTTTTAAGCAGATCTCTACCAAATGGTTGATTTCTGTAGAAACTAGCACTTCATGTTTGAATACTTCTTCAAACACAAATTGTATCGATTTGAATTTCTGAGGTTGTTCCTTCAATGCAGGGATCAATGCTTGTCCGCCACGCTCATTTACATACTTTACCAGTTTAAGCATATGCATTCTTTCTTCATCGGAATGAGTGTATAGAAAAGAAGCCACACCTTCTAAGCCTTCTGTTTCAGCCCAAGACGCCATTGCCAGATAATACTGTGATGACGCAGCCTCTAGCTGGATTTGTTGATTCAAGGCCGATTCTACTTTTTTAGATACCATTTGGTTCGATTTTTGTTTATATAGGAACAAAGTTAACGTAATTTTTGTTTCAAAAAAATAGCTTTTGATCGGTTTGGAGGAATATATTTAGAAAGACTTCGCTTCGAATTGTCATGCACGCGGAGTGAGTTCGAGAACGTGTGAAAGCCGAAAGTAAATAAGGTATTAAAAATTAAACAGATAATTAATATACTGATAAAATAGAAAGCCTGAAAAACGTATAAGAATCATTATCTTTGTTATAATACAATAGTCCTATCCGCATAAGCGTTAATAAATACAATGACCAATTATCAAAGTTTAATAGAGAAGCTAGACGAATTTATTCGTAAATATTATAAAAATCAACTTGTTCGTGGTCTGATTTATAGTATAGGCTTGGTTTTTATTTTTTTTATTTCCATAACTGTTTTAGAATATTACGCTCATTTTAATACAATGATGCGAACATTATTATTTTATTCATTCTTACTAATCACCGGCTTTGTCCTTGTTAAATACATTGCGGTTCCGCTTTCGAAGCTATATAAACTAGGACAACTTATTTCTTACGAAGAAGCGGCAAGTATTATTGGAAATCACTTTTCAAATGTGCAGGATAAATTACTAAATGTATTGCAACTTCAGCAACAATCACCATCAACAGTCAATCATCAACTGCTTGAAGCAAGTATTGATCAAAAAATAAAAGAATTAAAACCCGTTCCTTTCACAAATGCGGTTGACCTTTCAGAAAATAAAAAATATTTGAAATATGCTTCGATACCCGTTTTACTTATTGCGGTCATTTTGTTTTCCGCACCAAGTATTATTACTGACGGAACAAAACGTCTGGTAAAACACAGCGAATATTTTGAGAAAGAAGCGCCTTTTCAATTTGTAATTACTAATGATGACCTTAAAACAGTTACTCAGGAAGATTTTGAATTAAAAGTAAAATTAACAGGTGATGAAGTTCCTGAAAACGTTTATGTGGAGATTGATGGAAATGAATTTAAGCTGAACAAGGAAAATATTGTGAATTTTAATTATGTTTTTAAAAACGTACAAAAAACCATCGACTTTCAATTAAGTGCGGATGGATTTCACTCGAAAAAACATGAGTTAGTTGCATTGCCAAATCCTGTGTTATTGAATTTTGACATCGCGCTCGCATATCCAAAATATTTGAATAAAAAAGATGAAGTAATAAAAAATACGGGTGATCTTGTAATTCCTGCCGGCACAAAAGTGAACTGGAATTTTAATACACAAAATACCAACCAGTTACGGTTAAATTTTAATGACACTTCTTTTGCTGTTTCAACTGCTTCGGAAAATGCGTTTAATTATTCTGCAAAGTTGTTCAGGGATAAAACATACTCGGTTACAACCGCTAACCAATTTTTAAAAAGTAAGGATTCAGTAACCTACACTATCAATGTAATTCCAGACGCCTATCCGCAAATTAATGTGGCAGAGAAAAAAGATACGCTATCTGCCAAGCGTATTTATTTTCGTGGCGAAGTAAAAGATGATTATGGATTTAATAAACTTTCGTTCAATTATCGTTTTATTACCAATAATGATTCTGCGGCTGTTGATAACTATAAAAAACTGACAACTAATTCAAATCCTGTTGCTATTAACAAAGCTGTTACACAAGACCAGTTTTATCATTATTGGGATATGAACACATTAGAGGTTACACCCGGTGACCAGATCGAATATTATTTTGAAGTATGGGATAATGATGGTGTTACAGGGAGTAAATCCACACGTTCCGCAAAAATGATATTTAAAGCGCCAACCCTGAAGGAGATTGCAGATAATACAGATAAAAACAATGATAAAATAAAAGATAATCTGGAGGAAAGTATTCGCCAGGCAAAGGACATACAAAAACAATTAAGTGATCTGCAACGTAAAGTAGCTGAGAAAAAAACGCTGACCTGGGAGGAGAAAAAGAAAATGCAGGATATGTTGGATAAGCAAAAGGAT
>Ga0105048_10017231_pt1 | contig 11143 bp, 10 predicted proteins | sample MAT05_FD_78382 | JGI IMG/M metagenome (GOLD analysis project Ga0105048, IMG submission 78382) | Freshwater microbial communities from Lake Fryxell liftoff mats and glacier meltwater in Antarctica - MAT-05 | ecosystem: Environmental > Aquatic > Freshwater > Ice > Liftoff microbial mat | place...
AACGCGCTTGCAGCGATGAAGTTGGTAATTGTTGATCGCCGTGCGAAGGGACTCACGGAACTGGTTCCATAGATCAATCGAACTGAGGAAGTATTTAGGGAAGTTATGTGTACCTCCGATCGGGCCCCATACGTGGGGAATCTTTAAATCGAAAACACAAGCAGGTTCGCGAAAACCACATAGGGTAACTAGGTGGGTCGCCATGAAGGGAACATCGGAATGCATTTGTTTAGCAACTGCACCCGCCCGCTGATGCCAGCGTCGATAGCTCCAGTAAAAAGTCGGCTCGAACGATTTGAGGTTCGCTCCAAACCAGTCGTCCTCCAATCGAACAAAGCGAATCGCATCGGCTGGCAGCTTTGCAGGGATGTTTTTCTGAAGGTCACACTCCTCGACGGTCGTAGCGTACAGCACCGTTACATCGAAATCCTTGGCTGCCAAAAGTGCTCGCTGCCATCCGTTCCGTTCTTCCATCGTTCCGTTTGGATCCAAACAGTACGACAGGATCAAGAGTCGAGGTCGAACACATTCAAGCCTAGTATCAATGCAGGGTGTTCCCGTTGTTTCGAACTCAGACATAGCGACATTGGGCGACTTGAACGAATTTTCACTTCCTTACGGCGGAAAATGAAACCGAAATGACATCACGACAGTACACGTTGTAGCACACCTCCCCAGGGATATGTTACCGACCCAGAAGAAATCGAATCCAACCGGACACTGCGACACTTTGATGTGGCAAATTCCTATCGGACACCCTCGCGTTGCATCACCAGCGTACGATCGAGCGATTTGCCGACGAAAAACATTGCAGGCGCAAAAAGCCCGCGATCGAGTGGCAATTGGATGCGTATGCGAACTTCCGGAGTCGAGTTTACGATAACCGCTGGCGTCACGTCGATGGTTGCTCCGGAAACTCCAATTCGGCTGAGAACCGCACGAGCCATATCCCGAACATTTGCTGGCGTTGCGCCGGGAACGATTCCTTGACGAGCACCCTCGTACAATGCGTTCTCCACCGAGTGTCGGATCATCGATACCCGGCAAAACTCCAATGAAACAAAGAAAAAGAAAAATACCAGTCCGGAAGTGATGGCCATCTCAGCCATGGCAGCCCCACGTCTCTTCGATCGCTTGGTTGCTCTCATGCTTCTCGCCCATGTCTGTCGAAGGATCGTTCCTGAGTTCATCTTTCCCTTACTCCGTGATGATTGTGCTGAGAGTCAAAGCAATCTCTTGGAACACTTGGCGTAACTGGGCTCCGTTGTCGGCATGGAAATACCGGCCGTTACCGATGGTTGCGACTTGTCGCATGGCTGCTCGGTCAGCGTCTAGACCGAAGGTAATTGCATGGATGACGGTGCCTAAGGCCGCTTGCTCCGTCGCAGCTATCCTGGCGGGACGACCTCGGTTCTGCAATCCGTCGGTTAGCACGATCATGGTCCTCTCGACAAAGTCTCGAGATCTTCCTCGACCCATAATGTTTCCCCCCGCGTCAATTCCCCCTGAGATATTCGTGAATCCATCCACTGGCATGGTCGACATAGCGTTGTTGATCAAAGACAAATTGTCGGTTAACTCCACATCCTCGGATTGCGTCGTCGAATAGGACGCAAGCCCCACGCGTTCGTCCACCGGGCTATCGACCAAAATCTGAACGAAGATACCGACCGCGGCTCGCAGGTCGTTGAACTTGTTCGCGTCTAACATCGACCCGGAACGGTCCACGACCAAGACGATATCGCGTTGAATGAAGGTCGCTGTACTGAACTCCTGAGGCTGAAAGCCCGTGATATTGAAGATACGGCCGAAGAACAGCTGCACGTTTCCGGACAGCGAGCCGTTCGTTCTCTGACCATTGACTCTGACGCTGTTCGATGGAACTCCGCCAACTCGAAAGACAAAGCGGCCACTTCCATCGAGCTCAGCGCGTCCAAAGGATAAATCCGCATCTCTGAGCTCAAGCCCGCGATTAGCCACCTGATTCTCTAAGGCAATCTCCTTGCCTCTCGCAATGGCCGCGTTTCTATCCTGCGTTCTAGCAAGCGTCTCAGCTGCAGCTTTTGCCGCGGCGTCTGTGGCGGATCGCAATTCGGATTTGACGAGATTCATGTAGGCGATATCGACCGAAAAGGCGACCGTCACCAGGAACGCGAATATCATGACGCAGATCAGTACCAGCATCGCGCCGCGACGATGGCGTGCCTTGTGACTACGGGATCGCGAATTCCTTGGAAGGGGCTTCGATGATGATTCTTGCTGTGCTTGAGGTTTCATGGTTGGGTGCTCATGGAGGTGGATCAGTATACTAATTGCTGGCCGCTTTGTAGGTTAGCAAGTCGCGTCGCGGCACGGGTAATCTCCTATTCTTTCACCATGACGCTTCGTACGGTGGTGGTTCGGTCTTGAACAACGTTTCCAAAAAATGGACTGTTGGCTGCGTAGGGCGCACTGACTTCAATAACTACTCTGGAGCCGCGGGCTGCCGATCGAACATCGATTGGTGTGAAGCGAATGGTAGAGCTACGGATTTGGCGAGCCGTCAGAACAGCTTGCGCGCGGGCAGTAGCTACCGCGGAGTTGGAGCCGGTGCGTATGGCCTCGCGTATCCCTTCGTAAGCGCTCGTCGTCAATGCTTGTCTAACGAAAATGGCACTGGTCGCTTCCATGCTTCCCAGGATTAGGATCATGATGACCGGAAGGCACACAGCAAACTCAACGAGTGCAGCGCCGCGTTGCGAGGCCCGTTTTACTTTTTTAGCGTTGCGCATTCTAAATTTACTCACGTTCCGCAACAGGTTTTGCATCGTGGCTAACCAAGCGATTGAAGGCTCGATTCAAGTCGTTTGCCAGCGACTTCCAAAAATCGCCTTGTCGAAACTCGATCTGATTCGGCGAGTGGCCATCCGCGATTTGAGCTAAGGCTCGACGTACACGAATGATGGGGCCCGCGAATCGGTTGGACAATTTGACCGCGTCCCAAATAAAGACAGGTGCTAAGGCTATCGAAACGAGCGCAAACGGAAAGACTCGTTGCCAAGTGAGTGAGAACGTTTCGGACCATGGTTCCGTAGGAGTATCCACGAATCGAGTCCACATCGTGATTGCGACAAAGTTGGCGACCATAAAGAGAACCCAATGAAGCAGCAAACGGCGCAGCAGGCTGGATTGAACTTCACGATCTACATACTTTTGAAGACGACGCTTGGCCATATTGGAGCTCATTCCCGTATCGGTTACAACGACGCGCACCATCGGCGCGTCTGTTCCTGGAAAGATAGGTTGTGTTTCAAGCTTGGTCAGAAGAATTTCGACAAAAAAGTATTTAAGTCCTGAGATCCGGACTGGGCCGCAGAAACCGGCTAGGCTGTCGAGAACCATTGGTTGCGAACCAAGCGATCAGCGTTATGGAAATCCCGATGCTCAACCAACACCACAGAGACGAGTATACGAGCCGCCCTTCCACCAATTCGATAGCCCATGAGAGCCATTGTGGGGCATGCTCGCCTCGGCTCGAATGGGCCGCCAGCAACATCGAAATCGAGTTGTGAACGCAATGAAACACTAGGGTGCAAGCGATTCCACCTGTGCGATAGGCGATCCAGCCCAGCAAAACTCCAATGACCGAGGCCGTAATCGTTTGCTGCAAGACTCCGTGCGACAGACCGAAGAATAGCGACGTTAGCAGGATGGCCCTTAAATGACCACTGTTTCGTTCGAGCCCAGCAAATAGAAAACCTCGAAAGACCATTTCCTCGCATACTGCAGGTATCAAGGCCAACACCAACAGCACACCCCAAATGGGTGTACTGGAAATGATTGTATCAAACTGCATCAGCATGCTCGTCGTCTGATCTCCCAATTTGTACTCTTGACTGACCGCTGCTGCAAACGCCGAGTAGGTTGGGTGCATACAAACGGCCAAGCCAGCGGCGAAAAACAAATCGGTGCACCGGGGAGGATTTAAGCGAAGCGATTTTCGAACAGACCGGGTCAGCATCGTGGCCATGATCAAAGCGGGAGCCAAGATCATACCGATTTGAATCACGATCGTCGATTGAACAATGCTAAGCCAACTCAGTGACATTCCGCCCAATGCGAGTCGGCCGAAAAACAGACATACCAGAATGAGCAAGCCGCAGAGAATCGATTCATTAGGGGTCGGTGTAGATTCACGTTGACGCCAAACGTTGCGAAGCCATTGCGACATTGAGGAGCGTTCATTTCCACCAAACATCACACTTTCACTCTCGAACTGTCGAACCGCCCATCGGACGGCTAGCAGGCAGCAAAGAATGGTAACGGTAACGACGGTTGGGAGATGCAATAGTGCGTGGGTGTACTCGCCATCCATCAGGGCTCGCGACATGAGCACCGCGCCTGCAATGGGTACAATGCTGGTGCCAGGCGACAGTACCACCCCTGGAATCATGGGTAACATCACCAACGGCATTCCTACCAAAAGCAATGGCATCAGGTAGTACTGGCCCTCTTTCGTGCTTCGGGCCATGCTTGCTACGGCTAGCGCTAGCGCGCTGAACATCGCCGAGATGGGCACGACCAAGAGAACCAGCCAGCCCATCGAATGCAGCGGCAACGGTCCCAACGACTCCATCATGCCTCCGGCACCCATCCCTGCGAAACGGGACATGACGATGGAAGCCGTGATGTGCATGCTAGCCAGATTCAGGAGGGCCGTGCAAATACTAAAGCACATCACCGTAAGCAACTTGCCCCATACAATTTCCCTGCGGCGAGCTGGACTGCACAGGAGCGTTTCCAGAGTTCCGCGTTCCTTCTCGCCGGCGCATAGGTCGATCGCCGGATAAAAGGCGCCTGTCAAAGCCCAGACCAACATGACAAAGGGCAGGATCTTCGACCAAATGATGGCACGTTTCATCTCAGGTCGAGACACATCGACTTGCTCAATTCTCGGCGGTTGAATGTAGGATGCGCCGAGGTGCGTTTCCGCCAATCGCGTGCGAAGCCGACTACCATGCCACTGACCCACCGCGTCATAGACCAGTTGCAGCGCCAACTGAGAGCGTTCCCAACGTTGGTTGCTCAAAATCACTAGCGGTTCCGCTAAGGTGTTCTCGCCAAAACTGTTGGGGACCCAGACGATGACATCGGCTTCGGCTTGTCGAAGAAGTTTTTCAGCCGCGATCGGGTCAGCGCTCTGATGTTCGTTTTCCTTGGTAAAAGCGACGGCCGCTTTGTCGAACTCCGAGCTCGCAAGTGTCTTCCAACGGATTTTGTCGGCCGCTTCGGGCTCGGCGAAGAGCGGGAAATCCACGGGCCAATTTTCAAGTCCTACGACAGCGACGGAGACGTGCTGCTCACGATGGAATTGCGCAACTTGCATCATGACCATACCCATCAGCGGATAGAGTAAGACTGGCAAGATGCAGATCGTGAACATCGTCCTGCGATCCCGCAGTTGATCCCTCACTTCGCGGTGAAAAATGAGTTTGACGTGAGACCAATTCATGGCGTGCTCCCGCGAGTTGCCGAGATCCTGGCTGGGTCGAACGCTCCGAGAACGGGCGATGGAGGGGTTGGTCTATGCTCGTCGTCCCCCACGGTTAGCAGCTGGAAAAATAGCTCTTCGAAGTCGTTTTGGCTGTGCCTATCTGCCAAGTCAGGCAGTGTGCCCGAATCGAGCAATCGTCCCTTGTAGATGATTGCCACGCGATCGCACATGCGTTCTACCTCTCGCATGATGTGGGTCGAATAGATGATACATTTCCCTTGGTCTCGCAGATCCAGGACGATGGATTGCAGCGCACGAGCCACCATTACATCCAAGCCGAGGGATGCCTCGTCAAAGATCAACACGGGCGGGTCGTGGATCAACGCGCGTGCGATAGAAACCTTTTGTTTCATGCCGGTGGACATCTTTACCCCTGGGCAATCGCGAAACTCGTCCATCTGGAGTTTCCGGAAGATCTTTTCCATGCGAGGGTAGAGGTGGTCATCGGGCAAGCCGTACAAGCGACCGAAGTACTCAACCATCTCCCAAGCGCTCATGCGATCGTAGATTGCCGTATTGTTCGAAACAAAGCCGATGGAGTGACGCACATAGTCGGCTTGGCTGGTAACGTCGAAATTGAAGATGCGAACCGAGCCAGAGGTTGGCTGCAGAATGGTTGCCAGGATGCGTAGAGCAGTCGTCTTGCCTGCACCGTTAGGCCCTAGCAAACCGAACACTTCACCTGCTTTAGCGACAAAACTAATATTGTCCAAGGCGAAGAATTCGCCGGTTGCAGAGTCCGGATAGCTCTTGCACAGATTTTGTACTTGGACGAGATCCATGGTTAGGCTTTGTGAAAATCTTGATTCGTAAGCGCACCGCAGACGCAAAGGTGCAACTCTTGGATCTACCTTGGTATCGCGACCCGCGCAGAGGCGCGGGTCGCCCAATCCAATAGATTTTCAGAAAGGGTTTGCCTAACCGAGAAAGCCGTCACAATCGGAAAATTTTAGCCTGTCCATGCGGGCCTCCACTAAAGTGTTCGGCTATTGCTTTCCGTAGCGTTTTCGCTGGAGGGAACCATCTTAGAAATGGTTTCCGTTGGTTTCTGGATGGCAGCGTCCAGTTCGATCTCACGTCCAAGACGGTCATGCTCAATCGAGTGGTGCAGGTACTGGACAGCTTCATCGATCACATCGGCTTGCATGAGCAAGAACTCCCCTTTGCGAATCAATTTCAGCGCCCGATCTACCGCGTTTTGCCAACCCTGGACCTCGTGAATCTCTTTCACGCGTTTGCCGCCGTCCATCCCTTGTTTAAACAAGCTCATGATTTCGCCTGGCTGACGACCTCGTAGATAGTTGTCCTCATAGAGGATAACTCGATCAAAATGATCTGCGAGAATCTCCCCTTGTCGAATCATATCGAGGTCGCGGCGATCACCGGCCGCGGAGTAGATGACGGTGCGGATCGGATGAGGAAATTGGTCAAGCGTTTCGGCGATTGCCAACAGGGACGATTGATTGTGTCCGTAGTCGACAACGACCGTGGCGCCATGAATCTCCATAAGATTGAATCGCCCCGGCACTTTGTCCATGTGCGAGGAGAAAGATTCCAAACCCAAACGGATCTGTTCGCAGGGCATACCCAATGCCCAACAGGCGGAAGCCGCAGCCAAGACGTTTTCGACTTGAAAACTGATTCGGCCGTTGTGGGTCAAAGGAACACGATCGAGAGAAAGCAATACGAAATCGGTGTTCCCTTCGGCCAAGATGACTGCATTGTCGCGAACGAAGGCACCGCGGCCCCCTTTGGCTCGATGCGCGGTCAAAACGGGATCGTTGCCATCGATCGCAAAAAATACGACTGCCCCCTTGCATTTATCGGCCATCTCGGCGGTCAGAGGATCGTTCGCTTTGAGAACGCCGTAACCATTTTTATGAACCGCTTCGATAACGCACCGCTTGACGCGAGCCAATTGCTCAACGGTTTCGATATCGGCTATTCCCAAATGGTCTCCTTCTCCGACATTCGTAACGACTCCGACGTCGCACATGTCAAAGCCGAGTCCTTCGCGGAGAATTCCGCCGCGAGCGGTCTCTAGCACGGCCGCATCTACGGCCGGATTCATCAGCACCGAGCGAGCGCTCTGAGGACCGCTGCAGTCCCCAGAATCGATCCGGCGACCGGCAATATAGATTCCATCGGTGCACGTCATTCCGACTTTCTTGCCGGTGCAAGCCACCATATGTGCAATCAATCGAGTCGTGGTGGTTTTGCCGTTTACCCCCGTAACGCTAACGATAGGAACTCGGCCGTTGTTGTCGGCTGGATACAGCATATCGATGATCGCATGTCCCACTGGACGCGGTAAGCCCGACGAAGGCTCAATGTGCATCCGCAATCCTGGACCGGCGTTGACCTCGACGATAACACCGCGCTGACCTTGCAGAGGCTGCGTGATATCCTGCGCGACAACATCGACACCAGCAATATCTAGACCGATAACGCGAGCCGCTTCGACACATTGGCGCGCTACATCGGGATGAACCATATCCGTTACATCTGCCGCAGTTCCACCTGTGCTCAAATTCGCATTGCGACGGATGAGCACTTTTTTGTTGAGTGGTGCAATGGTATCGGGCGTGAGCCCTTGCTCGAGCAGAACACCCAGTGCGACTGCATCGATCTTGATTTTACTCAGCGACGTACTATGACCATCGCTGCGACGTGGGTCTTGGTTCACAACATCGATCAACTGCTGCACAGTTGATTGCCCATCGCCGATGATGTGGGCTGGCTCGCGGCGAGCGGCAGCAACCATTTTGCCACCGATCACCAATACTCGATAGTCGTCCCCTGGGGCGTGTCGTTCGCAAACGATCGAACTTCCCTCTTCGCGGGCAGCCGCGTACGCTGCTTCGACCTGTTGACGATCTTGTAGGTTCGTTGCCACTCCTCGGCCGTGATTGCCATACTGAGGTTTGACGACGACCGGCAGTCCGATATCCTCCGCCGCCTCCCAAGCGTCTTCGGCGCTTTCCACGGGACGGCCCTCGGGAGTCGGCACACCAATTGTTTTGAGGAGCATGCGCGTGAGGTCTTTATCCTGTGCAATCGACTCGGCGATCGCGCTGGTGCTATCGGCCTCAGCCGTGCAAATCCGACGTTGTTGATGACCATGTCCGAGCTGCACCAAGCTACCCTCACTCAGTCGCCGCCACGGTATGTTGCGAGCTCGCGCAGCATCTACGATAGCTTTTGTGCTGGGGCCGAGGCACACGTCGTATCCAAAGTCGCGGAGCTTCGCTACTTCGACTGCAACGTCAAACGGTTTGTCATAAACTGCCGCTAAGATGAGCTGGAAGGCTTTGTCGATGCAAGCCAAACCGAGTTTCTCTTCTTTGTAAGCGATTGCAACTTTGTAAATACCATCGGTGTTGGTTTCGCGAGCGCGGCCAAAACCAACCGGCGTGCCGGCCAGCGACTGCAGCTCCAACGAGACGTGTTCCAAGATGTGAGCCATATACGTACCACGTCGCAAGCGAACGAAGAAGCCTCCCCGCTCGCCGACGCTGCACCGATGCTCGACCATGGATGGCAACCATGCCATCAGCCGTTCGTTAAACCCCGGAATCATTTCCGAAGAAGTATCCTTGAGTTCTTCCAGGTCCACCCAAGCTTCGAGCACTGGGAAACTTGCCCAGATATTCGGACCTCGGAGTTTGTTTACCTTGAGAATCTGCATAACTTCCTCTATCTACCTTTGTATGTTGCTTTGGAGAGAAACCGTCGGCACCCAATTTTGCTAGCACTCCATTGTGCTCGGTCGCAGTGTCGTCGGATACGTCCAACAACACATTTTCCTCGACCACAATCCTTTTGCATGCCGTACAGCGAGCACCACAGCCTGGTAGGCGTGGTGTTTAGCAATTGTTATTGCAAACCGTGGGCCAAGGGCATTCTGTTTCGTATTGAGACAAGAATCCACTGGAAAAATCGTGAAAGGCGTTTTGAACCAAACACTTGCGAAATGGCCGAGTGACATCGTTTCGAATTCAGGGCCGTGTCACAATGATGGCAAAGCGATTGGGACGGGGAATGTTTGGATGGGTTCTGCAACATGAGGATCCGCTTGACCAGTTCCGCTTTCCGCGATCGGCACAACCTGACCGCCGCCTTCAGGTAACTTGAAAAAAGAAGCAAAAGGGAATTTGGACGAAAAATCGCGGTTGGACTTGTCCGAAAGCACTGGTCCCCATTAAACTCTCTTTCCCAAATTTATCGGCATGCGGCTGATCCACCTTGCCAAAGTGGCGGAATCGGCAGACGCGCTGGACTCAAAATCCAGTGTCCTTAACAGACGTGTGGGTTCGATTCCCACCTTTGGTACTTTCCAATTGTCGATAGGTTTTGGTTTTTAGAACTTTGTCCCGTTCGCAAGACGATTGCTTAATACGACTGCTTACAGTATGCCAACCATCAATCAATTGGTCCGAAAAAACCGCGTTGTTCAGCGCAAGGTGACGAAAAGTCCTGTGTTAGAGCAATGCCCACAGAAGCAAGGTGTTTGCTTGTTGGTTCGGACGATGACGCCGAAAAAGCCTAATTCTGCTCTTCGAAAGATCACTCGCGTTCGTCTGAGCAACGGCAAAGAAGTTACCGTGTACATTCCCGGTGAGGGCCACAATCTCCAGGAGCACTCGATTGTTCTCGTTCGAGGTGGTCGTGTTCGCGATTTGCCTGGTGTTCGCTATCAAGTGGTTCGAGGCAGCCGAGATACTCTCGGGGTCGTCGGTCGCAAGCAGTCTCGCAGCCGATACGGCGCGAAGAAGGCCTAATTTCCAAAAACCCAATCCAAAGCTTTTTTAGTAGATCTGTTTCGAATTTATGGGCAAAATTACAGCTTCCCGCACGAGCCTCAGGCCTGACCCTCGGTTCAATTCCATTTTGGCATCGAAGTTCATCAATTGCTTGATGTACGACGGAAAGAAGAATACCGCCCAGGGCGTCTTCTATAGCGCGCTGGACGAAATCGCTGAAAAGATCAAAGATCGACCTGCGATCGAAGTTTTCGAACAAGCCATCGAAAACGTAAAGCCCTATATCGAAGTCCGGTCGAAACGTGTCGGTGGTGCTTCTTACCAAGTGCCGATGCAGGTCAACAAGAGCCGCCAACAAAGCCTCGCGTTTCGCTGGGTGCTCAGTGCTGTTCGCGACAAAAAGGGCCGAGCCACCCACCAGAAGCTTGCGGACGAATTGATGGCCGCGTACCGCAAAGAAGGTACTGCGATTACCAAACGAGAAAATACCCACCGTATGGCTGACGCGAATAAAGCCTTTGCTCACTTCGCCTGGTAGTCGCTTGATCAAAAACGATAGAGAACTCAAAGGGGCTCGATCAAAAGGATCGAGCCTTTTTCGTTTCGATGCTTCGTTTCGGCGATGCTTCGTTCTAATTGCGCTTCGTTCCAACAACGCTTCGTTCCAACGGTGGATGGAATGCATACGCTGTAACAAAAACGGAGGCTGAGTTACAATCTCCACGCGTCGGGATCGTATCGGCATCTTCGGTGCCTACCTGGCCCACTTTTTTCGAACCAACTCAATCTAGGAGCATGAAAATGTCCCGTGTTTTTTTCGTCCCCACTTTCCTCGCAATGGTTTCAT
>Ga0105048_10017234_pt1 | contig 11142 bp, 9 predicted proteins | sample MAT05_FD_78382 | JGI IMG/M metagenome (GOLD analysis project Ga0105048, IMG submission 78382) | Freshwater microbial communities from Lake Fryxell liftoff mats and glacier meltwater in Antarctica - MAT-05 | ecosystem: Environmental > Aquatic > Freshwater > Ice > Liftoff microbial mat | place...
GACCGTGGCCAGCTCAGGCCGGGCCTGCTGGCCGATCTCAATGTTATCGACTTCGAAGCCCTGCGCCTGTTCCGCCCGGAAGCCATCGCGGACCTGCCCGCCGGCGGCAAACGTCTAGTCCAGCGTACCGAGGGCTATCGCTACACGGTCAAATCCGGCCAGGTGACCTTCGAAGACGGCAAACACACCGGTGCCCTGCCCGGCGGTCTGGTGCGCGGCGGCCGCGAGGCGGTCATCCTGCCGATGGCGGCGGAGTAGGGTCAGCTTGCTACCACTGCCTGCCGTTCGGACGTAGCACCCCGGACGAACGGCAAGCTGAACAGGGCCGCAAGCGTCAGCAGCGCCACCAGCGCCCAGGCGTCATTGATCGACTGCACCAGGGCCAGCTTGCGGATCATCGGCTCCAGCATCGCCGCTGCTCCGGGATCCAGCGGCCCTCCGACGCGAGCGTCGAACATGGCCAGCGGCATTCCGACAGCCTCTGCCGTCAAACGGTCGCCCGCCTTCAGCTGCTCAGCGATCTCGGCCGCATGCTGCGGCGCGCGTCCGTAGATCACCGTGTCGATCAGGGCGAGGCCGATAGCTCCGCCCAGATTCCGCATCAGGTTGAACAGGGCGCTCGCATCGGGAATTTGCGCTTCCGACAATCGTCCCAGCGCCATCCGGGTGGGTGGCAAAAGACAAAACATGATCGCTACGCCCCGAATGATCTGTGGCACGATCATCTCATTGAAGTCGGTGGTGCCGGTCTGTCCCGCGCTCATGGCCAGGCCAACCCCGAACAGCAGGAACCCGAACCCCGCCAACACCCGCGCGTCCATCCGTCGCTCCAGCGCCACCGCGAGCGGCGCCGTCAGCAATTGGGCGACGCCGGTGACCAGCATGATCTCGCCAATCCTCAATGCGTGATGGCCGCGTACAAAGGCCAGGAACACTGGCATGAGATAGACCGAGCCAAACAGACCAATGCCCAGCACGAAGCTCAACAGGCATCCGATCGCGAAGTTGCGGTCGCGCAGGCTGCGCAGCTCCAGCAGAGGGGACCGCCACCCCAGCGAGCGTCGCACGAAGGCGGCCAGCGAGGCCCCGCTCAACGCCAGCAACCCGAGGACCAGCGGCGAGGCCCAGCCCCGTTCCGGGGCATCCTTGAGGGCGATTTCCAGAGCGCAAAGGCCGGTCGCCAGCAACGCCAGCGCAATCAGGTCCAGTTTCCGCCACAGCCCGTTTGTCATGCGCTCACGCGGCAAGAACAGGGAGGTTCCCAAAGCCACGAGGACGCCGGGCGCGATGTTGATCAGGAACAGCCATCTCCAGCCCCAGGTTTCTGTGACCCATCCCCCGACTATGGGCCCGACGGTTGGGGCCAGGACCGCCACGACCCCGGCCAGGGTCGTGGCCAGTCCCTGTCGATCCATCGGGAACAATAGAAACACGGCAGAAAACACGGCCGGGATCAGCACCCCGCCGGAGAACCCCTGTACGACCCGCAGCGCGATCAATTGCTCGAAGGTGGCCGCCACCGCACAACCCGCCGACGCCAATGTGAACACGGAGACGCCCAATACGAACAGCCAGCGCAAGCTCAACCAGCGAGTGAGAAACCCGGTCAACGGGATCGCGATCACCTCGGCGATCAGATAGGCGGTCTGGACCCAGCTGATCTGGTCGGGCCGCACCCCCAGCGCGGCCTGAATCGTGGGCAGCGACGTCGCCACGACTTGCACGTCCAGAATGGCCATGAACATGCCCAAGCACATCAGACCGAACCCGGCCCAGGTCGCCCCCGACGCAGGGCCTGCCGGTGCACTCATCGTCTCGGACATTTTGGGCCCCTGGACTTACGCCGGCACCTCGTGCGGCACCATGAACGGAACCACTTGGCCGGCAATCGGTTGCTCAAGCTTCGAGCCTGCCGCGTCAGCATCCGGCTCCCTGGAGCTTATCAATGGGCCAACCGGTCTCGCTTCTATCCCTCGCCACCGCGTCACCACCTTATGTCTTGACGCAGAGCGAGGTCGAGGCGACGGCGCGTGACCTGTTCTCAAGCCGCTTTCCGCAGTTCGAGCGCATGGCACCGGTGTTCACGACAGCCGGCGTCCGCATCCGCCAGTTCGTGCGCCCGGTCGACTGGTACGTTCAGCCCAAGGGGTGGCCCGAGCGCACCGAAGTCTATCTCCAGGGCGCAGTCGATCTGTTCGTTGACGCCGCCACGCAGGCGTTGAGTGCGGCGGACCTGAAGGGTTCGGACGTGGACATCATCGTCACTGTGTCCTCGACCGGCATCGCCACGCCCAGCCTTGAGGCGCATGCCATGTCACGGATGGGCTTTAGGCCCGATGCGGCGCGCGTCCCGGTCTTCGGCCTTGGCTGTGCAGGAGGCGTCACTGGCCTGGGCCTCGCCGGCAAGCTCGCAGCCGCCACACCGGGTGCCGTGGTGCTGTTCGTTGCTGTGGAGCTGTGCAGCCTGGCCTTCCGCCTTGACGATCTCACAAAGGCCGACATTGTCGCCACCGCATTGTTCGGCGACGGCGCGGCAGCCTGTGTGCTGCGCACCGGCGAAGACGGGTTCGCCCAGCTGGTCTCGAGCGCGGAGCGCACCTGGCCCGACACACTCGATATCATGGGCTGGCGGGTCGATCCGGCAGGCCTCGGTGTGATTTTCGCCCGGTCAATCCCGCCCTTTGCCCGCGATAACCTGCGGCCGGCCATGGACGCGATGCTGGAAGCCCAGAACCTGACGCTCGCCGACGTTGACCGCTTTGTCTGCCATCCCGGTGGCATGAAGGTCATTGAAGCCCTGGAGCAGTCGCTCTCGATCCCTCAAGGCGATCTCGATCATGAACGCGCCGTCCTGGCCGACCATGGCAATATGTCCGCTCCCACGGCCTTGTTCGTTCTGGACCGTGCGCGCAAGGCCGGTCTGCCGCCCGTCTCCGTTGTCTCAGCCCTGGGGCCGGGCTTCACCGCAAGCACTGTCACCCTTCGCGCCGCATGACCCTCTCGGTCATCGTTCTGGCGCTGGTGACCGTTCAGCGGCTTGGCGAACTGGTGCTCGCCCGGCGCAACACAGGCCGCCTGCTGGCTCGTGGTGCGGTTGAAGTCGGTGCCCGTCACTATCCACTGATTGTGGGACTGCATGGTGTCTGGCTGGCGGGGCTATGGGCATTGGCATGGGATCGCCCGGTCAACCTGCCGTGGCTTGTCCTGTTCATCGGGCTTCAGTTGCTGCGGGTCTGGGTGCTGGCCACGCTTGGCGAGCGCTGGACGACACGGATCATGGTGTTACCGGGCGCGCCGCTGGTTCGACGAGGCCCATACCGCTTTTGCGACCACCCCAATTATGTGGTCGTGGTCGCAGAGATTGCTGTCCTGCCCTTGGCCTTCGGACTTGGAGTGTTTGCGGTCGTGTTCTCCATCTTGAATGCTGCGGTTCTGTGGATCCGGATCCGCGCCGAATCCCGGGCACTGGCCCCCTCAACGTAGAGCCGACCCAGAGCGCAACGGCGATACTGACGGGACCACTTCAGGCTGAAGGGTACAGATGTCGATCAGCGCGGGTCAGGTGCCGCCGTACAACCCCTCCAACCGCGCCCGCTCCACCTTCGCCGCCGCTGAAAAATCCTCGCTGGCCCACAACCGGTGCTCGCCGCGTACATAGGCTTCGGCATTCTGCGCATACATCCACGCATTGAACGCGTTTGCGGCACCGTTGTTTCGCTCGCGGACCACCTTGCCCGGCGCGCCCATCACTATGGAATTCGCCGGGATGATCGTGCCTTCCTTCAGAAACGCATGCCCCGCGATGATCGAATTGTCGCCGATCTCGCAGCCGTCCATCACCGTCGTGCCGATGCCCACCAGCACCCGGTCGCCGATCCGGCAGCCGTGCAGTGTACAATGGTGCGTGATCGAGCAATCCTCGCCAATGATCGTGCCGGTTCCGTTCCCGACGTGGATCATGACAAAGTCCTGCACGTTGGTCCCGCGACCGATCCGCACCTCTTGCGATTCCGCGCGTACCACCACATTCGGCCAGATCGACACCTGCGCCGACACCTGCACCTGCCCGTAAATCTGGGCTGTGGGATGAATAAAGGCCGCCGCGTTGATCGTCACGTCGGGTCCAAAGCCCCGGAATTGTCCCTGGTCCAGATTGCACTCCCCCGACAGGTGCCCGCCACGGCCGGTGCCCGATCCTTGGCCGACTGGATGGACCGGGCCGCGCATCCCGCCAGGGCTATCGGATCGATCGGCTTCAGAACGACGCCGGTAAACTCTTCCAGGCTCGACCCGTGCCCCAGGGTGGCGTCCGCTGTGAACGCCAGCACAGGAACGTGCCGGTTGGGACCCGGGCGATCACGCAGAAGGCGCAGGACCTCCAGACCATCCAGATCCGGCATCCTCAGGTCCATCAGCACCAGATCGACCGGGTCATCGGCCAGTCGAACCAGCGCCGACGCGCCGCCGTCCGCTTCGGTGACCGTAGACCCCATTGCCTCCAGAATGCGTCGCGCCAGTTCTCGATTGGTGGCGTTGTCGTCGACCACCAGCACCCGCGCGCCGGACAGCCCGGACACGTCCAACGGGACGGCTGGCGCTGGGCTCATCTCGGCCTCCAGCAACGGCACCGTGAAATGGAACACCGACCCGACGCCCAGGCGGCTGCCCACCCCGATCTCCCCGCCCATGGCTTCGACGAGGCCTTTACAGATGGCCAGTCCCAGACCGGTGCCGCCGTGGCGTCGCGTGGTTGATCCGTCAACCTAATTAAATCTCTGGAACAAACTTGCGCATTGGTCCGCGTCGAGACCCGGCCCGGTGTCCTCGATCTCGAAGCGCAACATCCGGTCCCTGGCCTGGTGCCCGACGTGTACGGTCACCCGACCTGTGACCGTGAACTTCACGGCATTGCCAATCAGGTTTACCAGAATTTGCCGCAGCCGGTCGGCATCCACCATCACCACCGCAGGCAGTCTTGGTGCGAGGTCAAAGGCGAGCGTCAGGGCTTTCGTCTTGGCCGGATTCTCGAACAGCGCCAGGGTGTCCTGCACCACATCGGCAAGCGTCGTGGGCTGAGGCCGGATATCAACCCGGCCGGCCTCAAGCTTCGAGAAGTCTAGAATATCGTTAACGATAGCCAGCAGGGCGCTGCCCGCTCCGGCAATCCGCTGCACCGTTCGCCGGGCCTTGTCGTCCAGCCCCTGTGAACGTTCAAGCATGTCGGAATACCCCAACACAGCGGTCAGCGGAGTGCGGATCTCGTGGCTCATGTTGGCCAGAAACTGCGACTTCACCAGGGCAGCGGCTTCAGCGTCCGCACGCGCCGTGGCAAGGGCTTCCTCCTGATGCACCTGTATACTGACGTCGCGAATGACATCCAGAAAGCCTGATGGCTGACCACTGACAGCGTCCCACAGGCGGGTTGGCATCGATTCCAGCCAGACCCACTCACCGGTCACCCGGTGCCGGGCTCTCCAGCGGATCCGCTCGGCGGGCATACCTGGCTTCTGGTGCTGGAGAATGCCCCACATCCGGCCCGCGTCGTCAGGGTGGGTATGTTCGGCAAAGGTCCTGCCGATCAGGTCTTCCGGCGCAAAACCCAGCTGCCGGATGGATGGACTGAGGTAGGTAATTTTCGCATCCCGGTCTGAGATGGCGATCAGGTCCGAAGTTGTCTCCGCAATCATCCGGTAGCGGGCCTCGCTCTCCTGCAGCGCCGCCTCGACCGCCCTTCGCGCGGACACGTCCTGAGTGTGGCTGACGTAGTATTCGGGCGACCCGTCGATGTTGCGCACCAGCGAAATCGAGATAAGACCCCAGACGTATGAGCCATTTGCATGCCGAAACCGCCGTTCGACCTCATAGCGATCAATTTCACCCTTCAGGAGCTGCGCATTGAGGTGGTCGTCAAGTTCGGCTTCCTCCGGATGTCCGATCTCGAGCGGCGTGAGGCTTGGTAGCTGGCCCTCGCTGTAGCCCAGCAGCTGTCGCGACGCCTTGTTGACGCGACTGAATTTCCCTTCCAGTTCGGTCACGGCCATAGCGACCGGCGCATGGGTGAAGGCGGCCTCGAACAGGGCGGCCTGAGCCCGGAATTCAGTCACGTTGCGAAGTACATTCAGCGTGCCGATGGTCTCACCGACGCTGTCGTAAAGCTCCCGCGGGGCCCCCTCCAGCCAGACCCAGTCACCGTTGGCCGCCCGATACCGATGCGATCGGCCGTCGGGCGTCGGCGGCAATTGCCCGATGTCCGCCAGCTTCCGCCGTGCTTCCACATCGGCGGCATCGTCCGGGTGCAACAGACTGTCCGCGTGCAATCCAATCAGGGCGTGCGGCTCGTATCCGTACAGACGGACCGACGGCGAAACATAGACGATCACGTCATCGCGGTCCGTCTGCACCACAACATCCGTCATGTTCTCGGCAATCATCCGGTACAGACGCTCGCTCTCGCGCATGGCGTCCGCTGCTGCCGCCGCCTCGGCCTGGGCTTCGGCCAGGGCCTGTTCCTGTCGAACCTGAGCGCTGATGTTGCGAAGCACGTCGATGAAACCGGTCGGCTCGCCGGTGACCGGGTCCCGGATCAGGCCCGGACTGGACTCGATCCAGAGCCACTTGCCAGTTACGCCGTGGCGTCCGCGCCATCGAATGCGACCGGCTGCAACACCATCGTTTTTCGGACGCAAGAGGCGCGCAAAGGCCCGGATTACGGCATCGATGTCGTCGGCATGGGTGTGTTCACTGGCCGAGCGTCCGATCAGATAGTCCCGCTCATAGCCCAGCCACCGCACGGACGGCCCTACAAAGGTGAACCTGCCCTCAAGGTCGGACACCACAATTACATCGGAGGTATTTTCGGCGATCAGCCGAAACCGCAGCTCGCTTTCCTCAAGCGCAGCCTTCACCGTCCGCTGTTCGGTCAAGTCCCGAATCTCAACGACAAAATATCGAGGCGCGCCGTCGGCCTCCCGCGCCAGGGCCACGGTGAAATCCACCCACTGCGGTGTCCCGTCTGCGCGGCGACAGCGGCTGACGCTGGTGTAACTCTCGATCTCGCCTGCCAGCAACCGGGGCGTGTGGGTCCGCTGCATCTCTGCAAACGTCTCCACGTTGCTGAACGCCTGGGGGCCCATGGCAATCAATTCAGCCTCGGAATATCCGCTCATCGCACATTGCGCGGCGTTGACACGCAGCAGTCGCCCTTCAAGATCGATCAGGCACCTGCCGATCGCCGAGTGCTGGAAAGCCGCCTCAAACAGCTGAGACTGCTCACGCAGTCGGTCCTCAGCCTCAATGCGCAGGGAGACATCACGAAAGACGCTGACGATCTCTATGGGATGCCCCTCCGCGTCGCGACGCAGAGTGGGTGATCCTTCCGCCCATACCCACGACCCGTCCCCACTCCGAAAACGACGCCTTAGACCTTTCGCCACCGGGTCGCCGCGCAACAGCGCCAGCGTCGTCTCGATGATCTTGGGCTGGTCTTCCGGATGGAACATACTAACGCCCGAGGTTCCGATCAGATCCTCCGGCTGCACGCCCAGGGCACGGATCGACGGCGAAACGTAGGTCAGGAAGCCCTGCAGGTTCACCCGCACGATGAAGTCGCCGGTCTGCTCCGCGGTCGACCCAAACACGGAATGCGCGTCGTCGCTGTCGCTCTTGTTCACAGTTGCACCACGGTTGCCGCCGCACAGTGAAGCGCGCCGACGGGGTTTCAACTATCGCCTCACTACGTTACCCGAGGTTTACCAGTGCGGCCAGTTTCTCCACCGAGTTCCAGTTGCGCGCGGTCCCTCGTCCCCCCAGCCGCCGCTCGATCACCCCACTCGTCAGCTTCGACACCCCCACGCCGTTCGGGTACCAGATATAGAGGCACCCCGGGCCTATCCGCACCTCCTCCCCCGCAACACACGCCGGTGCCAGCGCCTCCACGCTACCGGTTGGATCGCCCTTCAGGAACATGGCCATCAGGCGGCTGGGCGCGTCCCGGGCTTGATCCGGAAATGGATTTCCAGCCATGACTTGCTTCAACTGCGCCAGGTCGCGCACCATCACATCCGTCGTGATGCCAAGGCCTCCAAGCAGAGCAGCGGCCAGTCGTTCCGAGGTCAGATCAAGCGAGAGGGTCGTCCCGAAGACCACGTTACCGCTGGCCAGCAGCGTCTCGGGTGCGTCAAAGCCCGCCTCGCGTGTCATCAGCCTCAGGTCGGCCATCAGCAGCTTGCGTCCCCCCACGTTCACCGCCCGCAGCAGGCCCGCAACCCGTCTCACGCCAGCGCATCCTCACGCCACGCCAGATACTCCGGCGTCTGCAACAGCCGCTGGCCGTAGGCCGCCGCCAACCCACTGTCGCCATAGTCCGCCAGATTGACCCCATAGGTCTCGAACCGACTGGCGACCGGAGTATAGAACGCATCAACGATCGACCAGTCGCCCGCCAGGAACGGCCCGCCAAACTGCGTCAGCATGTCACTCCACAGGGTCACGATCCGCCCGATATTCTTCTGGGTCGGCTCAGACAACTCAACGACCCTTGGCTCGAGCTCCAGGGCCATCGGGCACTCCGCCCGCAGGGCCTGAAATCCCGAATGCATCTCTGCCGTGGCTGACCGGGCCAGCGCCCGGGCGGCGGGATCACCTGGCCACAGCCCGGGGAACCGTTCCGCCAGATACTCGCAGATGGCCAGGGTGTCCCAGACCGTCAGGTCCCCGTCCTTCAGTACCGGCACCAGTCCAGACGGCGAGCGTGCCTTGATCCGGTCCGCACTGACCCCGTTCTCCTGCCGCAGCGCGATGACAACCTCGGTGAACGGCGCGCCCGTATGCTTCAGCACCAGCCAGGGTCGCATCGACCATGTCGACCACGCCTTGGTTCCGACCACCAACTCCATCGCGACCCTCTCCCGTTACTACGGTGCTGAAACACTTAGACGCTTGCCGAACATCGACAGGCACAGTCTAGTCCTGCCCAACAACGAATGTAGCCGAGGAAACCTCCCCTATGACCGAAGCCGTCAACCCCGGTGCTGCAACCGAGGCCCCGGCCGTTCCCTTCAGCCGGGGCTACACCCGCTACGCCATGTGGCTGCTGTTAGGCATCTATGCTATCAACTTCCTGGATCGTCAGGTCATCAACATCCTGGCCGAACCTATAAAGCTGGAACTGGGCCTTGCCGACTGGCAGCTGGGCCTGATGAGCGGGTTGGCCTTCGCCCTCTTCTACACCGTGCTGGGCATCCCGATCGCGCGGTTTGCCGAGCGCAGCAATCGCCCCATCATCATCGGCTCGGCCGTGGCGGTCTGGAGTGGCTTCACCGCCCTTTGCGCCCTCGCCACCAACTTCTGGCAGCTGATCATCTTCCGCATCGGCGTCGGCGTCGGTGAGGCGGGCTGCACGCCGCCGGCCCACTCGCTGATCTCCGACTATGTGCCCAAGGAAAAGCGCGCGTCGGCGCTCGCCTTCTATTCCATGGGCACCCCCATCGGCGGGCTTCTGGGCCTGGTCATGGGCGGGCTGGTGGCCGATGCCTACGGCTGGCGGATGGCTTTCCTGGTGGCGGGCGTGCCCGGCATCCTGTTTGCGCTGCTGGCCATTTTCACGCTCAAGGAACCGCGCCGCCTGATGGCCGAGCATGCGAAGAAGGTCGCGGCCTCAACCACCGCCACTTTCGGCGAGACCATGGCCTACCTCGCGAAGCGCAAGACCTTTTGGTACATCGCCTTCGCCGCCGCCGTTAAGGCCTTCATCGGCTACGGCCACGCCCCGTTCACCGCTTCCTTCTTCCTGCGCAATCATCCGGAGGAGATCCAGCGCCTGGCCTCCCACTTCGGCCTGATCCTGGGCTACGACATGAAGTCCATCGGCTTCCTGGGTCTGGCACTGGGTCTGGTCAGCGGCATTTCCGGCGCCGTGGGCTCCATCGCCGGCGGCTGGATCGCCGATCGCTTCGGCCGCAACGATCTGCGCGCCTACATGGTCGCCCCGGCCATCGCCAGCCTGATCACCATCCCGATCTACATCACCGCCGTCAGCATCGATTCGGCCGCCATCGCGCTCTGCATCCTGGGGATCAACGGCTTCCTGGGCACCCTGTGGTATGGCCCGGTTTACGGCACCGGCCAGTCGGTCGTGCCCCCGCACATGCGCGCCACCGCCGCCGCCATCCTGCTGTTCATCATCAACCTGATCGGTCTGGGCCTGGGCCCGCTGGCCGTGGGCCTGCTGTCGGACTACTTCAACAAGGGCATGGGCATGGGTGCCGCCGAGGGCGTCCGCTGGGCGTTGATCGTCTCGGCGACCAGCGGTCTTGTGGCATTCGCCTGCTTCTGGCGGGCGCGCAAGACCATCCGCGAGGACACTGTCAGCTGAGGCCCGGCGCGACCGGGGGCTTCACGGCCCCCGTTTTCCGGCGCTAACGTCGCACCATGTTTGACGGGTTCATCCGCGACCATGCACATCTGACGCCACGGGCGCTCGCGGTCATCACACCTGCGAGCACCCTCACCTATGCCGCGTTCAACGCCGACATCGACCGCTTCGGGGCCGCGCTCGCCGGACTGGGCATTGATCGCCAGACAAACGTCGTCTCGATCGCCATGGACGACCCGCTCCTGACCTATGTGCTGATGGCCGCGATGGCGCGCCTGCGTATCCCTACCAGCCCGTTCAACGATCCTGATGCCGAGGTCCGGCTGATTCAGGATCGCCCCGGTGCCGGAACCGACAGCCCTGGGCCTCGCTTGATCACGCTATCGCGCGATTGGATCGCCAGGGTGCGCGCCACGCGGCCGACCCCTCTGCCCCGCCTCGAGATCGACCCCGGGGCGGTCGGGCGCGTCATGCTGTCGTCGGGTACCACCCGCACGCCGCGCCGCGTGGCCATGACCTGGGCGCGGATGCAGGCCATCAACCTTGCCAATATCTGCGGGCGCGGCGCCGGGATGCACGGCACCTGGGTCCCGATGACCACCGTCGAGGCGATCCAGGGGTTCACCCTGGCCATTTCGGCGTGGAGCCAGGGCGCCGCCCTGGCCGGCGGGGCCTTCGCACACGACCTTCCCGCGATCATGGAAACCCGGCCGCCGGGCCTGATCGGCTGCACACCGACGCAACTTCGCTCTATCCTCACCGTCCTGCCC
>Ga0105048_10017236_pt1 | contig 11141 bp, 10 predicted proteins | sample MAT05_FD_78382 | JGI IMG/M metagenome (GOLD analysis project Ga0105048, IMG submission 78382) | Freshwater microbial communities from Lake Fryxell liftoff mats and glacier meltwater in Antarctica - MAT-05 | ecosystem: Environmental > Aquatic > Freshwater > Ice > Liftoff microbial mat | place...
ATCTGGGTCACTTGAATCGATTACACTGGGAGCATTGGCTGGCTGCATTATAGCAGATTGGGCCACGAAGTCATAGCTGTTGCCTTACTATTACCCATGCTGGTTCACTAGCCGAATGCCAGTCGACCAACGGTTTGACAGTCAACAGTGTCGTGGGCTACACTTCGCACATTGACAACGAAATGGCTGACAGAATGCGAATAGATTATGGAAATTTCACTTTTTCAAGCAGGCGAGACCTTGCGCTTTGAGCGCATTGTCTTCTATCCCTACCCCGAGTTAAAGCGAATTTGGGCGCGCGGCTGGTTGACAGCGGTGCAGGATCAGCAACCGAACATTGAGATCATGGTGCTCAACCCCGATGGCACGGAAAATAATAGCGTTTTTATGTTGGCCTTCGCCGAAAAGAAATTAGACACAACGCTGCACATGCGCAATCCGCAACCTGGTGCCACCTATCATGTGATTGTGCTGCTGTCGCTTGGTCTGACTGAAAATCCCGAAGTTATCGACCAACATGAATTTGATATGATCTTAGAATTCCGCAACCCAGATGCTGGCGAACCTGGCTTTGGCATGGGTGTAGATTGGGACGAAATACGGCGTCAACAAGAGCAGGAGTAATCACTTTGAGCCTGTGCCCCCGCTGTGGTATCGATTATGATCCACGGATTTTGGCCCAAAGTCGGATCCTGCGGCTGCCCATTGCGCAGCGCGTTGCGCAAGAAAACCCTGGGTGGCATCCTGCCCAGGGTCTTTGTCCAAGCTGTGCCCAGCACTATGCGGACCTTTTTGCCAGTCAACGCAGCGCCCATTCGCTGCACACCACCACGACCCCGCCCACGACCGCTCCCTACTATCATCCCGCCGAAGAAACGGTCTGGAGTCAGACCGAACGCCTACCCGATTATACAACGTTTACAGGTCGCGGTGTCACGGTTGCTTTTCTCGACAGTGGTTACTATCCCCACCCCGATCTGTGCACCTCTGCCACGTGGACCGGCACCATGCCCATGTGGACAGAACTTACGCCGCCACAGTGGCAAACCAAACTCATGGACATGGACATGCGCCTCGCCCACTATGTCGATCTAACCGATCACCAGGAACGGGTCGGGCTGGATCAGCCAAGCCTGTGGGATGGCGCGGGCGACAGTTGGCACGGCCAGATGACCTCGACGCTTGTCGCAGGCAACGGTTTGTTAAGTGGTGGCCGCTATCGTAGCTATGCTGCCGATGCTACACTATTGCCGATCAAAATTGGGCGCGGTGGTGGGCGTATTCCCGAAGAAGACATTTTGCGCGGTCTGGAATGGCTGCTGCGCGATGACAACTGGGCGCGCTACAATGTGCGCGTACTCAATCTCAGTGTCGGTGGCGATTTTGTGCAGGCATGGCAGAATAATCCGGTCTGCTTGGCGGCAGCGGCGCTGGCCCAGCGCGGGGTTTTGATCGCGGCAGCGGCGGGCAACAGTGGCAAGGAAGAACTGAAAGCCCCCGCACAAACCCCCGCCGTCCTGACCGTTGGCGGCGTAGATGATCAAAACCGCTTGTGGACCGCGCCCACGGTGCCAAGCGCATTCTCCCTCTATCATCACAACTATGGCACGGTACAGGAGAACGGCAAGGTGTTGCGTAAGCCAGAATTATTGGCCCTTGGCCGTTGGTTGCCCGCGCCAATTCTGCCCGTCAGCCCGCTCTTGCGCGAGGTGGCTGCGTTGGGTGAATTGCGGCGCGTCCTCTTGGGCTACGATGAACAGGCGACTGCGCTTGATCTGAGCGCGGCGTCACTTGCTGCTACCGCATACGATCCCGCCGATGGCTTTGCTGTCTATCGCCCACCCAGTTGGATGCCCGACGTGTGGCACGGAGTGCGCCAGCGGATGAATGCGCACAAGTGGGTCCACCCCTACTATCAGCATGTCGATGGCACCAGTGTGGCCGTGGCTCAAGTGTCGGCGGTAGCTGCCCAGATGCTCGAAGCCAATGCGCGGCTGACCGTTGCGCAAATTCGCACGCTTCTGCAAACAACGGCCTCGGCCTTGCCCGATCATCCGGCCAAGCTGACCGGCGCGGGCTTATTGCAACCGTATGCTGCGGTGGCGGCGGCCCTGCGCGCTGCCGGTGGGCCGCTGGTCGGCTACCCACAGAGCGCGACGATTTTGCCTGCTAGCGAGTTGCACAAATGGCGCACCCAAGGTAGAGTACCGTTATGGCAGATGCCCAATCTGGATGATGCCCCCATCATCTACGTAGGCATCTATGCACCTGCTGCTCAGCGGGTGAGCGTTATTGGCCCCTGGAATGATTGGCTGCCCGATTACCATACATTGCAATCTACGCTTCAGGGATGGTGGCACGCCTTCATTCAACTGCCGCCGGGGCATTATCCCTATCGCTTGTGGATTGAGGATGCGGCCCACCCACAGGGGCACTGGCTGGCAGATCCCGAAAATCCGTTGCGTGCGGAAAGCGGATATGGCACAAATCATAGCGTACTTACTGTCAACTGATCGATAAATCCGTAAAAGTTGTATAAACTATGAGCAAATCAGGCAAGGGTCTCTGTAACTTTTACCCGGTTGGTTCATCGGCCTGCAATTGTCGATAGTCAACGCCGCGAATCGGCTATCCAAAGCGCACTACCCAATCACTTTATGCATCGAGAACATCACCGCTGGTATAGCCCAAGCCTGCACCGTGACATGGAATTATTGGTTCACGGCCATGCTGGCGCGCCTGTGCTCGTCTTCCCGACGAGTGGTGGGCGCTTTTATGAATATGAAGACCGCGGCATGGTCGCCAACCTGGGGGATGCGATTGAACAGGGGTGGTTTCAGTTGTACTGTGTCGATAGCGTCGATATGGAGAGCTTCTATTGCGCCTGGGCACAGCCCAGCGGTCGGATTCAGCGCCATCTGCAATACGAAGCCTATGTGCTGCACGAAGTAGTGCCCTTGATCCGCAGCAAAAACGGCAACTCTTTCCTGATTGCCCATGGGTGCAGCTTTGGCGCGTATCACGCGCTCAATTTTGCGCTGCGCCATCCAACGTTGTTCAAGCGGGTGGTCGCGCTCAGTGGCAAGTATGATATGAGCAACTTTTTTAGTGGCTATGATGACAACGACATTTATTTCAACACGCCCAGCCACTATGTGCCGAATCTGACTGATCCCGGTCTGCTGGCGGCGATTCGGCAGATTGACCTGATCATCGCGGTTGGCAAGGAAGACCCCAATATTGAAAATAATCGGGCTATTAGCGCTGCGCTCTGGAACAAAGGCATTGCCCACGCCTATCGCGAATGGGACGGCTGGAGCCATGATTGGCCCTATTGGCAACAGATGGCGCGTTTGTATCTCCACGGTCATGATTAATTGCTCCATAATTTGGAGGAGACAAGTATGAGCGAACTCAAAAAGATTGGTCTGCTGGTCGGGCGCGAATGGAGTTTCCCACCGGCCTTTCTCGAAGAAGTAAACAAACGCGATGCGGGTGTGGTGGCCGAGTATGTTAAGCTGGGCGGCACGCGCATGAATGAGCCGTGCGAATATGCTGTGCTCATTGATCGCATCAGCCATGAGATTCCCTACTATCGCACCTACATGAAAAATGCCATGTTGCAGGGTGCGTATTGTGTCAATAACCCCTTCTGGTGGAGCGCCGATGATAAATTCTTTGGAGCCAGTCTACTGACCAAGATGGGCATCCCGTCGCCGCGTACCATGGCGCTGCCGATGAAGGCATACCCAGAGGGCGTGATCAGCGAAAGTTTGCGCAACTTGGAGTATCCGCTAGATTGGGCGCGCATTGTCGGTTATGTGGGCTTGCCCGCGATTCTCAAGGATGCCTGGGGCGGTGGTTGGAAGAATGTCTACAAGGTCAACACTATTGACGAGTTGATCCGCGCCTACAACGAGACGGGCACGCTCTGTATGGTGCTACAAGAGTATATTGAATGGGATCAATTTGTGCGCTGCATCTGTATTGGCCAAACCAACATTATGCCGATCAAATATGATCCAGGCGAACGGCGCTATCATGTGACACACGATCATCTGTCGCCGGAATTGGGCGCACAAATGGTCAAGTATGCCCAACAAATTAACGAAGTGATGGGCTACGACATGAATAGCATTGAATTCACCATCAAAGATGGCGTCGCCTATGCCATTGATTTTATGAACGCGGCCCCGGACATGGACATCAACAGCGTCACACCCCACTACTTTGCGTGGGTTGTCAAGGCAATGGCTGATTTCTGTATTGAAATGGCGCACAATCCCAAGCCACAACGTGCCGAACAACGCTGGGCGCGCTTTGTTTGATTGGGTAACGTAGCGGTGGAGATTTTGTGATTTCTAAAACAGGCGAGGCCAATCGGTTGGCCTCGCCTGTTTTGTTTATCTGGTGCGCGTCTGCGGCAGCAACGTTTACTGCGCTTGGCTGGCCTGTTCGGCAAAGGCAAACGCGTCATCTTCGGGGGCGTAGCCAAGTTGCTCACGTGCATCGGTGAGATCGAGCCGTTTCCAACGATTGTTGGAGACACCATGGAACACGCCAAACATGAAATCGTCTTTGGCCTCCACACTGGCCGTAACCAACTGGGTCAGATCTTCCATGGTCAAAACAATGTCAATGTAGGGATGGCTGAGATCGTAGCGGTTGTCGTAATCGGGGTTTTGCCCCGGCCGATACGAGACGGCGGCAAAGCGCAAGCAGATCGACGAGAGCTTGTGCGTGTGTGAATAGTAGCGCGCCAGCGCTTCCCCCCAACATTTGGTCGCGCCATAGAGGTTGATCGGGTAGACCGGCATGTTGGTATGCACCTGCACATCTGCCGGATAGCCAAAGACGGCATTGATGCTGCTGGCAAAGATCACGCGGCGGCAATGCGCTTGGTGGGCAGCCTCGAAGACATTATAGGTGCCAATCACATTGTTGGGGAGCAAGCTTTCCCACGGTGCTTCCATGCTGGGGTCCGCGCCCAGGTGGACAACGGTGTCAATGCCTTGGCACAGGGCCGTCACCGCGGCAAAGTCTGCCACATTGGCTTGGATAAAGGGAAAGCCAAAGGTTGCTTTGGGTGGTTGGAGGTCACTTAAGACGAGATCGTATTGATCTTTCCATTGGTTTGTCAGAAATGAGCCGATGCGACCGGCGGCACCGGTCACTAAAATTTTGCGTTTCATGCGCGTGGATTCTCTCCTCGATACTTGGCTCTGCTTGAAAACGGGCCGTGGCGGATTTGAATCCACCAGACAATCTGTGCGTTTCAAAACAGTTGCAGGGTAGGTTTATACCAAACGTCCGATTGGATTGCGCTGGGTTGTACCTCATCTTATCAAATCGTGGATATTCGGACAAGCGCCGAAGAGAGTTTGCGTCAGAACATTTCCAAGCCATGGCGCTCTAACAGAACCGGATCGGCCAGCAAGGTTGCTGTTGCCCCAGAAGCGACAATCCGGCCATCTTCCATAATCACGGTACGCTCGAATAATTCGGCGACCATCCGCATGTCGTGGGTGGAGACTAGCATGGTCATATCCAGTTGGCGCAGCAGGTTGATCAGGGTGCGGCGGGCGCGCGGATCCAGCCCCGCCGTTGGTTCATCCAGCACCAGAATTTCGGGCTCCATCGAGAGCACCGTGGCAATCGCAATGCGCTTTTTTTCGCCAATACTCAGGTGATGCGAGATGCGATCGCGATACTCTTGCATGCCGACCGCCGTCAAGGCACTTTGGACGCGCGCCCGCACCGTGGCTTCGGGCAACCCCATATGCAGCGGGCCAAAGGCCACGTCATCAAAGACCGTGGGCGAAAATAGTTGATCATCGGGATTCTGAAAGACCAAGCCCACGGCGGCGCGGATCTTCCCCAGATTGGCTTCGGCCAGTTCCAAGTGGGCCACACGGATCGTGCCCTGCCCACGCAGGATGCCATTGAGATGCAGCAACAGCGTCGATTTTCCTGCGCCATTTGGGCCCACTAGCGCAACCTTCTCGCCTGGTTGCACGATCAACGTCACACCATGCAAGGCTTTGCGGCCATCGGGGTAGGTAAACTCCAAATTTTCAACTTCGATTTTGTGATGCATAAGGTGTTCAGATCCGTGACAGAAGCAAAATAAGGGTGAGCAGCGCCACCATGATAGCCGCGGCTACCACGTCGCGGCTGGTAAGATGACCATGTTCCAAGCCCAGCAATTGACCTTGATAGCCACGCGCCAACATGGCATTGTAAATTCGTTCGCTGCGTTCAAACGAACGTAACATGAGGCTACCAGCCATGCGTCCCGCCACCTGACCACGCCAGGCTAAGCTGCCACCGCTCCGAATGCCCGCTTGAGTTGCGCTGCGGGCGGCCCGGGCGCGCAACAAGCGCATAGCTTCGTCAAAGAGCACAAAGAGATAGCGATACATCAAGCTGACAATCGCAATCAGCGGCGGTGGAATGCGCAGTGCGCGTAAGGCCCATAGAATCGCCGGAAACGCCGTGACCGTCACCAGGATGATCGCCATTTGCAGCGAGAGCCAGGATTTGATCAAGATGCTCACAAAGCGAATCACCCCCTCGGCACTGACCGTCAAGCCGCCAAAAATCGGCAGCGTCAACAGCGTTTGGCCGGGCACGGTGAAGGGCAGGGTCACAGCCGCCAGCGCAAAAGGCAAGGCGACCACCGAGCGTTTGAGCAGATACATGGGTTCAATGCGCGCCAAGAGGGCCACGGCCATGATCAACGCAAAGAGCGCAATATAGGCCCCAAATGCGCCAAATGGCGTCAAGCTGACCGTCAAAATAAAAAGCACGGTCAAAATGACTTTCACACGCGCATCCAGGCCATGGACAAGGGTTTGCGCCTGCTGATACTGGTCATGCAGATGAATGTGCATAGGTGGCAGTCGTCTCGATTATCAGGGCATGTTAGCTGATTGACTTGGGGTTACGTGTCGCACGGCCAATCCCCAACGCGATCACAAAAACGAGCAACGTACCCAAGACCACCGCCGCAATGCCCGACACGGTTCCATTGCTGATAAAGGGAATGGTGTAATCGGGCAGGATATTATAAAGCGGATCCTGGGCTAATCCGAGGAAACCATGGTTGTCGGCAACGCGTTCTAGCCCGTCTGGCTCGGGGGAAGCGGCAAAGGAGAAGACTGCCACCACCAAGGCGATGATCAATCCGCCACCAACCCATGCCGCCGATGTGGTGCCACCGGTTTTTGCGCTTTGGGTCAACAGATCGGGGCGTGTCCGGGCAATCAGGGTCAATGCCCCTACCGTAATCAAGGCTTCGCCAATCCCAATCAGTGCATGCACACTGACCATAGCTGGTAACGCAATATTCAGCGGGGATGTGCCAGAAACCGCCAGTTGGACGGCAGCGGCAACTGCGCCAATTTCAACGGAGAGCCAAGCCCCCACCACACCGGCGATCATCAGGCTGGTTTGGGTGGTGCCCAATAAGCGCTTCAACACGGTATAGGCAAGATAGCCCGTGAGCACGGTCAGCACACCCATGTTCATAATATTCCAGCCCATTGCCAATAGGCCACCATCCTGAAAGAGCAGCGCTTGCACACCAATCACCGCAGTCATGACCAACACGCCTGCCCACGGCCCCAGTACAATCGCCGCCAATGCACCGCCCAACAAATGACCACTAGTACCGCCCGCCACAGGAAAGTTGATGGCTTGCGCGGCAAAAATAAAGGCAGCCAACACACCCAACAACGGGACTTGCCGCTCGCCTAGTTGATCGCGGGTACGGCGCAAGGCATAGGCAACAATGAACAGGGTGAGCACCCAGCCAGCAATCGCCACGGGCGCGCTGAGAAAGCCATCTGGAATGTGCAATGCTTGTGGCGCGGACAATCCGGTTAAGAACAGATGGTGGATCATAGCTTCTCCTACATGGTGGATAATTAGGTGTTGTGAGCGTATGCGCGTAGTGGAACATTATTGCAATTTTCTGCAATAAGTCAATGGACAAACAGATATCTTATATCATGTTGGCACGCGCAATGCCGTAGGGGAAGTTCCAAGGGGATACCCGATTGGCGTAACGAGTTTCGCTCTGTGGGAATTGAAAAACGAAACTCGTTACGCCAATCGTGCGTACGCTGCTGCTTACCAGTCGATCGCTGCCCCGTCATCCGGGTGATAGCTCTCGTGATTTTTCCAGTCGTGGCCAATCTTGTCGGCCATGGCTTCTTCGTCTAGCTCAATGCCCAAACCGGGACCGGTGGGCAGTTCTAGATAGCCATCTTTGAAGACAAAGGGATTCTTCAGGTAGCCTGCGCCAAAGGTGGTGTGCTCTTGCGCCAGGAAGTTGGGAATCGACGCATCGACATGCAAGCCCGCAGCCAGCGAGATTGGTCCCAGTGGACAGTGGGGTGCAATCGCCACATAATAGGCTTCGGCCATCCCCGCGATCAAGCGCGCTTCGAAGATGCCGCCACAGTGGGAAATATCGGGCTGGAGGATCGATGCGGCGCGTTTTTCCAACAGCTCGCGGAAGCCCCATTTGGTGAAGACGCGTTCGCCTGTCGCAATTGGAATGTGGGTTTTGCGTGCTAGATCAGCCAGCACATCGACATTTTGACATTGGACAGGCTCTTCGATAAAGAGCGGCTGGTGCGGTTCCAACGCTTTGATCAACAGCCCCGCAGTTTGCGGACTCACTGCGCCATGAAAGTCGATGGCAATGTCAATTTCTTTGCCCACGGCCTCGCGAATGGCGGCAAAACGTTCGACAACACGCTCGACAAAGCCTGGCGTCTCAATAATGCGCGCCGGTCGCCCACCGGATGGGCCAGTCTTGAGCGCCAAAAAGCCCAATGCCACCGCATCTTTGGCCTTTTGAATCACTTCTTCGGTGGTGCCGCCGCCAATGCCCTTGTAGACCTTGATGCGATCGCGCAGAGGGCCGCCCAACATCTGATAGACGGGGATTCCTGCGGCCTTGCCTGCCAGATCCCACAAGGCGTGATCAATGCCAGAGAGCGCGCTGGTCAAAATTGGGCCACCGCGATAGAAGGCATGTTTGTAGATCGCCTGCCAGTGATGGACGACACGGGTGGGATCTTTGCCGATCAGGTAGGGCTCTACTTCGGCTACGGCTTGGGCTACCGTTAGGGCACGGCCTTCCAAAATGGGTTCGCCGAGACCAACCAAGCCTTCATCGGTGTGAATTTTGAGAAAGAGCCAGCGTGGTTTGACCAGAAATGTCTCTAGTTTGGTAATTTTCATGGTTCATCCTTTGCTTGTTGTTGTGGGGAGAACTGGATATACGTTATACCTCGTTGCTTGTTGCCGTCTCTTCATTCTCTTTGATCGAGCGCAAATGCGGAAAGAGAATGACCTCGCGGATCGTATCTTTGCCAGTGAGGAGCATCATCAAGCGATCTACCCCAATGCCAAAGCCACCCGTGGGCGGCATACCATAGGCAAGCGTTTCAATATAATCTTCATCGACTGGGTGGGATTCGTCGGCCCCCTGGCGCGCCCGATAGGCTTCATCAATAAAACGCTGCAACTGATCTTGGGGATCGTTGATCTCGCTAAAGGCGTTGCATAACTCCATGCCCGCCATAAAGCCCTCAAAGCGCTCGACCTGGCGCGGGTCATCGGGCGAACCCTTGGCTAATGGACTGACATCGCGCGGGTAGTCGATCAGAAAGGTCGGCTGGATCAGGTGGGGCTCCACAAAGCGCGAGAGCAGATTGTCGACCAACTTGCCCCAGCCATTGCGCGGGTCGGCTTCCATGCCCATGCGCCGCATCTCCTGGGCCAGCGATTCGGCATCGGGGAAGGCTTCATAGTCAATATCCGACGCGTCCAAGATCGCATCGCGCAGGCGAATCCGCCGCCAGGGTGGTGTCAGATCAACCGTGTGTTCTTGCCATTGGATCGTCAAGGTGCCCAACACTTTTTGCGCAACATAGGCCACCATCTCTTCGGTGCGGCGCATGACGTCGGCATAGTCGGCATAGGCTTCATAGAATTCGAGCTGGGTGAACTCGGGGTTGTGCTTGAAGCTAACGCCTTCGTTGCGGAAATCGCGCCCAATTTCATAGACGCGATCAAAGCCGCCCACAATCAGCCGCTTGAGATAAAGCTCAAAGCTAATGCGCAGGTAGAGATCCTGGTGTAATTGGTTGTGGTGGGTGACAAAAGGTTTGGCCGCAGCTCCGCCATAAATCGGCTGTAGGATCGGCGTCTCTACTTCGAGAAAATCTTCGTTGTCGAGATATTCGCGCAGGGCACGCACAATCGCTGCTCGGGTACGAAACAGTTCGCGCACCTCTGGGTTGGCGATCAGATCGACATGGCGACGGCGATAGCGCGTCTCGCGATCGCGCAAGCCATGCCACTTGTCGGGCATGGTTTTTAAGGTTTTGCTCAAAAATTGTACAGCTTTGGCCTCGACGCTCAGTTCACCGGTTTTGGTGACCGTCAATAGGCCGGTGACGCCGATAAAGTCACCTAGATCAATTGCCTTTTTCCAGATATCGTTGTACCAGTTCTCTGGTAAATCGTCGCGCCGCAAGACAATTTGAATTTGGCCACTGCCATCTTCCAGATCGGCAAAACTCATCTTGCCCATGATCCGAATGCGCTTCAACCGGCCGGTAACCGTCACCTGTGTTGCGGTTGCGTCTGCTGTATAGAGCGCACGCGCTGCGGCAATCGTATGCGTTCGTTCTACACGCGCTGGATAGGGCTCGATACCCGCGTCGATCAGCGTCTGCAAATTCTGCAAACGCGCCTGCTCTTGGTCAGTCAAATGGGCAGGATCAAAGAGGTGATGCGACGAATCACTCACAGGTTACTTCCTTCCTTTTCGTCATATCTGGAAAACGGCTGGCGGATTCTATTTTGCAATTGTCTTTGCAATCGTCTTTGCAATTGTCGTACCAAGTATAAACCATCCTCGGATAGGTGCCGAATCGGAAACCAGCCACAAAGTTGCATACGCGATTTTGTATTCATATCGCTGGTCACAGAAATTCTATCCGATAGAATCGTAAAATAATCGTAAATAGATCCGTAAGTTGTACTGGCCATTTTTACCAAAAAATAGATACTTTTATGTACTTGAAAATTGTTGGTTTGTAAATTACAATATACTTAAT
>Ga0105048_10017238_pt1 | contig 11141 bp, 9 predicted proteins | sample MAT05_FD_78382 | JGI IMG/M metagenome (GOLD analysis project Ga0105048, IMG submission 78382) | Freshwater microbial communities from Lake Fryxell liftoff mats and glacier meltwater in Antarctica - MAT-05 | ecosystem: Environmental > Aquatic > Freshwater > Ice > Liftoff microbial mat | place...
AACGGCGCGGCTCCTGGCCAACGGCTTGCTCGCCGGGGAGATGCCGGCCGCCGACAAGGCGTACCTGGCGCAGATGGTTGCCACGCGCACCGGATTGCCCCCGGCCGAGGCCCAGAAGCGTGTGGACGATGCCATCGCGCAGGCGAAGGCCGCGGAAACCGCAACGCGGCAAGCTGCCGACGTCGCACGAAAGTCCGCGTCGGCTGCCGCCATCTTCGCAGCCCTGGCCATGCTGATCGGTGCCTTCATCGCAAGTGCGGCCGCAGCACTTGGCGGAAATCAACGCGATGAGCACGACTAGCGGTCCGATGCCAGCGGGTGGTTCAGCCCGCTGGTTGAACGTCCCGACGCAATGTAGCTGTAGTTCTGGCCAATGCTGAACCATGCGAATGCGTCAGAGCATCAGCTTGATTCAATACTTGCCAAGCCGGCGCCGTCGAACTTCGCCGCGACCCAGGCCGAGGCAAACGGCTTGCCGCGGCTGCGTCTGGCCTACCTGCCAAAGGCGGTGTTCTGCGTGCCGCTGGTGGCGCAGTGGCTGTGGCTGGGCGCACGGCACCGGAGCATGACGCTGCCGTCGTCCATGAATCCTTCGATCGAGACCGGCGGCCTGGCGGGCGAGTCCGAGGCGGAATGTCTGGCGCTGATCGGCATGGAGTTCGCCGACCAGATCGGCCCCCTGGCGCCGCATCACCGCGCGTGACAACGCGCTCGCGGCATACCGTACTCAGCGATCCGGTGTTTGCTGAATAGTACACGGAGCGGCCATCCCCGTATCCGCATGCGGCGCCGGCAGCCCATCGTCCGGCAGAAGCGAGATCGTGACGTCCACCGAAAGCGGCATCGCGTCGTCCGCCCGACCGACGAAGCCGCCAGTGACCGGCGCCGCTTGTTCCGGAGTGCGCGTGCTGCCGACACGTACCAGGTTGGCCCCGGCGGTCAGCCCGTTGGTCGGGTCGTATTCGATCCACCCAGCGCCGGGCAGGTAGATGCTGCACCACGCATGCGTGGCACCGCCGCCCACGGTCTGCGTTCCCGTGGCGTAGAGATAGCCGGTGACGAACCGCGCCGCGAGGCCGAGGCAGCGTGCCGCTTCCATCATCAGTAGGGCGAAGTCCCGGCAGGTGCCGCTGCCCAACTCCAGCGTCTCGGTCGGCGCTTGGGTGCCTTCGGCCTCGCGTTTGGAATAGGCGAAATCGGTCTTCACCGCCGCCGCCATCTCCTCCAGCAAGGTCAAGGTGCGCGGATTGCCGCCGGTGAAGCGATGCACCCAGGCATCGACGCGCCGTCCGGGATCCGCTACCTGGCGCTCGGCTAGGCGCGCCAGGTCGGGCGCCTCGTCGGCGGCGTAGGAGAACGGAAAGTATTCCGCAGTCGGATCGAGCGTTGTGCGCGGCAGCCCCGGCCCGGTCGGGTAGTGCGTCAGCTCCAGATCCGAGACCAGGCTGAGGCGGTCGTTCCTGGCATCCCCCGTCCAGTCCAACAGGCAGACCGAATTGCCGAACACGTCATGCGCCCAGCGCGTGGTATCCGGGACCGGGTCAACCAACAGCATCGCCGCATGCAGCCGCAGGTCGTGGCTGTCTTGCGGCCGCACCATCAGTCGCTGTGTCAGCAGCTGCACCGGATTCCGGTAGCGGTACTGCGTAGTGTGGGTGATACGCAGGCGGGGCATTCGCACTCCTTTGGCAGGCTTTGCGCAGCAGGGGAGAGGGCGCAGTCTCGTCGGGTGTGGCGAGCAGGGAATGGCGACCCAGCGCCCGCCCGACGGCAGTGCTCGCCGAGAACGCCACCAGCGCCGGCGCCAGTACGAGGCCCACCAGCACAGGCGCCATCCACGCCGCCAACAGCGGCTCCACCGACAGGGACAACGCCAGCAGGACGATCCCCAGCAGCACGTGCAAGCGGGTGAAGCGCCAGGAATTGTGCCACGTGACACGGTCGCCCTCGCGCCGCTGTGTCTGCCAGCCAGCATCGCTGCCGCGGAGGATGGACACGCACTGCACCGCCTGGGTCAGCATGGTGATCGGCGACAGCAGAGCTGAAAGCAAAATCTCCAGCAGCGCACTCGCCAGCAGACGTATCCGCCCGCCAAAGGCATGGGCGCGCGCCGAGACCAAGACCTCGGCCAGCGCCAGCAGCTTTGGCGCCAGCAACACCATCAGGGTGAGGCCAAAGACGCGCAGCGCACGCTCGGGGTCGACGACCGGCCATAGCGGAAACAGCGTGTGGCCTGCCGGGAAATACTCCGGTCGCAGGAAGCGCGCCTGCAGCGCCACGGCGATGCCGAGCAGCAGGAAGGCAAGCCAAAACGGCGCGCTGGCATAGGCCGCGATGCCGCTGGCCATGTGCAGCCGGCTCATCCAGTGTAGCCCGCGCGCCGGCAGCACGGCGGCGTGCTGGAGATTGCCCTGGCACCAGCGTCGGTCACGTACCGCCATGTCAGGCAGGGTGGGTGGGCCGGCCTCGTGGCTGCCCGGCAGCAATGGCAGCATGCGCACCGCCCAGCCGGCGCGGCGCAGCAAGGCGGCCTCGACGAAATCATGACTCAGGATCGCGCCGCCGAAGGGCGGTCGCCCCGGCAGGTCGGGCAGCCCCGCCGCTTCGGCGAAGGCGCGGGTGCGGATCATCGCGTTGTGGCCCCAGTAGTTGCCCTCAGCTCCGTGCCACCACGCCAGGCCGGCGGCGATCAGCGGGCCGTAGAGCTGGCCGGCGAATTGCTGCAACCGGGCGAACAGCGTCTCGCCGCCATGCAGCAGCGGCAGGGTCTGGACCAGCCCGGTATCGGGCTGGCGTTCCATTTCGGCCACCAGCGCCAGCAGGGTCGATGCCTCCATCACGCTGTCGGCGTCGAGGATCAGGAACTGCTCGTAGGCGGCACCGAAACGGCGCACCCACTCGGCGATATTGCCCGCCTTGCGCCCGGTATTGGCGGGGCGGTGGCGGTAGTGGAGCGCCGGCCCAGGCACCACATGAAGCCGGCCCACCGCCCGCGCCTCCTCCGCCCGCCGCGCCGGGTCGGTGCTGTCGCTCAGGAGGAAGAAGTCAAAGGCGTCGGCCGCATCGGCATCGGCCAGCGCCGCGCGCATCGCCGCCAGCGCCCGTGCCACGCGCGCCGTGTCTTCGTTGTAGACTGGCATCAGCAGGGCGGTACGAGTACGCAGCCGATGCGGTGGCGGCGTGACGCGGGCGCTGCGCAGCAGCACGGCAAAGCCGGCCAGCGCGCTGGTGAAGGACAGCGCTAGCCACAGGAACAGCAGCGAGAACAACACGGTCAGCGCAATGCCGCTGACCGTCCAGCGCGCCAGCCCTATTACCAGCGACATCTCCGCCGTCGCCGCCGTGGTCAGCGCGAGTGCGCCACCGATAACGAGTGCACGGCGCACGCTGATCAGCGGTGGCCCCGTGGGGGCGGGTGGAGCCGGTGGCGCGCGATCAAAGAACTGTGGCGGCATGGCCAGCGGCGCCTCGGCCGGCAACAGGGCGCGGCCGGCCGGCGCGGTCAGGCCGTCCATCGCCAAACCCAGCTCTCCGACACCGGCTTGCCCGCCCGGGTCAGCCGCGCCCGCAGTTCCACCAGCCGCGCGCCGTCGGGCCGCAGCTCAAAGGCCAAGCGCAGCCCGCCGGTTTCCGGGTTCGGCTGCACCACTGCATTGGCCACAATGCCGGCGCCCGACCATAGCTCGACCTCCGGCAGCACAGCGTCGACGGTGGACAGGGGCGAGGTGTCGAGCACCACCCGCAGGGTGCGGTTGCGATCGCTGCCGCCGATGCGGGTGGCGGCGAAGCGCAGCAGGCGGGCGTCGCCCGGATCGGCGCCCGGCCAGTGCAGCCGGTAGCGCAGCGACATGGGCACGCCTGCCCGCAACCCGCCGCGCGGCGCCCAGGCGGCGGCGATGTTGTCGTGGATCTCGCTGCGCGTCGGGATCTCGACCAACATCACCTCGCCGTGGCCCCAGGGGTCGAGTGGTTCGACCCACAGGCCGGGGCGGCGATGATAGGCGGCCTCCAGGTCGTTGTAGTCGGGATAGGCGCGGGCGCGCTGCATCAGTCCGAAGCCCTGGGGGTTGTCGTCCTGGAAGCCACTGACCTGCAGCTCCGCCGGATTGGCCAGCGGGCGCCAGAGCTGTTCGCCGTGGCCGGTGCGCAGTATCAGCCCGTCGGAATCGTGCACCGCGTTGCGCCAATCATTGACGCCGCGGCGATCTTGCGGGGCGAAGAAGAACATGCTGGTGGCCGGTGCGATGCCGACCCGCGGTACGTTTCGGCGCGGGAACAGCGTCGCCGTCACCGCCATCGTCGTGGTCTCGCCGGGCGTGATGGCGAAACGGTACGCGCCGGTCAGGCTGGCAGATTCCAGCAGCGCGTGCACCACGGCATCCCGGTCGCCGGGGCGCGGGCGCTCAATCCAGAACGCGGTGAACGCCGGAAACTCCTCGCCGGCCGGATCAGCGGTGCCGATCGCCAAGCCGCGTGCCGACAGCCCGTAGACGTGGCCGCGCGACAGGGCGCGGAAATAGCTGGCGCCGAGGAAACTGCACAGCTCGTCGAAATGATCGGCCCGGTTCAGCGGGCAGAGCAGCTTGAATCCGGCGAAGCCGAGTTCGCCCGCAACCTCCGGCAAAGGCTTGCCGTCGAGGCTGAACTGCTCTGAGCGATAGCGCAGTCGGACGGCCACGCCGCAGGCCACCTCGAACAGGTCCACGCGGTCCTTGAACAGGAAGCCGCGAGGGTGCGGCTGCATCTGGAATGGCAATTCGCTGTCGCTCCAGAGCGCCTGGCGGCGGTCGAAGCGCAGCTGGCGATAGCCGTCATAGTCGAGCTCGGCGAGAAAGGACGGCAAGGGTTCGTTGCGCGGGCGGTGTGGTTGTTCGGACAAGGCGCGCGCCAATCCAGGCACGGTGGCCGCATGGAATGGGGTCGGCAGGAAAACGGCATCCGGCAATGTCTGCGGCACGCTACGGGTGCCCCCGGCCAGCACTGCCGGTCCGACGAGCGCCCCCAGGGCAAGATTTGCAACAAGTTTGCGGCGCCGCATCGCTGTCCTCGCCCGGTCGAGAATTCCGTCATGGACTGCGCCGGGGCGGACGATCCGGCTACGGACGATCAAGTTACGGACCCATGGCGCCAAGTCGTCTCCAACAATTCGCACGGTGAACGCGGTAGACCGAATCTGATAGGGGTGGAATCTACTTAAACTTGAAAACCAACCGGCTGACTGATCAACGATGCCGAATACGCGGTGGCGGGCCGGGCCCACGGCTTTCGCGCGCGGTGTATCACCACCGATGTTGGCCTGCTGCGCGCAGCACTCGCCCGCGATGTCGCGCGGCTCAAGGACGCAGATGCCGAGGCAGGCCGAGCCTGCGCCTGACGCTCACCGCGCGCACCCATTCCCCGCGGCCACCGCCGCAATCTCCGGCGGCAGCCGGCGCAGATTGGCGGCACCCTGAGCCACGAGCGCGCCGGTCGCATCTCCCGAACCCTGCCGGATGTCCGGACTGGCAAGACGCCCGGTGATCGCGATCGGCAAATCCAGCGACAAGAACCCGGTGGTCTCCGACAATGTCTGCACCGTCAGCGCCACGCTCGCCTGGGCCAGATCGACCGTGCCGGCGCCGACAATCGTGCCTTCCTGTGTCTGCAACCGCAGCGGCGCCACCGTGACAATGCCCTCATGCGCCGAGGCAACCACTAGAAAACACTGGACCGGGATCATCCCGGCCTTGTCGTCGAAGATCAGCCCGAGGTCGATCGAGGCCTGGTGAACCAGCTTGCGCGAAACCTGTCCGCCGGCGATCGTCAGTGCACCGGCCCCTGTCGCGCTGGCGATCGCCTGATCCAGCGTCGTCCCACGCAGCACCAGCGCCACGCGCGCGTCGGCTCGTCCGCTGACCGCCCGCGCACCCGCCCCGGCCATCCGCAGCAGTGCGCCGACCTCCACCCCCGCCATCTCGGCGTGCGACGTGATGCCGACCCCGTCCCCGCCCGGCACTGCCACCACCGCCCCGCTCACCCGCCCGCCGGCCAGCCCCATCACGAGATCTGATAGCGCCACCTTGCCCGGCGCGATGGTCAAAAACAGGCCTAGCTCGGCCAGCTCGATCTGCCGCCAGGTCACCAGCCTGCTCCCCAGCCGAGCTTCCAGCAGCGTGCTGGGTGCGCCATCGACCTCCAGCCGCGCACCGCCTGCACCCAGCGTCGCCCCATCCGCGAACGAAACCGACGCTATCAGCGTGTCGGCCTGCAGCGCCGCGATGTCGACCGCGACGGTAAAACGGTCCGGTCTCCCGTGCCCGCCTTCGGCCAGTTCGATCCGCCCGGTATACGGCGCGCCGGCAAACACCCCGGTCAGCGCGCGCCAGTCCCACGCATCGCCCAGCCGGGTGATCGGGCCGGCAATGGTCATCGGTATATTCATCCGCAGCGACGTTCCGCTGACCGCCAGAACATCGTCGAGGCGGGCGAAATCGCCGCGCAGCACGCCGTCCACGCCATCCGCCCCCAGCGGGTCCATCAACGTTCCGCTGAAAGTCAGCGTCGATACCGGTGCGCGTGTGGTCATCGTCACGCCAAATGGCGTCGCCAAGTCGTGCAGCTTCGCGAAGGAATCCATCGTGGCCGCGATCCGCAACGGCGTGTCGTTATAGGCACCATCGGCCACCAGCCGGATCGGCGCCGTCTCCCCTTCCGTCTCCAGGTGGACGGAATTGCCAACGATGCGCAGCAGGTTGCCGCCGGTGGTGCGCATGGTCACCCGCACGTTGGCCACGCTGAGCTCGAGCATGGTCGGGAGGCTGGCCCGCGGGTTGTCCCGCCCTGCCGGTTCGCCCGGCCCGGCCACTTTCCAGTTGCCGGTGCCGTCCGCTGTGCGCTCCAGCGCGACCGTCAGCCCGTCGATGGCCACACGCCGAAACCGCACCTGGCCGCGCAGCAACGGCCAAAGATCAAGCTCCGCCGACAGGGTCTCCAGCCGGCCCAACTCGGGCGCCCCCCCGCCTGCAATACTGCCAAGCGTCGCACCTTCAAGGTGGATGGCGATCGGATGTCCGGCGGAAATGCGCAACACCCGCACCTCCACCCGCCGCCCCGTCATGGCGCTCGCCCGCTGTGCTGCGATCGAGCCGAGATTGAGCTCCGGCAGAATCAGGACCACGGCGACCGCGCACAGGATTAATGCGCCCACGAACCAGGACCACAGGGGCGTGACGCGGCGTGCCGACATCGGAGCTCTCCAACCGAACAACGGCACCGCACACAAAGCGCTACCGGGCGACGCGCGCTACAGCCCGGCGTCCTGGCCGCAACCGAATTGCCTTGCCTGGCGGGGGCAATTGTGTCCGATGCGCGGTCGGGTCGTGATAGGGTCGGAAACCACTCATGCCAACCGCCCTTGACGCCGACCCATGAAGCACGGGTCAACGGCAGCCAGCCTAGCAGCCAGGGGATTCGCCTATGACGGATTTCTGCGGCTTTAGGGCTTGCGGGCCGACGGCCGATTGGATTCCAACGTTGGAGTTTGATCGAGGTGGGCCCTACACAGGGAAGATTTCATCGCCTGTTTCTCTGAGGTTTCCGATCCATGACCGGAGAATGTCCGTCACAACCTCCACGAGGTTCTGACCATCGCCCTCTGCACCCTGCTTTGCGGCGGCGAGGATTGCTCTGACATGGAGGTCTTCGGTCGGGGCAAGCGGCATTTTCTGCGCCTGACACGGTATCCCCAGCCATGACATCTTCAGCCATGACACCTTCAGCCGGGTGTTTCGCCAACGCGACCCCAAAGCCGTTCGATGCCTGCTTCGTGCGCTTCATGGAGCGCTTCGCGCAGGGCCTGGACGGTGTGATCGCCGTTGACGGCAAGACGCTTCGGGGGTCGTTCGATCGCGCCTCAGATCAGTCGCCTCTGCACATGGTCGACGCCTGGGCGGTCGATCAGCGGTTGCTGCTTGGGTCTGGCGGCGATCGGCAAGATGGTTCGCACGCGCCAGACCCACGGCAAGACCAGCACGGAGACATCGTATTGTACCAACCACCGAAAACACTGACTCATGATCAGGCAAGCATGGGGCTTCGCCCCAAACCCCAGCCGGACTCGCGCGCGCTTCCGCGCGACGGCCGAGCCCCTGGACCTCATAACATCGAAATGGATGGGTTTCCAAAGGCCGTCGGCCTTTGGCGGGTCCAGGGCAGAGCCCTGGCCTTGGCTTTCTCTATCGGTCAATCATTAGAAGGGTTGGTATTACTTGCTGAGCACGCCGTTTTCAGCACTGCGGTTCACCGAAGTGGCGCGGGCGCAATATGGTATCGAGAACGGACTGCACTGGGTCCTGGGCGTGACGATGAACGAGGACCGCAAGCGCAACTGGAAGGATCATGGGCCGGAAAACATGGGGCTTCTATGCCGGATGGCCCTCAACTTGGCTCGGTTGGAGGGCTCCAAGGGATCGATATAGGGAAAGCTTAAGCGAGCCGGGCGGAACGATGAGTTCCTGGCCTGTCTCCTGGGGCAATTCGCTGAAACTCACATGCGATAGCCCTGGGTCGACGAGACCTATATCAGCCGAGCCCTGCGGTTGGCGCTGCTGGCGCCGGACATCGTCGAGGCGATCCTGGATGGCGGCAGCCGGAGGGATGGCGCTGCCTGGGTTGATGGAGGGGAAGCGGTGAAGTGGGGGAGCAGTTCCGGTGGGCTGTGGAGTTGGCACCCACCGGAGCCGTGTTACGCGCCTAGCCTGGCGCTGCGCCCTGGACGCCGACGGTGAGCGCGTAGATCGATTGGCTGCCGGCCATGAACAGCCGGTTGCGCTTGGAGCCGCCGAAACAGAGGTTGCCGACCACTTCGGGGATGCGGATACGCCCGACCAGCTTGCCATCGGGGTTCCACACCGTGACGCCGCTGTAGCCGACATTGCGGCCAGCGTTGCTGGAGACCCAGAGATTGCCGAAGACATCGGCGCGGATGCCGTCGGGGCCGCATTTGATGCCGTCAACGATGCAGTCGGTGAACAGCTTCTGGTTCGACGGCTTGTTGTCGGTGCCAACGTCGAAGACGTGGATGTCGCCCTTGCCGCCAGGCCCGGCGTCGCCCGGGCCGCGACCGGTGGAGATGACGTAGAGCTTCTTGTAGTCGGGAGCGAAGCACAGGCCGTTGGGGTCGGGTACCTGGACCTCGCTCACCACCATGTCGATCCGTCCGGAAGGGTCGATGCGATAGCAGTTGGTCGGCAGCTCGCGCCTGCCGGGCACGAAGCCGGCCGGCTGGCCGAGGCGGGGGTTGAGCTTGCCGGCGGCGTTGGTCGGGCCGCCGGCCACGTCGGGCGCGCCCTCGTACAGCTGGCCACCATAGGGCGGGTCGGTGAACCAGACGCTGCCGTCGGGGTGCGGCACAGCGTCGTTAGGAGAGTTGAGCGGCTTGCCGTCGAAACGGTCGGCCAGCACGGTGGCGGAGCCGTCGAGTTCGTAGCGCGTGACCCGCCGCGAGAGGTGCTCGCAGGAGATCTGACGGCCCTGGAAGTCGAACGTATTGCCGTTGGAGTTGTTGGACGGGGTGCGGAAGACGGAGACATGCCCGTCCTCCTCGAGCCAGCGGAGCTGGCGATTGTTAGGGATGTCGCTCCACAGCAGGTAGCGTCCCTGGGCGTTCCAGGCGGGGCCTTCAACCCACAGCCCGCCAGTCCAGATGCGCTGGATGGCGGCGTTGGGCTGGCGGAGGCCGTTGAATGAGGGGTCGACGGTTAGCACGTCAGGGTCGGTGAAGTAGGTCGTCGGCGCGCCGTTGCCGCTGAAGTCGCGCGGTGGCGTGGTGACGGTGCTTGGTGGCGCGGCGGGGGCGGCGGCCTGGGCGAGCGCGAGGCCGGGCGCGGCGGCAAGCGCCGCGGTGCCCGCCGCGAGTGCGGCGACTAGGCCGCGGCGGCGCATCGGCGTGACCGGCGTCGCCGGCTCATTGACGTGATTGTCGGACATGGCTTCCTCTTTGATTGTCGTTCTTTGGCTGTGCTCTCAGATTGCGAGCGAAACCAGCCGAGAATGCAAGAAGAAACGGCTGGCTCACCAGTTTGCTCGCCGCGGCTAAGCTCCCACCGTTGGAGGCGGATGCTGGATAACGTGCGCAACTGGTCGATGAGCGAGTTGGCGGCGGCCGAGAAGCTGAACCGTGGCGACCTGGGGCGGATCCTGATGCTGACGCTGCTGCCGCCAGACATGATCGAGGCGATCCTGGATGGGCGGTAGCCGAGGGGATGGCGCTGCTGGGGTTGATGGAGGGTATGCTCCGCTCCGGCAGGGACAGATGGCCAGGCCAGAGCGTGGGACAACCCTCTCATAACCTTGGATCGCCGAGCTGCCGTCGCTGGCCGACCATTTCCCCCGCCATGAAGGGGCGCGCACCCTGGCCGCGATCTATTATTTCGTCGGCGCCGCGTCCGTCACCCATGATTTCAACAACGTCGAATGTGCCGTGCACGAGTTCAACCTGGCGATCGGCGCGCCCGGGTTGCCTACAATGGCGCGCCGCGTGGCCTTCACGCCGCGGCCGAGCATCCTCCCGCCGGAACTGTTCCACCGGTTCGAGGGCGACACCTTCTGGCGCGATCCCGCAGCGATTCCGCACCTACAGGTTGTGTGACGCTCTGATTGATCGCGCGGCATCGAGCCCTGATCTAATGTTCCGGATTCATAATTCATTGGACAGTGCGTTCGATATGCTTGGAGAGCGTCCTCACGCCGCAGGCCGGTAGCAAACGGGCCGTGGTGCAGGGATGCGACCGTTCGCGCCGGGGGATACCATGTCCAGCGTCTATCAGACCGGTACCGCCGGCACCAATGGCGGCGGCACCACCGCGACCAACGTGGCCAGCCTGGACGAGGGTAACACGGCATCCGCCAACGGCGGCGCGGGCGGAGCCGGCGGAGCCGGCGGAGCCGGCGGCAGCGGGCCCGGGCCCGGCGGGCGTGGCCAAGGCGCCGGGCGCAGCCCAGGCGCGGGCAGCGTGGCCAGCAACTCCACCGCGAGCGCTACCGGGTTCAACGCCTATGCACGGGTCTACCAGACCGGCGGTGCCGGCGGGTCCGGCTATGGCGGCCAGCCCGGCGGTGCCGGGGCCTCAAGCACCCTGACCAATGCGGTCACCGGCAGCGCC
>Ga0105048_10017239_pt1 | contig 11141 bp, 9 predicted proteins | sample MAT05_FD_78382 | JGI IMG/M metagenome (GOLD analysis project Ga0105048, IMG submission 78382) | Freshwater microbial communities from Lake Fryxell liftoff mats and glacier meltwater in Antarctica - MAT-05 | ecosystem: Environmental > Aquatic > Freshwater > Ice > Liftoff microbial mat | place...
AGCCCGCATGCTGCGAGCCCGATCCGCCATCGGCGTGTGGGCGACATCACCGCGAACATACCAGTGCCCTTACCTTCGATCCGCCGGCAATAACCGGCCCGGGACCAGGGTTCGCCCGCGATGGTCGGTGCACTAGCGCGCGCCTGACCGCCGCAAACACCGAAGGAACTCCCACGATGTCCAGCCGCATCATGACCGTCATCCGCGCCAATGTGAACGACCGGATCTCTCGCGCGGAAGATCCCGCGCGCATGCTCGATCAGGTGATCGTCGACATGCGCATGCAGCTCGAGCAGGCCAAGCGACAGGTGTGCGTCGCGATCGCCGACGAGCGGGTGCTGCGCCGGCACGTCGACGGTCACGCGCAAGACGCCGCACAGTGGGAGCGACGCGCGATGATGGCCGTGCGCGCCGGCGACGACAATCTCGCGCGCGCTGCACTCGCCCGCAAGACTTCGGCCGACGAGCTCGCGGCGACGTACGAGGCCCAGTGGGCGGAGCAGAAGCGCTCGGTCGATGGGTTGCGACAGGCGCTGCGCGGGCTCGACATGCGCATCAGCGATGCAATGCGCCAGCGCAACATGCTCGTCGCCCGGGTCGCGCGCGCACAGGCGCAGCGAACGATCGCGGCGACGCTCTCGAGCATCGACGGCGTCTCGCCGTACAGCACGCTCGAGCGCATGGAGCAGCGAGTGATGCAGCTCGAGGCCGAGGTCGAGGCCGTCGCGGAGCTCGACCCGCACCTCGATACCAACCTCGATGCACAGTTTGCCGCGCTCGCGACGACGACCGCCGTCGACGACGAGCTCGCCGCGCTCAAGCGCCGCTACGCGCTCGAGTGCGAGCGCGAGCGCAAGGCCCTGCCGGCCTGAGCATCACCCGGCAATCGTCAGCTCGATCGAGAACGCGTCCTCGATCGGGTTGCCGTTGTAGTCGACGACGCCGCCCGCCGGGATCTCGAACACGTACGTCGCACCGGGCGTGAGCACGCCCTGTGGTGCGAAGTTGATCACGTTCTCCTGCACGCTGATCCAGCCGTCGACGCGGCCGAGCGCCGGGTCGACGCCCTTCTCGAAGAGCCGCACCGAGCCGGCGTGCGCGCTCTTGCTGTCGACCATCTCGCTCATCGTCACGCCGATGCGGCTGGTCGCGACGAGCCCCGTCGCCCCATCCTCCGGCACCGACCAGGTCACGCGCGGCGGCGTGGTGTCGACTGCGGTCGCGTACGGCGCGAGCGCGGTCGCCTGATCCGGCAGTGATTCCTCGTCGACGCTGAGCACTGCGATGTTGCCGATCGGCGTCACGGTATCGAGGTCGCCCTCGAGATCGAGAATCGCGGTCTGGGTGATGCTCGCCGGATCGGCGACGTCGTAGATCCCCGCGAAGTCGGACTCGCCGACGAACGCGAGGTCGTCCTTCACGAACACGTAGCCGCCGTTGCCACCGCTGTTGAATTCCCCCGCGTACACCGGCGCCGAGAGATCGTGGATGTCGTAGACGAGCAGCCCACCGCCGCCGTTCTTCACGGCGTAGTACATGAAGCCGCCGGCGAGGTTCGAGAAGTACGCCTCGCGCGCGACCAGGGCGCTGTCCATCAGGTCGAAGTCGCCGCCTGGCAGCGGCTGCGGCACGTTTGGCACGCCGACGTCGACGATCACCGTGCGCGGACCTTCGGCAGCGGTGACGATCATCGCGTTGCCGATCACCTGGATGCCGCCCGCGCGCAGCGTCGGCTCGAAGTTGTACTGCTCGACGAGCTCCGGCGCGGTCGGATCGCGGGCATCGACCACGTACACACCGTTGTCCGCACCCGCGACGTACACGTATGGCACCTGCCAGAACACCGACAACGTCACGCGTGCATACGCGTCGGGGTACAGGAATCCGGGTAGCTCGAGCTCGGTGACCATCTCGGGCGCCGTCACGTCCGTGACGTCCCAGAACGCGATGCCGCCCCGCTGCTGGATCAGCCCCGCTTCCTTGTAGTTCGTGACCGCGAACCAGCGGTCGTCGATCTGCGCGAAACCAGTGGCATGGGTCTCGCGCATCGACGTCGCGTAGCCGACACCGATGCGCAGCGGCTCGCACGGATCCGACACATCGAAGAAGCTGACCCCGCCGCTGCTGAACTCCGGCGCCCACGGCAGCATCAGATAGCCATCGAACATCACCGCGAGGTTGTGGTGATCGAAGTCGCCGTCGCCGCCGACGAGGTACGCACAGTTGACCAGCAGGTCCGCGTCGTCGAACTCGACCGCAGGACCGCCGGGGCCCGCATTCGGTCCCCAGTCCGCCGGGTCCGGGTAGGGCTCGGGCGCGCCGGTGGTGCCACTTTCCGACGACGTGTCGGCGACGTCGGTCGTCGGCGTGACGTTGGTGGTCGAGTCGGTACCGCTCGACGGCGCGGTCGTGTCGACTGCAGTCTCGCCGGCCTCGGACTCGCTCGCGGGCGTCGGATCGTTGCACGCAACACCGACGAGCGCGCACACAGAGATGATCCGAGCCGTGCGCATGGTGTCACTCCTTGGTGGGCTTGCGGCCACGGACGCGATGCCAGATCGCCGCGACCAACGGCGTGCTCGCGAGCGTCGCGAGGATCCGCAGCGGCTGCGTCGCCTTGGTCGCGAGCCACGCACCGAAGATCGATCCGCTGCCGCTCTCGACACCCTCGGCCTCGAGGCCCTGGCTGATCGCGATCGCGAAGCCAGCCCAGGTCGCGAAGAAGATCCCGAAGTACACGATGATCGCGATCGTGCCGTACTCCGCGAAGTGGTCCTTCAGCTTCTGACTCTGTCGCCCCCACCAACTCGTGGGCGGAGTCGGTGCGGGAGTCGGCGGCGCTTGGTCGAGGCCATCAGCCATGGGCGAACGTCCTCAGCTTCGTGCCCAGGATGTCGAGTGCCACGTCGTTGCGTCCGCCCTCCGGGATGACGATGTCCGCCCAGCGTTTCGAAGGTTCCACGAACTCGAGCGTCATCGGACGTACTGTCGAGTAGTACTGCTGCCGCACCGACTCGAAGCTGCGACCGCGCTGCTCGATGTCGCGGCGGATCCTGCGGAACACGCGGATGTCGGCGTCGGTGTCGACGAAGATCTTGATGTCGAACAGCTCACGCAGCCGAGCGTCGGCGAGCACCAGGATGCCCTCGACGATGATCACCCGCGCCGGCGCGGCTCGGACCGTCTGCTCCGCACGCCGATGCGTCGTGAAATCGTAGACCGGCACCGCCGCCGGCTCGCCGCGTCGCAGCGCGCCGAGATGCGCGACGAGCAGCTCGGTCTCGAGCGCATCGGGATGGTCGAAGTTGAGGTTGCAGCACTCGTCGTACGACAGCTCGGGCCGAGGTCGGTAGTAGCTATCGTGCTGCACGAGCACGACGTCATCCGCGACCGCCGCAGCGAGCCGCGTCGCCACAGTGGTCTTGCCCGAACCGGTCGCACCGGCGATTCCGACGACGAGACACTGCACGCGGGCTTCGTTAGCACAACCACCGTTGGCCGGGGCGCGCCCTCGATCGCCACGACGTGCGGCCCGATTCTGGACGAACCTCTGGCATGGCGGGCGCGGCGCGTTACGAGCCCCCTGATGGCCCTGTCCGCCCGCTTCCGCGCCCGCGATCTTCCATGGCTGCGCCTGCGCCCCGCGCAGCTCGAGGCGCGCGCCCGCGTGCTCGCGAAGATCGCCGATGGTACCTACGCGCTCGAGGCTGCGCCGTGCTTCTGCGGCGCCGTCGTGAACGACACCGAGATCGCGGGGCGCGATCGCTACGGCCTGCCGGTCCGCACGGTGATGTGCAATCGCTGCGGGCTCGTGCGATCCGACCCGCGGATGGACGCGGACTCGACGGCGCGCTTTTACCAGGACGACTACCGCGATCTGTACACCGGGCCGGGCAACGGCGAGATGCTGTTCGAGAGTCAGGTCGCGCGCGGTCGCGGGCTCGTGTCGCTGCTCGCGAAGCTGCTGCCGACGATCGACACCGTGTACGAGATCGGCTGCGGCGCCGGCGGGTTGCTGCTGCCGTTCGCCGAGCAAGGCAAGCGCGTTCGCGGGGTCGACCTCGGCGCCGAGTACCTCGAGGTCGGGCGCAAGCATGGGCTCGCGCTCGTGCACGGCCATAGCGACGATCTACTGCGCGAGGCCGGTGAGCCCGCGGATCTCGTGCTGCTGATGCACGTGCTCGAGCACTACCTCGATCTGCGTGAAAGCATCGCGCAGACGATGCGACTCGTGCGCCCCGGCGGCATCTTGCTCGTCGAGGTCCCCGGCATCGGTAGCATCGCCGACGGGTATCGCGGCGACGTGCTGTCGTATCTGCAAAATGCCCACAACTTCCACTTCACCGCGGCGACGCTCGAGATGGTGCTGCGTGGATGTGGGCTCGAAGTCCTCGCGTGCACGGAGTCCGCGGTCGCGCTGTGCCAAAAGCCGGAGGTCGCATGCGATCCGGTCGAGATCGAGCCCGGGCCCGGCACTGCGGATCGCGTGTTGCAGACGTTGCTCGACCTCGAGCGGCGGTTCCTGGAGCGCGCTGCCGCCGGTCGGGCGGCCTGACGCCGGCGGCATCGAAGCGGCACGCGCACGTCCACGGACGACGCGATATCCTCGACGCCTGGTGAGTCACCCGAGCTCCGACGACGCGCGGCTGTCGGGTGGCGAGGACGCCGAGTCGCGGGAGACGACGATCGTCGAGGGCGGTGACTTCGGTCCCGAAGCCACCGCGGTCCGCCTCGCACGCGGGACGACCGTCGGCCGCTACGTGATCATCGATGTCGTGGGCAGCGGCGGCATGGGCGTCGTGTACAGCGCGTTCGATCCAGAGCTCGATCGCAAGGTCGCGCTCAAGCTGCTGCGCCCCGAGGCGCGCGCGAACGCGGGGAGCATGCGCGCCCGCGATCGGCTGCTGCGCGAGGCGCAGGCGATGGCGAAGCTGTCGCACCCGAACGTGCTGCCGGTGTTCGACGTCGGCACGTACGAGGAGGCGGTGTTCGTCGCGCTCGAGTTCATCGAGGGCGAGACGCTGCGCGCGTGGCTCGATCGCACCAAGCCACACTGGCGCGACGTCGTCGGCGTGCTCGTGAAGGCGGGACGCGGGCTCGCGGCCGCGCATGCCGAGGGCCTCGTGCACCGCGACTTCAAGCCGGAGAACGTGCTGCTCGGCCGTCGGGGCGACGTGCGCGTGATGGACTTCGGGCTCGCGCGGCCCGCCACCGACAGCGAGTCGGCCGAGGCGACGCGCAGCGACGGTCGCGCGCCGGTGGTCGACGGCGATCATCTGACGAAGACCGGCTTCGTGCTCGGCACGCCCGCGTACATGGCTCCCGAGCAGCACCGCGACGGCGCGATCGATGCCCGCGCGGATCAGTTCGCGTTCTGCGTGACTCTCTACGAGTCGATCTACGGCGAGCGACCATTCGCCGGCCGCATCGCGAGCGAGGTGATGGCCGCTGCGGTCGCCCGCGCCGTGCGACCACCGCCGTCGGGATCGTCGGTGCCACGCTGGCTGCGCCGCGTGATCCTCCGCGGCCTCGCGCCGGAGCCGAGCGAGCGCTGGCTGAGCATGAACGCGCTGGTTGCCGAGCTCGATCGCGATCGCGTCGGGCCGGTGAAGATCGCCACGGTCGTCGCGGTGACCACTGCGGTTGCGGTCGCGGGTGGCTTCGCGTTCGGCCGCAACACCGAAGATGCATCGCCATGCGAGACGCATCGCCGAGATCTCGACGACGTCTGGGGCGTGCCGCGTCGTGCCGAGATCGGCACGCAGTTCGCGGCAACCGGGGTCCGCTACGCGGCCCAGACGTGGCAGCGCGCCGCGACGACGATCGATGCCTACGCGACGAAGTGGACCGAGGCGCGCGTCGATTCCTGCAAAGCGACGCGCGTGCGCGGCGAGCAGAACGAGTCGACCATGGAGCGCCGCGGCTTCTGCCTCGATCGGCGCCGTGCCCAGCTCGAGGGCCTGCTCGCAGTGTTCGCCGAGGCCGACACGATGGTCGTCGATCGGGCGATCCCCAGCGTCGCCGCGCTCGATGCCATCGCGACGTGCTCGGATGCCGACGAGCTCGCCGGTGGCGTCGCCCCGCCGTCCGCCGAGCTCGTCCGCGAGGTCGAGCGTGTCCGCGGCGAGCTCGCACGGCTCGGGCCGCTGCGCAGCACGGCGCGATTCGGCGAGGCACTCGCGATGGCGGTGACGGCTCGCGACGCCGCGGTCGCGCTCGACTATGCGCCGCTCGTCGCCGAGGCGCGGATCGACTACGGGATCGCGACCGCGGATCTCGGGCAGATCGAGCCGGGTGTCGCGGAGCTCGTCGCGGCGATCGATCTCGCCGAGGCGCAGGGTCAAGACCTGCTGATCGCCCGTGCCGCCGTGGAGCTCGTCGAATTTTTCGGCGTGCTCGGTCGCGGTGTCGAGGCCGAGCGCTGGGGTCTCGTCGCGCTCGCGAAGATCCGGCGCATCGGCGGCGACGATCGACTCGAGGCCGGGCTGATGCTCGCGCGCTCCGGTGTCGCGGACGAGGCCGGCAACTACGACACCGCGCGACAGCACGCCCAAGCCGCGATCGATCTGTGGAGTCGCGTCGACTCACCGGGGCCGGATCGCGCGCTCGCCCTCGGCAACCTCGGGCGCGTCGCGTATCGGGCCCAGGATTTCGCGACCGCGCGCGACCACTTCGAGCAGGCGCGCATCGCTGCCGAGAAGGAGTACGGCCCGAATCATCCCCAGATCGCGAAGCTGTGGTCGAACATCGCCGCCGCCATGCACGCGCAGGGTGACGTGGAGGGCAGCGGCGAGCCGCTCGCGCACGCACTCGAGGTGTTCGAGGCCGTGCTGCCGCCGGATCATCCGGACATCGCGACGACATTGACCAACATCTGCGCATACGAGTACCGCATGGGTCGGCATGAAGACGCGATCCGCACGTCGCAGCGCGTCATCGACATGCGCCGCCGCGTGCTCGGCGAGCGCAGCCCCAAGATCTCCGGCGCGCTCAACAACCAAGCGGTGTCGCTGCTCGCGCTCGGTCGACTCGACGAGGCGCTTGCACGCTACCGCGAGGCACTCGCGCTGATCGACGGCGCGTTCCCCGATGGACACCCCGAGGCCGCAGCGCTGCTCACCGGCATCGGCGACGTCCTCGTGCGCAAGGGCGACTTCGACGCCGCAGTGCCGCAGCTCGAGCGCGCGGTCGCGGTCGGCAGCGGCGAGGGCGTGAATCCCTACGCGACCGCCGAGGCGAAGTTTCTGCTCGTGCGCGCGCTGTGGGACGCGACGGATCTGCGCGATCGAGCGCGAGCACGAACCCTGGCGCTCGAAGCCGCCCAGACGCTGCGCGCGGCACCCGAGCACGAGCGCAAGCACCTACCGGAGGTCGAGACGTGGCTGCGCGAACACTCGCCGTGATGATCGCCGCGCTCGCGGCGTGCAAGGCCGAGCCGACCCCGACGGCCACGCCTCAGCCTGCGACCGATGCGCCGATCGCCAGCGCACCGCCACCGATCAACGAGCCGACGCCGCCTCCCGCGAAGCCGATCGAGCCGCCACCACCGTCGAAACCCGGCTGCTGGGAGACGCACTTCGGCACGCCACCCGCCGCGGGCTCGAGCACGCCGTCGTTACCCGCAGCGATCGACGGATGCGACGGCTGCGAGACGCTGAAGGTCGGACCGAAGGCGGGCGGCCTGCACGTCGAGGTGCTGCGCCGCGTCCATGCGATCGTCGCGAAGCTGCCGGCGCCGCCGATCGACGAGCCCGTGCTGTGGATCAATTCCGGCGCGCGCCAGGGAGATCCCGACGCGAGCATGCACAATCAGGCGCTCGCGATCGATGCGGTGATCTGCGGCATGGATACCCGCGAGACCGCGAAGCAGCTTCGCGCGGCGGGCTTCACCTGCGTCATCGAGTACTACGACGGCGAAGGTCACCCCTGCCACTTCGCGCACGCGGACCTGCGCGCGACCGAGCACGCGAAAGGCATGTACGCGAAGGGTGGACGCAAGGCGCGATCTTGCCCGAAGCGTGCCGCGAGCAAGTCGATGAATTGCGACAACTCGACGAAGCGCGACTGGACGTACAGCGAAGGCTGAGCCCCGTCGCGCCCGAACACTAGCAGCCCGTGGCTGCTAGGCCGGCTGCGCCATCATCCCGCCGTTCATCGGCGCGCCGAGAATCGCCGCGAGTGCCTTGTATGCACGGTGCGCTCGCACGCGCACTGCACCCTGCTTCACGTCGAGACGATCGGCGACTTCCGCCATGCTGAGGCCCTCGAGCTTGTGCAGCGTGACGACCTCGCGCTGCGTCGCAGGCAGACGCTCGAGCGCGCGCTCGAGCTTTCGCGCAGCTTCGCGGGTCTGCTCCTTCGCGAGCTCGATCTCTTCGGGGGTCTGCGTGGGCTCGGGCGCACCGATCGACGCACCGTCACCGCGTGCGAACACGGTCGTGTGCCGACGCTGGCGGCGATAGCTCTCGCGCAGGTGATCGAGCGCGACGTTGCGCGCGATCGACAGGTACCAGCCCTCGACCGCACGATCCGCCGCCGACGGCAGCGACTCGAAACGATCGCGGGCGAGGTGCCCACGCATGAAGGTGAGCTGCAGGAGATCCTCGACGGTCGCGGCGTCGTGGACGAGCCGACCGAGACGGGCGCGGACCCTCGGCGCGAGCGCGGCGTGCAGCGGCTCGAACGCCCCGGGCTTGTCGGCCACGTAGCGCGCCATCAGTGCATGGAGACGACCCTCGGGAAGGTTGGCGGTGGTGGCGCAATGGCTGGTCATGGCAGTGGTCTCCTCGGGCAGCGGGTCGGGTGGCAGCGGTCCTGGATGTAGTAGTTGACTGGTCGTCTAATCTGACGACAAAAAGCGATGGGCGAAAACGGGCTACGCGGTCGGTTGGGGAGCCGGGAGCAGGGTCTGCATCGCGCCACCCATCAAACGATCCATCACCCGGGGATCGTTCGCGGTCTTGGTCAGCACCATCGCGCCTTGGATCATCGCGACGATCGACTCCGCCGCCTGTGCGGGGTCGACCCGTGGCATCTCGCCGGCGGCGATGCCCCGGGTGATGATCGCTTCGATCGCGCCCTTGAGCTGATCGAAGATCGCCGCGATCTTGCGACGAATCGCCTCTTCGCGATCCGCCATCTCGAGCGCGAGGTTGCCGATCGGACACCCTCGCGCGCAGCCATCTTGCGCGCAGCTCTGCGTGACCGAGCTCTGCAGCGCCGAGAGCATCGCGCGCAGCTGCATCGGCGCCGTCACGCCTTCGCGCATGCCGATCTTCGCGAGCTCGGCGTAGTGCTTGGCGTACTCGTCGATCGCCTCGAGGGCGAGCTCGAGCTTCGACGCGTAGAAGTGATAGAAGCTGCCCTTTTTGAGGGCCGCCGCGTCGCAGATGTCGGCGACCGACACCGCCGTGTAGCCGCGCTCGCGGAACAGCCGCACCGCGGTCGCCACCAGGCGTTCCCGCGCGTCGCTACAGCGTCCCATGTGTCTCCGCGGTCATTGTTGACTGACTGGTCAACTATGTACGACCGGCACCCGGGACCGTCAAGGCGCCATCTTCGACTTGGCTGCGAATCAGGCGCTGGGACGCCGTCTGCGGGCACCTGGCGGCTTGCCGCGATTCACGCCGTCCGTACCGGTCGACCGCGGTGGCAGCCCGGTGTGCTGGGTGAGGGCCGTGCCCGGCCGTGGCGCCTCGCCCGGCTTGCGCCGCCGCCCCTCGGGCACGTGGCCGGTCCCGACGGGCTGCCAGCGCGGCACGAGTTGCTCCTTGCGCGGCCCGATCAGATCTTCGCGACCCATGCGTTGCAGCGCGGCGCGCAGCATCGGCCAGTTGTTCGGATCGTGGTAGCGCAGAAAGGCTTTGTGAAGCCTACGGATCTTGAGGCCCTTCGGTACGACGACGTCGCCACCCGTGCGAGTGACCTTCCCGAGCGGGTTCTTGCCCGAGTGATACATCGCGGTCGCGCTCGCCATCGGTGACGGCAAAAATGCCTGCACCTGATCGGGACGGAAGCCGTTCTTCTTGAGCCACAGTGCGAGCTCGAGCATGTCCTCGTCGCGCGTGCCGGGATGCGCGGCGATGAAGTACGGGATGAGGTACTGCTCCTTGCCCGCCTCTTTCGTGAACTTGTCGAACAGCGCCTTGAAGCGATCGTAGGTGCCGATGCCCGGCTTCATCATCGCGCCGAGCGGACCCTCGGCGACGTGCTCGGGCGCGATCTTCAGATAGCCGCCGGTGTGGTGCTGCGCGAGCTCCTTCACGTACGCCGGTGAGCGCACGGCGAGGTCGTAGCGAACGCCCGAGGCAATCAGCACCTTTTTGATCCCCGGCAACGAGCGCGCCCGGCGATACAACGAGATGAGCGAGCTGTGATCGGTGCCGAGGTTCGGGCACACGTCGGGGAACACGCACGACGGCTTGCGACACGCCGACTCGATCTCGCGGCTCTTGCACGCGAGGCGATACATGTTCGCCGTGGGACCACCGAGATCCGAGATCACGCCGGTGAAGCCGGGCACCGTGTCGCGGATGCGCTCGACCTCGCCGATGATCGAGTCCTCGGAGCGGCTCTGGATGATGCGACCCTCGTGCTCGGTGATCGAGCAGAACGAGCAGCCGCCGAAACAGCCGCGCTGGATCGTGACCGAGAACCGGATCATCTCGTACGCGGGCAGCTTCGCCGTACCGTACGAAGGGTGCGGCAGGCGGTTGTAGGGCAGCTCGTAGACGCGATCCATCTCCGCGCTGGTCAGCGGGATCGGCGGGGGATTGAGCCACACGTCGCGATCGCCGTGCGCCTGCACGAGCGCGCGCGCGTTGCCGGGGTTCGCCTCGTGGTGCAGCAAGCGCGACGCGTGGGCGTACAGCACCGAGTCGCGCACGACCTGCTCGTAGGACGGCATGCGGATCACGGTGCGCGCGCGATCGTGGCGCTGCGCGTCGAGGTTCTTGCGCCGAAGGGTCACGAGTCCCGTCGGTGGTTCTGACGGCGTCGGCGCGGCGGCGTACGGATCGGGACGCGGCGCGAGCAACCCCGGCGTGTCGACCTCGCGCGAGTCGATCTCGGCCCAGCCTTCGGGCAAGCCACGGGTCGCGAACGCGGTGCCGCGGACGTCGCGGATGGTGTCCACCGCGGCA
>Ga0105048_10017240_pt1 | contig 11141 bp, 9 predicted proteins | sample MAT05_FD_78382 | JGI IMG/M metagenome (GOLD analysis project Ga0105048, IMG submission 78382) | Freshwater microbial communities from Lake Fryxell liftoff mats and glacier meltwater in Antarctica - MAT-05 | ecosystem: Environmental > Aquatic > Freshwater > Ice > Liftoff microbial mat | place...
ACGGTGCGGTTTATGATAATTACAGCCCGCAACGCCTTAAATTATTAGGATATGCGTTGAGCCAAAAAATGAAGGTCGTTGAAGGTCTCCCTGTGGCTTATTTTACGTTAACCCAAAAAGAACTCAGACTCTTCGACTACCAAAAAGGCGATACCGAAGGTTTAGTTAACTACCCCTTTTCGATTAAAGGCGTTAAAGTTTGTGCATTGTTTAATGAAAGCGACGGTTATGTTAAAATATCTTTTAGAAGTAAAGGCAAAATCGACATGAATACTTTTGCCAGAAACTATTTTAACGGCGGCGGACATATCAATGCTGCCGGCGGAAAAAGTCATGATAGCCTCTCCACTACCGAGGAAAAATTTATTGAATTGATAAAAAAACTTTTCTGAACTGATGTTTACATCCCTTGCTAAAATAATTTTAAAGTCACAAGTCTCTAAAGAAAATTTTAATAGAAAAAAACAATTCCTATCCTGGAATGATATTAAAACGATTGCGCTTATTTTAAATAGTAACGATAAAATAAATAAAAGCGCCATGGATAAATTTACGGATAACACAGGTAAACTAGTTACCATTTTTTATGTAGAAACAAGTAGCAAAACACCCACGTACGGCGATTGGCTATGCTTTACAAAAAAAAACCGTAACGTATTTGGATTTCCCAGCGAAAAAAATTTAACGGGAATAAAAAAAACACCGTACGATTTAGCGATCAACACTTCTGATGAGACAGACCTTTTTTCTTCCTCATTAATTTCGTCGTTACAAGCAACACTAAAGGCCGGAAACGGTAAATCAAGCAATGTTTACGACCTTATCATAAAAAAAGGAGACCCGCACCATGTGATTGATTATTTAAATGAGGTAATTAAATATTTAAAAATGATCAGAACCTAAGCGAGAATTATTTCATTATAAATTCTTTAATATTTACATTTAAAAGATGAATTAATTTTTTGAACTTTTTTTATGGATTTGGATTTTAATAAGAACGATGACACGATGCGCACGCTCATCAGCCAGATGGAGCAGCGTTTACAAAAAATTTATTTGGGTGGCGGCAAAAGCAGAATCGAAAAATTACATGCACAGGGCAAAATGAGCGCCCGCGAACGTACCGATTTTTTGTTGGATAAAGACACACCACGTTTCGAAATGGGTGCTTTTGCTGGCTACGAGATGTATGAAGAGCACGGCGGCTGTCCGGGCGGCGGCGTTGTGATTACAATTGGTTACGTAAGCGGAAAACAATGCATTGTAGTGGCCAACGACGCTACAGTGAAGGCCGGAGCTTGGTTTCCAATTACGGGTAAAAAGAACTTGCGCGCACAGGAAATAGCTATGGAAAATCGCTTGCCGATTATTTATTTGGTTGACAGCGCTGGCGTTTATCTCCCATTGCAGGACGAGATTTTTCCTGACAAAGAGCATTTTGGCCGCATTTTTCGCAATAACGCGGTAATGAGCAGCATGGGCATCTTGCAGATTGCAGCGGTGATGGGAAGCTGTGTTGCAGGCGGGGCTTACCTGCCAATTATGAGCGACGAAGCGATGATCGTTGATAAAACAGGCTCCATCTTTCTAGCTGGAAGTTATTTGGTAAAAGCGGCCATCGGTGAAAATATTGATAATGAAACCCTTGGTGGAGCAACCACGCATTGCGAAATTAGCGGTGTCACCGACTATAAATGTAAAGATGACGCCGATTGTTTAAAACGCATCCGCAACATCATGTCGAAGGTAGGCGACTACAATAAAGCGGGTTTTAACCGTATCGAATCGCTTGCACCTGAAAAAAATCCAAAAGACCTTTATGGAATCATTCCCGATACCCGCGATAAGCAATATAGCATGTACGAAGTGCTCGAACGTTTGGTCGACAGCGGTAAACACGAAGAGTATAAGGAACTGTACGGAAAAAGCATCATTTGTACCTATGCCCGAATCGATGGTTGGGCTGTAGGTATTGTTGCCAATCAACGCGTTGTTGTAAAGGGTAAAAAATTAGGCGGAACCACCGAGATGCAATTTGGCGGCGTCATTTACAGCGATAGTGCCGACAAGGCTGCGCGTTTTATCATGAATTGTAATCAGAAAAAAATCCCGCTCGTTTTTTTACAAGACGCTACAGGTTTCATGGTTGGTTCGCGCAGCGAACAAGGTGGCATTATTAAAGATGGCGCTAAACTCGTAAACGCCATGGCAAATAGTGTTGTGCCAAAGTTTACAATTATTGTCGGAAATAGTTATGGCGCAGCGAATTATGCCATGTGCGGTAAAGCCTATGACCCACGTCTGATTGTTGGATGGCCAACGGCAAAAGTGGCTGTGATGGGAGGTACACAGGCAGCAAAAGTGTTGGTGCAAATTGAAATTGCCAGCCTTAAAGCAAAGGGTGAAGAAATTACCCCCGAAAAAGAATCAGAGTTGTTCGATAAAGTAAAAGCAAGATACGATAAACAAACAACACCTTATTATGCGGCATCACGTTTATGGATGGACGCTATCATAGATCCTGTTGAAACACGGAAAGTAATCAGTATGGGAATTGAAATGGCAGATCACGCGCCGATTACCAAACAGTATAATGTTGGCATTTTACAAACTTAATAAAAACATTAATGGTTCTAGAGTCAGAAGTAACAATCGTCAAACAAATTGAGATTCCCGAAGCAATCATTAAACTGCGTAGCGATCGTATTGTGCATGTATATTACAAAGAAAACGTTACGATTGACGTTGGTCTGCAAACCATTATGCTCCAGCTCTTCAGAGACATAACGGATAACTTAAAAGCGAATTTCATATTCGAAGCAGACGAGGGTTTTGTTCTAACAAAAGAAGCCCGCGAAAACGCCAAATTTTTAGAAAAAGATACACCTGTAAGTGCTTCTGCGATTATCGTTAAAAATTTGGCTTCCCGCATCGTCGCTAACTTTTTCGTTAAAGTAAATAAACCAACCATTAAGTATAAATTGTTTAGTAACATAAAAGAGGCAGCTGCCTGGCTTAAATCTTTGTAATCTTTAAACTATTTTTTTAGTTCGTAAGTTTATTAGGCGGTAAGTAATAAAACTTAATATAAATGGAGGCGCACAAAAGGCGTGCATCATCGTTTTTTTATTTTATCTTTTGTACTTTAGAGAAATAATGCCAAATACCACAATACCGGAAAATGTAGTCAAAAACGAGTTCTACAGGTCTACCGAAAAGTTCCATATTATGGCCACCTGGGTGGGTTTGGTTCTCAACATCGTTTGGTGTATTAGTGATTATTTTATAATTAACGAATACTTTATTCCCTTTCTTATTACTCGGGTCGCGGTAGCATTATTGAGCGCAGTTTTATTGATGGCGCGTAAAATTTTAGGCGTCAATATTTACACCTGTATGCTTGTCCTTGTACTCGGTATCTCCGTTCAAAACGCCTATATGTGGAGTGTTATGGACATTGAACATTTCCAAAAACACGCCTTTGCTTACATGGTTTTGTTTATTGGTGCAGGCATGCTGGTTTTATGGGAGTTAAAACTTTCATTGCTGCTCCTTGCCGCCACATTGCTTGCCAATTTTCTATTTTATATTTTCTACAGCCGATTAACGCTCGACGAATTTATGATCAACGGCGGGCTACTTACGCTTACTGTTGTCGTATTTTGTGTATTCCAGATCAGAACACGGTATCGCTTAGTGTATAATGACATAAAAATCAGGTTGCAGCTTGAACTTTCGAAAAAAGTAATCGAAGAAAAACACGCCGAACTTATTCTTCAGAAAATCGAAATCCAGAGTCAAAAAGATACGCTTGAAGTAAAGAATAGAGAAACAATAGACAGCATCAATTATGCTAAAAATATTCAAGACGCATTATTACCAACCGAAGCGGAATTTTTAAAACATTTTAGCGATTCTTTTGTGCTTTTTAAACCAAAAGATATCGTCAGCGGCGATTTTTTCTGGATCTACGAAAAAAATAACCTTATTTTTTATGCAACGGCTGACTGCACAGGCCATGGCGTTCCTGGTGGTTTTATGACCATGCTTGGCTTATCGTTTTTAGACGATATCATCGAGGGACAGCAGATTCAAAATCCCGCTGAGGCACTCAATTTAATGCGCGATAAAATCATCGCGGCCTTAAAACAAACAGGCAACATAGGCGAAAGTAAAGACGGCATGGATATAACCATCTGCTGCATAGATAAAAATAAAAAAGAATTAAACTTCGCATCTGCCAACAACAATCTTTATATTATAAAAAATAATCTGGAGGGTGCCAACGAAAAAACGATTACAGAATACAAAGCCAACAGGCAACCTGTAGGATTTCATCACCACTATAAATCTTTTACCTTGCAGACTATACCGCTAGAAGATGGTGATTGTATCTACACGTTTACAGATGGCTACGCAGACCAGTTTGGCGGCCCCAAAGGGAAAAAATTCAGGTACAAACAATTTGGTCAAAATCTAATGAACAACTCCCATCTCAACTTTAGCGTCCAAAAAAATATTCTTGATGCCACTATTGACCAATGGCGAGGGCCTTTAGAACAAATAGACGACATTTTAGTAATTGGTGTGAGGATCTAATAATTATTTTTAAGCTTAAACCACTGGTCAATACAACACAAATGTTTTTTCACTCTTCGCTTTTTCAAGCAAGAGCTGTTTGTATTCTCTTATCAATTCGGTTTTTCTATTATTAATCACTAAATTCTTGATGTTTTGCCTTTCAAAGTTAATGGGCGACATACTATTTTTCGTTTTGAGATCTTTCACCCGCAAATAATAATAGTATTGCGGATCAGTAAATTCAACAGTCTTTCCTGGACTCAAATTAAAATCCGACTGTTCTTTCAATTTTGGAATTTCTTTTTTTATATCATCCAGCAGCAGCCAAGTGCTGTCGTTCATAAAAAAATTCTCAGCATTTTGAATACACAAGCTCGTTAATTGATCTTTATCTTTTGGGTTATTAGCGTATAAAAGTTTTCTTATCTTGTCCAAACCCTGCGCCTTTACTGGAACTTTAAAATAGTTGACTTTAATAATATTTTCATTTAAAATAAAATTGTCCCGGTGTGCGTTGTAATAATCTTCAATTTCCTGTTTTGAGATATTGGTATCGAGATTAGCTTCAACAATTTTCGACTGGTAAATATAGTTGACAAGTGTTTTACGATAATTCGCAACTTCGCGTTCTACGAGGCGCTCATCTTCATTAAGTTTTTCTAGAGCCTCTTGGTAAAACAAAGCCTCGGTCGCCCAGTTTTCGATAGTTTTTTTTGAAAGATAAGTACTGTCTTTTTTAATCCCGTTCGAAATAAAGTGCTCTTTAAATCCTTCCACGTCGAGTTTTTCGTTTCCGGCGGTAGCAACAACAGCCGAAGCGGATTCTTGTTCACCTGCTGAAGGTTTACAAGAAAAAAAGAGAACTACGACGCTTATGAACAATATAAATCTCAAAAGTTAAATTATTGTTAAAGCTAAATTATTTATTTTACCCACAAGCTGATTATTTATTACTTTTTTCAAATTAGAAACATATAAATAAAAACCGGCTGATAGTTTTAATATCAGCCGGCTTCTTTTATACTTCAAGTTTTAATTTACGGTATTTAAAACTGCTTGGTCAACTTTAACAGCATATTTATTTTTTAAATATATTAACCATTCTTTTTCAAGATAAACCTGGTAGTCAGCTGTAACGGCGCCGCGGCATTCGGCAATTGTTTTTGGTGCTTTTGGAAGAATTTTATTAACTACGATCACCAAAACTTTGTTTTCTTTGTCGTCTTTAATGTCTTTTTCAGCAACGCCGGTTTTCCAGTTACTGTCGACGTTTTTATTTTCACCCTTTAAGTAGGTAATGTTTTCAACCGAAACATTTAGTTGCGATGTCTTATTAAGCGCATCAACAATATCTTTTTCTGTTTTTCCACTTTTCAGCATTTTGCGAAGGTCTTTTGCGATTTTTTCGTTCAAACATTTGTAGGTGGTGACTTCTGCACGTTCTTCCCACAAATAATTGATCTTATTTTGGTCGTAAAAAGCTTTTAACCCAAGCGTGTCTTTAACCGCTTTACTCCAAACTTTCTGGTCTGTGAGGTCAAACAATAAAATCCCGTCTCTGTATTCACGGTAGAGATTTGCAAACTCAACATATTTTTTCTCAAGTTGAGAGTCTTCAAAGTTGACAACACTTTCGTCCACCCAAGTTTTGTAAATCTCTTTCATAATTCCGTCCATACTTTGGGGGTTTTTTACGGTCATCTGCGTCTCTAGAAATTTCGCAAAGTCATTTTGTGTGTAGGATTTTCCACCCAAATTATAAATTTCTTTATTACCCAGTTTTTTGGCTTTATCTGCAGTCCAAGTTCCTTTCAAATAAGTAGAATCAAGCACTTTGGTTAAATCATTCCTGTTCCTAAGATTTTCTTTAAAGTTGTTTTCTTTTTTTGCGCGTTCAATCAAGGCAGCACGTCCTGCCTGTGATCTGCTGTCGCGTGTAACCCGTGTTTTTAATTCAGCTTTAACTTCGCTAAATGTCGGAACAGACTTTAAGTCGACGCGTTTAATAATATGCCAGCCATAAGGTGTCATCACTGGCTCGCTGTAATCTCCATTTGTTTTAAGGGCAAATGCAGCGTCATCAAAAGATTTAGGACGACGTGTTCCCGACTTAAAAGGAGGTAACAATCCTCCTTTGTCCGCAGATTGTTTATCGTCGCTAAATTGGCGGGCAAGTTCTTCAAAATCTTGCCCTGCTTTTAATTTTCCATAAAGTTCGTCTATTTTTATTTTGGCATTTGTTTTGTCTTGCTCGTTAGCATCCTTGCGGATCTCGGCCATAATGTGTTCAACAGAAACCTCACCCCTGCTTGCGCGTTTGTCATAAACCTTCAAAACATGGTAGCCAAAGCGTGTGCGCAAAATAGGACTTACTTCGCCAACTTTTGTGTTAAAGGCAGCGTTCTCAAATGGGTAAACCATATCAAGTGCAGTAAAATAACCTAAGTCGCCTTTGTTATCAACCACCGAAGGATCATCACTTGTTCTAGGTGCGATAGATACGAATTTATCTTCTGAACCTTTAGAATTGTCTGCTAAATTCTTTACGGCGTTTAATTTTAATTTATACAATGAGCTGTCTTTACCTTTCAGTAATTTAGAAATTTCAGTTGTATTTTTTAAAAGTTTATCATAATTGGAGATTTCGCTCGCGGTAGGAAATTTGCCAAGAACGGCATCCTTTATTAAATGAATTCTTGTCCAACATTCCAATGTGTCTTTTGGCAGAGCAGTTTCGTCAACCCTCACCAGAATATGACTTGCCCGTACTTCCATCTTTAATCGGTCGTAGGCCTCCGTTAAAATATTTTCATTAGTATTTTTATCGGTGAGATACGGCGCTGCTAATTGCCTGCGATAACCAGCAAGTTCGTTTTTAAAGGAAGACAAGGTATCAAGGCCCAAACTTTCTGCTTCAAACACTTTGCTTTTATACAAAGAAAACAAATCAACATATTCTTTAACTGATTTTACGCCATTGTTGACTTCCTTACCGTTATTTTTGCGATACACGGCTTCAAATTCCGACTTTTTAATCGGTTTATTGTTGATAGTCATAATTACCTGCTCCTGCGCTTTCCCAGTGCTTATTAATGCGCCTATAGCCAAAGCAAAAGCAACAACCTTTTTTGTTTTCATACGTTTTTTAAAATTTATGGGCAAAATTAATTTTTTTTTGATGATGGAGCAATTTTAATCTGTTTCATCGATGAGCTTTATTTGATAATTTCGGCGAGTTTTTCATCAAGCTCAACGCCACGAAGGTTTTTTGCAACAATTTTCCCTTCTTTGTCAATGAGGAAATTCTGAGGGATTCCTTTAACGCCATACATCACACCTACTTCATTGCCCCAGCCTTTAAGATCACTCACATGCGGCCAGGTTAAGTTATCGGCAGCTATTGCAGCTGTCCAGAGGTCTTTGTTCGAATCCATAGAGACACCTAAAACAGTAAAGCCTTTACTTTTGAAGCGGTTGTACGCGGAAACTACATTTGGGTTTTCCATGCGGCAGGGCCTGCACCAACTGGCCCAGAAATCGATCAACACATATTTGCCCTTGAAATCTGAAAGTTTAATGGGTTTTCCCTCAGGTGTGTTTTGGCTAAAGTTAGAAGCTTTGTAACCCACCATAGTGCCTCTTATCGCATCAATTCTTTTATTTACCGCTTTTACATTAGAGTTTCCGGCTAAACTCTGATCTATAAAACCAGCAGTCTCCATCAATTGCTCAATAGGAATATTATCATTATTGAGATCGTTCCCTAAAATGTAAGCGCTCATCGCTGATTTTGGATGCGTTTGTACGAAATTCTTCATGTCGTTAATATATTGCATATTCAAATTCGGAAACTCATCTTGTACCTCTTTCATACGCGCGTAGTCGCTGGCCTGCGCTGCGGCGGTATAATCGGCCTGCATTAACTGCTGCCGCTGCACCAAAGCCCCAATTAATCTTCTGTATTCGACATAATCGTTTTGTAAAGCACCTGCTTCTACCGTTGAATACGCAAGAGAGTCTCCAATTAAGTTCGCTTTTACGGGGGTAGCGTCGGCAAAAAAAGTAACATTAGGCTGCACGTTGATGTCGTTGCTTGTGGTGAACCAATACATAGCCGGTTCAGTATTTTTAAGGCTAAACGCAAATCTCCCTTGGTTTATTTTTGCGGAATCTGTTTTAGATTGTTGGCCGGATCTATGGTGAATATAAATGGTGTTGCCAGTGTAATTTCTTATGGTTCCGTCAATTTTAAAAACGAAGGGTTTTTCTTGTTTTTGTGAAAACCCTTTGAGAAAAAATAACGTAGACGCGATTATAAGTGTGTGTTTGATCATAAAATCTATTTAAGAATGGCAAAAATATAACATCCTTTAAAGATACGACAATTTGTTTTTAATTTTTTAACCTTTTTTAAAACCCCTCAGATTTTTTCGACAATTTATTGAAGTAGTTCCTTTAATTTTTCGTCCAACGCCGGACCAAGCAGGTTTTTTGCAATGATTTTGCCCTCCTTATCAATCAAAACATTTTGCGGAATGCTCTGAATACCGTAAAGCTTTGCTGCACCGTTAGCCCCGCCTTTGAGGTCACTCGCGTTTGACCAAGTCAAATGATCTGTTTCGATCGCAGCTATCCATTGTTCTCTATTTGAATCGAGCGACACACTAAAAACTGTAAAACCTTTTTCTTTAAAATAGTTATAAGCACTCACTACATTAGGATTCTCTATTCGGCAGGGCCTGCACCAACTCGCCCAAAAATCAACTAACACGTATTTACCTCTAAAATCGGAAAGTTTGATTTGTTTTCCATCTGGATCGCTTTGCGAAAAATCGGTAGCAAGTGCGCCCATTTGAGTTCCCTTAATGTCGTTTATTTTCTTTGACGCAAGATTCATAAACTTTGTACCTTCCATGCTTTTGTCCAAGTATCGGAGGGACTCTGTCGCTATATCAAGCGAAACATTTGTACTAGTAAATTCCTTAAATATAATATACGCACTTACAGCGGATTTTGGGTGCGATTTTACAAAACTTTTCAGATCCGTAATATACTGTGAACTAATGGTCTGGTATTCTTTCTGAATAGGTGCAACGTCCGCTTGGTCGCCCCTCTGTTTTGCCAAGGTAAAATCCGCTTGTAATTTTTGCTGGCGGTTTGTTAGCAACGATCCTAGGTTTCTGTATTCAATATAATCGTTTTGAGTTTGCCCAGCGTCAATAAATGAAGCTTCTATCGAATCACCCTTGATTTTCACTTTAACGTCTTTATTCTCAGCAAAAAATATGGCGTTTGGCTGGCTATTAACATCTCGTGTAGCGGTAAACCAATACATGTTTGGCTCCGCGCTTTTTAAGGTCATTACAAACTCACCTCCTTCTACCAAAGCAGAATCTGTGAAATCCATTTCGTCCCATTTGTGATGGAGATAAATAGTGTTACCCGAGTATTTTACAAGACTCCCTTTGATCTTAAATGAAAATACTTTTTGTTTTTTTTTATTCTGAGAATGGGCTGATGCAAAAATTAGAAGTAAAAGAGCCAGAAGAATTATTTTCGGTTTCATTTAATGACAAATATACTAAGCTTTTAGCCGCGTGTGTTTTAGTTTGTTTTTTTTAACAGCGGTTTGATGAGAGAGAAAAGCGACACTAAAAGGCACCGCTTTTAAGTGAAAATTAAAATAATTTGGCGCGTAAATCTGTTCCTTACATCAAATAATTTTGAAAAAATAGATTTTAATTTTTCCCGATCCATATTGTTTGGATTTTTTATCGCCGTAATTTCTTTGGGAATTTTTTTAAAATCGTTAGCGGGCTTTTATGCGCTAAGTTAGTCTTTAAATTCTTCGGGAACGGCAATGAGGTTCCCCCGAGAGAACACGTTGTTCCCACAAATGATTGTGTGATTTATTTGTACGCTTAGCATTTGTTGAGAGTTGTAAATTTTTACCGACCAAAGGCTAACTTTCGATCCGCGAACCCGCGAATACACTTTTAATAGCAAATACACGCTCTTCGCCGCGCAAATAAAAGTCTCTTTTTAAGAAAATATCGTCCAAAATCACTGACAATGAATCTTTATTACTTAGATTCTTTTCAGCGCGTTTTCCAACCATTTGAACAAGCCCTTCCTGCGCGCCCAAGGCATCCGACAACTTCAATCCTGGTTTCTCGTAATTAAAAATTTTGGCACCTTTATCTCTTAATATGGCGAAGGATAAATCTGTGTTGAAAATACCAAGGCTAATAGCTATTAAAGATTCCTTACTGTAACTATGAACTTTATTAACGTCATTAACAAGTTCAACATTGTATGGTCCGCCCCATTTTGCAACTTCATTCATTACTCAAGCAGGTGAAGGAACATCAGCCAAAACAAAATCAAACTCAAATTTTGTCTCGGCTTAGACAGCAATCGGTGTTGTATTTTTTTTAAGGTCGGCATCGTTACCTGTGAGTACCGATTGATCTTTGGCTCTATCGGTGGCGCAAACAGAAAAAATTGGGTAAAAAAAAGAGGAATGCAAAAAAAGAAACTTTTTGCCCCCCCCCCCCCCC
>Ga0105048_10017241_pt1 | contig 11140 bp, 11 predicted proteins | sample MAT05_FD_78382 | JGI IMG/M metagenome (GOLD analysis project Ga0105048, IMG submission 78382) | Freshwater microbial communities from Lake Fryxell liftoff mats and glacier meltwater in Antarctica - MAT-05 | ecosystem: Environmental > Aquatic > Freshwater > Ice > Liftoff microbial mat | place...
GAGGTTCTCAACAATCTGTTTCGGAGCACAACCAACTTGCAGGCGTTTGAGCAAATGCTTGGTGGCATGGGCCATTCCCTCACCGCAGGCGGCGAGTCCACGCAGGCAAAACCGGTCGCTTCCCCCCAAGACGCCAAGGCCAGAGATGCCCTCCGCCTTCAGCAAGCCATGAAACGGGACCTCCCCAAAGCCGGGCGCAACGACCCCTGCCCCTGCGGCAGCGGCAAAAAATACAAAAGTTGTTGCGGTCGTCAGGCTTGAGAAGCAGAATTTTCCTCATGGCCCGGTCCACGCATCACCATCCCACAACCCCAGGCCGAACGACCTTCACGCTGGAATCGATCTTGAATTTGCTGCGTGCCGAGGGCCTTCGGATCACGCCAGGACGCACGAGGATTCTCGAAGTCCTTTTTGAGGCTGACCACCCGCTCTCCTTGGAGGAAATTCGTGAGCGCAGCACCCACAACAAAACCCGCCCCGATTATGCCACGGTTTTCCGGCTGGTGACCCTGCTCGAAAAATTGCAATTGGTTCAAAAGGTAAACCTTCAGCGATCCTCGAGCTTTTACGAACTTCATGATCCTTCGCGTCATTATGACCACGTGGTCTGCACCGAGTGTGGAAAAGTGGTGCTCATCTCGGAGCCCTGCCCTCTCGGAAAGCTCGAAGACACGATTTCCAAACGTTATGGATTCCGGGACTTGACCCATTCCCTGGAATTTTTTGGGCGCTGCAAGACCTGCTGAATTCTTATGAAACTTGAAATCCCGAACCGCAAATTTTTGGCCTATATTTTTGACTGTGATGGCACACTGGCCGATACGATGCCGCTGCATTTTCGCGCGTGGAGCCGGGCCATGGCCGAAGAAGGAGCGGAGTTTCCTGAGGCCACGTTTTATGAATGGGGCGGCCGTCCGGCCGTGGATATTGTTGCCTCATTAAATGAGAGATGCCGCTTGTCGATGCCGCCTTTCGAGACCGCTCAGCGGAAGGAGAGTTATTTTTTGGAGCTTTTGCACGAGGTGGAGGCCATTCATCCCGTAGTGGACATGGCCCGCCGCACGCGCGGGTTTGCCCCGATGGCGGTCGCTTCAGGTGGTCAACGTGAGTTGGTTGTTGCCACCCTGGATTTGCTAAGTATCCATGACTGGTTTGACGCCGTGATCTGTGCGGAAGACTACGAGCGGGGCAAACCAGCTCCAGACCCCTTTCTTGTGGCCGCTGCAAGGCTGGGCGTGGATCCCGAACATTGCCTGGTTTTTGAAGACAGCCCAACCGGTATTGCCTCCGCCAAGGCTGCCGGCATGGAATACGTTTTTGTGCCCCGCGTGGGTTTGTCAGAGCCACAAAAGCCGCCCTTTCCCGCTCTGGATGAATGATCTGGCCCGCGCTTGGGCGGAGATCGACCTGAGCGCCATCCGCCACAACCTCTCGGTCGCGCGCTCACACATTGATCCTGCCGCAGAGGTTCTAGCCGTCATCAAAGCCAATGCCTACGGGCATGGGGCGCTGGAAATCTCCAGAGCATTGAGTGATCATGTCGAATACTTTGGGGTGGCCAGTCTTGCGGAGGCCGTGGCCTTGGGCAGGACCGGACGAGACATCTTGCTGCTTAGCCCCTGCCTGCCAACCGAGCGGGAAGCCGCCGTCGAGGCGGATACCATCGTGACCGTTTCTTCTTTTGCAGAAGCTTCCGCTTTCAACGCCCTGACATCAGAAAGCCGGATCAATTTCAAAGTGGACACGGGGATGGGACGTATCGGCTGTTGGTATGAGGAGGCGCTTCCCGAGCTTCAGAAAATTTTGACACTCCCGAGGGTCCACCTTCACAGCGTTTCGACCCACCTGCCATCAGCCAGCGAGGATCCCGAATTCACACGTCACCAACTCGCGACGTTTTCGGAGTTTGTAGATAAGGCCAGGCCGTTGCACCCCTCCCTCAAGGTGCATGTTCTCAACAGCGCTGGCATTTTCCATCATTCCAAACACTCAGCCAATATCGTCCGCCTTGGTCTCTCACTGTATGGCATTGGCGACTCGCAGGTCCACCAAGCCAAACTCAAACCCGCGCTCACATGGAAAGCGCGCATTCTCCTTCTGCGTTCTTTGCCGCCAGGACGAACCATCAGCTATGGCAGAACATTCACCACGGACAGAGCGATGCGTGTGGCCACGATCAGCGCGGGATATGGGGATGGCTATCCGCGCCAGGCCTCAGGAAACGAGGCCACCGTTCTGGTGGGTGGACGTCATTGCGCTGTGCTCGGACGCGTGACCATGGATCAAATGATGGTGGACGTGACCCATGTGCCGCAAGCCAAAGAAGGTGATGAGGTCGTCTTGGTCGGCCGACAAGGCAACAAAGAAATCAACGCCCGGGACTTAGCAGAAAAATCGTCCACCATCGCGTGGCATCTTTTTACGGGGATTAGTTCACGGGTCCTTCGAGTTTTTTTGTAGGACGCTTCGCAAGGTAAGTTTGTCTCGTAGATCTGGTTCAAAAACCCGAAAACCGTTTTCTTAAATCAGCCCGGCTGATCTTGCCACGCGCATTCACTGGCAACTCGTCCACAAAGAACCAGCCGCGTGGGATTTGCCAGGTTGGCACCACCTGACCGCAGTGCTGACGGAGGGTTTGTTCGGATGCGTCCGCAACCACACAGGCGGCAACGACCTCCCCTCGGGCCCCCGAATCAGGCAAACCAAAAACCACAACATCCTGGACGCCACAATGCTGACGAAGAACCTTCTCAATATCATAGGGGCTCACTTTCCTTCCACCCACATTGATAAAATCCGAATCTCTCCCCAGAATCCGAAACCCCGCTTCGCATTCTTCGAGGATGTCCGGGGGTTGGTATCGGGCATCGGCAAGCAGATCCCCCGAACGGGCAGGGAGATACCCAAGGCCAGCAGCATTGCTGCTGACAATGACGCTTCCCTGCCCTTCTGCCGTCACCTTTGTGAGATGAACCCCGGAGACCGGCTTCCCCACAAAACCTTCGGGAACTCCAACCTCCTCACCCGCATCATAACAAATCCCGCCACACTCTGAGGCTCCGTAAAAGGAATGGATTTTTCGCCCCGAAGCCTCCAAAAATGCGGTCGCATCTTTCCCATCCAAGGGGGCTCCCGCAGAGATACAGAGCCTTAATATTTTGGAGCAAAACCCGATACCAGTCAGCCCTCGATACATCGCCGGCACTCCGGGAAAAACCGTGACGCCTGCGGCCTCAATCACCGCGCTGAGCGCTCGTGGCAGGGCATCATGAAATGGCACCACCGGCACACCAAAACAGCACAACATCCCGATCAAATTGCTAAACCCATAGGAGTGCGCGAAGGAGATCACTCCAAGATTTCTGTCCTCCGGCCGAAGCCCCATGGACGCATGAAGATTCGCCGCATCGGCAAGGAGTTGAGCGGCGGTGAAGGCCACGGCCCTTCGCTCCGAAGAAGTCCCCGAAGTCACTTTCAAGAGATCGGCTTCAGGAAAAATTTCGTCATTTTCTCCAGCCTCCTCCACGCAGACCTGAGTAATAATTCCATTTTTTTGAGAGATCGTCGATGTGATCCCACACAGGGTCTCAATTTCCTTGAGCACCAAGGGACCCGAAGAAGGCTCGCAGGGAACAACAAGTCCCCCAGCCATCCACACCCCAAGAAGAATCTCAGGCCAATCCGGGTTGTTGTCCAAGGCCAGAAGCACCCGCGGCCTTCGCGCCACATTTCCGAATTTCTCCGCCCACCCTTCAGCCCGGCGATTCAGTTCCCCAAAACTCCGAAGCCCTTCTCCTTGTGGCCCGAGGACCGCAGGAGCATTTTCCATTGTGGCAAAAATTTTACGCCATTTTGAAAGGAAAGGGTTGCCTTCATTGAAATTTCCAGACATGTTCTTACATTTACTGGAATGAAAGCTGACATCCATCCTAATTATCAAGACACTGTGATCGTTTGTGCGTGTGGCGCTGTGTATCGCACACGCTCAACCCGCGATCAAATCAAAGTCGGCATCTGTGCCGCCTGTCATCCCTTTTTCACTGGCGAACAACGGTTCGTCGATACCGCAGGCCGCGTGGACAAATTCAAGCGCCGCTATGGCACGATCCGCGCCCCCCGCGCCATCAAGCCCGTCAAAAAATCTTAGATTTCCCCACCCGAGAGAAACGGTGACAGCGCCTTCGTGCGAGGTCACCGTTTCCTTTTTTTATGGACTTTGCACCTTTGATCGAAAAAAAGCGTGCACGATTTGAAGAGGTCGAGCGCGAGATTGGCGGAAGCGGGCTCTTTGGAGACTCGGCCCGCGCCCGTGAGGTTCTGAGAGAACATGCCCGCCTGAAGGAATTGTTGGTCCTTGCCGAGGAGAAGGAGCGCTTGGATCGTCAGTTGGAGGACGGTCGTCTCTTGGTGACAGGCGCTGACGCTGAGATGGCCGAATTGGCGGCGATGGAGGCCGCGGAGATCGAGGCCCGGTTGCCTCATTTGGAAAAAGAGCTTCAAGTGGCACTGCTTCCGCCGGAGCCCGGCGAAGATCGTGACGCCATCGTCGAGATCCGGGCTGGCACGGGCGGAACAGAAGCCGCGCTCTTTGCGGCTGATTTGTTTCGTATGTATTCCCGCTATGCAGAAACCGTGGGCCTAAAAATCGAGCCGCTGGACTCGAGCCCATCCGACCTCGGTGGTTTCAAACACGTGGTTTTTCAAGTGCGCGGGCAGGCCGTTTTTCGCAAGCTGCGCTACGAAAGCGGCGTTCACCGCGTCCAACGCGTGCCTGCCACCGAAGCCCAAGGCCGCATTCACACCTCCACCGCGACTGTGGCCGTGATGCCTGAGGCCGAAGAAGTGGATCTTGTCATCAAACCCGAAGACCTCCGCATCGAGGTCTGCCGGTCGGGTGGTCCGGGCGGCCAAGGTGTTAACACCACCGACTCAGCCGTTCAGATCATGCACATTCCCACCGGTCGCATCGTGCGGTGTCAGGATGGACGCAGTCAGCAACAAAACAAAGAACGGGCCCTCCAAGTCCTACGCTCGCGTCTTCTCGAGGACAAAATTCGTGAGGAGCAGGAAAAATATTCCGCCCACCGCAAAAGCCTGATCGGCAGCGGCGGACGGGAAGAAAAAATTCGCACCTATAACTTTCCACAAAACCGGGTCACCGACCACCGCATCGGCGTCACCCTCTACAACCTCGATCGTTTCATCGAGGGCGAAATCGCGGAGATGTTTGATGCCCTCATGGCCAGCGATATCGAACAACGTCTAAAAGAACACGCCGCTTGATTCCGAGGGAAAGATGCTGAGAAATGCGCGCCGATCACCCCAGTTCAACGGCCCGACTCATCGCTCGCTGCACGCTTCTTGCATCACGAGACCCGCCGAACTGTTCACAAGTGATTGGTATCGGCATCACCGCTACCTCTTTGCCGCGTGTACCCCTTCTCCCCAAAAATCACCCCTCAACCAGCAACTGCCTTAACGCAAGGAAAGCAGCAACATGGAACCAAGGGCTCCTGGCAGAGGAGGTCTAAGCGTCCAAAGGATGCCGCCATCGGAGGTTGGGGAAGCGTGCGAAGCCCCGGTCAAGGGTGATCCACTCGCAGCCGTATTCGAGAGCGAGAGCGGCGTGGTAGGCGTCGGGGATGAGATTGCCGCGCGCCTCGGCCTTGAGGCAGAGATCTATGAAAATCTGCCAGTGCGAGGAGCCGGGAGTCAGGAGATGAACTTCATCTCTCAAGCGGAAATCCTCCAGAAATTCCAGAGCATTCGAAAGCGGCGTGGGTTTTTTGAAAACCTTTGGATGGGTGACGATCCGAAGGAACCCGCTCAGCACGAGATCCGACACGGCCACGCCAACCGGCTCCTGCAATGCTGTCTCGATCCAGTCTTTGAACTCGACATGGCGCTCCGCATCCTGCCGATGGACATGGACCAGAATATTCACGTCCAAGAGGATCATTGGCCTTCCATGATTTCCAGAAGACCGGCGGAAGATGCCAAGTCCACTCCGGGCTGCAGCCCGGATCCGCGAAATGTCTTCAATGGCCGCGTTCGAACCGCTCCGGTGGATTTTGATCGAGATGCCAGCGTAACCCGCAAGGCATCTTCAATCACCTCGCCCAATGAACAGTTCCTGGCAAGCGAGGCCTCCTTGGCCCGCTGAAGAAGGGCATCCTGAATTGAGAGAGTGGTTCTCATGCATCAAGATGTCATTGAACTGCATCATGATGTCAATAAAAGGATCAGCAAATAATCCTTCGCCAATAGCCAAGGGAGGGAAGAATGACAAAGAGCACAGTGCTCCTTGCCCTGATTTCCTTGCACGCCTGCCCAAAATCCGGCATCGTCCGGTATTGTCAAATTTCATGACTGCACGCAACCGATCCCTCAAGCGTCTGGTGGAAACCCATGGAGCGGTGGACGCGGTGGGCATTGAGGAACGCGTGGCAAAATTTACGACCCGCAGCATCAAAAAAACCGCCAAGCTCTGGGGGTTGAACCGGGCAGTCACCATGATTGACCTCACCACGTTGGAGGGCAAAGACACCCCCGGCAAGATTGCCTCGCTCTGTCAAAAGGCGATCGCCCCCCATGGTCATTCCACCATCCCATCCGTGGCGGCCGTTTGTGTTTATCCCGCGATGGTCCGTCATGCCAAACGTCATGTCGAAGGCACCGGCATTCGCGTGGCTTCCGTGGCCACGGCATTTCCCTCAGGCCAGACCGCCCTCAAAACGCGCTTGGAAGAAGTGCGCACCGCCGTTCAGGATGGGGCCGACGAAATTGATATGGTGATCAACCGGGGGGCCTTTCTTTCCGGGGACTTTGCCTCCGTGCAGGACGAGATTGCCCAAGTCCTAGCCGCCTGCGGGACCTCAACACTCAAGGTCATTCTCGAAACGAGTGAGCTTGAGACCTATGACAATATCCGCGCTGCCAGTTTCTTAGCCATGCAGGTGTTGCGGCCCAACGATTTCATCAAGACCAGCACGGGAAAGACGTCCTCGAATGCCACCCTTGCCAACAACCAAGTCATGTTGGAAGCCATCCGGGATTTTTATCTGGAAACCGGGACACCGATTTCCATGAAGCCCGCGGGGGGAATTCGCACGGCGAAGCAGGCCCTTCATTTTCTTGTGGCCGTAAAAGAGACCCTCGGCGACGAGTGGCTAAACAACACCCGCTATCGCTTTGGGGCCTCCTCACTTTTGAATGATCTCCTCCGCCAGCTCGAAAAGGAGCGCACGGGAGCGTATCAGGCTCCCTACACCTTCAGCGAAGCCGACGGCGCGTATTGACCCCATGAAAACCTCCGCCACCAAGCCCGCCGCTTCACGACCATCCCGCGCCTCGCGCAACAGGGGCCCGTCCGCTCGCGAACTGATTTTCGGAGATCTTTGGGAATTTGACCCCGCTCCCGAGACCGCCAACCCGTACATCCTCAGTTCCTACGGATTATTTATCAACGGAAAATTCTCGCCGGCCCGCAAAGGCGGCAGCTTCCCCAGCATCTCGCCCGGCAATGAGAAAAAGCTCACCGACCTGGCTCTCGCAGACGCCGCCGATGTGGACGCGGCCTACTCCGCAGCCTCCAAGGCTTATGAGAAGGTATGGTCAAAATTGCCGGGAAACGAACGCGGCAAATTTATTTATCGGATCGCGCGTCTCTTACAAGACCGCGCCCGGGAGTTTGCGGTTGCCGAGTCGCTTGACGGCGGCAAACCCATCAAAGAATCCCGAGACTTTGATGTTCCCACAGCTGCGGCTCATTTCTTTTATCATGCGGTTGGGCCGACAAACTTGATCATCTCGCTCCCGGTCGTCAGGTCGCTCCCTATGGCGTCGTTGGCCAAGTGATCCCATGGAATTTTCCGCTCCTCATGCTCGCATGGAAGATCGCGCCAGCCCTCGCGGCCGGAAATTGCATCGTCATCAAACCCGCCGAAACCACGTCCATCACCGCGCTCAAACTCTGTGAGGTTTTTCAGGAAGCCGGCCTGCCTCCCGGCGTGGTGAATGTGGTCACCGGAGCCGGCGAGACCGGAGCCGCGGTGATGAGCCATCCGCTCGCATCCAAAGTGGCTTTTACGGGCTCCACCGAAGTCGGCAAAGCCATCATGCGCTCCCTGGCAGGCACTGGCAAAAAAATGACAATGGAACTTGGGGGCAAAGCCGCAAATATCGTCTTCGAAGATGCTCCCCTTGGCCAGGCCGTGGAAGGCATCATCAACGGAATCTTCTTTAACCAGGGCCACGTCTGCTGCGCCGGGTCCCGGCTTCTCGTCCAGGAATCCATCGCGGACGACATGCTGACCCGCCTCAAACTCCGCATGCAAAGCCTGCGCGTCGGAGATCCCCTCGACAAAAACACTGACATCGGTGCCATCAATTCCAAAGAACAACTGACCCGGATCTCGGAGCTCGTCAAAAGCGGGGTTGCCGAAGGAGCCGAGCTTTATCAGACCCCCTGCCGCCTGCCCTCCAAAGGTTTCTATTTCCCGCCGAGCATCTTTTCCAAAGTCACCCAAAGCCACCGGATTGCCCGCGAAGAAATTTTTGGTCCTGTCCTTAGCATTCTGACCTTTCGAACACCGGAAGAGGCCATCGAAAAAGCCAATAATACGGCTTACGGACTTAGCGCCGGCGTGTGGACTGACAAAGGTTCACGCATCCTCAAAATGGCCAGTCAACTCAAAGCCGGGGTCGTCTGGGCAAACACTTATAACAAATTTGACCCCGCCAGCCCCTTCGGCGGTTACAAAGAAAGCGGATTCGGACGCGAAGGCGGACGCCAAGGTCTCTTGGATTATTGCAAGCTCCTCTGACTATGACATCAAGACTTCCCATCACCAAAACCCCGAAGTGTTATGTCGGCGGCGCTTTTATCCGCTCTGAGAGCGCCCGCACTTATGCAATCCGCGAGGGCGAGTTTGTGGCCAACATCCCCCAATGCACGCGCAAGGACGTTCGAAATGCGGTCGAATCAGCGGCAAAGGCCGGACCCGGTTGGCAGAAACGCAGTGGCTACAACCGCGGGCAAATCCTCTACCGCCTCGGCGAAATGCTTGAAGCCCGCAAGGCGGAACTTGCTGACGCCGTGTCTCTTGGCTCAAACAAAACCGGGAACCCCACCAAGGAAGTCGAAGCCACCCTGGATCGCATTCTTTATTATGCCGGCTGGACGGACAAATACGAGCAACTCCTCGGCTCAGTGAACCCTGTCGCCGCGCCCTTTTTTAATTTCACTGTCACCGAACCCACAGGCATTTGTTGTGTCATTGCCCCGGATGACTCCCCTCTCCTCGCCCTCCTGAGCCTGATCCTTCCCATCATCACCAGCGGAAATGTGGTCGTGGCGCTCGCCTCGGAAACCCGCCCCTACCCAGCCATCCTCCTCGGAGAAATCCTGGCCACCAGCGACCTGCCCGGCGGCACCGTCAACCTCCTCACCGGCTTTCGCAAAGAGATCCTCCCCACGATTGCCACCCACGAACACATCCGCGGAATCAGCGCCGTCGCCAACCCTGACGAGCGCAAACTCCTCCATACCGCCGCCGCCGAGAGCATCAAACGTGTCCACACCCTCCCCTCCGAATCCCCCCACGATTGGCTCACCGCCCAATCCCTCCAGGCCATCGCCAACTTCATCGAGTTCAAAACCGTCTGGCACCCGATTGGGGCGTGAGCAGCGAGTGGCGGGCGCAGTCAAAATTGGCGCGATCGCTCTTCATGGTGGCCCCGGCTTCCAGCCGGCAATCCTTCACGGAATGTGGAGGATAAAAGGATCTTTGAGGATTGGTTTTCAGTATTGATCGTCAATGCCGTGCCCTCACTTAAGAATGCCGGTCGAATTTCGTTGCGTTGCATGAAAATCACGAGTATAAATTGATCCCTGTTTTTTTGAGTTTTCTCGCAGTCACCCACAGAGACCCCTCTCACGTGCTGAATGAAAATCTCGAAGATTGCCCGATGGTGTAACGGTAACACAGCGGCCTTTGGAGCCGTTTTTCATGGTTCGAATCCATGTCGGGCAGCCACTTCTTGCTTCAAGTGGAAAGGCTCCAAATCTCTTTTATGTTTACTTCCGATGCCTTCTTTTTGCGATAAGAAGCAGGCTTCCCAGTCCGACCAGAACCGCGATGGTTGGTTCCGGGATGGTGTAGGTCAGCAGGATTTGGTGGCCAGTGGAATCGAGGGCCAAGGCAAACCTGCCTTGAACCCAACGTGGGTTACTGACGTCAAGGGAGGTGGCTCCCACAGCAAAATTGCTGATGGTTCCGGTCACTGCGGCAATCTCCCAGAAGTGATCTTGGTCCCAAAAGACATTGCCGCTGCTGGGATCGGCGAGGCTTTCAAATTGGAGGGTCACCTGCGCGAAGAGATCATCGGCAAAGCTTGGAAGATCGAGGTCACCATTGATCTGGAGAAAATCCCAGTCACTGCCTGCCGTGCCGGTCTGGGAATCCGTCAGTGTTATGAGTTCCCACTGATAGTCACTGCCATCCAGAAAAGTGCTCTTTCCATTGATAGTAAAAATTCCTGCCTGATTTGCGCTAAGGGGATCGCCGGGATTGACGCTGCCGCTTAAAAAAAGTTCCCCCTCCACGGACCCGGTGCCACCGAGGGAGGTGCCTGCTTTGACAACCACATTGCCATCCCCGGCATTGGAAACCACTATGAGAGTGCCGCCGTTGATTGTTGTTCCTCCGGTGTAGGAGTTGTCGCCGGAGAGACGAAGAATGCCTGGACCACTCACCACAAGCCCGGCGCTTCCCTGAATGACGCTGCTGACGTTTCCTCCCGTCGCATTGACATAAATGACGGCGTTGTTGTTGCTGAAATCCAAAATCGTGGCATCGATGGATCCGCCGTTGAGAATCACTCCGGCCACCCCGTCTCCATTCTCAGCCCCCACATGGAGAGAATCCCCTGTGCTCCCCGAGATGGTGGAGTTGGTGACCTTGAGAGCATACACATAGGCTGCCGCGTTTTCCGACAAGGTCTGATCATTCAGATTTTCATAAACGGTGGAGATGCTGGTATTGGGCGGCCCGAGCGGAGTGTCGTTCGAACTCACATAATCCGTGAATCGGGTGAAACCATTTGTGGCATCATAGGTCAAAAAATTACCGGAAAGATC
>Ga0105048_10017243_pt1 | contig 11140 bp, 11 predicted proteins | sample MAT05_FD_78382 | JGI IMG/M metagenome (GOLD analysis project Ga0105048, IMG submission 78382) | Freshwater microbial communities from Lake Fryxell liftoff mats and glacier meltwater in Antarctica - MAT-05 | ecosystem: Environmental > Aquatic > Freshwater > Ice > Liftoff microbial mat | place...
AACGCGCAGGCCGTGGTGCTGGAAGCCGAGGATCAACCCGGTCGCCAGCATGTCGTTGAGGGCGACGACGCCGGTCGGGCGCAGCGGGCGCAGCGCGATCTGTTCGGCGATGTCACGCCCGAGCTGGAGCATTTCGTCGTCGCCGTAGGTCGTCGATGCCTGGCCTACGATGATCTCGGCGCTCGCAGAAAGTCCGGCTTTTGCCGTCGCGGCGCCAAAGCCGTCGATTTTGTCCTGCCGGCTGACGCTCTTGCCGGACGCCGTAGCGAAGGCCAGCCGGCGATGGCCCATTTCGATCAGGTGATTGACCGCGATGCTGATCGCCTCGCGATGGTCGATCGAGACATAATCCACGTCGAGCGGCTGGCCGGGAACCGGGCACTGGTCGTGACAGACGGCGACCAGGCCGCGCTTGATTGAATCCTTGAAGTGACTCTGCTGGAGCAGCGGCGAGACGATGATCACGCCGCGAATACCGTGCGACCAGAGGTCGCCGAGGAAGCTCATTTCCTTCTGCGGGTCGCGGTCGGTGTTGCCGACCAGGATGCGAAAACCGAATTCGCTCTGCGCGACGATTTCGACCGAGCGCGCCAGCAGGCCCCAGGTCGGCGTGGCGACCGAGGGAACGAGCAGGCCGATCAGCGGCGTGTGGCCGGTCTTGAGAAAGCGGGCGGCGCGGTTCGGCTGGTAGCCGAGCACAGCGATCGATTCCTGGACGCGTTGCAGGATGTCGGCATTGACCGTTCCGGTGCGGCCGTTGACGACGTTCGAGACGGTGCTGACCGAAACCCCGGCGCGTTCGGCGACATCGCGTAATCTGATCATGGTGTGTTGTTCTGTGAGCCGGGAAAACCGGCGGGTTGAAAGCGGTCGCTTTCGACTCGCCGGCTGCGCCGCTATTTGATCTGCTCGATGCGCGCGATGTAGTCTTTCCAGGCCGGGAAGTCCTTGACCATTTGCGCATTGACCGCGTCGCGGAACGCCTTGTTGTTGAGGCCGTTGCTCTCGTCGATGAATTTCACGCCCTTGGCTTCGATCTGCGCACGCGCGTTCTTCGCGTCACCATCCGCCCAGCTCAGGCTGCGCTGGGCCATTTCGACCATCGCCTCGTCGATCGCCGCGCGGTTCTTCTCCGAGATCGATTGCCAGACTTTTTCATTGATGAAGGTCGACAGTACCGATTGCATGTGACCGGTCATGATGACGTGCGTCTGCACTTCGTAGAACTTGAGCGCCAGGATGTTGGTGAGCGGATTCTCTTGACCGCTGACCATTCCCGAGAGCAGTGCCGTATACAGCTCGGCGATTTCAACCGGCGTCGGAATCGCGCCCATGCCCTGGATCATCGTCTGCCACAACTGCAGCGGGACGGCGCGGATTTTCTTGCCCTTGAGGTCGGCCGGCGAGTAGACCGGGAAGTTCGTCGACATCTGGCGGGCGCCGCGATAAAAGGTGCCGAGAACGCGCATGTTGGCGCTCTTGATCAGCTTCTCGTTGAGTTCGCGCAGCACCGGCGAGGTCTTTGGCGAGGTCGCCAACACGGCATGGACGCCGTCGCGATAAATGTAGGGCGCGTTGAACACCGACATGTCAGGCAGGAATTTGCCGAGCGAGGCAAAGTCATGGTGACCCATGCCGATGGCACCCATCTTGACGCCGTCGACCATTTCGGCAACGCCACCGAGCTGCGAGTTCGGGAAGAGCTGCAAAGTCACCTCGCCGCCGGTCTTTTCCTTGACCAGGTCGGCGAGTTCTCCGGCGTAGCGGGTCTGCGATTCGTTGGCCATGCCGACGTGGGCGTATTTGATGACGATGGGTTTGGTTTGGGCGTACGCGGCAGAGCCGAATGCGAGGCTCAGGCAGAGAACCGACAATAGCTTTTTCATGGCACCTCCAAGGACGTTAATGAAGCTGGATTGAGCTTGCACAATGGACTGACAAAACCGGAAAAAGACCTTGTGCAGCGCTCTTCTCCGGGAACCGACGATGTTCAGAGATCGCGCATGGCGTCCCAGTTGGTGAAATCCGCGTCGCTCATTTCCGCCATCGCGATGGCGCTGAAAGTGAACACCTTGCAGCCTTCTTCAAGGTGCCCGCCAAAGGCGACACGCGTATCACTCAGCGTGATGTGCGCGTGTACGCGACCGTCGATGATGAAGCCGCTGAGGTTGAGGATGTCGCAGGCCTGTTCGCCTTTCGGGAAGGCATCGTGCGGCGGCGTCACGACGCTATCGACGACATGGAAATGATAGCTCGTCAGCGAACCGATCGCCGACACGAAAACGGCATTCTTGATGCCGTTTTCGGCAACCGCCTGGCGCAGCGAGAGCAGGACGTCTTCGCCGGTAGTGAGGCGGACAAAGAACATATTGGCGCTGTTGTAACGGAAGCTCTTCATCGGATACTCCTTGCAGTGGGATGCTTTATTTGACCAGCAGGCTGGGGATCCACAGGACGATCTGCGGGACGTAGGTAATCAGCAGCAGCGTCGCTCCGAGCGGAACGTAGTAGGGGAGGATTTCCCGCACGACGTCCTTGATCGGCACGTCGCCGACCTTGCTGACCATGAACAGCGACAGACCCATCGGCGGCGTGATCAGGCCGCACATGATGTTGAAGACGAAGACCAGTCCGAGGTGAACCGGGTCGACCCCGGCGAGAACGAGCGGCGGAACGATGATCGGCACGAAGAGCAGGATCGCCGTCGTGCTGTCGAGAAACATGCCAACGCCGAAGAGCATCAGGTTGAGAACGAAAAGCAGGACCATGGGTTCGTCGCTGATCGACATGAACCACGCCGAAAAGATTTGCGGAATCTGTTCGGCGGCGAGAATCCAGCCGAATATGGCAGCGGCAGCGACGATGATCAGGACGCAACACGTCGACTTGATCGTTTCGTACAAGGCCACTGGAAGCGACGCCCAGGTCAGGTCGCCATAAACGAAATGGCTGATGACGAGGACGTAACCGACGGTCAGCGCCGACGCTTCGGTCGGCGTAAACATCCCGGTTAACATGCCGACAATCAGCAAAACCGGCGTCATCAAGGCCGGTAGCGCCGGCAAAAGTGCGCCCATGAGTTCCTGGCGCGTCGGCCAACGCGCGGCGCGCGGGTAGTTGCGTCGCTTGGCGAGAAAGGCGGTGAGCAGCATCATCGAGACGACGGCGACGAGCGCCGGCCCGATTCCGCCAACGAGGAGGTTGACGATCGAAACGCCGGCCACCGACCCGTAAATGACGAGCGGAATGCTCGGCGGGAAGATCGGTCCGACGGTCGCCGAGGCAACGGTCACCGCCGCCGCGTAGGGGACGCTGAAGCCTTTTTCCTTCATCGCCTTGATTTCGATCTGGCCGAGCCCGCCGACGTCGGCGAGCGCCGCACCCGACATTCCCGAAAAGACCAGACTCGCGAAAATATTGACCTGGGCGAGGCCGCCGTGCAGCCGTCCGGTGAGGACGTCGGCGAAGTGGAAAATCCGGTGCGTTATTCCCGAACCGTTCATCAGATTGCCGACCAGGATGAACAGCGGAACGGCGCACAGCGTGTAGGAGTCGAGCGAGTACTGCATGCGCTGGGCGACGAGGTCGATCGGCAGATCCTTGACGACGATGTAAAAGATGCTCGGGATGAGGATCGCCGTGACGACCGGGAAACCGAGGAGAAACAAAACGAGAAAGATGATGAGGATCGTCGAGCCCATGGTCTATCCCTGCTCGCCGGCGGCGCAGTTTTTCGGAACGATTCGCTTCGTAAGAATCAGCACATAACCGACCGTCAGCAGAACGAAGCCGAGGACGTTGGGCAGGAAGAAAATCCAGAAGGGGATCTGCAGGGTGGCCGTCGTGTTGTTGGCATTCTCGAGGATCACCGACATGGCCGACCACGAGACGATGGCGAAGACGACGATCGAAGCGACGTCGCTGAGCAGCGAAAGCGCTTTGCGGATCGGCGCCGGAAACATGTCGCGCAATTCGGTCATGGCGATGTGGCCGCCCTCGCGCAAGGTAAAGGCGAGCGGAAAGAGGACGATCCAGATCATCAGGTAGCGGACGAATTCCTCGGCGCCGACGAGCGGGAAATCGAAGAGCTCGCGCATCAGGACCTGCGCAATGACGGTCAGCAGCATGACCGAAAGACAAAGGATGCTGATGTCCTTGTCGAGACTGAGTATCCGATTCATCGTTGAGCTCTTCCCTCAAATGGCCATCGTGCGGTTTGACACCGTCGTGCCGTGTAACGTTGCACGACTTCGTGGAACGTTACATAACCCGAATGGGGAAGTCAAGCGGGCGAGTTACGCGTGTCGCGCCCTATTGTTCGAGCCCGGCGAGACAGACGGTTTTTATTTCGAGATAATCGTCGAGGCCGTGGCGCGATCCTTCGCGGCCGAGGCCCGACGATTTCATCCCGCCGAACGGCGCGATGGCCGTGGAAATTACGCCCGTATTGACGCCGACCATGCCGTATTCGAGTCCTTCGGCGACGCGGAAAATACACCCGACGTCGCGCGCGTAGACGTACGAGGCCAGCCCGAACTCGGTGTCGTTGGCGAGGCGGAGCGCCTCGTTTTCGTCGGAAAAACGAAAGAGCGGCGCCACCGGCCCGAAAATCTCTTCGTGCGCCAGGCGCATCGCGCTCGTCGCCCCGGTCAGGATCGTCGGCTCGAAAAAGGTCCGGCCGAGCGCGTGCCGGCCGCCGCCGCAGACGACGCGAGCGCCTTTGGCGAGTGCGTCGGCGAGCAACTCCTCGACCTTGGCCAGCGCCGCCGCGTCGATCAGCGGCCCCTGCGTGACGCCGGGATCGACGCCGTTGCCGACGGTCAATTGACCGACAGCCCGCGCAAGTTTCTCGACAAACTCGTCGTATACGCCGTCCTGAACGAGGATGCGGTTGGCGCAGATGCAGGTCTGCCCGGCGTTGCGAAACTTGCTGGCGATCGCGCCGACCACCGCGGCGTCGAGGTCGGCGTCGGCAAAGACAATGAAGGGCGCGTTGCCGCCGAGTTCCATCGAGAGTTTCTTGACGGTCGGCGCGCATTGCGCGATCAGGCGCGCGCCGGTCTCGGTCGAGCCGGTGAAGGACAGCTTGCGCACCAGTCGGCTGGCGCAGATTTCGTCGCCGATCACCGACGCCGGACCGGTGATGACGTTGAAGACGCCGTCCGGAATGCCGGCGCGCGCCGCAAGCTCGGCGAGCGCGAGCGCCGAGAACGGCGTCTGGCTCGCCGGCTTGACGACCATCGTGCAGCCCGCGGCGAGCGCGGCGCCGGCCTTGCGCGCGATCATCGCCGCCGGGAAGTTCCACGGGGTGATCGCCGCGCAGACGCCGACCGGCTGGCGCGTCACGAGGATGCGCCGATCGGCGCCGTTGCTCGGGATGATCTCGCCGTAGGCGCGGCGGCCTTCTTCGGCGAACCATGCAAGGTAGTCGGCGGCGTAGGCGATTTCGCCACGCGCTTCGGCCAGCGGCTTGCCCTGCTCGCTGGTCATGATCAGCGCCAGGTCGTCCTGATGGCTCATCATCAGTTCGTGCCAGCGGCGCAGCCGCTGGCCACGCTCGGCGGCGGTCAGTGCGCGCCAGCCCGGCCAGGCCGCGTGCGCCGCAGCGATCGCCCGCCGCGTCTCGGCGATACCCAGGCGCGGAATACTGCCGACGACGACGCCAGTCGCCGGGTTGCTGATGGCCATTGACTGGCCGTCGTCGGCGGCGAGCCACTCGCCGTCGATATAGCACTGCGTGCGAAAAAGGCTGGGGTCTTTGAGCGTCAGCATGGATTGTCCTTTGGCAGTTGGCTTGTCGTCGAGCTCGTCGCGCTTGACTTGCCAAAATATAAGCCAGTGCCGGCGATCGGTCCATGGTCGCGGGAGCGCGCCGCGCAGCAACGGCACAGCGTAGGTCGAGAACAAAAAAAGGGCGCCACAAGGGCGCCCTAAGGGAGGAACTGCTACGCAATGACGCTTTACACGTGGTACGCCGTTTCTCCGTGCGAGGCGATGTCGAGGCCCTCGCGTTCTTCTTCTTCGGGGACGCGCAGACCGATGATCACATCGACCAGCTTGTAGGCGATCAGCGAGACGACCGCCGACCAGACCACCGTCGTTCCGACGCCCCACAACTGGGCGATGACTTGAGCGCCCATGTCGTAGTCGCCGACCTTGTTGGCAACGTAGTCATAAACGCCGGTGCCGCCGAGCGCCGGGGAGGCGAAGACGCCGGTGAGGATGGCGCCGAGGATGCCGCCAACGCCATGCACGCCGAAGACGTCGAGCGAGTCGTCGGCGCCGAGCAGGCGCTTTAAGCCATTGACGCCCCACAGGCAGACGATGCCAGCGAGCAGGCCGATGACCAGGGCGCCCTTGATGCCGACAAAACCAGCCGCCGGGGTGATCGCCACGAGACCGGCGACGGCACCCGAAGCCGCGCCGAGCATCGACGGCTTGTCCTTGATCATCCATTCAACGAGCATCCAGGACATCGTCGCGCAGGCCGTCGCCACCCAGGTGTTGACCATCGCCAGCGCCGCGCCGCCGTTCGCTTCGAGCGCCGACCCGGCGTTGAAACCGAACCAGCCAAACCACAGCAACGAAGCGCCGATCATGGTGAAGGTCACGCTGTGCGGGGCCATCGATTCGCGGCCGTAACCGACGCGCTTGCCGATCATGAAGGCACCGATCAGGCCGGCGACCGCGGCGTTGATGTGCACCACGGTACCGCCGGCAAAATCAAGTGCGCCTTTCTGGAAGAGGAAGCCCGCGCTCTTGCCGGCCGCTTCGCCGGCCGCCGCGTCGATATACGCGTCCGGACCCGCCCAGTACCAGACCATGTGCGCTATCGGCAGATAGGAGAAGGTGAACCACAGGATCATGAAGGCGAGCACGGCGGCGAACTTGGCGCGCTCGGCGAAGGCGCCGACGATCAGGCCGCAGGTGATCGCCGCGAAGGCGCCCTGGAAAATAACGAAGGCCAGTTCCGAGATACTGACCCCTTTGCTGAAGGTCGCGCCGAGCGAATCGACGCTGATGCCGGCGAGGAACAGTTTGCCCAGCGAGCCGAAAAAGGCGCCGCCCTCGCTAAAGGCCACCGAGTACCCGTAAATCACCCACAGCACGCTGATCAGCGAGAAAGTCACGAAGACCTGCATGAGCACCGAGAGCATGTTCTTCGAGCGCACGAGTCCGCCGTAGAACAGCGCCAGGCCGGGAATCGACATCAGGATGACGAGCGCCGCGCTGACCATCACCCAGGCGGTATCGGCCTTGCTGGCCACAGCGACCGGCGCGGCGGCGTCCGCCGCTGGCGCGGCGACGGCGGCTGTCGCCGGGGCGCTAGCGGCCGGTGCGGCGGCTGGGGCGTTTTGCGCCCAGGCCGGCGTACTCAGCGCAGCGCCCATAGCGAGTGCCGCAATGACGGTAAATAGGGCAAAAAGGCGTTTCATGATGGGCTCCTCAGAGGGCGTCCTCACCGGTTTCGCCGGTGCGGATGCGGATGACCTGTTCGAGATCGAAGACAAATATCTTGCCGTCGCCAATTTTTCCGGTACCCGCCGATTTCTCGATGGCCTCGATGACCTGCTCGAGAATGTCGTCCTTGATCGCCGCGTCGATCTTCACCTTGGGGAGAAAGTCGACGACGTATTCGGCGCCGCGGTAGAGCTCGGTATGGCCCTTCTGGCGGCCAAAACCCTTGACCTCGGTAACCGTGATCCCTTGCACGCCGATGGCGGACAGGGCTTCACGCACTTCGTCAAGCTTGAACGGCTTGATGATTGCGGTGACCATTTTCATGATGGCTCCAGTTCTGCGAGGCCAAGCCCCGCTGATTGATGTTTAGAAGCTACGGCTGACCGAGACGACCGCGATGCCGCGACCGGCGTCCTTGGTGCTACTGCTCAGGTCGGCGACGCCACGATCATCGTCCCAGGACTTGGCGAAACAATAGAAGCCGCCACTGCTGCAACTGCCCTTGGCGTTGGTGTCGATGTACGCGGCGGCAAAGACCCAGCCGCTGACGTCCTTGGTGACGCCGATCTTCCAGTCGGTATAGTCGCCGTTCGCTACGTTCTTCAGGTTGAGGCGGCCGACGTGCCCGTTGATTCCCCAGCCGTCGCCGAGGTCGTAGCTGGCGTTCGCTTCGAGGTAGCCGGTGCCCTTGGTGCTCTTGCCGTCGTTGGCGCCGTTGCCGCGCAGCGAAAAGTAGTCATCGACGCTGTACGAATACTTGGCCGAGAGGAACTTCCACGAAGCGCCGACGTAGATTTCCTTGTTGGTGACGGCGCCACTGTCGGCGTTTGTGCCCAGCGTGCGGCCCTCCGAACCCGGGTAGTAATAGACGATGCCGCCGACGTCGAGCCCGACGTCACCGAGCGTCGCCTTGTAGCCACCGTAAAAGTCCATTTCCAGCTTGCCGTCCGGAAAGCCGGCGCCCGAGCTGACGTTCGAGTTCCAGTTGCCGACGTAAAGCCCGCTGGCATGCGCGTAATCGACGCCGCCCTGCAAAGCCGGCCGGCCAAAGGTTTGGTCGATGCCGCGGAAGCGGTAGCTCGAAACGAGGCTCACGTTCGCGGTCAGCGGTGAACCCGGCGCTGCTTCCGGGGCTGCCGTCTGGGCTAAAGCCGGCGCGGCAAGCGTGAAAGCGAGCAGGGTGGCGAGAAGAAGTTTTTTCATGATGACTCCGGAATCAGTTGATAAGCGATTGTGAGATTTGCGGTCTGACCAGAGCATGAGCCATGCCATCACAGAATAACTATTTAAACCAATGGCTTATATTATTTTCCGACGCCCTTTTTAGCGCCGGCGCACAGGACTGGCGCAGCCGCACAACGTCCCGCACCAAGCCAGTGCCCGGTTGGCATGGGCCGCTGTGATAAACTTGGCGCGCTCGAAGAACCCTTCACGAAAGGCTTACGCCATGATCGATCGCAAGCTGCTCGACGAACTCAGCGCGCGTCTTAGCGCAGCAATCGCCGCAAGCCCGGCCGCCGACATCGAGAAGAATGCACGCGCGCTGCTCTCTAGTTTTTTTGCCAAGCTCGACCTGGTTACGCGCGAGGAATTCGATATACAGGCGCAGGTTCTGCTGCGTACGCGCGAAAAGCTCAAGGCACTCGAAGAGCGCGTCGCGCGACTCGAAAGCCAAAGCGGCGGTGGCGACTGATCCATCGCCCGGCCGCGTCGTTCGCGCGCCGACAAGTGGCAAATGAACGCTATGATTACCCGCGACGTTTGGGCAAAATATCGCGCCCATCTGTCATTCTTCGTCAACTCACCTCGGACACTCGCAATGAACCTTCTGAAAAAAACCATGGTTTCACTCGGCCTGTTGGCGCTCGCGCTCTCCAGCGCGCAGGCGCAGAACAAGGAATTGGTCGTCGGCTCGAGCGCCACCTACCGCCCGTTTGCCTACGAGACGCCGAGCAAGGAAATCGTCGGCTACGACGTCGACATGATCAAGGCCATCGCGCAGAAAGCCGGCCTGCAGATCAAAATCATCAATACCCCATGGACCGGCATCTTCGCCGCGCTCAACAACGGCGACGTGGACCTCGTTATTTCCGGCGTGACGATCAACGAAAAGCGCAAGCAATCGTATGACTTCACCAGCCCCTATTTCGAAGCGCGTCAGTTGATTGCCGTCCAGCAGGCGAGCACCGTGAAGAACTTGAAAGACCTCGCCGGCAAGAAAGTCGGTGTCGTCACGGGCAGTACCGGCGACGACATCGCCTCGCGCGAGTTCGGCAAGACGAGCCCCGACATCCGCCGCTTCGAAAGCACGCCGGTGGTTATTTCCGAACTCGTCAACAGCGGCGTCGATGCGGCAATCGGCGACAACGGCGTTATCGCCTTCCGTGTCCAGGAGCACAAGAGCCTGAAAACCGTCGCCGATGCGAACTTCCCCAAGGAGTACTTCGGCATCGTCGTCAAACAGGGCAACAAGGTGCTGCTCGACAAGCTCAACGCCGGTCTGGTCGCGGTCAAGGCCGACGGCAGCTACGCGCAAATCTACAAGAAGTGGTTCCAGGCTGAGGCGCCCGTCCTGCCCGCGCAATAAACGCCGAGCGGCGTTTTCACGATGGAGCCGATTCTGTGGTTTGGATGGTTCCGCGCCGACATCATTGCCGAGTACGCAATGCTGTTCTGGCGCGGCCTGCAAATGACCGTCACGGTGACCGTGATCTGCATCGTGCAGGGCACCGCGCTCGGTCTTGCCGTCGGCATGGCGCGGCTCGCCGAAGCGCGCCATTCTCCGGCCCGGCAGTTGTGCACGTACGCGCTGCGCTGGCCGTCCACCGTGTACGTCAGCTTCTTTCGCGGCACGCCGCTCTTCGTCCAGATCCTGTTGATCCATTTTGCCGTGCTGCCGCTTTTCGTCAACCCGGCCGACGGACTGCTGATCTCGGGTGAATTGGCGCGCAGCCTGAAGCAGAATTACGGTGCCTTCCTGTCCGGCGTGATCGCGCTGACGCTCAACGCCGGTGCGTACATTTCCGAGATTTTCCGCGCCGGCATCCAGTCGATCGACCGCGGTCAATCCGAGGCCGCGCGTTCGCTCGGCATGTCGTACCGGCGCACGATGTTCCACGTGATCCTGCCGCAAGCCTTCCGCCGCATGCTGCCGCCGCTCGGCAACAACGCCATCGCGCTGCTCAAGGACTCGTCCCTGATCTCGGCGATCGGCCTTGCCGAACTCGCTTACGCCGCACGCACGGTGGCCGGCGCCTATTCGCGTTACTGGGAACCTTATCTCGTGATTTCGCTGATGTACTGGGTGATGACGCTGGGCCTGGCCTACGCGGTAAGAAGACTGGAGGCTCGTTATGGACGAGGTGATACGCGTTAAGGGCCTGGAAAAGCGCTTTGGCGACCTGCCAGTGCTGCGCGGCATCGACTGTGCAATCGCCGCCTCCGAGGTCGTCTGCGTCATCGGCCCGTCGGGGTCGGGCAAGAGCACCTTGCTGCGCTGCTTGAACGGCCTCGAAGACGCCTCGGGCGGCGAGGTTTTCGTGCGCGGCGTTTCGGTGCACGACAACCGCACCGACGTCGATGCATTGCGTTCGGAGATCGGCATGGTCTTCCAGCGCTTCAACCTTTTTCCGCACAAGACGGTACTCGAGAACATTACCCTCGCGCCGCTCTCGGTACG
>Ga0105048_10017245_pt1 | contig 11139 bp, 15 predicted proteins | sample MAT05_FD_78382 | JGI IMG/M metagenome (GOLD analysis project Ga0105048, IMG submission 78382) | Freshwater microbial communities from Lake Fryxell liftoff mats and glacier meltwater in Antarctica - MAT-05 | ecosystem: Environmental > Aquatic > Freshwater > Ice > Liftoff microbial mat | place...
ATGCACTCGAGCATGTTTGCAATACACACCTCTGTCTCATTCTCACTAGGCGCAATGCTTGGGTATCTTGTTATTTTTTTTAAAAAAGATTTACTATTTTTTTCTAAAAAGGAAAAGCCCTTCGTTTCTTTAAACAAATGCATGCTTCCGGCTGATCCAATATCAATAAAATCCTTATCATTTTTAAAACCTGCTACCGCCTTCCTCTGTCTCTTTTTTGAAGACAAATATTTAGATTCTATTTCATTAAGGTAATCATCGATAGATATTTTGTTAATAATTTTATTTTTGTTCATTTAAATTAAAAAAATTAATTACCTGACTTATAACTCCATCTGTTATTTTATCTAGAGATTCTTTAGTACTTCCACCGATATGAGGCGTCATGATTACATTGTAGTCATGAAATGGATTATTCTTTATTGGTTCTTCCCACCATACATCGATCGCGGCACCACTGATCTGCTTATTTTTAAATGCATCAAGTAGTGCTTTTTCATCTACTACGCTTGCTCTTGAAAGATTTATAATATATGGCATTTTTTGCATCTTTTTAAAGATTTCCTCGTTAAACATTCCTTTTGAAGTTATTGAAAGGGATGGATGTAAAAAAATAAATCGTGCTTTTTTAACAACACAATTGAGGCAGTCTTCCACGTGATAGCCAGATCGTAATGCATTATCTTTTTCTTCAGTTGTCATAGTTGGATCATAGACAGTAATTTGGCATCCAAACACTCTGAGTAATTCAGCTGTTCGCTTCCCTATATTTCCAAAACCAATTACAGAAACAAATGCTCCATATAATTCCTCACCTACAAAAGAATCTTTGTTCCAATTACCATTTCGGGTGTCTCGATCAGCATGAGTTATATTTCGTGCAAGCGACAGAGCAAGACCAATTCCTATTTCTGCAACAGCTTCTTTGTTTCCACCCGGGACATTTAAAATTTTTATTTTTCTGTTGGCGCAATATTCTTTGTCGATCATATCCACACCTGCTCCTGCTTTAATGAGTAGTTTTAGTTTCGGAGCTTTTTCTAGAAGGGATACGGTGAATTTGCATCCCGATCGTGATATCAGTACCTCTGCTTCTTCAAGCTTATTAATGAAAGACGCCCCAAGCTCAACTGCCTCTGGGATAGACGCTTGAAGGATAATAAATGGAAGGTTTTTAAGTTTTTCTTCGGGGAAACTCCCAATAAATAATACGTTTGGCATGATAAATAAATGCAGTTTTACTGCATTTATTTATAATATCATCATAGTCATCTAAATGCAAATTAATTGCACTTGATTAAAAATAGTGTTACTCTCTGACCATGAAGATCGTGAGTTGGTACAACAAGCTACTAGACAGGAAAAAAGAATATTTCCGTGACTTAAATCATAAAAAATTTGTTTCCCACATTACAATTCCACAAAATGCAAAAGTACTCGATATTTCATGTGGCAATGGAAATGAACTCAACATCGTGCACAAGTACTTCCCTTCTACATTGTTGTACGGAATTGATATGCAACAAGCAGAAATTAACAAAGCTCTGAAACATTGCCGTAGAGGGAACTTTCAGGTTGCCTATGCAGAAAATCTGCCGTTTGAAAATAAATCTTTTGATCTTATTATTTCGTGCATGACATACCACCACTACAAAAACCCTGCTCAAGTGATAAAAGAAGTAGCGAGAGTTTTAACAGACGAAGGAATGTTTTACTTAGGAGATATAATACCGAGTTACTTCTTCTCAAAATTTTATTCAAATTTACATGGATGTAGTGAACCATATCATTTTGAGTCATATTACACTAAGAATAATATTGAAAAAGTTTTGAAAAAATATGGACTTACTATTAAAGAGGATTTTCTATTAAAAAAATTTTCTATGCAACGAATACTTGTAATTAAAAGAGTTTCTGAGTGATACATTAGTAATAGGCATACGGCGCCTCTGGCTCAACAGTTTTTTCTATTGATTGAGGTACAATAATAGGCCTTTCTAGACCACCATCACCTATGACATTAATCGTGCCTTTAATTTTTATCCAATCATCATTTTTAAACTCGTTGCCTGAATATTTAAAAGCAATCCCCGTTGGCTGAGCGTCTGCAGTACAACAAGCTAGAAAGAATCTTGTCACATAAAATTGCCTTGGATTGTCGTCTTCTTCATTAATTAGTACAAATCCCGTAAGCTCGATTTTCTTTCCTTGGAACGAAGAGAGATCCTCTGCTATCGTGAGCTCATATATCCATTCAGAAAAAACTCCACTCGTATCTTTTGTTGCGTCCTCAATAACTGCTTTATCTTCACTCTCAACTACTGCTCGTTCCACAATAGCTTCATCCGTAGGAGAGATATTCTCCACTCTGGCATCATCAGACAATTTAGTTCCAACTTTAGGCGATTCATCCTTCATGACTTCGGTTGGCTTTGGTGCTGCTATTTTTTTCTTAATCTGTGTGATTTGTTGATTTTGTTGGAATCGTTTAAGTGCAGTCGCAGCCGTTAGCCCTTGAGCGGGGTGAATAATAGCAAAAACAAGAACACCAATTATAAAAAAGGAAAATAAATCTACTTTCTTACCTTCATGATAATGTATTTCATGATAGTATCTGCAGATTTGTAAAACCACATAGCCGCAAACCAAAGTCGCTAAAATTGAAAAAATAATATACCGTGGGTGAATATAGTAAATAAACTCATTTTTCAAACCAAGCTTCATCATATATATGGTCATCAGGCTCATTATCGTAAGATTTGTCTTCATAAAGATTTATTAAAATTAGAGCTATAATGAACTTCTATAAAATATATTTACCCCAATACCGACCAGTACGGAACAGACTGCTACCCCAACACTGAGCCACAACAAAAATTTTCCCTTGAAAGTATTCTTGAGCATCGATAAAATTTTGATATCTATCATTGGCCCAAATATCATAAAAGTCATCAGAGACCCTAGGGTAAATGATGAGCTGTACGATAAAGCAAAAAAAGCATCAACATTGGAGCATATGGATACGACAAATCCCAACACTACCATTGCAAGAATAGACAGAATGGGGTGAGCTCCTAAAGTATTTAAAACTTCTCTTGGGATAATAGCTTGCGTAAGAGCTGCGATGAATGCACCGATAAAAAGCAATTTAAATACACCAATAAATTCTTTTTGAAAGATTTTTAGACCTCTATGCTTTTCTTGATCATGCTCCTCGGAATGACATGTCTCTCTATAAAATTCCGGCTTCAGTAAGGAATTTTGATTTTTCTTGAAACTTACAACGAGTCCTATTGTGAGAGCGATAACATAGCCAGACGCTATGCGAATAAGGGCAATATTTTTGTCGACATTAAAGGCTTCCAGAGTTGTAATGAAAGTAATGGGGTTTACAATAGGCGCTGCTAAAAGAAAAGTAGTAGCTTGGGAAACACTAAATTTCTTACTGATCAATCTGCGTGCTACAGGAATGTTGCCGCATTCACAAACTGGAATAAATATACCTAGAAATGCCACAAGAGCGTGTGAGATAAATTTATTTTTGGGTAAATAGGTAAGTATCTTTTCTTCCTTTATGTACAGAGCAATAAGAGTAGAGATAGTTACTCCTAGAATAATAAAAGGAAAAGCTTCAATAATTAAACCCAAAAACAAAGTAAATACTTCTTGTGCTTGATTTAATATGCCAGACATAGAAAGATTTTATCACATTTTGTATAAAACAATGTGAGAATTACTCTTTTGCAACTTAATTGCATTTATGTTATAATGAGTTCTATTATAAGCTGAGCTATTAATGCTAAAAACATGAATAAAAAAACAATTATTGGTTTGGTTATTGGTATTTTGTGTATCGGAATAATCGTCCTATCGGCTTCTGCTTCGAATACTCAAAAGCAAGTAAAAGCTCCTACAGAAAAAATGCAGGTAGTAGCCAGTTTTTATCCGCTTTACTTTTTCTCATCACAAATAGGTGGCGACAAAGCTGAAGTTTTAAACATAACTCCATCCGGAGCGGAACCTCACGACTATGAACCAACTCCAAAAGATTTGGCAGCGATTCAGAATAGCAACCTGCTTATCTTAAACGGTGCAGGACTTGAGCCATGGGCAGAGAATGTGTTGAAAGGTATTCCTACCGAAAAGGTAGTGATCGCGGGTGATCGTCTTGCTACATTAAAAGGTGAAAAGAATGAACACAAAGACGAATCTCCTCATGAAGATGTGAGAGACCCCCATGTCTGGCTTTCCCCATTGCATGCAAGCCAAATGGTGGATACAATAACTATAGGGTTCGTAAAAGCTGATCCTGAAAACAATGGAGACTACCAAAATAATGCAAACATATTAAAAGCAAAACTAGCCGAACTTGATACTGATTACAAGTCAGGACTTGCAAGCTGCACGCAGAAAAATATTATCACATCTCATGCCGCTTTCGGTTATATTGCTAAAGCATATAACTTCAATCAAGTCGCCATTGCCGGACTTTCCCCTGAGGCTGAACCATCACCAAAGGAAATAGCTACCGTAGCGGAATTTGCTAAGAAGAATACTGTGAAATACATCTTCTTCGAGAGTTTGGTAAGTCCAAAACTTTCACAAACTATTGCCAATGAAGTAGGAGCAAAAACACTCGTGCTCAATCCAATCGAGGGGTTAACTCCGGAAGAAATTGCAGACGGTAAAACCTATCTGACGGAAATGAAAAATAATCTAACTAATCTTCGAATCGCACTTGAATGCAAGTAGACCACAACAAAAACATACTAGAAGTAACAGAAATCTTTTTTTCCTATGGAAAAGAAGAAGTGCTTAAAAATATTTCTCTCGAAGTTCACCAAGGTGATTATCTTGGCTTGGTGGGACCAAACGGTGCGGGCAAGACGACTCTCTTAAAAATTATGCTTGGTTTACTTAGCCCCAACAAAGGATCCGTGAAGCTGTTTGGAACCGATATCAAAGAATTCAGAGACTGGCATAAAATTGGCTATGTTCCACAAAAGGCTACTAATTTCGACGTACGGTTTCCGCTTACAGTATATGAGGTAGTAATAATGGGCTGTTATTGCAAGAAATCTCTACTTTGTCGTATTAATGCATGTGATAAATCCTTTGCAAAGTTAGCTCTTGAAAAGGTTGATATGTGGGAATATAAAGATCGTCTAATAGGGGAACTCTCTGGTGGACAGCAGCAGAGAGTTTTTATTGCTCGTGCACTCGTGTCCATTCCCGAAGTTATCTTTCTTGATGAACCGACAACTGGTGTGGATAAAAAAACCCAAGATGAATTTTATCTATTACTCCGCAAGCTTAACCAGGAAAGCAATCTCACACTTGTACTTATTTCCCATGATATCAAAAGAATAACCGAGGAAGTTATGCATATTGCGTGCATCGACAAGACACTTGTATGCCACAGTACACCTCTAGAATTTCTAGCTGATAATGGGTCAGAAAAAATAATCACCCCACACTATCATGGATAATTTTTTTTCTATTTTTCAATATGGTTTTATCATTCGCGGACTCGAAGCGGGTATTATTGTGGCGATTATTGCTCCTTTAATCGGGATATTCCTTGTCCTTAGGCGATACTCTCTTATTGCTGACACACTCGCTCATGTGTCGCTTGCAGGAATTGCCCTTGGCCTTATTGTCGGCTGGAATCCGGTATTTACTGCCCTCGGTACGACAATAGTAGCTTCTCTTGGTATTGAGAAACTGAGAACTTCTAAAAAGGTTTACGGGGAGTCTGCGCTTGCGCTTTTTCTTTCTGGAAGCCTAGCTCTTGCTGTCGTTCTCCTTTCTTTGTCACACGGGCTCAATGCAAATCTCTTTAATTATCTTTTCGGAAGTATTGTAACAGTAACGCAAAATGACGTTTATACTATTGCGATACTTGGTGTCGTTGTGATCGCGGTACTCATCACATTTTTTAAAGAACTTGTTTATGTCACTTTTGATGAAGATGCAGCCAGGGTGAGTGGTGTTCCCGTACGTCTCATCAACACCATTCTTATCATGCTTGCGGCCCTTGCTGTGTCACTCTCGATACCGATTGTAGGAGTGTTACTCATCGCCGCCTTGATCGTCATTCCAGTAGTTACGGCGCTACAGCTAAAAAAGAGTTTCAAACAAACAATTATCTGGGCAGAGGTTATATCAATCCTCTCCGTTATTACCGGGATATTCTTGTCATTTTATTTTAGTCTTTCTACAGGTGGCACTATCGTCTTACTCATGATTCTCATATTTGTCATCGTACTCATAGCAAAGAGAAACGATAATTAATCGTATATACGAAAATCTAAAAACCCTTAAAATCTTTTTTGCTGATAGGAGTTTTAGCTATGAAAAGACCTCCTGGCATAGCTCGGAGGTCTTATAATTTGTTGATGTTAAGCAAGTTTGTTTTTAATTTTAGTGTGACTTAGAATCTGGGAAAACGTGCACCCAAGAATACCTCCAATCACTACTGATTCTATTGGTAATCCTTGATGAGTATCTACAACACCAAGAACGTTCTTATGCAAACATAAAAATAACAAACAAAGACAAACAATAACCCCAAGAGTAAATACATAACGGTATTTAAATAGGTGTGCTTTAGCTTCTTGATATAAAAATAAAATATCGAGTAACGTATGCAGTCCATAAAAAATGACATTCCAATTTGAATAGTTAGTAATCTGGTTCGCATGCTCAACCGACTCAATTCCCATATGTATAATAAGGAGGATAAGAGTTATGTATCCATGTTTGAGGTGAGCGACAATTGAAATTACTAAACCAGTAAAAACTCCGAGGCCGACCAAAAACGTCCAATCCAGAGCAAATGCATGACTGATCATGAATATTGCGTAAATGATCAGGAAAATGGTGAAGAAACGTCCGTGACTATGTAAATGTTTCATATTTAATGATTTTTATGTGAAGAACTAAATGCAATTATGTTGCATTTATTTATAGTATAGTTATATTAAGATTAAAGTCAACCAGTTGCATTTATGGTGTTTGAACGGTAGTATATATTATATGAATTCAACTATTAGCCAATCAAATACTCTCTTAGAAAATGTTGGTCTGAAGAAAACTGATGCTCGTGTAGCGTTGCTTAATTTGTTTTTAAAAAGTAAAAAACCTCTTTCTGCTAAAGACATTTCTGCAAAATTTTCTACCACAGGTGCTGATAAAGTGACTATTTATAGAATGCTCGAAGTAATGACTAAGAAAAGTTTGATACGGCGTGTTGATACAGGAGAAAGAGAAGCGCAATATGAGATTATCGATAGTCATGACGACCATCATCATATAATTTGCCTGGAATGTAAAAAGGTTTCTGATTTTACAGGTTGTGAATCGGATACATTAATTACCAAAGCCCTCAAGCAAGTTAAAGATTTTAAATCAATCTCACACCACTCGTTTGATTTGTTTGGAATCTGTAATATGTGTGCTAAAAAATAGCGGTAAGCGAGATTACCCTGCCATAATTCTCCCACTCCCATACTAAAATAAAACCATGCAAGAAATATTGGGATACATTTCGGGAGGATTAATTGCTATTTCCGTAATTCCTTATGTCCGAGATATTTTACTCGGCAAAACCAAGCCCGAGCGGGCAACATGGTTCATCTGGGCAGTGCTCCTCACTATTGCTTTCTTTGCTCAACTTTCAGAAGGAGGTACGTGGTCACTAATTACCACTCTCATCGACTGGCTCGGTGTCGTCGTCATATTTATTCTTTCTATTAAATACGGAATGGGAGGCTCGACCAAGCTAGACAAGATGGCTTTGGTGGGAGCTCTCATCGGACTCATCCTCTGGTATATCACCGATGAAGCCCTTGTTGCTCTTTTTATTACCGTTTTTATTGACGCCTTGGCTTGCATGCTGACTGTCGTCAAAACATACAAAGAGCCTAAAACTGAAACGGTTGTCGCATATATTATTTGCGGAACGGGTGGACTCTTGGGAGCAATATCTGTCGGAGAGATTAATTTCTCATTACTCTTATTCCCTCTTTGGATAGGAATATCCAATTACGCCATCGGCATAACAGCAATCTTGGGAAGGAAACGCTTAGCTTTGAAAAAAATATAATAAATTGAGTCTGTCCTATTTTTATTAAAATTAAATATTATAACCCTTCTGCCCATTCTTTAATTTCCTTATACGTCACTTCCCCGCAGAGAGTCTTGCTTGTTTTTTGATTTAAGAAAAATGGTACTCCCCCACAAGGCTCCGGTTCGCAGTCGAGCTTGTCGAGCAATTTATTATTCTCTTCATTGTGCCAGATTTCAATTTTTTCAACTTTCAAACCTTCTTCTTTAGTCAATTTATTGAGTAACTTCTCCATACGAATACAGTGAGGGCATTCAGTACCATAAAAAAATAATAGGTTTTCTTTCATCTAGTCATTATACAGGAGTAACACATATAATAAAACCCTAGCAATACTAGGGTTTTATTATTACTTTGTGATTTTAGATAGACGAGATTTCTTGCGAGATGCAGTATTTTGCTTAAATACTCCACGCTTTGAAGCTTTATCGATTGCACTGTAGGCTACAGATAACAACTTCTTTGCTTCATCTTTCTTTTTCTCTTTTACGAGCTTCTCGATACTCTTGATTGTTTCTTTGACAGCTTTCTTGTTGCGGTCATTTGCGGCTTTCTTAACAAGAGAACCTCGTAATGCTTTTTTGGCTGATTTTGTAATTGGCATATATTATATATTAGTTAGTATTCCCTTCACCGAGACACGGACAAAAGTGAATACATGCATAGTAACAGAAAAGTCCCATAAAGACAAGGTCACTCTAGAATTCTGACAAAGTTCTAAAAACAAGTATAATAGATGTATGATCGGACATATACAAGGGACATTATTCTACAAAACTGATAAATTCATCATTGTTGATGTGGCTGGCGTCGGCTACAAACTATACACCACATCTGACAACATAAATTCATGCAATGAATCAGATGTAGTGTCATTTTGGACATATATGGCTGTGAGAGAGACGGCCCTTGATCTCTATGGCTTCATGACCAATGAAGAAATGGGGCTCTTTGAATTACTTCTAAATGTTTCTGGTATTGGGCCAAAGTCAGCCCTCTCTATCCTCTCTATTGCTTCGCTTGATACTCTAAAGCGCGCAATTATCACAGGCGATGTCAGCTATTTGAATAAAGTCTCGGGTATTGGCAAAAAGACAGCCGAGAAAATTGTCATTGAACTTCGCGATAAAATAAAGACAACAGGCGAAGAGAATTCATACGCACTCCGCGGTGAGAGCGATATTGTCGAAGCTCTGAAATCTCTAGGCTTCTCCCAACAAGAAGCACGTGAAGCATTGAAACAAATACCAAGTGATATCGAAGGGACAAATGCTCGCATCAAAGAAGCACTCCGAATACTCAAGAATTAATATGCCTGAACTCCCAGAAGTAACAACAACAGTCAATGGCTTGCAGAGAATCCTCCCTGGTCTTGCTATTGTTGATGTCTGGACTGATCTCTCTAAAAATAATCCTATCAAGCAATTCATAGGGACGGTCAAAGACGCGAAATTTTTCAAAAAGTTCAAAAAAGAAATAGTAAATTCTAAAATTTTAAATGTCGAGCGTCGAGCAAAAAATATTCTAATTAATATATCAGGTAATAATACAATTCTCATTCATCTAAAAATGACTGGGCATATTATTTATGGTAAGTATGTTTATAATAAAAAGAATAATACTTGGGCTCCTGATATAAATGAGCGTGAGGCTCTCCATGACCCATACAATAGATTTGTTCACGTGGTTTTTACTTTATCTAATGGCAAGCAATTTGTATTATGTGATACGCGTAAGTTTGGAAAAGTCACAATGCTCCCTACTGATGTGATACATACTAGTGTTCATTTGCATGGTATTGGCCCTGAGCCACTAGAGAATGAATTTAGTTTTGATAAATTCAAAGACAGATTACTATTCACCAAGAGCTCACAGAATAAGAACATAAAGACAGTGCTCATGGATCAGAGTTTGATCGCTGGTATTGGAAATATTTATTCTGATGAAATGCTTTGGTCATCTGGTATTCACCCAGAATCAAAACCAATAACTGTTCCAAATAAAGAATTAAAATTACTTTTTAAATCAATGAAGGATGTACTCATGAAAGGCATAGACTTTGGTGGTGACTCGATGTCAGACTACAGGGACATAGATGGCAAACGTGGGGATTTCCAAAATCATCATAATGTATACCGTAGACTCAAAGAAAAATGTATTAAAAAAGGCTGTATAGGTACTATAAAGAGAAAGGTCATTGCTGACCGAAGTGCTCACTTTTGCGACGTTCACCAGAAATTGTTCTAATTTAATTAAGGTTTTAGTATTCTAAAAAGTGCTATTCCTGTCGCGACTGATACATTGAGCGACTCTTTCTTACCCGAGAGTGGAATCTCGACAATTGCATCACATCTATCAAGAATTTTTTTATCCAAGCCTGTAACTTCAGGTCCAATTATAAAAGCAACTTTCTTTGGTACTTTTAGTGTGCGGTAATCAATAGACCTTTTATCTTGCTCAAGAGCAACTATCATAAAGCCGTCCTTCTTTAGTTTTGTTATGAGGGGTATAAGGGTCTTTTTATATTCCCAAGGGACCCAAGTCTCTGCCCCTAGTGCGCTTTTGGCTATATCCTTCTGAATTCTACCAAATTTGTCATTTGGACAAGGAGTATACCCAGTCAGATATATCTTTGAAATTCCTACAGCATCGGATGTACGGAAAAGTGAGCCTACATTTATAGCACTGCGTATGTCAGGGATGATTAAAATGGATTCTTTTTCGATATTTATTTTATTGATTTTTTCCATAGAATATGATACTTTTGAGTGTACTTGTTAATCATGTTTTTTACAAGTAATGCTCCCGTAGCTCAGTTGGTAGAGCAGCTCCCTTTTAAGGAGATGGTCGTAGGTTCGATTCCTACCGGGGGCACCAGAAAGGAAAAGTCAAAGAGTTTTGGTTCGCTTCGCTTGGCGACTAATTGGTATTCAATTTTGGGGGTAAAAACGAATTCACGATTTCGCAAAATATGGTTCGAGCCGATGTTTTTCAGAAATGTTGTCATTGCA
>Ga0105048_10017246_pt1 | contig 11139 bp, 8 predicted proteins | sample MAT05_FD_78382 | JGI IMG/M metagenome (GOLD analysis project Ga0105048, IMG submission 78382) | Freshwater microbial communities from Lake Fryxell liftoff mats and glacier meltwater in Antarctica - MAT-05 | ecosystem: Environmental > Aquatic > Freshwater > Ice > Liftoff microbial mat | place...
CCATACGTGCCGACCGACGAGAAGAGCACCCGTCGGTTCCCGTTGCTGTTGACCACCGGTCGCATCCTCAGCCAGTACAACGTCGGTGCGCAGACACGGCGTACGCAGAACGTGCAATGGCATCGCCAAGACGTGCTGGAGATCCACCCGCACGACGCCGAGGAGCGGGGTGTTCGCGACGGTGACGAGGTCACGCTGGCCAGCCGGGTCGGGTCCACAACACTGCACGCGCTGTTGTCGGATCGCATGGCGCAGGGTGTGGTGTTCACCACATTCCACTATCCAGTCAGTGGCGCCAACGTGATCACCACCGAGCACAGCGATTGGGCCACCAACTGCCCGGAGTACAAGGTGACTGCCGTGCAGGTGTCGCCGGGCCATTCGGCGGCAACGGTGGAGATCGATCACCCCGAGCATCGGCTGGGAGCGTTGGTTCGCATGGCGAATCAGATCGCCCGCCAGATGGTGGCCGACCCGAATGTGGATGCTGTCGCGGCCACAGCCACACACATCGCCAAGTTCTGGGAACATGACATGCGCGTCGACCTGGCCGCCGCCATCGAGGGTGGCACGGTGACTCTGGACGAGGTCGTCGTCAAGTCCATGGCCCGCCTCGCCGTCCCCGCCTAGATCGCGCCTGGACCTGGCCGAGACCGGTTGAGATCTGGTCTGATCGACCGATTTGACCTGCCAGATGGGAGGGGCCGGCCGGCTATGGGATGGTGAACCCGGTTCGCCGAGCTGGAGCGGGCTCGGATCGCTCGGTCACCAAGTGCTCGGTGTCCTCGATGATCGCGCCGTCGACCACGGTGTAGAACCCGCTGAGCCACAATGGTGCGAGTGGCACGGCGCCATTCGAGTGGGTACTCGCACCCCGGGGTGCGAGTACCCACTCGAATGGAGACGCCACACTCGCACAGACAGGGTGACACTCGCAGAGGCGTCGTCGCACTCGGGGTGGGCTATTCGGCAGCGGCGATCCAGGTGGCGTGGAAGCCGTAGGGGACTCGTTGTGGCATGACTACCTCGGCAACGGGGCCGGCAGCGACGTCGGTGGCGTCGAACACGGCCAGCACGCTCTCCCCGGTGGCGTCGTCGTGGACGAAGCTGCACAGCCAGCCGGCATCGTCGGCCCGGTCGGTGGGGTCACCGGGGATGAACAGCGGCTCGGTGGCATGCCGCGTCGGTCCCGGCTCCCAGATTTCGCGAGTACCGCGACTGAAGTCATGCTTGATGATGTTGCCCAGCTCGACGGTGTCGCCGTTCTCCCGTGTGCCGGAGAGGTAACCGAAGCGATGCTCGCGGCCGACGCGACGCGGGTCGCGACTCGGCAGATCGCCCGGATTCTCGTCGGTGAGCACGTCATCGGAAACGGTGCCCGTGACCGTGTTGACCGTCCAGCGCCGGAGCGACGACGCGCCGCCAAGGCCGCGTTCGTTGGCGGTGTCGAACATCGAGCTGAGCCGACAGACGTCGACGATCACTTCGTCGCCGCGCCGGAAAGCGTTGACGCTGTGAAACACGTAGCACGGGTCGATGTCGTACCACTTGAGCTGCCCGGCACCCCCAGCCAGCGGCATGATGCCGATACGCGACCCGAACTCTGGCCGCCACTGATAGGGCATCTGACCAGAGCTCGGATCGTTGATGTACGAAATGGCGAGCTCGAGGTCGAACACCACCGGCATGTCCCAGAAGATCACGTCGGATTCGGTGATCTGGAAGTCGTGCATCATCGTGCTGCGCGGCAGGTCGATCGGCTCGGTGTGGCTCATCGTGCCGTCGGGTTCGATGATGTAGTACTGCAGGAACGGTGCCGTGAAGCCGTAACCGAAGGCATGCATCCGGCCGGTGGTCGGGTCGATCTTGGGGTGCGCGGTGAACGACCCGGTGAGCGCTGTTGCGTAGTCGTACACGCCAACGGTCGACAGGTCATCCGGGTTCAGCTCGTACGGGAAGCCGACTTCACCACTCGTGAGCAACTTGCCCCCGTGCCAGAATGCTGAAACATTCGACTGGTTGCCGGCGCCGCCCGGAGCACCTTGGCCGAAGCCCTCACCGGCAATGTAGGGCGCTGTCCGCACATAGCGATTTCGGTACCACTCAGCCTTGCCGCCGCGCAGGCTGACGCCGTGCACCATGCCATCACCGAAGAACCAGTGCGGGCTGTCGCTGCGCGGCGGGTTCGAGCTGTTCTTGACGTACAACCCGCTCAGCTCGGGAGGCAGCGCGCCGCGTACGACGAGGTCGAACGCATCGACCTCCTTCAGCACCGGTGCGTAGTTGCCCTGCAGCCACCACGGACCATTCGGGTCGGTCGGCAGCGTGGTACCCGGCAGCGTGGCGGGTGGAATCGTGCTGGCGGGCACGACGGCGCTGGTAGGAGCTCCGGTGGTGGCCGGCGCGAGGCGGGTTGTCGGCGGGCCCGCGGTCCCGCTGTCGCTACACGCGGCCATCATGGCTGCGATCGGCACCGTGCCGGCACCCATGAGCGACCACCGGACAAGATCACGCCGACTGATTGAGTTTCCCACGGTCGCAGTCTGACATGTCCGCCGCGACGCGGAATACCGCAAACAGTGAGTAGCTATTTGGCGCGCTTCTGCACGTTGGCCCATTCGTCCTTCAGACCAACGGTGCGGTGGAAGAGGCCATGCGTCAGCGGGTCGTGGGCGTAGTAGCCCAGCCGCTCGAACTGCACCACCTGGCCTGGCGCGACGTCACCCATCGCTGACTCGGCTCTGCCGACCAGCACGGTCTTGGAGTCGCGGTCGAGGTCGTCCATCGGCTCGCCTGTTGCTTCGCCAGGCGTCTCAGTGGTGAACAGGCGTTCGTACTGCGCAGCCTGGATGTCGACGGCGTGGGCGGTGGAGACCCAGTGGATGGTGGCCTTCACCTTGCGACCGTCGGGTGCGCTGCCACCTCTGGTCTCGGGATCGTAGGTGCACTGCACTTCGGTGACGTTGCCATCATTGTCAGTCGTGAAGCCGGTGCACTTCACGTAGAAGGCGCCGCGGAGGCGTACTTCGCTACCGGGCGTCAGGCGGAAGTACTTCGGCGGCGGCTCGGCCTTGAAGTCGGCGTCCTCGATCCACACTTCGCCGGTGAACGCGACAGTGCGCGAACCGTCGGCATGGTTCTCCGGGTTGTTGACGAGGTCGACCATCTCGACGTGACCAGCGGGCCAGTTGGTGACGACCAGCTTGATCGGGTGCAGCACCGCCATTCGTCGTTGCGCGGTGCGATTCAGTTCGTTGCGGATGAACCACTCGAGCAGCTCGATCTGGTGGCGACTGTTGGTCTTCGCGACGCCGATGAACTCGCAGAAGTCTCGAATGGCGGTTGCGGGGTAGCCGCGGCGGCGCAGGGCGCGCAGCGTGGGCAGCCGCGGGTCGTCCCACCCCTCGACGACGCCGTCGTCGATGAGCTGGCGCAGCTTGCGCTTGGAGGTGATGGTGTACGTCAGCTCCAAGCGGGCGAACTCGGTCTGGCGCGGCCGGTCACCCGGCAGCGGGAGGTGCTCGAGGTACCAGTCGTACAGCGCGCGGTGGCTGTCGAATTCCAGCGAGCACAAGCTGTGCGTGACGCCTTCGATGGCATCGCTCTGGCCGTGCGCCCAGTCGTAGGTGGGGTAGAGCACCCACTGATCGCCGGTGCGATGGTGGTGTTCGTGACGGATGCGATACATGATCGGATCGCGCAGTTGCATGTTGTCGTGCTGCATGTCTGCCTTCGCTCGCAGCACGCGCGAGCCGTCGGGTAGTTCGCCCGAGCGCATGCTGCGGAACAGCGCCAGGTTCTCGTCAACGCTGCGGTCTCGGTGCGGGCTCTCGATGCCCGGCTTGCCGTAACCACCGCGCTGCGCGGAGATTGTCTCCGCATCCTGATCATCGACGTAGGCGAAGCCGGTGCTGATGAGGTGTTCTGCCCACTGGTACAGCTGCTCGAAGTAGTCGCTGGCGTAGACGGGCTCACCAGGCTCGAAGCCCAGCCAGCGCACGTCGTCGGCGATTGCATCGACGTACTCCGTCTCCTCGGTGACGGGGTTGGTGTCGTCGAATCGCAGCTTGCACACCCCGCCGAACTCCAGGGCGATTCCGAAGTCGACGCAGATGGCTTTCGCATGGCCGATGTGGAGGTAGCCGTTCGGCTCCGGTGGAAAGCGAGTCTGAACGCGACCGCCGAAGGTGGCCTGCTGGTTGTCGGCGCGCACCAGGTCGCGCACGAAGTTGGCGGCGGCGGGAGTGTCAGGTGCGTTGCTCATCGGTCTGGAACGGTATCTGATGACGCGCGCAGCGGGCCCGCCCGTTCACCGTGGATGTCAGTTGCGGGGAACCTTGCTCCACGGCTGGTCCTTGTCGATGCGCGGCTCGCCGGGCAGACCCAGCATCTGCTCGCCGAGGATGTTCTTCATGATCTCGGTGGTGCCGCCCTCGATGCTGTTCGCGCGGGCGCGAAGAAAGCTGTGGCGAATGCCGTGGTCCATGCCGTCCACCGACAGGTTCTCCGGACGACGGAACGTGAAGTCGTAGCCGACCATCGCGTCGGCGCCCAGCAGTTCCATGCAGAACTCGGTGCACACCTTGTTGAAGTTGCTCAGCGCCAGCTTGGCGATGCTGCCCTCGGGCCCAGGGTTGCCGGCTTTGGCCTTGGCAGCGCCGCGGGCGTTGGTGAGGCGGCTGACTTCCGATGTGCAGTACAGCCTCATCAGGTGGTCGCGCTTGGCGCCGGTCTGTTGGTCGGCGGGGAGAGCTCGGAACAGCCGAATGGCTTCGTCGATGGGGCCCGTGCGCTTGCCGCCGCCACTGCCGGAACCGATGGCGGTGCGCTCGTTCATCAGTGTGGTGAGCGCCGCGCGCCAGCCTTCGCCGACGGCGCCGATTCGGCAGTCGTCGGGCACTCGCGCGTCGGTCATGTAGACCTCGTTGAACTCGGCCTCTCCCGTGATCTGACGCAGCGGGCGCACTTCCACGCCGGGCAGCTTCATGTCGAGAGCGAAGTAGGTCATGCCCTTGTGCTTCGGCGCCTCCGGGTCGGTGCGGGTGACGAGCATGCCCCAGTCGCCCACGTGCGCAAGTGTGTTCCACACCTTCTGGCCATTGACGATCCATTCGTCGCCGTCGCGCACGGCCTTGGTCGCCAGGCCGGCAAAGTCGCTGCCGGCTCCGGGCTCACTGAACAGCTGGCACCACTTCTCCTCGCCGGTGAACATCGGGCGCAGGAAGCGATCCTTCTGCTCATCGCTGCCGTGGGTGACGATCGTCGGCCCGGCGAGGGCCATGAAGAAGGTGCTCGCGTCGGTGGCCTTGGCACCTGCCCGGCGGACTCGCTCCTCCACCAAACGGTTGAGGTCGGGGCGCACGCCCAGGCCGCCGAACTTCTCGGGAAAGTGGACCCACGCCAGCCCAGCGTCGTAGCGATGCCGGCGAAATTCGCGGTCGTCGATGGTTGCCGGGGGATACTCAGTCAGGAGAGTGTCGATCGCGGCCGTAACTCGCGCGAGCTGAGAATCGTCAGAAGTGCTCATATCGCCAGTCTCGCCGTACAACCCCTCGCAGTTCAATCCGGACGGGGCGCACTAGCGTGCTCGCACATGTCCTTCGATGACGTCTCCGAGGTGAGTGCGGAAGAACGGGCGGCGATGCGGGCGTTCCTGCAGCGGTGCGAGGTGCGTCTCTCGACGATGCACCGCGTGGCCACGGCCTTGCTGTCGGGTGCGGGCATCCTGGTGTTGTTGCCGGCGTTGGAACGCGATGCCGTCCTGCAGGTGCTGCGTGCCTTGCTCGCCGGCCCTGTCTCGTGGTCCCGGGCGTTGCTGACGGTGGCGGTCGGGATCTCACTGGTGCTGGCGCTGGTGGTGCTGTGGCTGGTCATCATCGAACTGACCCGCTTCTACTTTCACGCCAACCATGTCGTGCATGACGACGGCGAGGTGTTCACACCAAGGTTCACGCTGACCGGATTGCGACTGCCGATCGACGAGCTCGGAGCCGCGACCAACGCCGAGTACGAAGCGGTGCATGCGTCGCCGGTCACCGTTGGCCTACTGGTACCGGGTAACGAGCGGGCACGGGCGCGCATAGATCGTCAGCTTGCCGCGTACCCCGGCCTGGTCGACGAGGCCGCGACCGACGCCGACCGTGCCCGTGCCGACGCGTTGTTCGAACTTGCCGCCGCGCGCCGGCGCACGCTGGTCGAGGAGGTTGCGAAAGTCGAGCATGGCATCGTGCGCCACATGCTGCGGCTGCAGGTGATCGTGCTGCGCTACGTCAAGGCGCTGCTGGTCATCGTCGTGACAGCGATCGCAACGTTCGGCTGTGCGGCGGCCGTCAACGGCCAGGTCCGGGTGTCGGCGCCCGACGAACGGTGGATCGCCGGCGTGATGGTGCTGTGGGCGCCAACGGTGCTGATCGTCGTCTCGTCGCCGGTGCGGTGGCTCGACTCGCTGCTGCGATCCGAGGGCGCGACACAGGCGGCTGCCAGCCACGACCACGAACTGACGCAGCTGGAGGATGTGACCGCCCGCTTCGCCGTCGTTGCCTGGGCGGTGAGTGCAGCAGCGATGGTGCGCCTGCTGGTCCACTACCCGATCACCGGCGAGGGCACTGCCGCGGTCATCGCCGCTCTCGTCGTGTCGGCCGTCATGTTCGGTGTGGTCGTCCACCGCCGAATCGCCCGGCGCCGCCCCAGCCACCAACGCTGAAGGTCAGGCCCGCGCCCTTTCGATCGCTCGTGTCGCGGCCCCACCGACTCACACCGAGGTCAGACGGTGACACGTGCGATTGTGAATGGTGTGAAGCCGCGAAACAGCGGTTGGTCAGGAGCAGGAAGTCGCATGAGTAGCGTGTGCGTGTGCGTGGTGTTGACGTGACATTGGAGATGTTGGAGCGGGATCCGTATCCGGCCTTCGCGTCGCTACAGGAACTCGAGCCCGTCGCCTTCGTGCCCAGCTTGGACATGTGGTTGGTGACCCGGTGGAACGACGTGGTCTCCGTGTGCGAGCACCCGGAACTGTTTCGCAGCAACACCGAACCGTCGTGGCTGCGCGACTGCCTCGGCGAGAACATGCTCACGCTCGACGGCGCGGCGCACGATCGGCTGGCCGATGGAATGCGACTGCCGTTCGTGTCGTCCAGCGCACTACCGGTCGTGCGTGACGGGCTTCCCGCACTCTTCGACGAACTGATCGACGGCTTCGACAGCGCCGGCGACGTGGAGCTGATGACGGCCTACGCCGAGCCGCTGGCAAACCTGACGCTTGCTGCCGCACTCGGTTGGTCGGTGGATTGGCGCGAGCTGGCGGCGTGGAACCGTGGCGTGTGCACAGGCATCGCCAACTTCGAGAACGACCCGGCGAAGGCCGCCACCGCCGCTGCCGCGAACGCGCAGTTGGCCGAGGCCCTCGATGCCGCTCTGGCACGCGGCGAACTGGCAATGTTCGCCGTACTCGGTTTCACGCGCGACGAGATCGTCAGCAACATCCGTCTGATGGTGTCGGGCGGCATCAACGAGCCGCGCGACGGCGTGGCGCTCGTGATGTGGGCACTGCTCACGCAGCCCGAGGTCATGGCTGCGGTGCGCGCCAATCGGGCTGTGCTGCGCAAGGTGATCGAGGAGACGTTTCGCTGGGTCTCGCCCGTCGGCACCGCAACCCGCCAGGCGGTCCACGATGTCGAGCTGGCGGGAACGACCATCCCGGCCGGTGCGCTGGTTGCTGCCTGCCTTGGTGGGGCAAACCGCGATCCGCGGCGATGGTCGCAACCCGAGGTGTTCTCCCTGGACCGCCGGGAGGGCGCCCACCTGGCCTTCGCACTCGGTGAGCACCGCTGCCTCGGGGAATGGCTGGGGCGCCAACAGGTTCGCCTTGCCGTCGAACGTCTGCTGGACCGATTCACACACATCGAACTCACGCAGCCGGTCGAGCTGTTCGGCTTCGAGTTTCGCGGGCCGCTGACCCTCCACGTACGACTCCAGTAAGGGGAACCCACATGCGTCGATCGATCGATGACTATCCGTTCGCTGAGGCTGACCTGCCCGAGGGGGCGGAGGATGCCAGCCACCTGTCGTGGGCGGTCGGGATCAGCGATGACTACGACGATGCCGAGCCCCGCGTGGTGCTGACGATGGAGGAAGTCGGACGTGCGGGGATGGGATTGGTCGGCCACTTCACGCCCGACATGGCGCGCCGCCTACGGGCCGCGATCCATGACGCCCTCCGAGAGATCGGCGAGGACCCAGGGCGGTAGCGCGCCGACGGAACACGAAATCTTGTTGGCTCCGGACACGTCATGGTCTATTGTTGACGGAGTTAGTCATATTTCGCCGCCTTGGAGGCCCACCGTGGGTGTCACCCCCATCATCCCTGCACCTCGTGACCTCGACGCAGAGCAGCACCGCGACATCGAGCGCTTCGAGCGGGCCATTGCGCAATACCTGGCCGGCGAGATCGGTGAAGACGTGTTTCGCGTCATGCGGCTCAACAACGGCATCTATGGCCAGCGCCAGGGCGGCACCAATCAGATGGTCCGCATCAAACTGCCCGCCGGCACGATCACGCCCGAGCAGATGGAGCTGATGGGGCACCTGGCCGACGAATACTCCCGCGGTTGGGGCCACATCACCACCCGCCAGAACGTGCAGGTCCACTACGTCGAGCTGACTCGCGTGCCCGAGCTGATGCGCCTGCTCGGCGGCGTCGGTCTCACCAGCCGCGAGGCCTGCGGCGACACCGTCCGCAACGTGATGGCGTGCCACCTCGCCGGCGCCTGCCCGCACGAGAAGCTCGACGTCACCCCGTGGGCCGAGGCAGCGTTCGAGCACTTCGTGCGCAACCCGCTGGGCCAGCGCCTACCGCGCAAGTTCAAGATCAACTTCAGTGGCTGCAGCACCGATTGCGGCCAGGCGATGTTCAACGATGCGGGCGTCATCGCCGTCACCCGCACACTGCCCGATGGCACCGAGGAAGCCGGTTTCCGCGTGTACATCGCCGGCGGCCTGGGCGCCACGCCACACCCGGCAATGGCGTTGGAAGACTTCACCACTCGCGAGGAATTGCTGCCCACCATCGAGGCCATCTTGCGGGTGTTCGAGCAGACGGGCAACCGCGACAACAAACTGCGCGCCCGCCTCAAGTGGGTCGTCGACCAGCTCGGTATCGACGAAGTTCGCCGTCGTGTGCTCAAGGTGCGCCACACACTGCCGGCCTCCTCGTCGTGGCCCGGCGGCATTCCCGAGTACGTGCAGAAGATGGGCGACGCCCCCGCGGGTCGTGCGTCCAGCGGCGAGATCAGCGACGTCGGCCAGGGTGTTGCAGTCGCGCTGATTCCGCGTGATCCGTATCAGCGATGGGTCGCCACCAGCGTGGTGCGCGGTACTGCGAATGGTTCCGTGTCTGCCGTTGCATACGCGGCGTTGGGTGATGTCACGTCTGCGCAGTTCCGTGCGCTCGCCGCGGTCCAGCGCGAGCTCGGCTCCGATGTGCGCCTGTCGAACCGTCAGAACGTCGTCTTCCGTGGGCTCACCGAGGCCCAGTTGCCGGTCCTGTTCGAGCGGCTCGGGGCAATCGGCATGGCTCGCCCCGGTGCCGAGTTGGCTCGCGACGTGGTCGCCTGCCCGGGCAGTGATACGTGCAACATCGCCGTCACCCAGTCGCGGGGCTTGGCCGCAGCGATCGGCGCGGAGTTGGAAGCCGAAGGACTGGCCGAGGTCAGCGGCGTGCGCATCAACATCAGCGGCTGCACCAACTCGTGCGGTCAGCACCACGCTGCCGACATCGGCTTCTTCGGCGCCGAGCGTCGCGCTCACGGCCAGGCCGCGCCGGGCTACCAGATGTTGCTGGGCGGCTACGTCGGGCAGGAGCAGATTCACTTCGGCGAGAAGGCGCTGCGCCTTCCGGCCAAGGCTGCTCCGAAGGCGGCTGCCCGGGTGATCCGTCGCTTCCATGACGAGCGCACCGCTGGTGAGGCGTTCCGTTCGTGGATGGATCGCGTCGGCGGCGCCGGCGCTGTCGCCGCCGGCCTCAAGGATCTCGACGTCTTCCCGACGCCTACCGAAGCGCCCGACTTCTACGTCGACTACGGCGAGACCGGCCCCTTCGTCGCCGAGGTCGGCGACTCGGAGTGTGCGGTCTGAGTTCGGCTCACTTTGCCGCTGCGGTCATCGCGATCGACACGGCGAACGCTGCCGACCCCACGTCGGTCGTCGTGCGCGGGTCAGGCCACCCGCTCGCCCTCGTTCACGGTCAGCTCGCCGCCGAATGGGTCGCTCGAATGCACCCCGAGGCCGATGAGACCTGGTTGCTCGCTGCCCGCGCACATCACCTTCGCCGCTGGGAACTACCGCGCACGGACTACGCGCCCGGTAAGGCCGGCTACCTGAAATGGAAACGCGACCAGCGCGTGCGTCACGCCCTCGACGTCGGCGCTCTGCTCGCGGAGGTCGAGTTCGGCTCGGAGGTGATTGCGCGTGTCCAGGCACTCGTCCGCCGCGATCGCCTGGCCACCGACACCGGCTCGCAAGCAGTCGAGGATGCAGCCTGCCTGGTCTTCCTCGAGACCCAATTGGCCGACATTGCCACCAAGTTGGACCACGATCACCTCATCGACGTCATCCGCAAGACCGCGAAGAAGATGTCGCCGGCAGCCCTCGCGGCTGTCTCGACCATCCCGTTGGGCGAGGTCGAGCAATCCCTGCTCGCCGCCGCCCTCACTGGATAGTCCGAGCTGCTCGACACCGCCCCGGCTGGCACCTTCCTCCGCCCAAGGGTGCGTAAGGGTGACGAATGCGGCCGGTCAGCCCGCCCATGGGTGGCAGAAGGTGGCAATTGCGAAGCGGGTGACAACTCGCACGGGTGAGGGCTCTAGAACGCGGTGGCGTCGGCGATGATTGGCGCGAGCGTGAGCTCGGGCTCGTCGCTCATCAGGCGCTGGAGGCGATAGCGGTTCTCGAACAGGGCAACCAGTTCGCCATCGCCCCGGGTGAGAATGCGGATGCCGCCGATCTGGCGCAGCCGGTCGGCTGACTGCTTGTCCGTCAGTCGAATGGCCTGATATGGGGCCGACACGATCTCGGTGGGCGCACCGAACTCGCTGCCCAAACGGTACGCGAACACCTCGAACTGCAGCTGCCCGACGGCCGCGA
>Ga0105048_10017247_pt1 | contig 11139 bp, 9 predicted proteins | sample MAT05_FD_78382 | JGI IMG/M metagenome (GOLD analysis project Ga0105048, IMG submission 78382) | Freshwater microbial communities from Lake Fryxell liftoff mats and glacier meltwater in Antarctica - MAT-05 | ecosystem: Environmental > Aquatic > Freshwater > Ice > Liftoff microbial mat | place...
ACGGAAAAGAAACATCCGAAAGACATCATCAACGCCGCAGCCCTCGATACCCCGATCAAACCCGTATCGCGGCGCAAACCCAATTTCCCCAAGAGCGTGGATAAATCAGTCATGAGTGGCGACGCCATGATCGAATGCCTGATCGACAAGAAAGGCCGCGTGCGCCTGCCCCGCATTGTCAGCGCCAGCGAGCCCGCCTTCGGTTATGCCGCCGTGCAGGCCTTGTCCGCGTGGTGGTTTGAAATCCCGCGCAAAGCCGGCAAGCCGGTGGTCACGCGGGTGCAGGTTCCCTTTAAGTTTAAGCTCAAGGACGACAGCAAAACCAACGCTTCGCCCAAGTCGGCAGAACAGTCCGAGGCCGGCAAAACTGACGCCGCCGAAAACGCCGCGGAAAAATCGCCCCCTAAGCCGTCGCTGGAGGATTGAGTCGTTGGCTTGGGGCGACGCCCCCTTTTGTGGGAGGAGCTTTACGCCCCGACTCCGCCCACTGCAGCCCTCCTTCGTCGCGGTATAAAACCCGCTCCCCCTTCTGCTGCACTGCTCCGGCCGCGCAGGCGTCTGTCTTGCAGACGCCGCTAATCGCTCATCAATAAAACCGCTGCGCCGCATCCCAAAGATCAACTCACGCCCCTTCACTGGTTCCGCTATTCTTCTGGCACGCCGGTTTGCTCCGGCCACCTCCCCCACCCGCCATGAAGATGTTTCTCACCACCGTTTTGCTTACCCTCCAGGTCGTGTTGATGGCCGTCTTCCAGAATCCGCGCCAGCACGGGCTCCAGCACTCCGATCCGAAGCACACCTATTATTGCCCGGTCACGAATCAGGTGAACCCCATCCTCGAGCGCCTGAATTTTTGGCCGCACGTCGAGTCCCTCGTCGAACGCCTCACCGGGGCCACGCATCGGCACGACACCGCCGTCAGCGGCCAGGGCTCGGGCCGGGGCCGGATTGGCTCGGGGAATTCCGGCCCGAATCACGCCGGACCTACGCGGTGAATTGTCGTGGTTGCCCACTGTGCCAAAAATTCCGGAAGGCAGACAGCCGGGCAGCTTGAGCCACCCGGCTATCACACGGCAATCACGCTGCGTTTTTATTTGGGCGGCGCTTCGCCGGCCCGTTTGGCCCTACAACCCCAATAATCGAGGTCCACTATCATCGCCATTATCCATGGCGCTATTGTGGTGCCCCCAAGTTGCTACTGGCTCACTGGCCTCAAGAAATCGGCGCCCATGCGAATAATCCCACAACCAGCAGGCGCCATCATGCCGATCATGCACCAGCATAAATTCCGGCTCCATGCCTTCGCCTTCACTGGCGATACTGAAGCGATTTTCGGTCACCGTATCGATAGTCTTAAGCAGCCGCTTCATGAGCGGGACCTCGTCCAACATGACCGTCCAGTGACCCGCCACGACGACCGGGTAGGCCCCGGTAAAATAATAACCGAAAAAGCGGGGAGCTTTGAAATGACCCGTGATACCCAGCCTCCGGGCGTGTTGCTCAACCGCTTCGATGAATTTGACCCGCCAAGCCATATCGCATGGTAAGCGGATCTCTGGTAAGTTGATAAGTGTATGGTCGATCATGGCCGTTGGTTCCTTCCTTGTTATAACTAATAACGGCCATTCCCGCTGTTAACTTTAGACCCGCTTTCACAAACGATACATTCTGTTGGCTAAAATATTTTAAAGACGCGGAAGCGAGTCCCGCATCCAAGCTCAATCAATACCAGCTCCCTAAAGATGGGGACTTTAGGTAGGGCGTATAGGTAGGGCGTATAGGTAGGGCGAACCCTCCGGGTGAGCCGCGGCGCGGCGGGACGCTGCCGAGTGTCGCTGACGCTCGGTAACGCCCTGCCAGCGGAATCCTGTTTCAATAGTCCAATGATCAAGGGACGTTGGTTCAACCACGGCAAACCCCTGCCGGCCGATTTTCCCGCGAATGCCGCTACTCCACCCGGAGGAGCGCAGCACACCGCCTCACGCTTCTTGAACTCGCGCCGAGGGGGAAGGAAAGTTGAGGCGGTTTCTAAGGATGGGCGAGAGAAGCGGAGGGGGTGGCGCCTTCTCGCTGCGCTCGCCGACGAGTGGGGCGATGGTGCGGGCGAGATTTGCCTCCACTGGGTATCGGTAACTTCAGACATGAATGGCGCTAAGTTAAGCGGCATGATCGTCGCCTGCCTGAGGTTTCGTCTGCGATGATTTGCTGCGGAATTTCGTAGGGCCGCCCCTGGTGGGCGTGCCGTTTCAGATGCGCACTCCGGCACGGCTACAAGGGCCGGCCCTACATCAGATTCAGTCTGCCTCTGGTCTTCACTCAACGGCAGTGGCGCGGAGGTCGGGTTCCACCTCCGCTGAGGCCTGCGCGGTGAATTCGAAAATTCGGGCACTTCAGCGACTCCGTACCACTTCAGCGGGCTGGCCCGCGCCGGGGAAAAGCCGCCATTTGAGCCGCAGGCCGTCCTGAGCGAAGTCGAACGGACGCGTCCTCCACGTTAATTATATTTTATCCCGATTCGCGACGTCGTTGCGCTCCTCCTAATTCCTCGGGATCAGGAGGTCTAAGCCTTCGCGATGCTACGGCCCGACAAGAGACACCGGCCCGACCAAACATCGGACCCTGACGGTGCCATCGAGAATTTCCACTGGGCGCTGAGCATGAATCAACCCTCATCGGCCCCTTCCTCTTTCACTTTCACCCTCACTTTCCCCTCCTCTAGCGCGTCGCCTGCTCAAGTTGATTCAAGTACGCCAGCGCGGCCTCACGCGTTGCTCCGCACATCTCATCAGTCGGACGCAGGCTCGCGCAAAAGGCCGGGCGCTCGGGCCGGCCGAAAATCGCACAACGATAGTCCGGCAGGAGTTGCACACACGGAATTCCCGCCGGCTTGCCGTGCGGCATTCCGGGAATCGGCGACGTGATCGATGGCGCGATGCAACACGCCCCGCAGTGCGCACGGCATTCCATGTTCACTGTAATTCCAGAAACACCCGCGGGCCTTTGGTGACGGCGGCGGGGTTGGCGGTGGCTACTGATTCTGGCGCTTCCGCCGCTGGGGCGACCTCAGCGGGTGCGGCGGTTTCGACCGGAGCTGTCGCCGCTTGCGTCAGGAAGAGCCGCTCGGGGGCGATCTTCCCTTCAGTGATCAGATAATCCCGCACCACTTGCGCCCGGGTCGCGGCCAAGGCCCGGAGATCGTCGAGGGGAATTTCGACTCGCTCGGCCAGCCGTCCCTCCATTTCTTCCTGCGGCAATCCCGCGGCGGCCACGGCATGCACCTGCTGCATATATTCCGCTTGGGTTTTCTTTTGCCGTTTTTCAAAGGAGTCTTGCTCCCGCGATTCACGCAGTGTGACAAAATCGATCACGCGTTGTACGAGGCCCCCGGATGATCGGGGCGGCGGGGCTTCCACCTGGGGTGGCGGGGGCAACGGGGTGCCAAACTGGGTGCCGGGTGGAAATTTCCGGTCGAATATTTTCTTCACCAACTTCGTCCGTTCTTCCGGCATCAGCACAAAATCAGCCGGAGCCAGCCGCTTCGGCGCGGGGGGAGGCGGAGGTGCAAGTTTCGTTACCCCGGATGAAGGGGCCATCGGCCGAGACTTAAGCGACATTTTTTCCAGGTCTAAAAACGGCACATCGTCCGCCGGTTCCTTCGGTTGTTTTTCGACCCACCCTGCTTGGCGCAGATCCGCCTGATATTTCTCCTGCTTCAAGGCGTAACGGTCAGCCGCTTCGTCAAAATTGCCTTCGATCCCGAGGTTCAAACCGGGCCGCGCCTGCAACGCCTTCACGATGGTCGCGAGTTTCGCGAGACTCTCCGGCGCGAGTGTCGTCTGGCCGGGCGCGAATTCCTGATAGCTGAGCTCTTCGCCGCCGCCGCCAAACATCGAGCCCACGAGAGCGAACGGCGATGTCGCTACTTTTAATAAAGTATTCCCGACCACGCCCCACACGATTTTGCTGATTTTAAAATCAGGATCGTCGAGACTGCCTTGCACCGGCACATCGAGCGTGATTTTTCCGTCAAGATCCTTGAGCAGCGCGATACCGAGCCGCACGGGGAGTTTAGTGGCGTCCGGACTGTTGGTCGCGCGACCGAGCGTGAATCGCTCCAGCGTGACGAGGTTGGTCATGTCGATTTTCCGGTCGGCGATTTTTGCCGTCACGTCGACGAAGAGCTTGCCCCGCGCGAGTTCATACCCCGCAAATTTTCCCAGATACGGACTGATCGGCAGGAGATCGACGCGCGACACCGCGAGTTTCGCATCAGCAAAAATAGCCGGGCCGAGCGGATCAAATTTTCCGGTGATCGCCACCGGGCCGACGCCATCAACGTTGGCCTTTAACTCCACGTCGCCGCGACCCGGATTCGCCGACGACCACGCGGTCAGCGTGCCCCCGAATTGATTGACCGCCATCCGCACCTGCGGGCTGATCGAACGGTCGACGAAATTAAACTCACCGCCAATAATGACGACACGGGCCACTTCGATGCTGGGTGCCGCGGGTGCCGCCGCAGCGGGCAAGGACAAAGGTGCGAGCGCGAGCGTGAGTTCCTTCGGTGCGACGGCTTGCTGCCCGGCAGGTTTCGCAAAGGCCCGGGCGAGATTAAATTCGCCTTCCTTGCCGCGCACCACGCGGGCGTAAGGAGAATTTAAATGCACTTCCGCAAGCCCCACCGAGAGCTGCGGAGCCGTCGCGACTTTAATGCCGTTAATGATCAGATCGGAAAAGCCGGCAAAACTTTCGCCGGGCGTTCCCGTTAGGAAATCGATCCGTTCCACCCACGCATCACCGGCAAAAGTCAAAGCCGGAGGTTGGCCGCTGGGCAGGGCGAGCGTCACCTGCCCATTCACTGAAACTGCGCCGTCGGCGAGCCGAGCCTCCATGAGGGGCTCGAGATAAGGCGCGAGCGGCCTGAGCCCGAGTCCTTCCGCTTGGATCGTCAGATCAGCGGCCAGCGGTTTAAGCGCGATCTGGCCGCCAAGGTGAAGTTTGCCCTGCGGCAACCAATTGAGCGCAAACTCGAGCGGCATTTGCGCGCCTTCTCTGAGTGAGAAATTTTTCAAGGAAACGCCCAGTCCATTCACGCCCAGCTGCACCGGATTGGGCACGGTGAAATCCTGTACCTCCACAGCCCAATCACGCAGCGCCAATTCGCCCGCTTGAAAATCCATCGAAGCCGCGCCCGATGTCGGCGCAGGAGTCGCGGCCCCCGCGAGTGCGGGGGCCGCCGCGACGACGAGTTTTTCCAGATTCAACGATCCATCCGCTTCGCGCCGTAGTTTCAGTTTGCCGCCTTGCAATACCACCTGCTTCACGCCGGCTTTAAAGGTGAGGGCATCGGCGGTCGCGCCGGTAATGTCCACGCTCGGCAAATCCAGCAGCATCTCACCCGAAGCCCGCTCCACCACTTTGAGATTTCGCAGCGCGAGTGAGCCGTCGATGAGTTTCATCACGCGACTCTTCTCGCCGAAGTTAACCTCGTAACGACCGCGCACGGTGAGCAAACCGTCGGCGAGATCGACGCCGAGTTTCTCGGCATAGTACGGCGCGTACTTTTTCAACACCACATTGCTCAATCCCAGTTCGCCCCCCGAGCGAAAAGGGGCGGCCTCCATCCAGCCTTTCCAGGAAAATTTCTCTCCCGACTCCGTCACGGCTTCAAAGCTGTACGGCGCTTGCTGCCCGCCCATCGTCCGGAAATCCGTCACGCTCAAGCCCACGGGACCAAGCGTCGTGGCGAAAGGCTGGGCCCGCGATTGATCGCGAAATTCCACGCGGGCACCAGTCAACCAAAGCCGCTTGATATGGAGGGGGCGGTCTGGCACCGCCGCTGGCTCCGGTTTGGTGGAGGGTGCGGGACTATCGGTCAACAGATCGGAAAAGTTCAGCGAACCATCAGGGTTGACCATCACCTGGGCGCTCGGCCCGTTGAGCTCGATGGCGACAAACCGCCATTCTTTGCCAAACAAGGAGAGAATCTCGTATTGCACGAACAGACGGTCCCAGCCGATGAACACGCTTTTTCCGTCGCGCTCGCGGATGGCGAACTGCTCCAGCGTCAGCGCCAACGTGTAGGGATTCACACTCACCTTGCCGATGCTCACGGGGCGGTGCAGCGCGGCGCTGAGGCGTTTTTCCGCCTGAGCCTTGATGATCGGCGGCAGACCGAAAAAACCAAAGAGCGTGAATAGCCCGAAAGCGGTCAGGCATCCGATGAGGATGAGACGACGACGACGTGAGCGGGCGCGGCGGCGGGGTAACATGGAATTGAGTTATGCGGGTGCGATGGACTTTGGCAACTCTGCGCACGGCGAATGCGGGCTTGGCGGGAAAAGCAACCGGCGGGTACCAAAGTGTCATCCCTTGACCCACCTATGAGCGAACTGGTTCCAGACAGCCTGTCAGCAAAAAGACTTGAAGCCTTCCTGCATGAGAAAATCCCCCTCACGCTGGCGATGGGCCTGCACGTCGCGGAGAGCAACGCCCACCGACTCGTGCTCGAAGCGCCGCTCGATAAAAACATCAATCACCTCGGCACGGCCTTCGGCGGTTCGCTCCACGCGCTGCCCACCCTCGCCTGTTATGCCGGCCTGTGGACCCTGTTGCGCGAGGCTGGATTCGACGGCCACGTCGTCGTGAAACGCAGCCAAGCCAATTATCGCACACCCGTCACGGGGCGGTTACGCGCTGTGTGGGAACGCCCACCGGCCGCTACCGTGAAAACTTTCGCGCACGATCTGCAGCGTCACAAGAAAGCGCGAATGGATCTCTTCGCCATCGTCGAAGGCACCCCGGGGAAACCCGCCGTAGAATTCACGGGCAGTTTCGTGGCGCTGGTGTGACCGCACTGGAAATAGCCGTATTGAACGTAGCCGTATTGAACGTAGCCGCGTTGGAGCGAAGTGACAACGTGGTGAGCACCACGCGCAACGCACCACCACCACCCACGCGCTTTCGCCGCTGGCTCAAGCACGGCGACCAAACCGCGCAGGAAGTAGCCGCGTTGGAACGAAGTGACAACGTGGTGAGCACACGCACTCACGTCGCCGCGCGCCGCGTCAAATATGCTTCGAATCAGTCTCGTCCTTCTTCGCGTAACCGCTTTCCTGGCGCTGATGATTCACGGCGTTTTTCTTGAGGTACGCCTGATAAACATCATCGGCCGACATGCCGAGCGTCTGCGCCAGTGATACGACAAAGTGAAACAGATCGACGACTTCGACCTTCGCGTTCTGCTCGTCGAACTTCTGGTATTTGGCCCACCATTTCCACGGCACACTGTCGATCAGTTCGGCCGTTTCCTGCTGCAGGGCACGGGTGTAGTTGAGTATCCACTTCGCCTTTTCCTCATCGGTCGGCGGGGGCAGATTCACACCGATACGCCGGTTGAGTGCATCTTGCATTTCAAAGATCTCCTCGAATTTATCCATGCCGGAACGTGGAGAGGCGTTTCGCCGCTGGCAAGCCTCGGGCAGTTGAAACTACAAGTGAAGTTAGTCGGTAGGGACAGGTGCTTGCCGCGCCGTAGGCTTGGCGAAGGCTGGTCTCGGCCTGTGGGCTGGCGTAGGTGGCGAGCTCGCCTCGCAACGTAGCGCGACCAGCGCGCTACCTACCACGGGAGCAGCCACTCCGTGTGGTAAGTCCAGCGACAACGCGGTGAGAATGACCGCTATCACACACCACGCTTTCGCCGTTGACTCAAACGTGGCTACCCATCTCTACAGGCCCGGAGGCCTGTCGCTACGTCAGCCCACGCGCGCTGACCTTACCTCGCCCACTCCGCCTCGGGTATCAGAAATTTTTGCTGTTGCGCGCGGGCCCCCGTTACACGAAGGTAACAACCTTATTGCCACCGTTAGAGAGCGACCCTCGCACTCCGGCCGGCACTTCATCCGCGCCGCCACCCAGGCTGGCGCTTTTAACCAACAACATAGACATGTCCTCCACAGAATCGTCCGGTGCTTCAGCCGAAGCCACCGCGACCAGCGAGCCGACCGGCGTCACCGCCCCGGCTCCTTCATTCGGCTCAACGCGCGGCTCGGGCCTAGCCCGCGGTAAACGTCCGTCCAGCAGCCCAGCCAGCACCACCGCCGCCGCTTCTCCCAGCGGTTATAAACCCACCGCGATCGAGATCCTCAACGCCCCGCGCGAATACCAGAATCCGTTCGCCCCGGCCACGCCAGAGCCCGTCGCACCTGTCGTCACTGCGCCTACCGCCAGTGTTGCAACACCGGTCGCTGTTCCTCCCCCGTCAGTCGCACCCGCGACTCCCGTTGCAGTGGGGCCCGTCGCTCCTGCCCCCGTCGTCCGTACTCCGGCCCCCGCCCGCGTGTACGTTAAACCCGCCACCGAAATGTTCCCCCTCGACGGCGCTTCCGCTTCGGTTTCCTCCGAAAGCGACGAGCCTGCTGAACTCAACATTCTCCCACCCGAGCGCGCGAAAAACACGCCCGCTCAGACATGGGAAAGCGAAGGCTTCAAGGCCACCCGGCCCGCCCGCGAAGAACGTCCCCGTCAGGAGGAACGCACTGAGCGCCCTCGCCAAGAGGAGCGCGCCGAGCGTTCCGCCCCCGTCGACCTTTCTTCCATCCCGGAGAAATTCCTCTACGTGCGTCCCGGCTACAACTACGTGCCGACTCCATCCAACTACGGTGGGGCCCCTCGCGAAAATCGTCAGTCGTACGGCCAATCGTCTTCCACTCCGGCATCGGCCGCTCCATCCGCCAGCACGCGTCCAGCCATTGCTCCCGCAGCCAAGGCGAACACCTCGGGCGGTTTCTTCGGTTGGGTGAAATCGCTCTTCAGCGATTCCTCCGAAACTCCCGCAGCTCCGGCCGCAGGGAGCTCCACCTCGCAACCCGCCGGTGATCGTTCCTACAACCGCAATCGCGGTGGTCGTGATCGTAGCCAAGGAAGTCAAGGCGGCAGCGGTCAGGGTCAATCCTACGACGGCGGCCAACGTCGCAGTCGCGGCGGCCGTGGTCGCAGCCAACGCAGCGGCGGTGAATACCGTGGCGGCGGCGATCAAGGCGGAAGTTCCGGCGGTTCCTCCGCTACTTAATCCTTGGCGCGCTTCGCGCGAATCGCATTACTCAGGCGTCCGCTTCACCGCGGGCGCCTTTTTTTGCGCAGCCACAACCTCGCCGTAGCTCCTTGGAGCGAAGGCGGGGTTAGCCGCCAACCTTAGGCCGACCCCGCGCCACTCCTCCCCTTCCCTCTCACTTTCACTCTTCCACCCCATGGCTGACCTCATCGTCCACGGCGGCAAACCCCTCAGCGGCACCATCACGCCCTCCGGCAACAAGAATTCCATTCTGCCCATCCTCTGCGCCACGCTGCTCACGGATGAAAAGGTGACGCTTCTCAACGTCCCCAACATCACCGACGTGGAAAAACTCATCGGCTTCTTCGTCGATCAGGGTTCGCGCATCAACTGGGATCGCGGCGGCGGTCGCATGGATATCGATCACTCGTCCTTCGACGCCGCGCGCCTCGATGGCGAACTCCCCTCCGGCATGCGCTCCGCCGTTCTGCTTTTCGCCCCGCTGCTTCAGCGGATGAAAAAACTCGTCATCCCCACCAACGCCAAGGGTTGCACGCTCGGCATCCGCGAACTCGATCCGCACTTGGAAATTCTCGAGAAACTCGGTGCCGCCGTCACCCACAAGGGCAAGCTGACCTTGCGCTTGAAAAAACGTTTCATCGGCGCGCGCCACTGGCCGGATTACATGTCGGTCACCGCCACGGAAAATTTCGTGATGGCCGCCGTTCTCGCCGAGGGCGAATCCGTCCTCCTCAATGCCGCGAGCGAACCCCACGTGCAGGACGCCTGCGAAGTCCTCGCCGCCATGGGCGCGGATATCGAGGGCATCGGCACCAGCAAGCTCACCGTGCGCGGCGTGAAAAAACTGCGCGGCGGCTCCTTCACGATCAACACCGACCACCACGAAGTCGTCACCTTCCTCGCCCTCGGTGCCATCACCGGCGGCGAAGTGCGCGTGAAGAATTCCCTCCCGCACCACTTCGATCTCATCAACCGCTCCTTCGCCAAACTCGGCGTGAAGATCGAATACGAAGGCACCACTGCCCTCGTCCGCAAGAATCAGAAACTCGTGATCGAACAACCCTTCACGACCAACCTTCTCGCAAAAATCGAAGCCGCGCCTTGGCCGTATTTTCCCGTCGATCTTCTCCCTTGCATGATCGCCCTCGCCGTCCGCGCCGAAGGAGCCGTCATGTTTTGGAATAAAGTTTACGAAGGCGGCTTCACCTGGATGTCCGAGCTCTCGAAATTCGGCGCGCACGTCGTCGTCAGCGACCCGCACCGCATCACGGTCTTCGGCGCCAAGCCACTCCGCCCCACCGTCGTCGAAGCACCGTACATCATCCGCGCCGCTGTCGCGCTCTACATGGTCGCCGCCAGCATCGAAGGAAAATCCGTCGTGAAAAACGCCGACACCATCAAACGCGCCCACCCGAATTTCGTCGAAAACCTCCGCAGCATCGGCGCCCAGGTCGAGTGGAAATAACGAACCCAATCCTTTTGAAACCACTAATCCACACTAATGGCTCACTAATAATTAGTGTCTCTTAGTGTGGCTTAGTGGTTAAAAAATCCGCCTGTTTCCCATGCCCCCTGATCCCACCAACAAAGGCACCGGCTTTATTACGTCCGCTCTCGCCACGCCGGTCTCGCCCGTCGAGGCCGCACTGCGCCCGCTTTCGTTTTCCGATTTCGCGGGCCAACCCAAAACCGTCGAGCGCCTCAAGGTCATGGTCGGTGCCGCGAAGCGCCGCGGCGAAGCCCTCAATCACATTCTCCTCTCCGGCCCGCCCGGCCTCGGCAAAACCACCCTCGCCTTCATCCTCGGCCAAGAACTCGGCCGCAACGTCCGCGTCACTTCCGGACCCGTCATCGAAAAAGCCGGCGACCTCGCCGGCCTGCTCACGAACATGGAGGAAGGCGACATCCTCTTCATCGACGAAATCCACCGCATCCCAAAAACCGTCGAGGAATATCTCTACAGTGCGATGGAAGATTTCCGGCTCGATATCATGATCGACCAAGGCCCGAACGCCCGCAGCGTGCGCCTCTCCATTCCGCGCTTCACACTCATCGGCGCCACCACA
>Ga0105048_10017248_pt1 | contig 11139 bp, 5 predicted proteins | sample MAT05_FD_78382 | JGI IMG/M metagenome (GOLD analysis project Ga0105048, IMG submission 78382) | Freshwater microbial communities from Lake Fryxell liftoff mats and glacier meltwater in Antarctica - MAT-05 | ecosystem: Environmental > Aquatic > Freshwater > Ice > Liftoff microbial mat | place...
ACTAAGTACTTTCGGCCCATGCCTGTAACGCCCGACATAATACAAAGCTGGTTATTGCGCATTGCGCAACAGCAGGACAGTCGGGCATTTCGGCAGTTTTTCGATTACTTCTATAAGGACGCTTACCGACTAGCCTTTTTCTACATCCAAGACCGAGAAATGGCAGAGGAATTAGTATCCGACGTGTTTTTGAAGATCTGGCATCGGGGCGAATCTCTGGGTACTGTGCTGCATCCCAGAACATACCTACTGGCGGCAGTAAAGAATCACTGCATCAATCACTTACGTCAACAACGCTCCGAAACAGTTTCTCTGGACAACGAGCTGCAAAACCCCGTTGATTCGAGCACGCCGGGACCCGATCAGGGAATGGTTTGGGACGAGATGCAGCAGGCTTTGAAGCAGGCAGTTGCTAATTTGCCCGCCCGTTGCCAGCTCATTTTCAGAATGGTTCGCGATCAACAGTTGACCTACCGGGAGGTGGCCGAATCGTTGGGTATAACCCAAAAAACCGTTGAAATCCAAATGGGGATTGCCCTCAAGCGGCTGAGTCAACTGGCACATACGTTGGGAGAAAATAGACCCATCACTGTAGCCGTCTTATTTTTTTCTAATTTTTTCTGAGAATTCTTTAGGGGTGCCCACCCCCCATTGCTGTCTCTTTCATCAGACACCATTCCGACAGATGATCGACGACACTATCTCCTGGAATCTTTTGGGCCGCTACCTCACCAACGAAGCTACTCACAACGAACGACAAACAGTCGATAACTGGCTGGCCATCAGCGAAGCCAACCAGCTTACCTTTCAGCGGGTGCAGCAGCGTTATGCTTTAAAGAATAGTCAGATACACTTGCCGGAAGAACAATCCGACAGCAGCGCTGTCTGGGATCGGCACATTGCTCCTCACCTGGCTGATGTAGACAATGTACGCCAGATGCCGGTTCGCCAACCAGAATGGTGGCAACAAAAAACGCTCTGGCGTGTTGCAGGCCTGATTTTATTGATCGGTTTCATGGCCGTGTTGTACCGGTCAACAACGCTTTTCATGGCTGAACCGACACTGGCAGTCAAACAGAATGGGGTGGGTAAACGGTCCCTGATTACGCTCCCCGACGGAAGCCGGGTATGGCTCAACGCCGACAGCCGACTGGAATTCCCCGAAAAATTTGATGGGCCGCTGCGGGAGGTCCGGCTGGTTGGCGAAGCCTTCTTCGACGTCACCCACAACCCCAAACAGCCCTTTGTCATTCGGCTGGCAACGGCTTCCATTCGGGTCTTGGGCACCTCGTTTAATGTACGTGCCTACCCCGACGACCCCACCGTACGCACCACTGTGGTGACTGGGCGCGTGGCTTTTGTTCCGAACAGAGATGCATCTCAGGCTACCGCTGCTACTTTGGCCGATACCACGTTTATTCTCCCTAATCACCATGTGGTGCAGCAGGTAAAAACGCTGACTGTAGCCGAAGCACCGGTGATAGCACAGAAAGAAACAGCCTGGAAAGAGAACCGCCTGGTCTTCGATCAGACACCCATGAGCGAAGTGGCCCGGACTCTTGAACGATGGTATGGTTTGCACGTCGTACTGGATCAGCCCGACCTGGCCAACTGCCCATTGACGGCCACGTTTGAGAATCAGTCGATTCAGGACGTTATGGATCTGATTGGCCGCACTGGACAATTTCAATATACCCTAACCAACAACGACCTGGTTATTCGTGGTCGTGCCTGCCCATAAACGAACCCATTCTATCAACACGTATACCGAAAACCAATGCGTAACTCACCTTTTATCCTTTACGGCCTTGCCCTGGGGCTTGGCCTTTTGCCGCAAGCGGGAGCAGCCCAACGCCTGAATCAGGGCGCGATTGAGCTGGCCCAAGCCAACCCTGCCCCAACCGATACGCCCGCTCGCCGACCTGCTCGGGAACCCTCGATCAGTTTATCCGTTCAGGACCGTTCGCTCGACAAAATTCTGAAAGAAATTGAGCGGCAAAGTGGCTACTCGTTTCTGTATAGTACCGACCGGTTTCGAACAACGCGGCAGTCTATCAGCGTTACCAACCAACCCCTGAACCGGGTTCTGACGGATCTGCTCAGCCCGCTGCAAATTCAGTTCGAGCTGGTTGGCCGACAAATTATACTACGCGAAGCAGACCCAAACGTATTATCGGTGGCCGTCGCAGACCGAGCCGTGAGCGGACGGGTAACGGCCACCGATAGCCCCGACGGACTCCCCGGTGTAAACGTAAGCGTGAAAGGAACCAGTCGCGGTACCGTGACTGATGGCAACGGACAATATACCCTAACGATTCCCGACGGACGAAACACGGTGCTGGTGTTCTCGTTTGTGGGTTATGTACGCCAGGAAGCAACCGTAGGCGCCCAAAGTACGCTGAATATCCAGTTACTGCCCGATGAGCGTTCGCTGAATGAAGTACAGGTGGTGGCCTTCGGCGAACAGCGTTCCCGCGACGTAACCGGCTCCATTGCCAACCTGAAAGCATCCGACATCCGGCTCAACACAGCCGCCAGCCCCGACGTAGCCCTACAGGGACGAGCCGCCGGGGTACAAATTACGCAGGCGGGTGGTACGCCGGGCGGAGCAGTACGGATCAATGTACGAGGGGTGGCGTCGATCAACTCCAACTCACAACCATTGATCGTGATCGACGGGGTACCGGTGCTATCGTCGGCATTTGGGGCGGGGGGCGTCAGCATGAACCCGCTGGCCGAAATCAACCCCGACGATATTGCCAGCATCGACGTGCTGAAAGATGCGTCGGCCTCAGTACTGTACGGGTCGAGGGCTGCCAACGGAGTGCTGCTGATTACCACCAAGAAAGGAACAAAAGGTAAACCCAAATTCGATATTCGGTACGAGGAAGGCGTCAACTCGGCCACGAACCGGGTCGATTTTGTCGACAACGGGGCCGATCTGCTCAACATTTATAAACGCTCGGCCCAGAATACCAACCGGACTGGCCTCACACCCGTAGTGCCGAACCTGACCAACCTGCTCCCGACTGGTATTCTGAGGGGTACACTGGCCCCCGCCCTCGACAATCGCCTGGTCGATTCGACCACGCTCTACAACAGCAACACCAACTGGCTCGATCAGGTACTTCGGCAAGGGCGTTTCCGGCAGGCATCGCTGGGCGTAAGCGCGGGCAGCAAACAACTGGCGGCCTACGCCAGCGGGTCGTACCGGCGCGAAGATGGTCTTGTTATTGGCCAATCGCTGGAGCGGGTCAGTGGCCGGGTCAACCTGGATTACACACCCCTCAACTGGTTGCAGGCCGGCGTGAACCTGTCGGCCAATCAGGTCGACGTACGTACCATTCCCCTGGGCAATTCGTATCAGTATGCGCTGACGTCAGCCCTGCCGGCCTACCCCATTCAATTGCCCGACGGATCGTATTTCAACGGTATTGGCAATGGCACCAACAACACGATCAACATTGGTACGAACCCAGTTTTCTACCGCAACAACTATTCCAACCTGACGGCTACTTTTCGCAGTACCAATACCGCCTATTTGCAACTGAAGCCCATTTCGGGGCTAACAATCCGGGCGGAAATGGGCTACGATTATCAGCGCACAAAGAGCGATGTGCTGCTGAACCAGCAACTCTACCCCAGAGGCATTTTGGGGGCAGAACGGACGGGTAACGGGCGAGCCACTAACCAGACTGTTACCAACCAGACAACCAATTTCAACAACATTGTTACGTATACCCGCACGCTCCGAAAAAACCACCTGTTCACCATCCTGGCGGGTAATAGCGTACAAAGTACACTCGGTGACAATGGCACGTATATTACCGAGAATGTACCGGAAGGGGCCAAAACCGGCACCGATACGGCGCGTACGGTGGTGTTCGATAATCAGATTTCGTTTCGCTTTGTATCGGTCTTCGGCCGCTTGAACTATGCCTACCGCGATAAGTACCTGGCTGAATTCAGCGTGCGTACCGACGGGTCGAGCCGGTTTGGACCGGGCAAACGCTGGGCTAGCTTCCCTAGTGCTTCAGTGGGCTGGGTCATTAGCGACGAAGAATTTGTGAAGTCGATACCCGCCATCAGTTTTCTCAAATTGCGGGCCAGTTATGGACTGACGGGCAACGCCGAAATTGGCAATTATTCCTGGCAGAAAGTGTTCACCTACGTTGGCTACAACGCGGCCATTTACGGCGGCATTCAGGGCGGGCAGTTCACCAGCCTGGGCAACCGCGATCTGAGCTGGGAGTCGACCCGGCAGTTCAATGCGGGACTCGACGTTGGCCTGCTGGGCAACCGAATCAGCGCCAACATCGACTTTTACGATAAGGTGTCGGATGGTTTGCTGCTCGATTATGCGCTGGGACCACTCGCCGGTACGATCGGCAACGTCATCACGATCAATCTGGGATCGGTGCGGAATCGGGGCATCGAGCTTAGTCTCAACACGCGCAACATAGAGAAGAAAAACTTCAAATGGGGTTCTAACCTCAACTTCTCGCGCAACCGTAACACCGTACTTAGTACCTACACGGCTCCCTTCCTGAATTTCCCGTTCCAGTTTATCAACGGGCCTAACCTGGCCACACCAGGTTCGCCATTAGGGGCTTACTACCTGCCTCAGTTTGCCGGTTTCGACCCGCAAACGGGTAACGAATTGTTCTACGAGCGCGACCGGTCGGTGTTTTCCAATACCGGACAAACCGTGCGGACGGGTAATCTCTGGGATGGTACGGTGAGTAATCAGGCGGGTAACAACCAGTTCATTCAAAGCAACCGCACGCCTTACCCGCTGTTTTTTGGTGGGTTTAACAACACCTTCCAATTTGGGCCAATTGATCTGAGCGCACTGATTTACTTCCAGTACGGCAACTGGATCTACGATCAGGGCGAACGGACTCAGAGTTATCCTGCTCAGACTCAGACTCAGAGCCAGGTATTGCGCCGGAATATTCCGGGCGTTGGCGATGTGCAGAACGCGATTCGGGAAAACGATAATACCGCCCTCAATCGGCTGGTCTGGACATCGAACGCCCGGAGCTTCGAGTCGACCCGGTTCCTGCACGATGGCTCCTTTGCCCGGTTGAAAAACGTACAGATCGGCTACAACCTGCCGCTGAAAACGGCTCAAAAAATCCATCTTCGAACCTTTCGGGTTTATGCCTCGGCTCAGAACCTGTTGACAGTTACCAAGTTTACGGGCTGGGACCCCGAAGTGTTCCGAAACGGAGGAGCCGAAGGCGCCAATGCGACCCTGGGACCCGGCGTGACTAACAACGACCTGCCCCAGGTGCGTACGCTGCTGATCGGTATAAATTTTGGCTTTTAACCTACCTCCTCAACCCTGTATACCATGAAAACGAAACACCTGCTTAGCTGCCTCACGCTGGGCTTTGTATTGAGCCTGAGCGGTTGCGAAGACTACCTCGACGAGGTGGCTTCTAAAACCCTTATCCAGGCGGAAAACGTCAAAACCGTCAAGGAACTGGAAATCCTGATGAACGGGGCTTACTCAGGCATTGCCCGAAACATTGCCTTCGGTGGTAATGCCCTGATTATTGGCGAAACATTTGCCGATCTGGTAGCCATCAATAATTCAAACTACCGAGCCGCGCCAGGGCGGTCATCGCGGGTGTATACCTGGACCCACCGCGAAGAGGACTACGGGTTTCAGGCCGAGTTTCTGCAATGGAGTACGTTTGGCCTGACCAATGCCAACAACGTACTGGAAATTCTGCGGGCCAATCAGGTACAGACACCCGGTGAGACAGATCCCCGTCTCGATATTACGCAGCAACGGGGCCGAATCGAAGGCGACGCTCGTTTTGTTCGGGCCTTGTGCGTCTTCGAACAAACCCGCTTGCTAGCCTACCCCTGGGGCCACACCCCCGATAACAGCCATCCGGGACCAATTGCTTCGTTTCGTTCGCCTTCTACCTTTGGCGATCTGGCCTATCCACGTCTGAGCGTACGGGCCGCCTACGATTCGGTACTGACCGATCTGCGCCGGGCCGAGCAACTCCTGCCCGAAAACTACGACCCCGCCCGGCACCTGCCCGACTACCAGCCTCGCGCCAACAAATACGCAGCCCTGGCCCTTATGGCCCGAGTCTATGCCCAGCAGGACAACGTAGATAGTTGCCTGGCCGTCTGTAACCGGCTGTTGGGTACGGGCAGCAGTTACCGGTTTCCGCTTATAGCCGGTAACCAGATGTTGGCCAGTCTGTTTCAACGCGGGGGCATCTTGCCAACCACCAACAGCGCCACCCGCGATGAAGTCATTCTCGAGTTTGTGAACGTAGTGGGGCGTAATGTGCAAACAACCAATGGTGCCAACCTTCGCACACATTACGTGTTACAGTCGCCGTATACAGCGGCTCAGTTGGCCAACGTAAATACCCTCACAAGCGGCCCTAACCTACGCATGAGCCAGCGTTTCAAAACCCTGGCCAACTTCGACCGGGCCCGCGATCTGCGGTATCGGACCCTGATCGACACTACTCAGGCCACAACTTCTGCTACACTTTGGAATAGCTCAAACCGGCTCTGGTATACGCGTAAGTGGGGCAGTCTGGGAACTACCAACCTGGGGACTGTGCAAGGCGTAAATACCAACGTGGTATTCTTCCGTTCAGCAGAATTTATCCTGATGCGCGCCGAAATGTTCGCCCGTAAAGGCAACACCACTTCAGCACTGACCGATTTAAATGTGGTTCGGCAACGGGCGGGGCTTCCTGCCCTGAATGCAGCCTCAGCGGTGTTACTGGACGAAATCAAGGCGGAGCAGGTACGTGAATTATTCACCGAAGGGCAGCGCATTCATGATCTGAAACGTCGCCGGGAAGCCGTTGACCCAGCCGACCGGAGTACGTCACCGGCTGGAGTCGACTGTGCCGCTGGTGGGTGCCAGCCCGTTCCTTGGAACAGCCGCCTGACCGTATTTCTTATTCCACAAACGTTTCTGGATCGCAATCCACTGGCTGTACAGAATGACTAACTAGCCAGGGGCACTCATTTGTAGTGATAACTAGCTATAAATGAGTGCCTCCAACCGGAAACTACAACTTATCAAACCAATGAAACTCGTACTATATACTTTCGTTCTTGTTGGCCTACTGGTGGCCTGTGCAGACCCCGCTCTGCCTACGCTCACCTCCGACGACGCCCTTAAAGGGCAGCTTCGGGGGGTGTGGTTACCTACCCAATTACAAGTTAAATATCAGGTAGGTATCGTTCCCAGACTGCGGGATACGATCATTACTCTTACGCCCGGCACCGCTCCGCTGCTGGTGGCAAACCGGGCTAATATCATTATGCCGTTTACGGATACGCTGTATATCGGAACAATAGCCACCGCCCGGATCGACACCTTTTTCACCCGAAACCGGGGGCTTCGTCAGCAGGGTAACTTCTTTGTAACCAGCGGGGCCGATACTGGGGCCGCCCTCTTACGCATTGGTCGCCCAACCTATACACGAGGGGTATTGACTCGCTGGAACTATGATTTTACCTTTCATGGAACGGTGCTTCCCAATGCACAAAACCAACCGACGTATACCTATTCGGCCTATCCAAACTACCCCTTAACGGTGCGAGAGGTATCGGGTAACCGGCTCGTGCTGGGTTTTCAAACGACAGGGGGGGTGAATAACCTGCCTCAGGTGCTGATAACCCCCGCCAACCAAAATCTTAATACCTCGTGGGCGGGCAAGATCGCGCTGTTTAGTGCTACATTTACGAAACAGTAGCTCGTTTATAGTCAGTGGTCTCACTGCCAGAGAAGCCTAACTGGTTGTAGGTATTTGTGTCAACTGTCTATAAAGCGATATGTCAACTGATCCCGGTTGATGAGCAGCTAAAGCCCTTTGTAGATTGTTTCTGGCAAAGTTGTTTTGACACGTTGGGAAAGGGCGTATATAAGGAGTTGTTCAATGCTCAGTGTACGCCCAATCTCATCTTTAATCTGGGTTCTCCGTATCAATTAAACGATGTACCAGTAAAAAATATCACTTTATCCATGAGCCACGTCCGCCAATACCTTCAACAATTCCACCCCATTACCGATGAACAATATGCCCAGATAAAGCCCTATGAACAAGAAATATTAAAACTCAAAAAGGGAGAATATTTTTTGAAACGTGACGAAGTGGCTGACCGAATGGGCTTGATTATAGAGGGCGTAATGGCAAATAATTATCTCGAAAACGAAAACGAACATATCCAATATTTTTTGAGTAAAAACGAAGTAGCTGCCAACCCCGAAAGTTTTGATTTCAAAACTCCCAGTAAGGTCAGTATCAAGGCAATAACAAAATGCAGCTTGGTGGTAGTTGATGAAAATACTTATTGGAAATTAGTACAAATATTGCCTTGGTGGGGACAAATTACCCGGACTATTGGTAGTGTTGTCCTGACGAAAAGACTTCAAAATCGAGCTGAGTTAATGGCACTTTCTGCCACAGAAAGATACGAAAAATTCATGCAAGAAAAGCCCGAAATCTTGCAACAAGTCCCCCTCGGAATGATTGCCGAATACTTGGGAATGCAACTGCCCTCGTTGAGCCGAATTAGAAAAAAAATGACTCAAAAGTAAAATACTCTCCTCTAAATTTTAACTTTGGTTAAATAATTGAGTTCCTTCAAGAATTCTCTTTATTTCTTTGGTTTAGTGAGGAAATAGTTTGGTTTCTTTGTTTAAAATGTAAGGTAAATTACTTTCCTTCAAATAATATCAATCATACCAAAATCACATTTCTCAATTGGTCCAAAACGAAAGAAGATGAAAAAAGGCCTACTATTATTTCTTTGCTACTTTCTTGTGCTAAGCCACATTGGCTTTACACAGTCGGTATCTCGATCTACCGACCGTGCAAGAGTAACTGTGGCCAGTATCCCAGATTTTTATGGGGGCCCTACCTTAAAAGTCCTGCGTACGGATGCAGGAACGCCCCTTCGGGCTGGCACAGCGTGGATCTGGGAAAAAGGAGGCCAGGAAGAACCCAATTCGTACTACGCTTCCATGCGCGCAAAGGGCTTGAATTCGGTCCGTATGATCTTGTTTGATATCTGGGAAGTAGAAGCCTATCAGCCTTCGGCTGTCTTTACCCCTACCGATTGGAACGACCCTGTTTATCGGGCAAGACAATTAGCCCGCATGGAACGGTCGGTCAATTATGCGTCGGCAAATGGGATGTACATCATCATCAATTCTCATAATAAGATTCCAGAGTACAATGAGACGTATGCCAATGCTTTATGGACGTATGTAGCCCCTTATTTTGCCAATCGAACTCACGTTCTTTACGAAGCCTCCAATGAACCCATGTCAGGCATTGGCAACGATGGCGATATGGACATGGGAGCTGCGGGTGCCACTAGTAGTCCTCGTCTTCAAGCACTCAAACGTACCTACAATATTATTCGGAATGGCGCCCCCAACACGCATATTATGATTCTTACCCCGCCAGGAATCAACGACTATGCCACAGGAACAGGTATGGGCAATGTGGCAGCCAGTTTTACTCAACTCCCTGGTGCGGTTGACTGGACGAAAACATCGGTGGCGTATCACCTGTATGGCAATGATCGTGGATTTGGAAATGTAGCCGTTAATGCCGCCAATTTACGAAATCTCCATTCGCGCTATCCAGGCTGGCCTTCCGAAAACAATTTTCCATCGTCGGTATCCAATTCCACACTGGGTATTACTGATACATGGCGGTCTGCTCAGTTTGACAATGATATTTACGTAAATCAAACGTGTGAACGACTTGGTGTTGGGTGGAGTATGTGGAATATCAACGGGCAAACTCAGCTTGACCGAAACTGGCCTATCATGTATGCTGATGCGCTGGCGAAAGGCTGGAATTGGATCCCTGACCCTTTTACACCTGATACACAAGCCCCTACTGCACCAACCAACCTGGTAGCTACAACTGTTGCTACAACCAGTGCTACCTTATCTTGGACTGCATCTACTGATAACATCGCTGTAGCGGGTTATGAAGTATTTAAAGCTGGCGTAAGCATAGGTACTACGTCTTCTACCACTTTCAACGTAGTAGGATTGGTATGTGCTTCAACTGTAGGGTTTACCATAAAAGCAAGAGATGACTCGGGCAACTGGAGTGCTGCCAGTACCCCCCTCAACGTTACCACCACAAACTGCCCGACGAGTTTTGTGGTAGAAGCCGAAACCAATTATACAACCGTCTCCGATGTGGGTGGCAACTGTACTGTAGGGCCCTCCAATTACGCTGCAACTACGGCCAGTAACGGTTTGATTGTTGGGATTTGTGACATTGGTGATGAGATAAAAATTGCGGTGAATATTCCTGTAACTGGCATTTACAACGTTCAGGTGAGAGTGAGGAGTGGATGGGGTGGAAGTCCAATGCACTACATTTCCAACAATAAATATGAGTATCGGCTCAACGATGTACTCCAAAACTTTATTTACGTGACAGGAAGTGTAACGGCTACCATAGACGTTGATTCATTCTATGGTACTGTCCAGCTTTCGGGAGTTAGCCTTAATGCAGGGCTCAATTATGTAAGAGTAAAAGCATTAGAGGCTTGGGCTAAGGTGGATTATGTCAGCGCAGCGTTGATTTCTGACACGCAAGCACCCACAATTCCAACTGCGTTGTTAGCCTCGAGTATCACAGGAAGTGGGTTTGCCTTATCCTGGGCAGCATCTACCGACAATGTGGGTGTAACTAACTACGAACTATTTAGAAATGGTGTAAGCATCGGCACTTCTGCTACGACTGCTTTCAGTGTAACAGGTCTCACTTGCGGCACAAGCGTCAACATGACAGTAAGAGCAAGAGATGCCGCAGGGAATTGGAGTGCTCCGAGTAACGCACTCAATGTAAATACGTCTGCGTTACCCAACGCGGGTACAATTGCAGGAACAACAACTCTTTGTGCGGGGGCAACGTCGGCCCTGACTTCCAACGGTTTAGCTGGTGGCACTTGGACGAGTAGCAACACAAGCGTGGCAAGCGTGAATGCATCAGGAGTGGTTACGGGCGTATCTGCTGGAGCCGCCACGATTACGTATGGCGTTTCGGCCAATGGCTGTTCGGCATCAACCACTTCCGCCCTTACCATCAACGCGTTACCCAACGCGGG
>Ga0105048_10017249_pt1 | contig 11139 bp, 11 predicted proteins | sample MAT05_FD_78382 | JGI IMG/M metagenome (GOLD analysis project Ga0105048, IMG submission 78382) | Freshwater microbial communities from Lake Fryxell liftoff mats and glacier meltwater in Antarctica - MAT-05 | ecosystem: Environmental > Aquatic > Freshwater > Ice > Liftoff microbial mat | place...
CGAGTGTCGCTGAACGTGCTCAAGGATGGCTCGGCCGCCGCGCACTTCGGTCTCGCGTGTGCACAATGCCCACTGCTTGCGCAGTGCACCAAGTCCAAGGCGGGCCGCTCGATCAGGGTCCACTCGAAGCACGCGACACTCGACCGGCACCGAAAGCATCAGCGCGATCCCGAGTGGAAGGCGCACTACCGCAAGGTGCGTCCACGAGTCGAGCGCAAGCTCGCCCACATGATGCGGCGCAAGCACTTCACTCGCCGGGCCCGGTGCACCGAGACCCTGCCTACCCTGCCTACCCGACTCCAGGCGCTCGCCCTTGCGCAATCGACAACACGCACGCCGCGGGACGAAATCCAGCACTTCCCGTCAGACAATGCCAACTTAGCCCCGAAATGTTTCACGTGAAACACACAGCCCACGATGACGTGCCGTGACGCTACATGCCGCGCTCCTCTTGACAAACTGGCACTGGCCTCCCCTCCGCCCTAGAGTCAGCGCCTGTGTCCCTGACTCGCATCGCCGAAACCGTGCTCGCCGACCTTGAAAGCCAGGGCCTGCTGCGACGCCCGCGCGAGGTCTCCGGCCCACAGCGCCCCCGCATGGTCGTCGATGGCCAACACGTGCTCTGCATGTGCTCCAACAACTATCTGGGTCTGGCCGGGCACCCTGTGCTGGCCTCAGCGATTCGCGAGGGGCTGGAGCAGGAGGGAAGCGGGTCCGGTGCCTCGCGCCAAATCTCGGGCAACATGTCCGCGCACCGTCGCGCCGAGGCGGCTCTGGCCGGCTTCGTAGGCCAGGAGGCCGCCGCCTTCTTCTCGACCGGGTACACCGCCAACATTGGCGCACTGCAGGGGCTGGCGACCAGAGACGACGTCATCTTCAGCGACGAGCTCAACCATGCCAGCCTGATCGACGGGGCCCGCCTCAGCCGCGCAAGGGTCGTCATCTATCGCCATGCGGACGCCCAGGATCTTGCGGACAAGCTGGCCGAGCACCGCACCCTGGGTCGCCATGCGCTGATCGTAACCGAGAGCCTGTTCTCGATGGACGGCGACCACGCGCCGCTGGTCGATCTGCTGGCGATAGCTCGCCGCCACGACGCGGCGCTGGTGGTCGACGAGGCGCATGCCCTCGGGGTCGACGGGCCGCGCGGGGCGGGACTCTGTGCGCAGCTCGGCATCCTGCCCGACGTGACGATTGGCACCATCGGCAAGTCATTCGGTCTGCAGGGCGCGTTCGTCTCGGCCGCTGCCCCTGTGGTCGACCTGGTCCGCAACCGAGCGCGCACCTTTGTGTTCTCCACCGCCCCCTCGCCCGCTGTGGTGCACGCAGCGCCAGCCGCCGTACGTCTGGTGGCGGAGGCAGAGGGACTGCGCGCTAGTCTGCGCCGCAACTTTCGCCGCCTGCGCGCTGGCCTCGCGGAGCTGGGCTACGAGGTGTTGCCCGGCGAAAGCGCCATCATCCCCGTGATGATTGGCGATCCCGAGCCCACCATGGCCACCTCGCAGGCGCTGTTCGAGCGCGGGGTGTTTGTGCACGGGGTTCGCCCGCCCACGGTGCCCGCGGGTACCGGTCGGCTACGCCTGATCCCCATGGCCACGCACACGGATGCTGAGATCTCGGAGGCGTTGGGCGCCTTCGCGGAGGTTCGTCGATGAAGGGACTGTTTATCTCGGGCGCATCCACGGGCGTCGGCAAGACGTTCGTGACCCGCGCCCTGGCCGCGGCCCTGCGCGCTCAGGGGCGCCGAGTGGCTGCCATCAAGCCGGTGGAAACGGGTGTCCTGGACCCCGAGCGTTCCGACGCGGTGGCGCTGGCTCGCGCATGCGGTCGCCCCGAAGTGGCCAACGAAGCTGGCTTCTACCGGGGTCGCCTGGCCGTGGCCCCGTACGCCGCCACGCTCGAGGGCGAGCCGCCTCCCGCCAGTGTTCGTACGCTGGTGGACGCCGTGCACCGCGCCGCACGCGGCTCGGAGCTGACGCTGGTGGAGGGCGCCGGCGGGCTTCTGGTCCCGCTCGACCGCCACCAGACCATGGCCGACCTTTCGGCCGCGCTTGGTCTGCCGATGCTGATCGTGGCGCCCAACGCTTTGGGCGTGCTCTCGACCGTGCTGTCCGCCGCAGAGTCGGCCCGCCAGCGTAGCCTGGAGCTGCGCGCCGTGGTGCTGGTCGACCCGGCCGAGTCCGACTCGGACCCCAGCGTGCGCACCAACGCGCGCATCCTGGACGAGCGACTGGGGACTCCGGTGTTCGAGTTTCCGCGCACGACCGACAGCGACGAGGCGCTGGCCAACGCCGCCATCACAAGCGGACTGCTGGCCGCCCTGCTCGACGCGCGCTGAGCGCTCAGCCTTGCGTGGCGCCGAGCTTTCGCCATGCTCGCCCCCCATGAGTGCCTCCCGCAGCTGGCTCGCGTTCTTCGCTCTTGTCGTGATCTCGCTCGCGCCAGGCGCGTCGAGGGCCCAAGACACCATTGGCTTCGCACCGCCCGTGATCGAACCCGCGCCGCCCTCGGGCATCGGCGCCATCGCGGTCGGCTCGGCCGCGCTCGGCCTGGCCGCACTGAACCTGGCCACGCTGCCTGTCTGTTACCTGGACGTGTACCCGAGCGCGGCGAAGGACGGCTGCATTATAGGCTCGCTGGCGATCGCGGGCGTGGGTGTGGCAGTGGGTGTTCCGTCGCTCGTGCTGGGCTTGAAGCGGCGCGCCCGCTACCGCGCGTGGCGCAGCAGCCACCCGGCGCTGGGTGTGCTTGAGCAAGTCGGCGTGAGCGCCGGTCAGAACGCGATCAGCGTGCGCTACCTCGCGCACTTCTGAGCGCCAATCTACGCCGTGCGCTGCCTCGCCAGCGCGAGCGCCACACATCCGGTGCCGCGTGCTTGCGCCCCGAAAGAGCTCGGGTACCTTGGCGGCACGATGGTCAAACGCGTGGTGAATTTCAACGCCGGTCCCACCGGCCTGCCCCTGGCTGCCCTGGAACGTGCACAGCGTGAGCTGCTCGACTTCGAGGGCACTGGCATGTCCATCATGGAGCACAGCCACCGCGCCAAGGACTACGAGAGCGTCCATAACCAGGCCATCGCACTGCTGAGCGAGCTGTACGGCATTCCGGCCGACTACCAGGTGCTGCTGCTGCAGGGCGGGGCCAGCATGCAGTTCGCGCTGCTGCCCTACAACTTCTTGCCCCCGGGCAAGAGCGCCGACTTCGTGCTGACCGGCACCTGGGCGCGTAAGGCCTACGCCGAGGCCAAGATCGTGGGCGAGGCGCGCATTGCAGCCAACGTCGAGGACGAGCACGGTGTCTGCACGCGTGTGCCCACCCAGGCCGAGCTGAAGCGCGATCCCGAGGCCGCCTACTTTCACTACTGCACCAACAACACCATCATGGGGACGCAGTTCCACTACGTACCGGATGCGGGCGCGGTGCCGCTGTTTGCAGACATGTCCAGCGACATTGGCTGGAAGCCCTTCGACATCAGCAAGTACGACCTGATCTACGCCGGTGCGCAGAAGAACATCGGCCCTGCGGGCGTGACTGTGGTGATCGCCAGGAAGTCGTTGCTGGCGGGCGGCCGTGAGGACATCCCCAGGATCTTCCGTTTCAAGGAGCACGCGAAGGAGAACTCGCTGATGAACACGGTGCCCACGTTCGCCGTGTACATGATGCGCAACGTGCTCGAGGTGGTGAAGGAGGCCGGTGGCCTGCCCGCCATGGAGAAGCGCAACCGCGAGAAGGCCGCGCTGCTGTACGGCATGCTGGACGAGCAGCCCGACTTCTTCCGGACCAGCGTGGAGAAGCAGAGCCGCTCGGTCATGAACCCGGTGTTCCGCCTACCGAGCGAAGCGCTGGACGCCAGGATGGTGGCCGAGGCAACGGTAGCCGGCTTCGTCGGCATCAAGGGCCACCGCATCGTGGGCGGTATTCGTGTCTCCATGTACAACGCAGTGACTCCCGACCAGGTCGCGCAGTTCGTCGAGTGGGCCAAGGCCTTCGCGCGCGCCAACGGCTAGGTCGCTCGGGGTGACAGCCGGTGCCGGTGGGCAAGCGCACAAGCTCTGCGCTGTCGCTGCGCGCCCCGCCTGGGCTACGCTGTGTAGCTGGAGCCTTGACCGAATGATCCGACCACCCTGGACCCGTCTCCTCGCACGCGTGCTGGCATCACAGCTGGGCGCACTTGGCGCCGTCGCACTCGTCCTGTGCCTCGCTTCGGCGGCCTGCAGCACCATGCCCCCCTTCACGGTCGAACAGTACCAGGCAGACGCGGGTAGCTCCGACGCCACCGTGCCGTTCGACGCCGGTCGCCTCGACAGCGGTAGCCTGGGCGGGGGAACGTTCGGCGGAGGCACCCTTGGCGGTGGCCGGGACGCTGGCGGGCTCCCGGGTGGCGGCTTCGACGCTGGCCCCTTCGACGCGGGTCGCCCGGACGCAGGCGGCGGCGCAGTCGATTTCGACTACGAGTGCACGCTGTACGGAATCTCGCGCTCGTGCCGCTCGGCCATGGAGTTGCCGCGCAACTGCTCCGGCGCGCCGCTGGGCGACGTGTGCTTCAATCTGCCGGGCTTCGGTTACGCGCAGATGTACCAGTGCCAGCAGAACGGTGCCGGCCGGTCCAGCTGGACGCCGACCTACCGCGCGCGCTGCGCCTATAACTGCCCGGTGGAGCTGCCCACCACCTCGTTCTTCAACCTGAGCTCCGACGATTGCCTCACGCGCCCCGCGATACCGTGTGAGAGCGGCGCGTCGGGCACCACGCAGGACGCGGTCGACGGAGTGCTGTCGGGCATCCTCCGAATGTGCGGACTGGGGTCACTCTCCACCAACTGGGCCGCAGGAGTGACTCTCGGCGATGAGGGCTGCCCGCTCTGGTTCTCTGCCAGCTTGCCCCGCGTGCCGCAAATGCAGCTGCAGTGCCTCAGCACGGCCCTCGAAAAGCTGCGCTTCGACTGCACGCCCGAGTGCTCGGTGATCTCCAACATCACGCTGTTCTGAGCGCCGCGCCTCGCTGCGCGCTTCCGGTAGGTTTCGGGCAATTGCGCTCAGGGCCCTTCCCGACGAACGGCTACGGCCTTACAACAGACAGGCCATGAGCGACGAGCAACAACGCATTCGACTATATGAGACCGAGATCACTCGGCTCGACGAGCTATTCCTCCACCTCGAGGGGCTCTGGAAGTACGTTCCGCGCTACGCCTGGCTGGGGCTGTTGGCGCCCGTCGTCTGGTACTTTGCGGGATTCGGCTGGGCCTTCACGGAGCTGCTGGTGAGCGCTGCGCTAGTCGGCACCCAGGCTTACCTGATCGGTATGCGCAAGAACGAGAACCGCTGGAACCGCGAGCTAATCGTGCGCGATCTCGCCAGGCTGCGGGCGGAGATCGACGCCAAGCAGTGAGGGCGGAAAGGCCGCGCAGTCGTCCGCGTATTGAGACAGACGAAGGGGAGACGGCGGTGCTGCCAACAGGCTGCAGATCCAGCGCGGGTCACCAGAGCGCCAGCTGACGTGTGGGCCGCCTGAACGTGGCGCGGGTCTCGCCCTGGCCCACACGCTCTTCGTTCAGCCCCAGGCGTTTGCACTGAATGTCGAACAGCTGCTCGATCATCGCCCAGCGTTTGCCCACGCCACGCATGCGCTGGCCGAAGCGCGGGTCGTACAGCTCGCCACCGCGCATCTCCTGAATGGCGTGGGTGATCTTCTCCACACGCTCCGGGTGTAGACCCGCGGCGGCGCGCTCGAAGAACACGTCCTTCACTTCGCCTGCCAACCGGAGCAGGCTCATGAAGGCGTAGCGTGCGCCCGCCTGCCTGGCGCGCGACAGCAGCTCGGGTATGTCGCTGTCGTTCAGGCCGGGGATGATGGGGGCCAGCGACACGCCGCACGAGACGCCGGCCTCGGTCAGCTGACGCAAGGTCTCGAAGCGCCGCTCGATGGGCGAGGCGAATGGCTCCATCACGCGCCGCACCTGGTCGTCCAGGAATGGGATGGTCAGGAAGACGTGCACCGAGGCGATTCTGGCCAGCTTGCCGAGCAGCGCGATGTCGCGCTGGATGACGCCGCCCTTGGTGATTATGGCGACTGGGTTGTGGTGCTCGAGGCAGGCCTCGAGGCACTGCTGGGTAAGTCGGTAGCTTGCCTCCAGCGGTTGGTAGCAGTCGGTGTTGCCCGAGAACACGATCTCGTCGCCCTGCCAGCTGGGCTTGGCAAACACCTCGCGCAATAGCGTGGGAGCGTTGATCTTCACCATCAGCTTGCGCTCGAAGTCGGTGCCGGCACCCAAGCCCAGGTACTGGTGGGTGGTCCGCGCGTAGCAGTAAGCGCAGCCGTGGTAGCAACCCTGGTACGGGTTGAGGCTGAACTTGAACGGGATGTCGGGACTGTCGTTTTTGCTGAGGATGGAGCGCGCCTCGATCTCCTTGACCTCCAGTTCCACCTCGGGCGGCGGGCCCAGCCACTCCATGTGGGCTTCCTGCCAGGGGTTTTTTGGGTTGCTGATCGCGCGCCGCATGGCGCGAACGTAGGGCAATACTGTACTGATGTACAGTCATACGACCTGCAGACCCCAACGTGAGCAACGTGCCTCCGCCGCGCTGGCCACTCCCCCAAGTGCCGCGACTGTGGGCAAAATACGCCCAGGCACGAAGCGAGGAGCGTGTGCCAAGATCCAAGCAAGATTTGTGATCAACATGCGCCCCATCCCCACGCTCCCCACCCTACGTCCGCTCGGCCACCTGTCGGGCATGCGCCACGACATCCTGGGCCTGCAGCAGCGCGCGCTGCGTGAGGTGGGTGACATCGCCCGGCTCCGCATGGGCGTGCGCGACGTGCTGATGATCTCCTCGCCAGCCTACGCGCAGGAGTTGCTGGTGGAGCGCGTGGAGGACTGGGAGAAGAGCGCGGCCCTGACCAGCTTCACGCGGCCCATCATCGGCGACGGCATCCTGTCCAGCCACGGTTCACGTCACAAGCGGCGGCGGGCCATCGTGGCGCCCGCGTTCCAGGCCAATCGTATCGCGCGCTACGCGGAGGCGATCATCCATGAGACCGATCGCGTGCTGGACAGCTTCAAGGTTGGCGGCCAGGTGGACTTCGGCCACGAGATGCTGCGCCTGACCCTGGAGATCGTGGGCTCCACCCTGTTCAACGCCAAGGTGGCGGGCGACGTGTACGCCGTTGGAAAGGCTGTCACCGAGGGCTCGGAGGCGGTCACCGAGCTGCTGCGCTCGCTGCTTTTTTTGCCGCCCACCATCTTCACCGGGCCAGGCCGCAAGTTGATCCGCGCCGGCCGCGATCTGGACCGGATCGTGTATCGCATCATCCGCGAGCGGCGCGGCAGCGGCGAGGACCCCGGCGACGTCCTGTCCATGCTGTTGTCGGCACGCGACAGCGAGGGCATGGGCCTGAGCGACGAGGAACTACGCGACGAGGCCATGACGCTGTTCCTGGCCGGGCACGAGACCACGGCCAATGCGCTGACCTGGGCTCTGTCGTTGGTCTCCGCGCACCCCGAGGTCGCGCTCAGGCTGGAGCAAGAGGTCGATGCGCTGGGCGCGCGCGCGCCGCGCTTCGAGGACCTGGGTCGTCTGCCCTACGCGATGGCGGTGTTCAAGGAGACCATGCGCCTGTATCCGCCGGCCTATCTGCTGGGGCGCGTGTCGCTGACGCAGACCAGCATCGGCGGCTACCGGATCGCGCGCGGCCAGCACGTGTTCGTGAATGTGTTTGCCATTCACCGGCGGGCCGACCTGTTTCCCGAGCCCGACAGCTTCCGACCAGAGCGTTTTCTCGACGGCGCCGAACGTCGCTTACCCAAGAGCGCATACATGCCGTTCGGCGGCGGACCGCGCGTCTGCGTGGGTAACCACTTTGCACTGATGGAGGGGCAGCTGGTGCTGGCGCGCCTGGCGCAACGTTTTGCGCTGGCGGGTTCGGTGCGCGGCGTCGAGGCGCGCTCGGGTGCGCGCGAGCCAAAGCTGCCCGACTGCGAGCCACTGATCACGCTGCGTCCGAAGCAGACCGTCAGCCTGCGCGTGGTGCGGCGCGACTTGAATGCACCGCGCCAGGTCGCGAACGGCTAGACCTCAGGGTACAGCCGGGCGAGCGTAACTTCGACTGCCACGCGTGAGCCTGGCTGGACACCGCGTAGCAGGCTGCTGCGCCGTGGGAACTGCGCCAGCAGCTCGCCCGCACCGTCCAGCCTGGCCGACACCTTCACGCGATCACCCAGCGCGTGTACATGCATGACGGTTGCGATGCCGGCGTCGTCGCGCCACAGCTTGAGATCGTAGGTGCGCACCAGCGCCCGCACGCGCGTGCCACTGGGGTGTCCCTCGGCCGCGATGCGCAGCGACCCGACGTACGCATGACCGTCGCGCACCTCGCCCTTGAGGCTGTTCACATCGCCCACGAACTCGTTGACGAAGATGGTGTGCGGGCTGTCCAGGATCTCGGTGGGCGTACCGGCCTGTTCGATCCTGCCCTTGTGCATGACCACCACACGATCGGCGACCTCCAGCGCCTCTTCCTGATCGTGCGTGACCAGCACGGTGGTGACGCGCAGCTCGTCGTGCAGCGCGCGCAGGCGACGGCGCAGCTCTTCGCGCACGCGCTGATCGAGCGCGCCGAACGGCTCGTCCAGCAGCAGCACCTTGGGTTCGACCGCCAGCGCGCGCGCCAGCGCAACACGCTGCCGCTGACCGCCCGAGAGCTGCGCGGGAAAACGACCGGCCAGACCTTCCAGTTGCACCAGGTTCAGCAGCTGGTTGACCTTGTCCTTGATCTTGTCTTCGCTGGGGCGCAGCTCGCGCTTCTGCACGCGCAGGCCGAACGCCACGTTCTCGGCCACGGTCATGTGCCGGAACAGCGCGTAGTGCTGGAACACGAAGCCCACGCCGCGGTCACGAACGCGCGCCTCGGTGGCATCTTCGCCTGCGAAATAGACCGTGCCGACGTCGGGCGTCTCGAGGCCCGCGATGATGCGCAGCAGTGTAGTCTTGCCAGAGCCGGACGGACCCAGCAGCGCCACCAGCTCGCCCGTGTCGACGTGCAGGTTGACGTTTTCGAGCCCGACCACGCCGCCCCAGCGCTTGTTGACGCCCTTTACTTCGATACTCATGTCGGTCCCTCAGGGTGACTGCGCGAGGTCGCGCCGTTCGATGATTTTTTTGACGATCAGCGCGATCAACGACACCAGCGTGAGCAGCGTGGCCACCGAGAAGGCCCCGACCTGGTCGTACTCGTTGTAGAGAATCTCCACGTGCAGCGGAAGCGTGTTGGTCAGGCCCCGAATGTGGCCACTGACCACGCTGACCGCGCCGAACTCGCCCATGGCGCGCGCCGTGCAGACCACCACACCGTAAACGATGCCCCACTTGATGTTCGGCAGCGTGATGCGCCAGAACGTCTGCAGACCATCGGCACCGAGCGTGACCGCGGCCAGCTCCTCTTCCGAGCCCTGCGCCTGCATGAGCGGGATCAACTCACGCGCCACGAACGGGAACGTGATGAAGATGGTGGCCAGGACGATGCCCGGCGTGGCGTAGATGACCTGCAGATCGTGCTCCATCAGGAATGGACCGACCACCCCGCGCGATCCAAACAGCAACACGAACAACAGGCCCGCGATGACCGGCGACACCGAGAACGGCACGTCGATCAGCGAGATCAGCAGCGACTTGCCGCGGAACTCAAACTTGGTGATCGCCCAGGCAGCCGTCACGCCGAACACGGTATTGATGGGCACCGCAATGGCCGTGGTGATCAGGCTGAGCTTGGCGGCCGTGATGGCATCGGGATGCGAGATGGCAGCCAGGAACGGATCGATGCCCTTGGCGAAGGCCATGCTGAACACCGCGATCAGCGGCACCAGCACCAACACCAGCAGCACCAGCACCGCCAGCCCGAGCAGCAGCCAGGCGACGCCCTGCGGTTTTTTGCCCGGCAATACGTTGGGGCCTGCGCTCATGACTGGCCTCCTCCCAGCTTGCGGTAGACGGCGCGCTCGAAAAGCTGCACCGACATCAAAATGATCAACGAGGCGAACAGCATGGTGGCGCCGATCACCGCCGCACCCGCGTAGTCGAACTGCTCGAGCTTCGTGACGATAAGCAGCGGCGCAATCTCGGTCCTGAGCGGCATGTTCCCCGCGATGAACAGTACCGAGCCGTACTCACCCACCGAGCGCGCGAACGACAGCGCAAAGCCGGTGGCGATGGCTGGGATGATGGTGGGCAAAATCACGCGCTGAAAGGACTGAAACCGCGTGGCACCCAGCGACGATGCGGCTTCCTCCAGTCCCGCGTCCAGCTCCTGGATGACGGGCTGTACGGTGCGCACCACGAACGGCATGCCCACGAAGCTCAGCGCCACCACGATACCCAGGCGCGTGAAGGCGACGGGCATTCCGGCCTCGGCGAAGCTCTCGCCGATCCAGCCGTGCGGGCCGTACACAAACGTGAGCGCGATGCCCGCCACCGAAGTGGGCAGCGCAAACGGCAGGTCCACCACCGCGTCCAGCAGCGAGCGTCCGTAGAACCGGTAACGCGCCAATACCCACGCCACCAACGTGCCCGCGAAGGTGTTGACCACGGCCGCCACCAGCGACGCACCGAACGAGAGCGACAGCGCCGCGAAGGTGCGCCGCTCCATGATGACGCTGACGATCTCGGTGAAGCTGAGCGTGCTGGCCTTGAAGATCAACGCGCCGATGGGGATAAGCACCACGACCCCCAGATACAGCCAGGTGAAGCCCAACGTGGGCAGCAGACCTGGCAAGACCCGGGGCCGCCAGAGCACGCGCGCCAGGGGCAGCAGCGAGGGCCGCTTCGCCGGGCGCGCGTTGGTTGCGGCCTTCGCGTCGCTCATTTTTCGCTCGGCACGTAGATCTGGTCGAAGCTGGCACCGTCGATGAAGTGGGTCTTCTGCGCGTTCTGCCAGCCGCCGAACAGCTCATCGATGGTGAACAGTTGGATCTCGGGGAACTCGCCCTTGTGCTTCAGCGCAACGGCCTCGAGGCGCGGGCGGTAGTGATGCTTGGCGGCGATCTCCTGGCCGACCTCGGAGTACAGGTACTGCAGGTAGGCCTCGGCGACCTTGCGCGTGCCGTGCTTGTCGGCGTTCTTGTCAACGATGGTGACCGGCGGCTCGGCCAG
>Ga0105048_10017251_pt1 | contig 11139 bp, 9 predicted proteins | sample MAT05_FD_78382 | JGI IMG/M metagenome (GOLD analysis project Ga0105048, IMG submission 78382) | Freshwater microbial communities from Lake Fryxell liftoff mats and glacier meltwater in Antarctica - MAT-05 | ecosystem: Environmental > Aquatic > Freshwater > Ice > Liftoff microbial mat | place...
GCTAACCCGTGCCAAGGAACTGGCAGAAGCGGCCACGGAAGCCAAATCAAACTTTCTGGCAACCATGAGTCATGAAATTCGCACACCACTGAACGGAGTTATTGGTGGCGTCGACCTCTTGCTCACAAGTGAGCTTGACGAAGAGCAGCGCGCTTGGGCACACGCTGCTCGTTCAAGTGGACGTTCTTTGTTGGTGTTGCTTAATGATGTTTTGGATCTGTCCAAGCTTGAAGCGGAAAAGGTGATCCTTGAAAACGTGGCTTTTCGCCCAGCAGAACTTGTGGCGGATGTTGTTGAAATATTAGGTGAATCGGCACGCGCGAAAGGCATCGCACTGGTGGTTAAAGCGCAGCCGAAGAGTAATGCTGTGTTGGCTGGTGATCCCAATCGGTTGCGCCAAGTGCTGCTGAATCTGGTAGGCAACGCCGTCAAGTTCACTGAAGAAGGTACGGTTGAGATACAGGTCTCAAGTACACCACTGAAGGAAGACGACAACGAACTTTTAATTTCTGTTGTTGATACCGGTATGGGTATTCCCATGGAAGCCACAGAAAAACTGTTCACGCCCTTTTCACAGGCAGACAGTTCAACCACGCGGCGCTTTGGTGGAACAGGTTTGGGCTTGGCCATCTGCAAGTGTCTGGTTGATCTGATGCAAGGTGAATTGACGGTCGACAGCGAGCCGGGTCGAGGCACCTGCTTTTCGATGCGGATGAAACTAAAAAGTGGAACGCTTGACGAGAAGCTCACCGTTTCAATGCGAATCTCTTCAAGCGCAATGGCGGCGGTTGGAGCGCCTGCGAAATCGCGCGTGTTGTTGGCAGAAGACAACGCCATCAACCGCATGATCGTTACCGCGCATCTCAAGAAGCTCGGTTTGAAGATCGATGTTGCGCAAAACGGTGAAGAGGCTTTGACCGCACACTTCAAACGGCCCTATGATCTGGTGTTAATGGATTGCCAGATGCCTGTGATGGACGGCTTCGAGGCCACCCGTCGCATTCGGCTTTGGGAAGGCGACCTGCGCAGTACGCCTATCATAGCGTTAACGGCAAACGCATTCTCGGGTGACAGGGACGCGTGTTTGCAAGCAGGCATGGATCACTACTTATCAAAGCCAGTGGCCGGCGAAGATCTGCGCCAGGTGATCCAAAAATGGCTTGCCAACCACGACGTTGATACGGCAACGGTTTAAGCGAAACGGTAGGGCGCGGTTTAACGCGTATATAATCTTCCTCGCTAATGGAGCACGGTTTCGCTAATATTCCGCTCATGACTAGGCTTTTGTGTGTCTGCGTCTGTTGTGTTTTTCTTGCCGTAGGCGCTTGTGCGGCTTCTTCGTCCCCAAGTGAAAATGGGGGTAACGCAGGTGCCGGGGGCGATGGCGCAGGTGGCCAGTCGGCCAACTCGGCTGCCTCTGGCGGTGCCGGTGGCCTTGGTGGCAGCATAAACAAAGGGGGCACAGGTGGTGCGTCAATCGGGGGCATCACTGCTTCAGGCGGTGGCGGAGGTGGCCGCGTAAACCTAGACGCTGGCGCTGCCATCGATGCCCCTTTGGTGCAAGGCGGTAGCGGCGGCGTTGCAATGCCCATGGTCATCGATACGCATACGCATTTTTGGGATTCCTCCCGCCCAAATCCCCGAGATCGCTCAAAGCCTATTGCCTGGCCTGACCCTGGTTTGAAACAACTTTACCGCCCCATACTCCCTGCGGAATACATAACAAAATCGAAGGGCACGGGAATCACCGCCACCATCGTTGTGGAAGCCAGCGGTTGGCTTGAGGACAACCAATGGGTGCTAGATCTGGCCGCGCAATCACCTGTAATCGTAGGGTTCGTAGGCAGCTTTGGTGAAGTGATAGGAACGAACAAGTTCGACGACGCCCTAAAGCGTTTTGCCGCGAACCCCTTGTTTCGGGGCATTCGTATCGGCAGCGGCGAAGTCAGTGCAGCGTTGTCCTCCTCCGGCCGCCTTGCTGAGTTTACGAAACTTGGCGATGCAGATCTTGCAGTCGACACGCTTGGTGTTTCCCTCTCCGACGTTGCCAAACTTGCAGTGAGTGTTCCCAAGTTGCGCATCGTGGTGGATCATATGGCTGGCGTAGCGGCACTTGATCCCAGCAGCGGTTGGAAGAAGGACATTGAGACGCTTGCCAAAAGCGCGGGTGCGCCGCGTATCTATTTGAAGCTTTCAGGGTTGGTTGAAAGTGCCGGAAACCCTGCGCCTGTTGATGCTGCTCGCTACACCGCTGCGTTGGAACATGTGTGGCAGCAACTTGGCGAAGATCATTTGCTGTATTCGTCAAACTGGCCTGTGTCTGAACTCAATGCGCCTCTCGGCACTGTGGCCAACATTTTGAACACGTTCTTGGCCACAAAATCACAGGCTGCCCGGGACAAAGTGTTCTGGAAAAACGCACAGGCCGCTTACAAATGGGTGCCCCGCAAGTAACCGCTCTGCTTCGTTAGCATTCATTGTGTTTCCTGATACTTGGAAGTTGCAGGTTGCAGAGTTTCCTATTGGTTACTTACAGCTAAGTCCTTTAAAATAAGGCTGCGTTACGCTCTGTTTACAATGCAGATCCGATTGCGATACAAGAAATAGGCGTCGAAGTTACGATCCTGAGCAGGGACCTGAAACGGGCTTTCCGGCACAATGTTTCTACGATGGAACCCTCAAAGACTTCAGACCCTCGAGCCAATCGCGTTCTGCTGCTTTCAACGGTTGCCTTCACCCTGCTGTTCGCCGTGTGGCTGATGCTGGGGGTGCTTGCGGTGCCCATCAAAGCAGAATTCAAACTAAGCAAGCCTGAATTTGCATGGCTTGCGGCCATCGCTATTTTGGCGGGCTCGTTGCTGCGCTTGCCGCTTGGCATGCTTACGGATCGCATCGGTGGTCGCAAAGTGCTGACGGCCATCTTGTTGCTAACTTCGATACCCTGTTATCTGCTTTCAACCGCGCACTCTTACGGTGCACTGATGTTGTTTGCTTTTCTCTTCGGTGTGGCAGGCAACGCCTTTTCAGTGGGCATCGCTTGGAATGCAGCTTGGTTCGCACGTGACAAACAAGGCTTTGCGCTTGGCACCTTCGGTGCAGGCAACGTGGGCGCTTCAGTGACAAAGCTTGTGGGGCCCTTGTTGATAGCCAGCATTCCAACGTTGGGCTTGTTTGGTGGCCTGGTTCCTGGTGGCTGGCGCTTCATTCCCGTGATGTACACGGTTGCTTTGTTGGCCATGGCCGCGGCGGTGTGGTTCGGTGCTCCCGCAGAAGATCGCACCCCAGGTGCAGGTCGTTCGCTTGCCACCATGTTGTTGCCTTTACGCCAAACGCGCGTGTGGCGCTTCGGTCTTTACTACGTGGTGGTGTTCGGCGCTTATGTGGCTTTGTCGTTGTGGTTGCCGAATTACTACACCACTGTTTATGGAATGAAGCTGAGTAACGCTGCCTTGTTGACAGCGTTGTTTATCTTTCCTGCAAGCTTGTTGCGCCCCTTGGGGGGTTGGTTGTCAGATCGTTTTGGTGCGCGCCCTGTGACCTACGGCGTGTTCGTTGGCATGGCCTTGGTGTGTGTGCCTTTGGCAGCACCACGGGGCTCGTTGGGTGTTGAACTTGGGCCAGCCTTGTTTACCTTCTTCGTGGTTCTACTTGGCGTGGGTATGGGCATTGGAAAAGCCTCCGTTTACAAATACATCCCGGAATATTTTCCAAAGGATGTTGGTGTCGTCGGTGGATTGGTTGGCACCTTGGGCGCCTTGGGCGGTTTCTTCTTGCCCCTCATCTTCGGCTACCTAGATCAACTGACCGGCACACCACAAAGTTGCTTCGTGGTGATGTTGGGCCTTGTGTTGATAAGCTTTGGTTGGTTGCACGTGGTGGTGCGAGGCCTCTCTAAGGCTTCCAAGTCACCGCTTGGCGCAACACTTGTACGCCTGCAGGCGGAGCGTTGATATCCTTGATGCCAGCGCTCTTCATAACTCCCTTGGAACCCACGAAAGCCACAAGCTCTCCCAAAATCTCTTTGGGGCTTTCTTCGTTTGCCCAAGGAACATCGCCGCTGCCGCGTGCGAGCACTGAGCCTGACGCGGATATTTCTAGGTTCGCTATCCAACGCAGTAGCGTGCTGTCCTTATGCCAGAACAGTTGCACTTCGATCTGTGGTGTCACATCGCTTGCAGGGCGAAGCACCACTTGCACTGTTGTGTTGGGGCGAATGACAAACGGCTCGTTCGTCGTATCGCCGCGCAAAGAGGCCGTTCCGCGGGCTTCCATCGAATAAACGGGCAACGAAACGCTTTGTCCTCCAGACCACAGCAACACGGCTGCCGTGGCAAATGCAGGCAACGCTAAAGAGGGAAGTGCCCACTTCCACCAAGAAGATTTCGTTTGCTTCTGAGGTGCAATCTCAGGTTTCAGATCTAACCCACGAAAAGCGGCTGCATAGGCTGATTCGCGAGATCTGCGCGCGGTCACTTGCAAAGCGGCCTTCACAGCTTCAGGCAGTCCACTGGTGAGGTCATCTTCGGTTGTGCTTGCCATGCGTGTTCCCGCCGCTTGTTCTGAACGCGCCAGAGCACCGAGGGCGTTTAAGACATCGTCTTTTTCTGCAGTGCTCATGTGCGCCCCAAGGAAATGCCACCGGGCAAGTTACCTGTGTCAGGCAAGATCTCTTTGACCAGAACAGCTATCTGTTTCCGAAGACGGCTGCGCCAAAAATACACCGAATCAGCAGACATATGGGTTAGCTCCACAACTTCTCCCATGTCGAGTTCTTGCACGAACAACAGTTGGAACATTTGTTGCGCCAACGGGCTGGCTGTTTCGCAAAATCTATCGAACAAGATGGTAAGCAGATCGCGCTGGAGCATCGCGGGTTCAATGTCGATCGGCAGTTCATTGACCGCCTCGTTTTCCGTCACGTCCTGCCAATCGGCCTCGCCCCCAGGCGGCTTCCCGGTGCGCAAGTACGACAGCACAAAGCGCTCTGTCAGCAGCCCCACGAAGTTCAACAACGATAGTCCGCGCGCGCCATCCCACGCCCGCAACTTGCGCGCGCCGTCCTCGAACAGATGCTCGAACACGTCCTGGCTCAAGTCTTCCAGCTCTTGGGGATCGGGGGTTCTGCCCTTGCGCCACAACACCCGGGCCACCCGCGCTTGTACCACCGGGCACAAGGAATCCACCAGCAATCGCGTGGCGCTTGGATCGCGCCCCAACGCTCGCTGGAGCAAATCCTCCATCGAAACCGGTCGCAAAATGGGTGGCAGGGGTACCTACCCTTCGACTAACACGACCCCCAATACCTGTCCATGGCGCGATTGGGTATCCCCGCCGCGCGCGCTGTGGCTGAAACATAGGTGGGCTGGCTTTCATATGTAGACCCTCACGGTTGGGTATACGCGGGCACCTTTTGATTTCTGAGATGAACTCAGATTTTGTGCCCGCTGCGCGAAAGCCCTTGGGAACCCACTGAGGATCCCATGCCCAATTGCAGCACTAACACAACCCGGGTAGCACCCGCACCCTTTCCGACCAACCTCTTTTTGAACGTAGACCAACCACTTTGTGAAGGTTGGGACTCTCCCAGCCCGCCGTCCCCCGCCAGTTTCGACGTTGAACGGTTGGCCAAGGAACACTTTCGCTTCCTGCAGGACCGCGCCTTTCGTTTGACCCGAAACCACGCCGACGCGGCCGATCTTGTGCAGGACACCTTTGAGAAAGCCCTGAAGTTTGCACCCTGTCGAGTGGCTTCTTTCCGCGCCCGTGGGTGGTTGTTGGTGGTCATGCACAATTTGTTCATCGATCGCTACCGATCCAACCGCGCCGCACACCTGGTTCATTCACAAGATCTGATGCTTGAGTTGCCGGCTGCCGTTGAGCCAGATCCTGACCCGCAAGATCTGGTGACCATGGATGACGTGCAATTCGCACTGACCCAGGTTCCAAATGTGTTGCGTAGGGTGTTCGAGCTGCGTGAGCTTGAGGGATTGTCCTATGCCGACATTGCTTGCACACTGCAGATTCCCATGGTCACGGTTGGCACACGATTGTTGCGTGCGCGTCGGCACATCAAGGCCACCTTGGCCGAGCGCGTGCCGTTGTTGCAGGCGGCATGAGGCGATAGGAAAGAGCCTTTTGGCAGTTTGTGTCATTAAAACTTGCGTACCGTGCAGGGTACGCTAATTTAAATGAATGTCGCTGGCCACAGATGGCGTGATTCAGGCGCTAGACGACGAGCGGCGTCGGCAAGGGTTCACGAAGAAACAACTCGCCGAGGCGTGCGGCATGTTGAGCACTTCAGTAAGGAGGCTATTTGCATCCAAGAATCCCGATGTGAAGTTGTCGACTTTGAACAAAATCGCAACGGCCCTGGGCGCCGATCTTCAGGTAAATAGAGTGGACTCCGGCCTGAATGACGAGCAGAGCGGCCACCTTCTTGCGCGCCTACGTCGCGTGCGCCTGGCTGAGCGTCTGGCCGAAAAGAGCGGACTTGATGCAGGCGACATCGAGCATGCTTTGTTCAACTTGACGTTGACCACTTCCGAACGGCTGGCAAGGAAATTACGGCGTGGCCGATTCGTATCCGACCGACGCTGAACTGATCTTTTTGAGGGAACTTGGCCTCCGCAAGATTCGCTTCATGGTGGTCGGAATGGCGGCTGCCGTCATGCAAGGTTCCGATCGGAGCACCGACGACATCGATCTATGGTTTGCTTCGCTTGCGGATCCAGGCATCGACGAGGCGGCGCGTTCCGCGGGCGGCGTCTTCGCATGGCGGGCGAACCCTCCGATGATTGCCGGGAAGAACCTTGAACATATCGACATTCTTCGCACCTGCGACGGTCTGCGAACCTTCGACCGTGAATACGACCGCGCACTGGAACTTGAGATATTCGGCGTGGCAGTTAAGGTGCTGCCTCTAGAACGGGTGATCGCTAGCAAGGAAGCTTGCGGACGTTTGAAAGACAAAGCAGCGATACCTTCGCTCATGGCCACACTTGTGGCGATCCGCAAAACGGAGAGCTAAAGGCTTTGCCAGCCGCCCAAAATCAGTTCGGCCAACGCAAGGCACGCGGCATTTTGCGCCGGAGCCAACGCTGGCTCTTCCCAGAAATTGATGCGAACCCGGGGAGATAAGGCAGCCAAGAGTCTGCCCTTGATCCGCGACACCAGATCATCGTTGAAGTTCTTTGAACGAGGCAATGGGCTTACCAACACCAATTGGTGAGGTCGCAGAAAATTCACTGCGTTGCTCAACGCACACACCAAGTGATTAAACATGATCTCGTATCCCGCTGAAAGCTTCGCCGGGATCGTGTTCATTGAGCCGTGTTGCTGTGTAAGCGCGGCCAAGCTTGCATTCATCGTGCGAGGAACCTCGTGGTTCACAAACGGCGATGAGACAATACGTTCAAGGCAGCCCGTTTGCCCGCAATAGCAGGTTTCCGTGGCGGCCATAAACCGGAAGTGCCCCAGTTCATTTCCGCCCATAGCACAGCCGCTGTTCGGCCTACCATTGATCAAAACCGCAGCACCTAGACGTCCGTCATCAATCTGAACAAGCAAGACGTCTTCCTGAGAAATCTGCTTACCATCTTGTTGGCCACCTGACGCCGTTTGCGAAAGCAGCCAACGTGCCGCCAACGCGTGCATGTCATTCTCTGCAACCAAAGCCAGCTTCTTTGCGGCCTTGAATATGGGTTCAAGGGGAATATCCTTTCTTCCAGGCAAAGCGGCTGACATCAGAATTGTGCGTGACTTGGCGTCGATGAAGCCGGGAAGGCTTAGCCCAATGGCCAAGCAATTGCGGCCAAGCGTTTGGCCCAACAACCCTGCCGCCAACTGAACCACATCGTCTTGGCGTTTTGCCGAAACCCTTGTCGCTGGCTCAATCGCTTGCCCCAGCAGATTGCAGCGCACCACTTGAACCTCGCCTGGCGCGATGGCCACGCCCACCAAGTGTTTGCGGATGGCGTCGATGCCCAGTGGAACGCGGGGCCTGCCAGATTTCGCAATCGGGGCGGGAAGTTCGGCGAGTATCGAATCTCGCACCAGCTGGCCGGCGGCTTCTCCCGCTGCGTTCGGCGAGATCCCCAGACGTTGGTGCAATTCCCATCGGCTTTGTGGGCCGTTTTGCCATATGGCGCGCACAATGCTGCGGGCGCGGTCGTCAAGCATCGGAATCCTTCATTCGATTCATGTGGCCATTTATTATTCTAGCTGATAAAAACTATCTGTGCCAATCGCCAATTCATCATCCTTGGTTGCTGGGGCGCAGTTTGCGGCCGAGATTGCTTCCCAAGCATCGTGTCTGCAACAACAGATCTCGCCTTTGAAAGATGCCCTGGCAGCCGCGGTGGCCAGCATCAATAGAATCCAACCCTCGTTCGGGCTCATTGCCGCGCGGGGCAGCTCTGACAATGCTGCGCGCTATGCGCAAGTGTTGTTTGGTGTGCGTCACCGGTTGGCGGTAGGGCTGGCCACCCCTTCGTTGGTAACGGCATACAAAACACCGCCACGACTGACGCGCGCTTTGGTGTTGGGGATAAGCCAAAGTGGCGCTTCGCCCGACGTGGTTGCCGTGGTTGCGGATGCCACGCGCCAGCAAGCGGCTAGCCTTGCCATTACCAACACAGTGGATTCAGCTTTGGCGAAAGCGGCGCAGCATGTGTTGCCGATGTTTGCTGGTGCTGAACGAGCTGTCGCAGCCAGCAAAACTTATACGGCATCTGTTTTTGCGCTGGCGCAACTAAGCGCCTGTCTTCAAGGAAATGAAGAAACGCGTGAGCAAATTCTCTTGTTGCCGCAAGCGGTGCAAAACACCTTAGATCTGGCTGATGGTTCAACCCTCAACGCGATGGCCGATGCGATCAATGCGGCAGGCGGTCTTTTGGTTGTTGGACGTGGTTATGATCTAGCCACGGCGTTTGAGATCGCGCTGAAGCTCAAAGAAACCACGGGCGTGCACGCTGAAGCGATGTCAACCGCAGATCTCTTGCATGGTCCAATTGCTATCAGCAATTCTTCTGTTCCGGTGCTGATCGTATCTACTGGTGAAGCGTTGGCCGCTGATGCTCACAAAACCATGGACAAAATGAACGCGCGAGGTTTGCCAACAATGGTGATCACAGACAACGTCGCGTTGGCCGCGAAAACAAAATTGTCTTTCCTGCTTCCAACAAAACTGCCCGATTGGTTGCAGCCAATTACCGCTGTGATTCCCGGGCAGTGTTTGGCGTTGAAGGTGGCGCTGGCGCGCGGGTTGAACCCAGATGCCCCTGTGGGGCTCAGCAAAGTCACTCTTACTTACTAGGCACGAAATATGAAGAACGTACGCAACGTTGTAATGTTCGCATTCGGTCTATGGGCTTGCATCGCGCAATTAAGTTGCAATCGAAGCGCCATCAAACCCAGTGTTTCACAGACGGACCCACAATTGTCGCTGATACCGTGGCCTTCGAAAGTGTCTGTTCAAGACGAACTTTATGAGTTCGATGCAATTGTTGTACCAACACCGGCAAGCGCGGCGCTGAACGACGTTGGTTTGCTGTTCTCGCAGGAGCTGCTGCCTTTTTCAAACGCTGCGTCAGCGCGCACAGCGACAGTGACTTTGGTGGTTGCCGATGGCGTAACCAACGAAGAAGGATACTCGTTGCAAACCTCCAGCGCAGGCGTGTTGATTTCCGCGCGCACTGCCGCCGGCGCCTTTCGCGGCACACGCACCTTGCTGCAACTCATAGAACGCAAGGGCACCCAAATCGTTCTGCCTGCTGTGCAAGTGCAAGACGAACCTCGCTTTGCGTTTCGCGGAATGCATCTTGACGTTGCAAGGCACTTCTTTTCAGTGGACGAAGTGAAACGGTTCTTGGATCTACTTGCCAGCTACAAGCTCAACGTCTTTCATTGGCATTTGACCGACGACAACGGCTGGCGCTTGCCTGTGCCGAAACGACCTTTGCTTACTACTGTGGGCGGCTTTCGCGAAGACCACAGGCATGAACTGTTCTCCTTGCCGATGGATCAGCGGCCCCCGGTTCCTGTGTCCAAAGCTCCCTATGGCGGGTTCTATACTGAAGAGCAGATCCGCGATGTTGTGGCCTTTGCAGCTGCAAGGCACATGACGATCATTCCCGAAGTCGATATGCCGGGGCATGCACAGGCAGCCTTGGCGGCTTACCCAGAGCTTTCTTGCGTACCGGGGGCGAAGTACAAAGTGGCTCCGGGCGGTGTGTTTCCGTTTTCAGATCCTTTGTGTCCGTGCAAACCGGAAACCTTCGCGTTTGTTAAAGACGTGTTGGATTCGATGGCGAACCTATTCCCGGGGCCGTTCATTCACATTGGTGGAGACGAGGTGGATACGACATCGTGGAAGAAACTTCCTGCCTGTGAGGCGTTGAAAGCCGAGCAAGGTTTCACGAACGACAGACAGCTTGAGGCCTATTTCATCAAGAAGGTTGCTGCGATGGTGCGGGATGTTGGCAAGACACCTATGTATTGGGAAGAAGCCGTTGAAGTGGATGGTCCACCTTCCGAGGGTGTTTCCATGGCTTGGAAATCGGCAGAGCCCGCAGGGAAATTGGCTAAGCAGGGGCACAAGGCCGTGGTGGTGGATTCAACCGCACTTTACTTTGATCACACAAACGATGCGGCAGGAGCGGGCTTGGCAGGGCTTGAAAAAGTTTATTCATATCAACCGATGCCGGAGGGTCTTACCATCGACCAAGAACGCAACATCCTAGGCATTGAGGCTGCGTTGTGGACAGAGAATCTGCAAACGATGGCGTCGCTAGAACGCGCGATTTTGCCGCGATTGCTCGCGGCGGCGGAGCTTGCTTGGACGCCACGTGCGGGCCTGTCATGGCCTGGGTTTATAGGCCGAACGCTGCAACAACTGCCAAAGTTGGCGTCGGCGGGATACACCGTTTTCATCCCAACTCCGTTAGGGCTGCAGCCGCATCGTGCGTTCGCAGAGCAACTCACGGTAGAACTTGTCGCGCCCGCGGCGGGCTTTGAAGTTCACTTCACCACCGATGGACACGAGCCCACGTTCAGTTCTCCTTTGGCGCAGGGGCCATTTGTTGTTTCCGAGACGACCGTGATCAAAGCGAGATCATTTTTGTCGCGCTCGCCGCACCTGCA
>Ga0105048_10017255_pt1 | contig 11138 bp, 9 predicted proteins | sample MAT05_FD_78382 | JGI IMG/M metagenome (GOLD analysis project Ga0105048, IMG submission 78382) | Freshwater microbial communities from Lake Fryxell liftoff mats and glacier meltwater in Antarctica - MAT-05 | ecosystem: Environmental > Aquatic > Freshwater > Ice > Liftoff microbial mat | place...
CAACGATGTCCGCTACCAAGACCCGCACCGACGCCATGGGCAAACTGGACCGGCTCGAGCGGTGCGGCCATCGTGCGCAATACCCGGCACATTCGGCTTATGCTTGCCAGCCAGCACCCGCTGCGTGCTCTATGCATTTGCCGCTTCACGCCTGACCAGCACCGTTACGTCGTTCGACAAAAGTGCCGCCCCGGCAGGTTGAATAACAACGGGGGCGCACCGACGGCTCGCCGCCAAGCGGCGTGAACGCAGTGCCGATGGGGACGGTCACGGTGCCGGGGAAGCAGACAAGCGGCACCCCTGTCGCCACACACGGTACGGCGTCTCTATGTCTGCCACGCGCGGCCGTAAGACGCGCTCAGTCAATCCAGCTTGATCCCCGCCTTGCCGATGATTTCGCGCCACTTGGCGATTTCGGCACCGATATGGCGCGCCGTCTCTTCGGGCGTTGCGTTGATCGGTTCGGCGCCAAGGTCGGCGAAGCGGGCGCGAATGGCGGGGTCGGCGATCGCCGCCGCGATCTCCTTGTGCAGGCGCTCGATGATCGGCCTGGGTGTCGCGCGCGGCGCGAGAAACGCGAACCAGGCCGCCGACTCGTAGCCGCGCACGCCTGCTTCGGCGGCGGTCGGCACGTCCGGCAGCGCTGGCAGGCGCCGCGCCGCTGCCACCGCGAGGGGGCGCACCTGACCGCCCTTGAGCATGCCGATTACGTTGGGCAGCAGCTGAAAGCTCACTGGCACTTCGCCGGCTACCAGATCGGCGACCATTTGCGCGGTGACCTTGTAGGGCACGTGGGTCATCTTGACGCCCGCGAGTTGCTCGAAGAACGCGCCGGCCAGGTGCTGGGAGCTGCCGTTGCCGACCGACCCGTAGGGTACGTTGGGGGTGCGCCGCACATGGGCGATGAGCTCGGTCATGCTCGTCACCGGCAGCTTGGCGCTTACCACCACGATGTTGGGCAAGCTCGCGAATAGCGCGATCGGCGCGAGGTCGCGTTCGGGGTCATAGCCGAGGTTGGGATACAGCGCCTTGTTGGCGGCTAGTGGGCCGGACGAACTCATGAGGATGGTGTAGCCGTCGGCTTCCGCGCGGGTGACTGCGGCGGTGCCGACATTGCCACCGGCGCCGGGACGGTTGTCGACCACGAAGCGACGCCCCATGGCGAGTGCCATGCGATCGACCACCAGGCGGGTCATCACGTCGCTCGCGCTGCCGGTGGCGAAGGGCACGACCACGGTGACTGGGCGGCTCGGATAGTCCTGTGCGAGCCCCGCACCTGCGAAGACGGTACTGGCGATGAACGCCCCTGCGAGTACTGCTCTCATTACTCCACCTTTCCGGAGCCGCTGCCGAAGCGCGCCTGCATGACTTGTTCAAAATCCGCTGCATCACCTGCGACCGCACCGCCGGCGCGCACCCGGTACGCCGCGGGGAGGTTCGCCGCCTGCGGTTCGCGGCCTGCCTGCAAATCTTCCACACCACTTAGTATCATGCGACGAAAACGCACCACGCCGATGTCGGTGGGCGACAAATGTTCGCGCGTGCGGTCGACTACGAGACCTTGGCTGTCCTGCGCCATCGCGTCCTGCTCGGCGATGCCGGGCACGCCGGTGAACGAGCGCAATTTTTGCTCGGTGCGGTCGATGAGGTAATCGTTGGCGCGGTTGCGCAGCGCCACGTAGCCCGGCCCCAGTTCGGCGAACTGGCCAAAGCCACCCTTGGCGTAGCGCGCGCGCTCGTCCGCCGGCAGGGCGTGATCGGGATGCCAGGCGTACACATAGATCCAGCACGACGCATCGTCGATCGGCACCCAGGTGTAGCCGTAGTAGGTCTCGCCCGGCATCGACGAAGGCGTGATCGAGTGCGCCGGCAGCATGAACTGGGTGATGCGCCAGTAGAGTTCACCCGCGTCGGCGTTGCGCGCCCCGCCGATGACAAAGCCGACCGCGTGTTCATGGATCGAAAAACGCGGCAAGGGATCATTGCGCAACCAGCGGATGCGGCTCTCGTCGGCAGCCGCGGTCATGGTGTCGTTTTTGGCAAGCGCTGGCGCGGGCATGTGCAGGAAGGAAAAATGCGCGGTATCGAGCGCGCCTTCCATCGACTGCGCCCAGTTGCACTGCTGCAATCGCTTGCTCACGAAACGCTGATCCGCTGCCACCAGCCCGACTTCGAGCTGCGGCAGATCTTCGGGCATATGCTCGCGCGGGCCCAGGTAGGCCCACACCATGTCGCCGAATTCGCGCGTCGGGTAGGCGCGGATCGCAATCTTGCCGTGATACGCGGAGCCCGGCGGCACGTTGGGCATCTCGACGCATTTGCCGTCGATGTCGTATTTCCAGCCGTGATAGACGCAGCGCAGGCCGCACTCTTCATTGCGGCCGAAAAACAGGTCCGCGCCGCGGTGCGCGCACTTCGGCTCAATGAGGCCGATCCGGCCCTGGGTGTCGCGAAACGCGAGCAGGTCTTCACCAAGCAGCTTGACACGCAGGGGTGTGCCGTCGGGCTCGGGCAGTTCGGCCGACAAGGCCACCGGCTGCCAAAAGCGCCGAAAATACTCACCCATGGCGCTGCCCAGGCCAGTGCGGGTGAGAAGTTCGTTTTCGGCGGCGGTGAGCATTGGTTGTCGAAAGATGCGGATATCAGTGCGACGACGAACTATGCCATAACTCCGGAATCATCCGAAGCGCGAATTTCCATCTCCTTATCGAGATTGATGGCACACGTCTTGGTGCTCACCAGCGAGTCGGATTCCGGAGGCCGGGGCTGCCGCAGCCTGTCCATCGCTCAGCTTGTCCCGCAGCAACGGATTTCGGACCGGATGGCGAGCTATCCGCGCGGCGATGAGCAGCGCGGAGCTTGCCGGGCGTGGCCGGCTGCTGCAGCGTGTGGGTCTCGCCCGCACGGAGTCTGCAGTCTGCAGTACGGGCACGTTGGTTGCGTCGATCGATATTGGGCAGTACTTCCTGCCCCTACATACTCGATAGGAACAATCATGAAAAGCCGTATGCATTTGAAACTCTCCGTTCTGGGCGCCATGATTGCCGCATTCAGCGTGTCCTCCGTCCAGGCGGCAAACATCGACAAGGCGACCTATAACACCGGAAAGACGCGCATCGAAGGCGAGTTCAAAGCCGGCAAGACTGCGTGCGCCGCGATGGCCGGCAATGCCAAGGACATTTGCATGGAAGAGGCCAAGGGCAAGGAGAGGGTCGCCCGCGCCGAACTCGAGCACAGCTTCACCGGCAAGGCCGCCGACCGCACCAAGGTGCTGGTTGCACGGGCCGAGTCGACCTACGCGATCGCCAAGGAAAGATGCGACGACCTGGCCGGCAACGCCAAGGACGTCTGCCTGAGGGAAGCGAAGGCCGCAGAAGTAAAGGGTCTTGCTGAAGCTAAGCTCGGCAAGCAGGTCGGCGAAGCGCGCAAGGATGCCGCACAGGACATCAACGACGCCAACTACAGGGTCGCGATCGAGAAGTGCGACGCACTGTCCGGCGACCCGAAGACTTCGTGTGTCGCTTCGGCGAAGGTGAAGTTCGGCAAGAACTGAGCTGGATGTGCGGCGGCACCCATGCTGGGGTGCCGCCAATCGTCGAGGAACCTGCGCCCGCCGCCACGCGGCGGGCGCAGACCGACAAGGCGCTGGAAAGCGCGCGCGAATGCCGCTTCAACGTAGTCGACGTCCTGTGCAATGACTTCTTCACTGTCGCCTGGGGGTGTGCAAGCCCCACGGTCGCGCCCATACTGCGCGCCAGCCGCAACCCCCTTCACTCGCGGCCACAGGAGACAGCCTCATGCCCATCACCGCATCCGTTGGCCTGGCAGGCCGCAACGACCTGGCCGATGTCGCCGTTGTGCAGATCCTGCTGAATGCCAATCTGTACCGCCTGCCGGGCGCCCGGCCCGCACCCCTGGACACGGACGGCCGCATCGGCCGAAAGACCCTGGACGCGCTGGCGGCCTTCGAGACCGGCGTCATGGGCCTGCCCGAGTCTGATCGCATCATGGCCCCGGGTGACGCCACCATCCAGGCGCTGCTCAAGGGCCTGCCCGAGGGGGCGACGAAGGAGAAGCTCGCCGTCGTGCTGCCGCGCGCTGCCAAAAGCCGCATCGACCTGTACTTCGAACCGCTGAAGATGACGATGGTCAAGTACGGCATCACCACGCCCTTGCAGATGGCGCACTTCATCGCCCAGGTGGGACATGAGTCGGGCTCGCGGCTATACAACGAAGAGATCGCCAGCGGTGCCGCCTATGAAGGTCGCACCGACCTGGGCAATACCCAGCCCGGCGACGGCGTGCGCTTCAAGGGCCGCGGGCTCATCCAGCTGACCGGCCGGGCCAACTACATCGGTTTTAGCAAGTACACGGGCGTGGACTACGTCAGCAACCCCAAACCGGTGGGTGACGACCCAATGCTCTCCGCCGAGGCAGCCGGCTGGTTCTGGGTCGACCGCAAACTGCCGGCCCTGGCCGAACGCGATGATGTGCGCGCCGTGACCAAGCGCATCAACGGCGGCTTCAACGGCCTGGACGACCGCATGCAGAACCTCTTCCGCGCCAAGGCAGTACTGGGGCTTTGAAGGCGCTGGCTGCCGCCTTGGCGCTGGCGGGGCTGGGGCTGGGGTTGGCCGGCTGTCGAGAAGCGCCGCCCTCTGGTTCCGTCGTGGCTGCCCTCGCGCCGGCCGCCGCGCCATCGGCGGCACCGGCCACTGCAACAGCATCACCTGGCTCTGTTTCGACGGCCCGTCAACCATACCAGCTGGTGCAGGACCTGCCAGGTCTGAAACAGGGCGATGTGCCCCTTCGCGCGACGCTGTACGCGGCCCAAGCGCCTGGCGATACTGGCGTGCTGGCGGTGCAGGTCATTGAACTGCAGCGCGGCGGCCAGCCACTGCAGCGCATCGAGGGGCTGGACACACAGACGCCAGCCAGCCAGGCGCCCATCGAAGCGCTGGACATGAACTTCGACGGCATGGTCGACTTGCGACTGGTCGAATTGCGCCCGGCCGGCCCGAACACGCCCTACCTCAATTGGCTATGGGACAACACGCGCCAGCGCTTCGTACCCAGCCCTGCACTGGATAAGCTGAGCGCGCCGCGTTTCGACGTCCGGCGCCGGCAGGTTGTGTCTGATTGGCGCGATGGGCCCACGCGCCATGGCACCGATACCTACACCTGGCGCGGTGGCAGTTTGCTGCCTGTGCAGCGCCAAGAGCGCCTTTACAGCGCGCCGGGCCGCTACACGCTCAAAACCTACACCTGGAGCGACGGCGGTTGGCGTCTGCAACGTAGCCAACCCGGCCGCGACGAATGAGCCCGCCCAGTCTTCACGCCACGCGCCCGAACCACCATCAAGACAGCCCAGTCGCTGTGGCCGCCAACTGGCCCGCGCGCCCGACAGAAGTTGTTCACTGTGCTGTCGGCCTGCTGAGTTGCCTTGGCTTTATGGGCGTACGTGCGCATGAACACCTCGCGACCGATTGAGAAGAAGCGCAAGCCATCAACAGGCCATTACCGTTGAAGTCGATTTGGCGAAAGCGAGTCCATCCTCACGCATCTGGACTTGCAGGCGCAGGCGCCACCGCAAGTGCTGGCGCGAGCCCACGTACAACGCACAGCCTGATGGCGGCCCGACAACCCGGGCTGCGGCGACTGGCTGCGCCTGAAACGGGTAGCCCCCTTTGGGCGAAAGCGGATCGCAAGGGTCTACTTGAAGCCGATCGTGTTTCAAGACCAGGCTGCGAGCCCGACGCGGCTCAGCGTGCAGCAGGTGACCTCGACAACCTTGCGTCGGGCCACCATGCCGGGTCGATGCGCAGGCGGGTGCGCGCACGCGCCGACGAATGAGAGATCATGGCATCTGAAACTCCTGTTCGCGGACCACGCGCCGCGCCCGGAAACCTAGTTGAGCATCCCGGATACGTCTTCGCCAAGCAGCCGCAGCGTCCAACCGCACGCCGGCCGATCGCAGGGTCAACTGGCTGCCAGGTCGGTCCGGGCATCGTGCCGTTCGCGCGCGGCCTGATCGCCACCGCACCGGACCGCGTGGTCTGGGGCTCTGACTGGCCGCAACCCCCCAGCGCGCGCGAGACGATGCCCCGCTATGGCGACCTCGCCGACATGCTGGCAGAGTAGGCGCCTGGCGCCGAGGCGCAGGGTCCTGGTCGACAAACCACGCCGTCTCTACGGATTCGACTGACGCTGGAACAGGGAAAGGGGAGCACCGATGACCGCAGGGATCGACGCGCTGGCGCAACTGGTCGCGCACACACGATGGGAAGACCTCCCGCCGGCAATCCAGCGCAATGCCCGGCTGGTGTTGCTCGACACGCTCGGCGTGATCCTCGGCGGCTCCGAGCAGCCCGAGGTGGGGCGGTTGCGTGCGCAGTTCGCCGACAGCGCCGGGCGCGGGGCGACGGTGTTCGCGCGCGGCTGGCCGGCCACCGACCCCGGGCGCGCCGCCTTCCTCAATGGGGTGGCCGGCCGCTCGATCGAGATGACCGAGACGCATGAGGTCGTGTCCTGCCAGGCAGCGATCCAGATGGTGCCCGGTGCGCTGGCGGTCGCCCAGGCGCAGCGCTGCAGCGGGCGCGACCTGCTGACTGCGCTGGTGGTCGGCTACGACGTGGCGATCCGCATCGGCGCGGCGACCCGGCGGCGACCGCTCGCGCATCCACTCGGCCAGGCCGGCATGATCGGTTCAATCGCCGCCGGCGCCCGGTTGCGCGGGCTCGGCGCCGCTGCCACCAGCACCGCGATGCGTATCGGCGGCAACCTGATGGTGACTGCCGGCTACGGCAACGTGGTGGCCGGCGCCACCACCATCAATGCCTCGGGCGGCATGGCGGCGATGGCAGCGGTGCTGGCGCCGCAGCTGGCCGCCGCAGGCTTCACCGCGCAGGACGACGCGATCGAGCAGACGATGGTGCACCTCTTGAGCGAAGGATTCGATCCGGCGCGGGTGTTCGACGAACTCGGCCGGCGCTGGGAGATCGGCAACATCCTGTTTCGCCTTCGCGCCTGCTGCAACCCGATCTATCCGGCACTGGACGCGCTGGAGAACGCGCTGGCCGTGTTGCGCCCCCGCCCCGAGGACATCGAGCGCATCGACGTGCTCACCTATGAATTCGCTGCTGGGCTGGGTGCACGCAACCCGCCGAACCATTTCGGTGCCCGCTATTCGCTGCCGCATGCTGCAGCGGCGCTAGTGGTCAATGGCCACCTCGAGTACCCGTCGTTCACCGAGGCCGCAGTGCACCACCCGGTGATCGCGGCGCTGCGTCAGCGGGTGAGCGTGGCCGAAGACCCAGCCATGTCGGCGCAGGTGCCTCGGCTGAAGCCTGCGCAGGTCACGCTGGTGTTGAAGGACGGCCGGCAGGACGTGCAGCAGGTCGACGACGATCGGCGCGCGGGCAAGGCGTTCGACGAAGCCGAGGTTCGGAAGAAGTTCCGCGGGCTGGCCGGACTGCTGCTCACTGCCGAGGGGGTGGTCGAGGTGGAATCGGCGGTCGACCGCTGCGAGCAGTGGCCTACGCTCGATCCGTTGCTGGATGCGCTGCGCGAGGGCGCGTGCGGCTGACCGGTGCGGTCAAGTGCGGCGCGGCGGCGGCGGCGAGAATGCTCGACCGAATGCACCAGAGTCAAGAGCCCGGCGCTCACGAAACCGACCACGAGCACCGTGGTCACCGACGAGGACTGGATCACGGCCGTCACGATGCACAAGCCGCGCAGCAGTTTGTGCCGAAGTGCCACGTCTCGGCATCGTCACGCCCGATCCACCGCGCCCCATGCGTTTGGTACGGAGTTTGCTAATGCCCATCGGTCCTTCCATATCCGAAAGCAGTCCATGCTGGCATACCGGGCAGCCCTCGCGATCGTTGCGGTCGTTTTCGCAGCGCCTCAATCGCAAACCCAGGCACAGACCGCCGATGCGGGCGGCCACAGCAACTATCCCGGGAAGCCGCTGCGCATGATCGTTCCCAACCCGGCCGGCGGTGGCGCCGACATCCTCGGACGACTGGTCAGCCAGCACCTCGGCGAACGTCTGCGCCAGCCGATCGTCGTCGAGAATCGGCCGGGCGCCGGCGGCACCATCGGGATGGCAGCGCTGGCCAAGTCTCCTGCCGACGGCTACACCCTTGGCATGGGCGTGACCGCAACGCTCGCGATCGCGCCCACCCTGTACGGCAAGATCGGCTATGACGTCGAGAAGGACATCGAGCCGGTCGCACTGATGGCCAGCCTGCCACTGATCCTGGCAGTGCATCCGTCGCTGCCGGTCAAGTCGCTCGGCGAACTGCTGCAGCTCGCTCGGCAGCGGCCGGGCCAGATCGCCTATTCCTCGGCAGGAAACGGCACGCCGCCGCATCTCGCGGCCGAACTGTTCAAGACCCAGGCCAAGGTCGACTTCCTGCATGTACCGTTCAAGGGCGCAGCGCCCGCGGTCGGGGCGCTGGTTGGCGGCGAGGTGTCCCTGATGTTCGCTAACGCCCTTCCCGCACAGCCTCATATCCGGGCTGGCCGACTGCGCGCACTGGCCGTCACCTCGAGTCAGCGTTCCAGCGTATTTCCGGACCTTCCTTCGGTGGCAGAAGCCGGGCTGCGCGGCTACAGCGCAGTCCAGTGGTACGGCGTAGTCGCCCCGGTGGGTACGCCAAAGCAGATCGTCGGCCGCCTGAACCAGGAGATCAACGCAGTACTGAAGATTCGCGAAGTGAGCGCATTGCTGCTGGCCGAGGGCGCAGACATCACCAACGGCACGCCGGAGCAGTTCCGCGCCTTCATTCGCGAGGAGGGTTTGCGCTGGGGCAGCGCAGTACGGCAGTCGGGCGCACGCATCGACTGATCGTCAGCCCTTGACCGCCGTGTAAATCGCCCGCGCGCGCTGTCGTTGGAGCGTGCCGCCGAACGAGAGAAATTCGCGGTTGAAATTCCTGTCCGCCCGGACAGATGTCAGCCTCGAGCTTGCTGCAGTTGCTGGACTCACCCTGACCGTGGCGTGGCTGCAGCTCGGCCTGGCCGCTGCGAAAGGGCACATGACTGAGCTTGAGGCCGGTCCTCTGCTGCAGCACGACCGCATTGAGATGCTGCAGTGACCCGATGCTGGAAGAGGCACAGGTCAGATCGATTGAAAACGGCACTCAGTCGTTGACCTGGATCTTTGCCTCGCGCACCAGCCGACTCCAGCGTGCGAGTTCGGCCTTGATGTGGGCGGCAAACGCCGCTGGCGTACTGCCGACCGGTGTGGCGCCATCTTCCAGCAGCTGGGCACGCATCTGCGGCGACTGCACGATGCGCCGAAGCTCGGTCGACAACCGGTCGATCACCGGCTCGGGTGTCCCCGCAGGCACCGCCACGCCATACCAGGACGCGGTCTCGTAGCCAACGATGCCCGATTCGGCGATCGTCGGCAGGTTAGGGGTCACCGGCGAGCGGGTCGCGCCGGTGGTGGCCAGGGCGCGCAGCCTGCCCGCGGTCACCTGCGGCAGGATCGCCACCGCGCTGCTGAACATCAACTCGACGCGTCCGCCGAGCAGGTCGGTCAGCGCCGGCGCGAGTCCCTTGTAGGGCACATGCTCGATCTTGATCTGCGCGAGTGCAGCGAACAGTTCGGCTGCCATGTGCGACGAACTGCCGCGCCCGTTCGAGGCGTAGTTGAGCGTCCCCGGGCGGGCGCGGGCCAGTGCAATCAACTCCTTCACCGACTTCACCGGCAGCGAAGGGTGAACTACCAGCACCAGCGGTGCGGTGGCCAGCAGGCTGACCGGGGCGAAGTCGCGCACCGGGTCATAGGGCAGCTTGCCGAGCGCGGGGTTGATGCCATGCGAGGCCACTCCGGCAAGAAACAGCGTGTAGCCATCGGCGGGCGCGCGCGCCGCCAGATCCGCGCCGATGGTGCTGCCTGCGCCCGGCCGGTTGTCGATGACCACTTGTTGTCCGATCGCCTCGGCCAGTCGTTGCCCGACCGCACGCGCGACCGTGTCGTTGCCGCCCCCGGGCGGGAACGGCACGATGAAGCGCAGCGATTTCGCCGGCCAGGCCTGTGCGGTGGCCGGGGCGCTCCAGAGCACCGAGCTCCCGGCCAGGGCGGTCAGGCAGGCGGCGAGCATGATGAACGGCCCCGCCCTGGGCGGCGCGCCCGCAAGCGCGATGCTTCGGCCCAAAGCCGGGAAGCAGGCGGTCTTGACACCATCGGTACACGCAGGGCCGACCAGCGCGCAACACGCGGGCAGGTAAGTCTCCAGCGGGCAAGCCACCGGGTGGAGGTCAGGGCAATCGTGGGAACAAGGACGCATCGAAACGATTCGTGGCGCGGGGCTGGGGTGCACGCTAGGATACCGCGTTGGCCGAGCGCGACAAATTGCGTGACTCACCTGCATGACTCACCTGCGTGACTCACCTGTTAGATTGACCTCCATGACTGACGCCTTGATCGACCTGCGCAGCGACACGGTGACCCGGCCGACCGACCCGATGCTGGCCGCGATGGCGCACGCCAGCCAGGGCGACGACTCGCGCGACGGTGACCCGACGGTGCAGCAACTGGAAGCACTGGCGGCCGAACGCTGCGGCAAGGAAGCCGGCCTGTTCCTGCCCAGCGGCACCATGGCCAATCTGGTGGCGATCCTGGCGCATACCGGACGCGCTGGCGAAGTGCTGATGGAAGCCACCTCACATACCCTCACTTCGGAGCTCGGCGGTATCGGGGCGATCGCCGGCCTGTTCTATCGTCCGTTGCCCGGCCATCGCGGCGCGCCGGATTTCGACGCGCTGCGCGCCGCGATCCGCCGTCCCGGGATCAGCCGCAACAAAGTGGGCAGCGCGCTGATCCAGCTCGAGACCACGCACAACCAGGCCGGTGGGGCGGTGCTGCCGTTGTCGCTGATGGCGGCGGTCTGGGATCTTTCGCAGAAGCACAACGTCCCGGTGCATGTGGACGGCGCCCGGCTGTTCAATGCTGCGACAGCCCTTGGCGTTGGCGTGGATGTGATCGGCCAGTATGCCGACTCGGTCAACTTCTGTATCTCCAAGGGTCTGTCGGCGCCGATCGGCTCGCTGCTCTGCGGGTCGAGCGGGTTCATCGAGATCGCCCGTGGCTACCGACGCATGGTCGGCGGCAACCTGCGCCAGGC
>Ga0105048_10017256_pt1 | contig 11137 bp, 10 predicted proteins | sample MAT05_FD_78382 | JGI IMG/M metagenome (GOLD analysis project Ga0105048, IMG submission 78382) | Freshwater microbial communities from Lake Fryxell liftoff mats and glacier meltwater in Antarctica - MAT-05 | ecosystem: Environmental > Aquatic > Freshwater > Ice > Liftoff microbial mat | place...
CCGAGGACGTTCCTGTCGAGGTACGCATTGCGGAACTTGTGGGTGGGATCGAGCTCCTCTGCCAGTTCCACGAAATCTGACAATTTGGGATACAGCTCGCGGCGCACCGTATGGAACAGCTTGCCCCAGTGGGGCCTCGCGTCGAATGGAGCGAGAGCCGCCTCCAGCACAGGCAGCAGCGCGAGAACCTCGGTCGGCCGCTTCTTCCAGGTGAAATGGATTGCGACAGCGTCGGTCTCGTAGGCGCCGCTGAGCCACAGCGAGTCCGCGGCCATCGAACGCAGCTCCGTGACCAGCAGGTGCGGTGTCACGTGGTCGGCGAGCTCGCGAACTGCCGCGATTGCAGCCAGAGCGTGGTGTGCGGGCACGATGTACTCCGTCTGCAGCTCCTCGCCATTGCTGGGGGTGAACCCGAGCTGAAAGTGGGGGAGCCGATCGATCCAGGCGCCGGGTACCCCACCCTGCTGCGTCATGTTGTCGGCCGGATCCCCGCTGATCGCGCTGAGGGGTGTGCGAGCGGCCGGGCTGCCGTAGAGCGCCTGTGGGGGAGCCGCGGCATCCGTTCGGCTCTTGATCAGCACCGTGCCGACGCTCTGCCAGTCGGTGAAGACGCTGACACTATAGCCACGAGCCATGATGCGCTCGAAGTTCTCGGTCAGGATCGGCCAGGTGAGGCCGCGGTAGGCCTCCTGCACCACCTGGTAGCTGGGCTCAATGTCGAGGGTGATGCGGTGCACGACACCCAGCGCCCCGAGGGAGACGACCGCGCCGTCGAATGCCGCATCGGCCGGCGTGATGCTGAGTAACTCGCCCGATGCGGTGACCAGTTCGAGGCCCGTGACGGCACGGGATAGGGTGCCGTTGCGGTCGCCCGAACCGTGGGTTCCGGTCGCCACTGCTCCACCTACCGAGATGTGCGGAAGCGAGGCCAGGTTGCGCAGCGCCCATCCGGACTTCTGCAGCGCGACGCCCAATTCGCCGTAGCGCAGCCCAGCAGAGAAAGAGACGGTCTCGGAGTCTTCATCGATCTCGATCGCCGGATCCATTGCGAACACCGAAACGAGTTCGGCCGAGTCGGCCAGGTCGTTAAACGAATGGCGGGTGCCGAGTGCCCTGATTTTCGGGGTTGCCGCAACGATCTGCTGCAGCTGTTCGAGCGTTGACGGGTGGTGAAGTCTTGTCGCGGCGTACTCGTGATACCCGGCCCAGTTGAACCCGACGCTCACGGCAGCACCATCGCGATCACGGCGATCGCGACCCCGATCGCAAGCGACAGCGAGCTGATGAGCACGGCCTTGCGCTGGTCTTTCTGGCGGAACTCGTGCTCGTGCACCTCCTCGTGATCGCCGAGGGTGCCAAAGTTGAACAGGCCGGCCATTCCGAAGCGTGCGCAAAAGTGGAACGCCGCCTGCAGGAATCCCATGGCGCTCACCGCGGCGGGAGCGATGACGAGCCAGCGCCAGCCGTCGGATACCGAGAAGATCACGAAGCCGGCGAGCAGCGCGACTGTTACTGCAGCGCCAACGACGCCGACCATTCTTCGCGAGCGGATTTCGGCGGGGCCGATGTTGCACACACCCGGTTGGTATACGGCGGACGGCTGGTCGACGATGGGCATTGACTCATTCTGCCCTCTTAGACTTGCCAGATGGCGCGACTGACCAGGCGGATGCTCCCCCGCAGCGAGTCGCGCTATCGCACGCGCCGCGCGCGGGGGGCTACCTTCTTCACCAGCACGCAGGCGTTCGGTGACCTGTCCATCGTGGTCAAGCGCTTCCCCGGACCTGTCGACGCGCGCCACGAGTTTGTTTTGGTGCACGGAATCGGGGTTTCGTCGCGCTACTTCGGCCCCGTGGCGGCGGAGCTGGCCAAGGTCGGCAACGTTTTCCTGGTCGATCTGCCGGGGTACGGCGCCGCGCCGGACCCGAAACGGAAGGTCTCGATCGCCGACCACGCTGTGGTGCTCGGCGCGTTTGTGTCCGCCGCACGGCTTGACAACGCCGTGATCGTTGGGCATTCAATGGGCTCGCAGGTGGTCAGTCAACTCGCGGTTCAGTCACCAGAGGTGACAGAACACGTCGTGCTGATGGCCCCGACGCTTCCGCCCCGGCTGCGCCACTTCTGGCGGGCGGTCGGCGCACTACTTCGTGATGGCTTTCGCGAACCACTGTATGGAAACCTGATCGCGATCGGGGACTACTTCATTCGGTGCGGCATCCCCTATGGCCTTCGTCAGGTGCCGCACCTTCTGACGGACCGAATCGAAGACCGACTGCCCCGCATCACCCAGAAGACGCTCGTGATTCGTGGCGACCGCGACCCGATCGTCTCTGACGGCTGGATGCGGACAGTCACCGACCTCATCCCCGGCGCTCGGTCGGCGACGGTTGCAGGCCCGCACGTGATCATGTACACCGACCCCGTGCGAGTTGCAGCCCTTATCGCAAACCACGCGGCGAGCTGATGCTCTGGCTGCGCCGTGCGGTACAGACGTGGGCCGATTACTGGTACGCGGGGTGGTGGGAGTTTACTTCCCTGTTTTCCAGGCGGCCGCCGGCGGCGTGGTCTCGGGGGGAGCTGGCACCCGTGCTGCTGCTACCCGGCGTGTACGAACCGTGGCGCTTTCTGCGCCGTGCCGGGCGTCGTCTGAATGCCGCCGGGCATCCGGTGCACGCGGTTCTCGCAATTCGCTACAACGTCGACACAATTGCGGATGTCGCGGCGCTGGCCCAGCGTTACCTCGAGACCCACGACCTGAACGCCGTGGTGCTGGTCGCCCACAGTAAGGGGGGACTTGTCGGCAAGCACATGATGGCGGTGGATGACACTCACGGCCGCATCGACCGCTTGGTTGCGGTGGCGACACCATTCTCTGGCTCGAGCATGGCGAGGTTCATGCCGGTGCGCACGCTTCGGGCGTTCATGCCCACCGACGTTACGATCTCGAGCCTGGCCGCGAATCTGGCGCTCAACTCGCGGATCACATCGATCTTCGGTGAGTTCGATCCGCACATCCCGGGTGGGAGTCGACTAGAGGGGGCAACGAATATTCCGCTGCCGATTGTGGGTCACTTCCGCCTCCTTGTCGACGAGCGTGTGCTGCGTGCGATCGAAAATGCGGCCGAAGGGAAGAACTGACGAGCCTCGGGTGTTGAATGTCACCATGAACCGCCAGCAACGACTCGTACTCTCCATCGCCGTGCTCGCCTCTTTCGTCGCGTTCCTTGACGGGTCGGTGATCAACGTTGCGCTGCCCGCGATCACGGGCGAACTGGGCGGTGGACTGCCCGTTCAGCAGTGGATAGTCGATGCCTACCTCATCACGCTGGGGTCGCTGATCCTGTTCGCGGGCTCGCTGTCAGACGTTTTTGGGCGGGTTGTGGTGCTGCGTGCGGGCCTCATCGGGTTTGGCGTGGCATCCGTTGCGATCGCGCTGGCCCCCAGCGCCGAACTGGTAATCGTGCTGCGCGCGGTGCAGGGCGTTGCTGGCGCGCTTCTGGTGCCGAGTTCGCTGGCGCTGATCCTCTCGACGTTCCGTGATGCGGCGCAGGCGAAGGCCATCGGAGCGTGGACGGCGTGGACAAGCGCGGCATTCCTGGCCGGGCCGCTTTTGGGTGGGGTGTTCGTCGACTACCTGAGCTGGCGTTTGGTGTTCGCGATCAACGTGATCCCGATTGTCGTAACCCTCTACCTGCTCGTGCTGCTGAAGGAGCGGGATGTGCGCGTGCCGGGCGTGGGCATCGACTGGCTCGGTGCGGGCCTGGGCGTACTAGGACTGGGTGGGCCGGTCTTTGCCCTTATTGAGCAGGGTCGGTACGGCTGGGGGAGTCCGATCATCCTCGCTCCATTTATCGTCGGCGTGCTGTCGTTCGCCGCTTTCATCTGGTGGCAAGCGCGGGCGAAGAATCCCATGCTGCCGCTCGGGCTGTTCACGATCCGCAACTTTTGGGCGGGCAACATCGCGACATTTTTCATCTATGGTGCCTTGTCACTTGGTGGCTTCATCACGGTGGTATTCCTACAGGAAGTCGCCGGGTACCCCGCGACTCTCGCCGCCCTCGCGTTCTTCCCCGTGTCGATCGCCAATGTTGCGCTGTCGGGCTTCTTTGGTTCGCTCGCCGGAAAGTACGGCCCGCGCCTGTTCATGACTGCGGGACCGATAATTGCCGGCATCGGCTACCTGCTCTTCCTTCGCATGGGCGAGACAGTCAATTACTGGTGGGATGTGCTGCCCGGCGTACTGGTGTTCTCGTTGGGCCTGTCGATGACGGTTGCCCCGCTCACCGCTGGAATATTAGGGTCGGTTCCGGCGGCCCAAGCGGGAATCGGCTCCGCAACCAACAACGCCGTTTCTCGGGTGGCCGGTCTCATCGCCATTGCCATGTTGGGCGTGATCGTCGTAGACAAGCTCGACGTCGATGGATTGCATCGTGTGCTGATCATCGCGGCGGCGCTGTTTATCGTGGGGGGAGTTGTGTCGTTCCTCGGCATCCGCAACCCCGACCGCGCGGCCGTCGCCAGCACCGCCCCAGGCGCATCTGTCGCTTAGGCGATCAGCCTCACTCCAGAAAGCGCAAGCAGTGCCACGTCGATCAGCGCGCCCAGAATTATGAGCCGGAAAACCCATCCCTGTGCGCGCCCCGAGATCACGAGCACCGCACAGGTCGCGGCGAGAACGAGGCTCGCCGCGAGCCCGACGTAGTGAATGACGCTCGCCCCGCCGATCCCCAGAACGACGCTGACGGATGCCGCGGCCAAAGCGCCCGCAATCACGAGCCCCGAGACGCGCGGCCCAACGCGATGCGGTAGCCCGCTCACGCCGGTCTGCCGGTCGTCATCCAGATCGGGGAGCACGTTTGCGAAGTGCGCCGAAACTCCGAGCAGAGCTCCGGCCACGAGCGCCCACGGCGAGGCCACGGCGGGTTCGGAGCGCGCCAGGGTGACGACGAGTGGCAGCAGCCCGAAGCTGACGATGTACGGCACCACAGAGAAGAGGGTCGACTTGAGCCCAGCGTTGTAGGCCCACGCCGACGCGATGAAGATCGTGTGTGCAACGGTCGCCCACCAGCCGAGCGGGATCGTCAGCAGGATAGCGGCGCCACCGAGAGTGAAAGCGGCTGCCCTGGCAACTGGCTTACTGATCAGTCCGAGGGCGACGGGCTTGTCGGTGCGCCCTACTGCGCGGTCACGGTCGGCGTCGATCCAGTCGTTGGAAAGCCCGACGGAGCTCTGATTGGCAAGAAATGCCAAGCCAAGTATCACGAGCCGCCACGGTTCGAGTCCCACGCCCCATCCGAGAATCACCGCGATAGCGCTCACGGCGATGCTTGGCACTGGGTGCGTGGAGAGCACGAGCAGACGCGCGGTTGACGGCATCCTCTGATGCTAGGGCGTGTACCCGACCCTGACCGCGGCGGCTAGGTTGGACAGGTGCACTCATCATTTGACGAAGCGGCCGTGGGGGAGCTCCTGCCCGGAAGCTGGATCGTCGCCGCAACCAACTTTCCGATGTGGCTCACGGGTGAACGGCTCAGCCCAACATTCACTTACGAACTAGTAAGTTCGAGCCCGCTTGTGTTCACTGACGTGGTGACCTACCTGACCGCCGAAACCGAGCAGAAGAAAAGCGAAGAGAAAACGATCGTCGGCCAAGACACCTGGCGTCACGACGAACTGGTCTGGCGCGGCAAGGGACTCCTGCGTTTCTTCGCTAGCCACTGGACAGTGTCCGGAGCCAGCGAAGACGGCAACGTCGTTGCCATCCAGTTTTCTAAGTCCCTCGCGACGCCGTCGGGAATCGACATCATCATTCGCGATGGGGTCGAAGTGCCAGAGTTGCGCGCGCTCATCGCCCGCAACACTGAGCTGTTTGGGCTCAGCCCGGAACAGTTCGCGTCACTGAGTTGGCTCGTGCACGGGCACCAGGGCTAACATCGCGGCATGTGCCATCGCAGTCATGAGCATCGCAGGCGCGCGTGAGTGCGCGCCGTGTGCTTGCGGTCGCTATAGTGGTCGGCATTGCCCTGACCGGATGCACCGGCGATCCTCCGCGTCCGCTGCCGAGTGCCACACCCGTTGTTGAACCTCCGCCACCCGACCCGGTGCAGCACTACGCGGATGCCCGACTGAGCGTGATGACTCTCGACGAGAAGATCGAGAGCATGCTTATGGTGCATGTGGCGGGCCTGGACCCGGCTTACCTGGCCGCCGTCGCCGCGGATAACAACCTCGGCGGACTCATTCTCATGGGTGACAACATCCCCGGCCCGCCCGAGGCGCTCGCGGCGATGACACCCGTGATGAGTGCACAGCCGGGGCTGCCCGTGCTGATCGCGACCGATCAGGAGGGTGGCATCGTCGCTCGGGTCTGGACGGACACTTTCGCGTCCGCCGAGCAACTTCGTGACCTCCCGCCGAGTGCCGCTCACGACGCTTTTGCTGCCCGGGGCGCACTGCTCGAAAGCCTCGGAATCACTGTTAACTTCGGCATCGTCGCCGATGTGACGGCCGACCCCGCGTCGTTCATCTACGAACGTTCGATGGGAGCAACGCCGGCAGACGCCGCTGCCCGCGTCTCGGCGGCGGTCTCCGGAGAACTCGGCGAGGTACTCTCGACCCTCAAGCACTTCCCGGGTCACGGTGTTTCTCCCGGTGACTCGCACTCGAGCATCCCGACGACGGCACTATCGCTCGAAGACTGGCGAGCCCAGCACGCCTTACCGTTCGAGGCAGGTATTGAGGCCGGGGCCGAGTTCGTAATGTTCGGTCACCTGCAGTTTGACGCGATCGACGGGCTGCCCGCCACCCTGTCACCGACCTGGCACGAACTGCTGCGCGATCAGCTCGGCTTCGACGGCATCATTATCACCGACGATATGAATATGCTCGAGAACTCCGGACGCCCCGAGTACGCCAACCAGGCGCAGAATGCGGTTGCGGCTGTCGCGGCGGGCAACACGATGTTGCTCTACGTGCAGGGTGTCGACATTCCGACGGTCGTTGCCGCCATTAGGGATGCCGTGCTTGTTGGCACAATCGACCGCTCGGTCATCGATGACGCGGCCCGGCGCCTGCTGGTGCTGAGGCGCACGCTGTCGGGGGAGACGGGCAATTACGTGCACTGCTTCGAGAGTTGCCAGTTGATCATCGAGTGATCAGGCAGATCCGAGGTGTTAGTCGAGCTCGAGCGTGGGCGATTGAAACCGACGCCGAGTTCAGCGCGCTGACACAGCCTTCGCGATCGCGTCTGCCGCTCGCACCAGGGTCAGGTGAGACAGTGCCTGAGGGGTGTTTCCGGCTTGCCGGGCCCCGCCAACGTCGTACTCCTCGCTGAGCAGGCCAACGTCATTAGCGAATCCGCAGAGCCGATCCATGAGAGCGGTGGCGTCATCCACCCGTCCCGAGGCCGCGTACTGCTCAACGAGCCAGAATGAGCAGGCGAGAAAGGGATGCTCGCCCGCGGGCAAGCCATCGACACCGGACTCCGTGCGGTACCGAAGCAGCAACCCGTCCTGGAGTAGTTCCGCTTCGATCGCGGCTACGGTTCCGAGCATGCGCGGATCGTCCGCCGCGATGTACCCCACCTGCGGAAGCTGCAACAGCGAGGCGTCCACGGCGGCGCCGCCGTAGTACTGCGTGTAGGTGTTGCGCGCGGCATCGAAACCCTGACTCTCGATTTCGTCGCGAATCTCATGGCGCAGGGCCTCCCAGCGTTCAACCGGCCCGTCAAGGCCGAAGTCCTGCACCGCCCGAATAGCGCAGTCCACCGCCGCCCACAGCATCACGCGTGAGTGGGTGAAGTGCCGTCTCTCTCCGCGGATCTCCCAAATGCCGTTATCGGCGCGCTGCCAGTTGTCTTCGACGTATGACATCAGGGCGCGTTGCAGAGGCCAGGAGAAGTCGGCCTCCTCCTCACTAGAACGGAATCGAGCCGCCTGCAGCGCCAGCATCACCTCACCGAAGACGTCCCCTTGAAACTGGGTATACGCCCCGTTGCCCACGCGCACCGGGGCGGCACCGTCGTACCCCGGCAGGCTGGGGACGCTCCACTCCTCGAGACGCCGCTCACCCGACAACCCGTACATGATCTGCACATCGGCAGGGTCGCCGGCTATGGCGCGCAATAGCCAGTTGCGCCACATGTCTGCCTCGCCCTGAAAGCCGTGGTCGAGCAGCACGTGCAGCGTGAGGGAGGCATCACGCAGCCAGACGTAGCGGTAGTCCCAGTTGCGCTCGCCGCCGAACTGCTCAGGCAGGCTCGTTGTGGCCGCAGCGATGATTCCGCCGGTGTCTTCGTGGGTGAGGGCCCGCAGCACGAGCAGTGAGCGCAGAACGTGCTTGGAATAGACGGGAGGAACGGTTGCGGCTGCCGCCCAGCGGCGCCACCACCTCGTGGTCTTGCGCAGCTGCTTCGCGACCCGTGGGGCGGTCGGCGGCTCGCGATGGGAGGGATACCAGGTCAACGTCAGATCGACCGTTTCTGCCGCAGAAACAACGAAATCGGCGGAGTGCGAGTGATCGCTAGCCTTCAGCTCCGGCCCGCGCACGACGATCGCGTCCGGACCGGCGACCGCGATGATGGCGTGGTTGCCATTACTGGGTGCCTGCCGTAACCAGGGCAGGGCATCCGCGTAGCCGAATCGCACGCGCAGGTCAACGTGCATCGTCACAGATCCGCGGATGCCACGAACCCGTCGAACCACGTCGGCACGCCGGTTGCCGTGCGGCATCAGGTCGGTCACCTCGACTTCTCCGTCTGCGGTAACCCAGCGGGTGACGAGGATGAACGTGTCTTTCAGATACGCCCGGGTGCTGGTTGCTTTCGGGTCGGCCGGGGCAACCAACCATCGGCCATGGTCTTCGGTACCCAGCAGTGCCCCGAACGTGGAGGCGGAGTCGAACCGGGGCAGACACAGCCAATCGATGCTGCCGTCGCGGCCGACCAGGGCCGCGGTGTGGCAGTCGCCGATCATCGCGTAGTCCTCGATGGGCTGTGCCATAGCTATCTTTCCGTCAGGATTCCCGCGGTCGTGAGCTGTGCCCAGAGACCGGCGCCATCCGGGGCGTAAAACCAACGCACCGTCGATCCCGCTTCGTGCTCCGCGGCCTTGCTGCGGCCACCGGCAAGCACAGCCTCGCCAGTCGAGAGCTGACGAATCGCCACCGCCGTCACGTTGCCGGGATGCGCCGCGGCGAAGTCACCGTAGAGCTGTTCGTCGTGCTGACCGTCGTCGCCGAACAGCAGCCACTTCACGTTAGGGAATTCTTCGGCGAGGCGGGCGAGACTGGTGCGCTTGTGTTCCTGGCCGCTGCGGAACCAACGGTCGTGGGTAGGACCCCAGTCGGTCAGCAGCACAGGTCCGCGCGGGTAGAGGTTGCGGCTCAGGAACCGAGTGAGGGTGGGGGCCACGTTCCATGCACCGGTGGAGAGGTAGATTACCGGGGCTCCGGGATAGGCGCGCGTTATCCGCTCGTAGAGCACCGCCATCCCCGCGACGGGCGTTCGCGCGTGCTCGTCGAGAACGAAGGTGTTCCAGGCGGCGAGGAAGGGCCGGGGCAGCGCCGTCACCATCACCGTGTCATCCACATCGCTGACAATTCCGAATGCGGCCTGCCCGTCGACGATAAAGACGGGCGCCGAGACGGGCTCGGTGTCGTCAGTTCTCAGGGTTATGGTGTGCCAGCCGGGAGTCAGCTCCGCGGTTATTCGCGCGTCGACGATGCCACCGCGCGTGGGAGTGACGGAGTGGTTGATGCCGCCAACCGTCACCGTGACGGTCGCGTCGGAAACGGGGATGCTAAAGAAGCTGCGCCAGCCCCGCACTTTCTCGGCACGCTTCGTTGCCCCCGCGTCGCCCGGGGCCAGCACCACGCGGCACAGCACTCGAATCCAGCCGGTCGATCCGTAGCCGGCGTACGGAACGATTGTCGTGACCTGGCCGCGGCGACGCCCGATACGCTCTCGCCAGCGGTGGAATGCGTCTTCTATGCGTGCCGCCCGATGCAGGATCGGCTCGGCCGCACTAGACGCTGCGGTTCGGGCCATACGTCCACCCTATGCTGCTGGCTCCATCAGCTCGGGCGAGTTGTTGCGCACGTTGCCCACGGCATGATCGACCGCGTAAAACTCGACGCGCTGGGCCATCTCCACACCTCCAGCGGACACCTCGTCGAGCAGCTCCTGTGAGCCCTCTTCGTGCGGGTCGAGCCACTCTTCGATCAGTTCGGGCAGCAAGAACACTGGCATCCGATCGTGGATGCCCGCAAGCTCACCGGTTGCCTGCCGGGTTATCACCGTGGTGGAGAGCAACCACTTGTCGGTCGAGTCGTCGGCCGCATCGGGGTTGCGCCACCACTCGTACAGGCCGGCAAACACAAACAACTCTCCGTCGGGCAGGTGGATGAACTGCGGCGTCTTGATGCCGTCAGCGGTGTGCCACTCGTAGTAGCCCGTCGCGGGTACGAGCGCTCGCCGCTTGTGTACGGCGTTTCTGAAGTGCGGTTTCTCGGTCACCGATTCGATACGGGCGTTGAACGCCGTCACGCCCACTTTCGCATCCTTTGCCCATCCAGGCACGAGGCCCCATCGCGCGGACTCGAGCCGGCGCACGGGCTCGTCGCCCGGGTTTTCACCCTGGGGGATCGCGTCGAGCACGATGCTCACGCGATCGGTCGGGGCGATGTTCCACGAGGGGCTCGGCAGGTTTGTCGCTGGCAAGTCGACATCGAACAGGGCTACCAGGTCGCTTGCTGCGCCGGCCACGACAAATCGTCCACACATACCGTCATCATCGCAGCCAGCTGCGGGCATGGTGTTGCCTGTGTACTGGCCTCGGGGTGTGGAGGAGCAAGTTTCCCCGGCGAATGGCGCGATAGAATCATGACGGACAAAGGAGACATCGTGCTCGCACTCGACATCACTGACCAGTCGCAAGACAATCGCGTTCCGCTAAGAAACGAACCGGTTCAGGCTCGAAGCACGGCGCGACTGACAGCATTGCTTGACGCCGCCGCGGCAGTCGTCGATGAAATCGGTTTCGAGCGCCTCACTACCGCGATGGTCGCTGACCGAGCGGGCGCATCCATTGGCACCGTCTATCGGTACTTTCCCGATCGCATCGTGCTTCTGCAGGCTCTC
>Ga0105048_10017257_pt1 | contig 11137 bp, 4 predicted proteins | sample MAT05_FD_78382 | JGI IMG/M metagenome (GOLD analysis project Ga0105048, IMG submission 78382) | Freshwater microbial communities from Lake Fryxell liftoff mats and glacier meltwater in Antarctica - MAT-05 | ecosystem: Environmental > Aquatic > Freshwater > Ice > Liftoff microbial mat | place...
CAGCCATGAGCCTTTTACCGTCGCCTCGCGCGTTTCAAACTTCGAAACCCGCACGCGGTCGTCGTATTGAAACGTCGGCGCCTGCGCGTTCCGTGTGGTGAAGACGCGCCCGTTGGCATTGGCCGCCCGGCTGGCGTCGAAAGCCAGGTTTTGGTCGATCGACCCGAAGCGCTGGTTGATGGTCCGACCGTCCGTGTTCCCAGCGGGCTTTTCCACCGGCTCGGCGCCGAGCGATGAGCTGCACAGCAGCGCAAAGAGAATGGGGAGCGGATAACGCACGGCGGTTTCATCGCATCGGCGTGCGATGGTGTAAAGCGGTCGCTACAGCGTCCCGCCGGCTTTCAGGCGGGCGAGGAGTTCCTCCGCCTTGATGCGTTCCGAGGGATTGTTCGTCGCGGCGATGAAGCTCTCCAAAGTTTGCTGGGCCGCCTGGCTGGTCTCGTTCTGGCTTTGCAGCACGGCGAGATTGCGCGCCACGTCGAAGAGCGCGGGCTGCAGTTCGTGCGCGCGACGCCACTGCGCGAGCGCGGGATCGACTCGGCCCGCGGCGAGTTCCCGGGCGGCAGAAGCGGCGAGCGTGCGGGCGAGTTCGACGGCGATCTCGGGCTGGGGCGCTTGTTTTAGGGCGTTTTCGAAGATCACGATGACTTCGTCGAATCGCTGATCCGCCTCGGCAAGCGTGCGGAGCGCGGCCGCCGTGGCCGCGTTCAACATTTCAGGGTGCGCCTCGATCAAGGCGACGGCCGGGGCGCGTGATTTCCGTCCGGCAAGGTGAACGAACAACGCGCGGCGAGCCTCCGTGAGCCGGGTTCCGGTGAGTCCGAATGCGCTGAAGTCTTCTTCCGCGGCCTCGACGCGCCCGGCTGCGGCGAGCCACTCGACGAGGGGCGCAAATTCGCGCGTGCCCGGATTTCCGTAGGCGGTCCGGAGCGTGCGGCGGGCCGCGGTCCAGTCTTTGTCGCCGAGCTGCAGGCGGGCAAAATCCAGCCAGACCTGCGGGTTGCGCACATAGGGGTCGAAGCGGGTGGCCTGGAGGAAGAGGCGGCGGGCCAGGTCGCGGGCGCCGAGTTCCGCGCAGGTCTGGGCGGTCCGGCCACTGGTCTCCTCGCTGATCGCGGCGCGTTGGGCGAGGCGAGCGAGCACCGCGTGCGCCTCCGGGATGCGCTCGAGTTGGTGCAACGCGCGAGCCCAATCGAGCAGGTGCTGCTCGTTGGTCGGATTGGTCTGCGCGAGTTTTTTGCGGACCTGGAGCGCCCATTCTTTCTGCTCCGCGATGTCGAGCGCGCCGGCGAGGCGGCTGAGCCAGGCTTCGCTGGCATCTTCGCGGGCGAGGAGTTGCCCGAGCGTCTGGGTCGCCCCTGGGGTGTCTCCAGCTTTGTTCTCTGCGATGAGCAGGATCGCCCCGGCGGCGATCGGGCCGGAGCCTTCGGCCCAGAGTCCATTGAGCTCGGTGGTGAATTCCTTTTCGAGGCCGAGCCGTGAGGCCTGGACCAGCGCGAAATCGAGGTAGGCTCCGAGGAGCGAGGGTTGCTCGGTGGCGGCCTGCCGGAGGCGGCGCAGGGCGAGTCGCGCGGTGGTCACGCCGTCTTCCGGTTGGAGGAGTTCCACGGACTTGCCGAGGAGCGGGAAACTGAGGCCGGGGTCCGGCGTACGCTGGAGCGCCGTCTGAGTGACGCTGCGGGCGAGCCGACGGTCGCCGCGTTCCGCGATCGCCGTGGCGACGGTGAGCGTGGGCGTGATGTGCTGCGGCGGAACGATCCGTTCCAGCGTGGTGATCGCATCCTCGACCTGCCCTGCTTTCAATTGGAGCTGCGCCAGGCGGGCATCCACTTCCGGTCCCGCGCCCTTTTGCAGTAGTGCGATCGCGGTCGGGGATTTGCCCTGGATTTCGAGCAGATTGGCGAGAGCGACGCGAGCGCTGGCATTCCCCGGCTCCACGGTGAGGAGGCGGCGATAGACGGACTCGGCGAGTTCGGGATTCTTCGCGCGCTCGTGGAGCTGCCCCAGCCGGAGCAGGAGGCGGGTCTCGGTGGGCGCATTTTCCACCGCCTGGCCGAGGACGGTCCGCGCGCCGTCGAGGTCGCCCCTGCGCTCGAGCAGTTCGGAAAGCTGGATGAGTTGATCGCGGTGGGCCGGGTCATTGATCCGCGTGGCGCCCTCCCGGGCGCACTTCCAGAGCGCGGCCTCGGCGGTTTCCTGGTCGCCAGCCGCTCGGCAGGCTTCGAGCAGGCTGCGCAGGTGCTGCGCATTGGAGGGCTCCATTTCCCAGACCTGGCGGAAGACCTCGATGGCGGACCGGGAGGCGCCGAGCGAGATGAGCGCCTCGCCGAGCGGGAGCAGACCGTCACGGGGCGAGGCGCGTTTGAAGGAATCGATCCACTGCTGCAATTCGCCGGGATTGCCCGCCCGTGCGGCATGCAGCGCATGGAGGCGCAGCCGGATGTCCCGCGCGGTCTCCGCCGCCTGGTCGCCCTGGAGCGCGATCAGCGCGTCGTCGGCCAGCGCTTTTTCCCAGAGGTAAATGGCCAGCGCATCGAAGTGCCACGTCTGGAGCTGGACGCCGGCGATCAGAATCATCCGCCAGCGGCGCAGGCTGACCGAGCCGGGTTCGTCGCTGGAGAGCGAAGCGAGCGCGCGGAGTTCGAGCAGGTCGTCGAGGTGCTTTTTCGCGGCGGCTTCGTCGCCGGCCAGCGCCCGGAGCAGGGTGCCGGAGAAGGCGCGGTGGAGCGACTGGTGGTCGGGGTCGATGGGATCGAGGTAGCTCGCGGCGAAGATCGGGCGCTCCGCCTCGGGCAGCAGGAGCCACGTGTCGCGCAGGGCGCCATAGACATCGGAGTCGAAGGAATCCGCGCCGATGGCCGTGGAGCGCGCCAAGGTGGTGCGCGCCTTTTCCGGCTCGCCGAGCGTGATCTGCCAGTGCGCGAGTTCGCGGCCGAGAGTCGCCCGCTGCATCGTCGCTGCATTGAACACCCGCTGGCCGAGGCGCGCCGCCTCGGCAAAGCGATTGCGCGAGGCGAAGATCGTTGCGGTCTGCCAGACGCGGAGGTTGAAGCCCGTGGGGAAAAGCTGGTCGAGCGCGCTGGCATCGAAGCGCCCGTCCGAGGCGAGGAACTGGCCGAGGGCGATCAGTAGATAATCCCGCTCGCCCGGCGAGCGGCGGCGATCCTGCAGCCACGTGCCGAGGCGGGCAAACTGGCCGGTCTGCATCGCCAGCCAGATGAAGGCCTGCGGGATCTTCGCGTCGCCCGGCGCGGCCTGCTGGAGCGCCTCGAGGCGATCGAGCAGCGGGCCGCTGGCTCCGGCGTAGTAAAGCGCCCAGAGTGATTCGCTCGGCGCGTCGGCCTTGCTCCAGCGCGCGATCCAAGCTGGGAGCGCGGCGGCGTCGTCGCGGTCGCGGGTGAGCTCGCCGAGCTGGCGGATCGCATTCAGCCGCAGCTCGCGCTCGCCTTTTTGGTTCGGCGTGTCCTCGACCCAAAAGCTGCGCAGCGCGCGCAGCGTCTCCTGCGAAGCGCGCCCACGCCGCTGCCCCACCGTGGCGAGGTAGGCGCGCTGGAGGCGGCCGGCGTCCTCGAGCTTCATCGCGGGGAAGCGGATCGGATCGCTCGCGGGTTCGGGCGTGGTCTGTTTCAGCAGCGCTTCCAGGCACTCTTGCGCCTGCGCGGGCTGGCCGGCTTCGATGTTGAGCCCGGCGAGCGTGGCCAGCGCCTTGACGTTCGTGGGATCGAGCGCGCGCACGCGCCGGAGCAGCTCCGCAGCGCGGGTGGCGGTGCCCCAGCGCATTTGGAAATCCACGGCGTGACCGAGCACCGTGGTATCGCGCGGAAACTTCGCCACGATCCGGTCCCAGGTCTTCGCCGCCTCTTCGAGATCGAAGTTTTTTTCCTGAAGCTGGGCCAGCTTCTCGAAGCCGTCCGCCAGCGTCTGCGGCGCGATGCGCAGGAGCTGGCCTTGCAGCTTGATCGCCGCGTCCAGCTTCCGCAGTTCCTCGGCCTCGCGGATCAGCTCGGGCAGCGCCTCGGCTTGATTCGGCGCGGCGTAGCTCGCATCGGCCAGCACTTCGAAGGCGGCGGCTTTGTTGCCTGCGACCTTCAGGATGCGGCCGAGCGCCATCTCGGTGAAGTAGTCGTCCGCGCGCACCTTGCGCCGCGTCTCGAACTGCCCACGCAACCAGTCCATCAGGCCGCGGCGCGAGCAGTGGGCGAGGAGGTCATTGAAGAGCTGGAACTGCTGCTGCTGGCTGGTCTCGGCATCGATGGCCTGGAGCAGGAGCGTAGCGGCTTCGGGGTGCATCTCCAGCCGCTCCAGCACGCGGAGCAGGGGAGTGAAGACGTCGCGTTTCTTGGAAGCCGGGCTGAGTGCGTAAATCTGCCGCCAGGTCTCCAGCGCTTCGGACCAGCGGTCGGCGCGCTGCTGGGTGAGCGCGAGATCGGTGAGCGCCTCGAGGTTGCCAGGACTTTCGGTGAGGATCTGGGCGAAGAGAGCGAGCGCCTCGGTCACGCGCCCGGCCTGCAGCTCGAGCTGGCCAGCTCGGCGCTGGTAGGTCACGCGGTTCGCCGGGTCGATCTCGACCAGCTTCAACAAATGGAAGACCGCCGCGGGCGTGGGGCCGTCGAGCGCGGCGAGTTTCACCGCGAGTTCGTAGGCGGCGACGGATTTCGGATTCAGCGCGAGCGCCCGCGCGATGGCATCCTGCGCCGGGCGGACTTCGCGATTCCAGACCCGCCAGCGCGCGGCGCGGAGCCAGGCTTGTTCGCTCGGCTGTTCTGTGGCGGCGCGCTCGAGACCGGAGACGAAGGATTCGACCGCCGGATTCGCCTGCCGCATCTCCACGAGCCCGGGAACCGGGAGCACGACGAGTCCGCGCGGTTCGGGCGGCTCCGGGCGCAGCGCACGGAAGCTGTCGAAAAGTTTTTGATCCGCCTCCGCTTCCTCGACCGGCCCTTTGCTCAGCGCCACCGCCTTGGCAAAGGCCTCCTGCGCCGCCGTCTGCTGGCCCTGAGCCACGAGGGTATCGCCCTGGAACAGCAGCATCTCGCGAGATCCCGGATCGAGCGCGAGCGCCTTCTCCAGCTCGGTCAGCGCGGCCTCGGTCCGCGACTGCGCCTTGAGCGTTTGTGCGATCTTGAAATGCGCCGCGGCCTGCTGCGCCGCGGGCGCCTTCGGATTCACCAGCCGTTCCAGCGTGCGCAGCGCGTCGGGCTCGCGTTTTTGGGTGAAGTAGAAAGTGGCCAGCGCGAGGATCGGCTCCTCGGAGTTGGTCTTGGCGTCGGCCGCGAGATGCTGCTCGGCGAGGTCGGTGAGGCGATTTTGTTCGTAGAATTCGAGCGCTTTGCCGCGGATCGTTTCGTCGGTCTTGCGCAGCGCCAGGAGCTGCGCGATGCGGTCGCGGGCGGCGTCGGTCTGCTCGCGCTGCACGTCGATGCGGGCGCGCTCGAAGACGTATTCCGGATTACCCGGCTGCTCCTTCAGCAGGGCGTCGTAGAGCGCGCTGGCGGGGTCGAGTTGTTCGAGCTGCACGAGCAGGCGGGCGAGGCGGAGGCGGTATTCGGGATTTTTCGGCGCGAGCTGGGTGAGGCGGTCGAGCCAGAAGCGCTGATGTTCGAGGTCGCCGAGGCGTTCGTAGAAATCGACGAGTTGCAGGTAGCCGGTGAGGTCGCGCGGATTGTCGGTCGCGTATTTTTTCCAGCGCGCTTCGAGTTCCTCGGTGCGGTGATAGCGCTGGTGCAGGCGGATGAGCTGCGACTGCAGCTCGGCGCGCAGCCAGTTGCCCGGCGTGGTGAGGGCGAGCGCGCGTTCGAGCGCCCGGATCGCGCCATCCTGATCGCCCGCCCCCTGGCGGATCCGCGCGATCTTCTGCAAGGCCTGCGCGCGCTCGGCGGGCGGCGCATTCTCGACGAGAAACTCAAGGTGCGTGATGGCGCGGTCGGGCACGCGATTCTGCGTGTAGGTATCGGCCAGATTGCGGCGCAGATCGAGGTCGGTGGGATTTGCCTTCACCATTTGCTCCCAGGCGGCGGAGGCTTGCGTCAGGTCGCCGAGGGCGAGCCACTGCGCGCCGAGCTGCTGGAGCACCTCGGGCAGTCGCGGGTCGTTGGCGGTGAGCAGCAGGACGGCTTTTTGATACCAGCCCGCGCTTTCCCGGGGCTTGCCGGTGGCGGCGGTGAGCGCGCCCACGGCGATCGGCGCGAGCGGGCTTTTCGGGTCGAGCTGGAAGGCGCGTTCGTAGGCGGCGCGCGCCTCATCCGGCTGGCCGGCGCGGCGGAGCAGGTGGCCGAGCACCATCTCGCTCGCGAAGGTGCCAGCCTGGCGGTATTCCTCGATGAGCTGCGCGGTCTGGCCCTTGTCGGCGAAGGCTTTCCAAAGCCGGTCCAGGGCGACGCCCTCCGTCGGATTGGCGAGCAGGACCTGCCGGTAGCGGTCGAGCACCTTTTCCTCCGGCTGCTGGGCAGCGAGCGGGGCGCCGAGGAGGAGCAGGAGCGCGAGGGTACGGCGGAGTGGCATGGACGCGGAAAAGGGAATGAGCAGCGAGGGACCAAACTATTGCGGGTCGGCGACGAAAGGCAACCCGCGCCCCCGGCCCTAGCGTTCGCCGAGCAGCGTCTTCGCGTGAGCGCGGGCGCTTTCGCCTTTGCCGCCGAGCATCCGCGCCAGTTCTTCGATGCGCTCCTCGCCTTCCACCTTTTCGAGTCGGGAAATGGTCCGATTGTTCGTGAACTCCTTGGTGACCACGAATTGCGCGTCCGCCAGCGCCGCCACCTGGGGGAGGTGGCTGATGCAGAGCACCTGATGTTTCTCGCCGAGCGACCGCATCTTGGCGCCGACGGCGTGCGCGATCTCGCCGCCCACGTTGGCGTCGATCTCATCGAAGACGAGCAGCGATACCGTGTCCTGCGCGGCGAGCGAGGATTTCACCGCGAGCATGACGCGGGAAATTTCGCCGCTGGAGCCGATCGCGCGCAGCGGCTTCTCCGGTTCGCCGGGATTTGGCGCAAAGAGAAACTCGACACTCTCGAGCCCGCGCGCGCCCGGCTCCGGCTGCGGGGCGAGCTGGATGGAGAAGCCGGATTTCTTGAAGCCGAGATCGCGGAGCTGCGCGGTGATGCTGCCGGCGAGCTTGGGCGCCGCGGTCGCGCGCTTTTTCGAGAGGACGGCTCCGTTCGCGGCCACCGCCTTTCGCGCCTCGGCGATGGCGCGCTCCAGACGTTCCAGTTCCGCGCCGCGGGATTCGATCTTGCGCAGCCGCTCGGCCGCCGTTTCGCCGAAAGAAATCACCTCGCTCACCGAGCCTCCGTACTTGCGCTTGAGCGTTTCGAAGAGCGACACGCGTTCCTCCATCTCGGCGAGTCGCTCGGGATCGATTTCCAGCTCCTCGGCATAGCGTTGGAGGGATTGGGCGAGGTCTTCGAGTTCGGTGGCGGCGCGGAGGTGGACCTCGGTGAAGCGCGCCGCGGCCGGATCCACGCGCTCGAGATCGCGCAGGTATTTGCCGATCTCGCTGAGCCGGCCGAGCACGGCGTCCTCGGCATCGATCAGGCGTCCCGTGATCTGGGTGGAAAGGTCGAGTAAACGGCGGCTGTTCGAGGCCACCCCGTAGCGGGCGAGCAGTTCGTCCTCCTCCTCGGGCCGCAGACGGGCGGCGTCGATCTCATGGACCTGATGACGCAGCAGGTCCACTTCGCGCTCCAGCGCGGCCTCGCTGGTGGAGAGTGCAGTGTGCTCCGCCGTGACGCGCTGCAGCTCGCGGTAGGCCTGATCGTATTTGCCACGGGCCGCTTCCGCGCCGGCGAATGCGTCCAGCAAATCGAGCTGCTTCTCCGCCGAGAGCAGCGACTGGTGATCGTGCGGTCCGTGGAGGTCCACGAAGGCTTCGCCGAGCACCTTGAGCACGTTCAGGGTCGTCGGACTGCCGTTGATGAACTGCCGGTTTGTGCCCGCGGCGGTGAAGGCGCGTTTCACAATGAGTTGCGCCTCTTCGCACGGCTCCACGCCCTGCTCCTCGAGCTGCGCATTCAGCGCCTGGGGATCGGCCACTTCAAAGACCGCCTCCACCGTGCAGCTCTCCGCGCCGGTGCGGAGTAGCGATTTGTCGGCGCGTTCGCCGAGGATCAGCTTGAGCGCGCCCACGATGATCGATTTCCCCGAGCCCGTCTCGCCGGTCACGGCGGTGAAGCCGCGGCCGAGTTCCCACGCGACGTCTTCGACAAGGGCGAGATTGCGGATGTGCAGGCTGGTGAGGGAGACAGTCACGGCGGGGAGTATGCGAATGCTGCGGGCGAGTGCCAGTCCGACGCGCCCCGCGGGTGAATTTTCGTCCGCAAGCATCCGAACACGGGTGGGCTCGATCGCGACTGGCCTCGCCGCCGATCCTGCGTAAGCTCGCCCGCCGATGACCTATCGGCTCACGCTCGGCGGGACCACTCACGAGTTCCGCGATCTCAAGACGCTGCTCGCCCGCGCGACGCCGTTGCGGTCCGGCGACCAGCTCGCCGGAGTCGCGGCGGCGAGCGCCGAGGAGCGCGTGGCGGCGCAGATGTGCCTCGCGGAGGTCCCGCTCACGCGCTTTCTGGAGGAGCCGCTCATTCCCTATGAGGAAGATGAAGTCACCCGGCTGATCGTCGATCGCCACGATCGCACGGCCTTTGCCCCGGTCGCGGGCCTGAGCGTGGGCGCGCTGCGCGACTGGCTGCTGCGCTACGAAACCGACACCGCCACGCTCACCGCGCTCGCGTGGGGTCTCACGCCGGAGATGGTCGCGGCCGTGAGCAAGCTGATGAGCAATCAGGATCTCATCCTCGTCGCGAGCAAGGCGCGGGTCGTCACGAGATTCCGCAACACCATCGGCCTGCCCGGCACGCTGGCCGTACGACTGCAGCCGAATCATCCGACCGACGACCCGCGGGGCATCGCGGCATCCATCCTCGACGGCCTGATGTATGGCTGCGGCGATGCGGTGATCGGCATCAATCCCGCGACCGATTCCCCGGCTTCCTACGCCATGCTCCTTCGGCTCATCGAACGGCTGATCCAGGAGTATGAAATCCCGACGCAAAGCTGCGTGCTCGCGCATGTCACGACCGCGCTGCGCTGCATGGAAGCCGGCGAGCCCGTGGACCTCGTTTTTCAGTCTATCGCCGGCACGGAAGCGGCGAACAAAAGCTTCGGCATTGACCTCGCTCTGCTCAAGGAAGCGCACGAAGCGGCGCTCGCGTTGAAGCGCGGGACGATCGGCACCGACGTGATGTATTTCGAGACCGGCCAGGGTTCCTGCCTCTCGGCCAATGCGCACCACGGCATCGACCAGCAAACGCTCGAAGCCCGCGCCTACGCCGTGGCCCGGGAGTTTCGCCCGTTGCTCGTCAACACCGTCGTCGGCTTCATCGGCCCGGAGTATCTCTACGATGGCAAGCAGATCATCCGCGCGGGGCTCGAGGATCACTTCTGCGGCAAGCTGCTCGGGCTGCCGATGGGCTGCGACGTGTGTTACACGAATCACGCCGAGGCCGATCAGGACGACATGGACACGCTGCTCACGCTGCTCGGCGTGGCCGGCTGCAACTACATCATGGGCGTGCCCGGCGCGGACGACATCATGCTGAATTACCAATCGACCAGCTTCCACGACAGCCACTACCTGCGGCAGGTGCTCGGGCTAAAACCGGCACCGGAGTTTGCGGTGTGGCTGGAGAAAATGCAGATCGCCCGCGATGGGCTGCGGCTCCAGTCAGCCACCGCCCAGCACGCGCTCGTCGCCTCGCAACTCGCCCGCGGCTGAACCTCGTCACTTGATGCAACCCGACGTCTGGCATCCGCTTCGCAACGTCACCGCCGCCCGCATCGCGCTGGGTCGCAGCGGGGGCAGTCTGCCGACGCGCGGGCAGCTCGATTTCCGCCTCGCCCACGCCCGCGCTCGTGATGCCGTGCTTGCGCCTTTTGATCCGGATGCGCTGGCCGCCCGGCTGCGACCGCTAGGGAGCGAGGTGCTCGTCGCCGAAAGCGCCGCGCGGGATCGCGAGGAATTCCTCCAGCGTCCCGATCTCGGGCGGCGGCTCGGTCACGCCTCGCGTGCGCACCTCGTGGATCACGCGGCCGCGGCGCCGCGCTGCGATCTCGTGATCATCGTCTCCGATGGCCTCTCCACGCTGGCTGCGAATACGCAGAGCGAGCCGCTGCTTGGCGCGCTGCTGCCTCGGCTGCGCGAAAGCGGCTGGTCGCTCGCGCCGTTGGTGGTCGTTCGTCATGCGCGCGTCGCTTTGCAGGATGAAATCGGAGAGATTTTTCGCGCCCGGATCAGCCTGATGCTGCTCGGTGAAAGGCCCGGGCTCGGCAACGCGGATAGCCTCGGCGCTTACTTCACCTTTGCTCCCGCGATCGGCCGGACGGACGCCGACCGCAACTGCATCTCGAACATTCGTCCCGGCGGCCTCGTTCCCGCCGAGGCGGCGGTGAAGCTGCACCATCTGCTCGGCGAGTCGCGGCGCCGCGCGCTGAGCGGCGTCGCCTTGAAGGACGACGCTCCGGCGCTCGACGGTGGCCCGGCGCAGCCGGTGCTCGGTCAGTGAATCGCGGGCTCCGGCGTCGGTGCGCCGGCGTGAAGGAAACGGAAGTCGCAGCCCTCGTCGGCCTGCGTGACTTCGTTGAGAAAGAGCGATAGGTAGCCGCGCTCGTAGCGCCGCGGAGCTTGTTTCCAGGCTGCTTTCCGGGCGGCGAGTTCTTCGTCGGAGACTTCGAGGGTGAGACTGCGCGCGGCGATGTCGAGGGTGATGAGGTCGCCGTCGTGGACCAGCGCGAGCGGACCGCCGATCGCGGATTCCGGCGCGACGTGGAGGATGCACGCGCCGTAGCTGGTGCCGCTCATCCGGGCGTCGGAGATCCGGAGAATGTCGCGCACCCCGGCTTCGAGCAGCTTTTTCGGTAGCGGGAGCATGCCCCACTCGGGCATGCCGGGCGCGCCGATCGGGCCGGCACTTTGCAGGACCATCACGGTGTCGGCGGTGAAGGGGAGCGCGGGATCGTCGAGGCGCGCGGCGAGGTCGTCGTAGTCGCGGAAGACGATTGCGGGGCCGGTATGCTTGAGAAAGCGCGGCTCCATCGCGGCGTGTTTGATGACGGCGCCGCGGGGCGCGAGGTTGCCGTGCAG
>Ga0105048_10017259_pt1 | contig 11137 bp, 8 predicted proteins | sample MAT05_FD_78382 | JGI IMG/M metagenome (GOLD analysis project Ga0105048, IMG submission 78382) | Freshwater microbial communities from Lake Fryxell liftoff mats and glacier meltwater in Antarctica - MAT-05 | ecosystem: Environmental > Aquatic > Freshwater > Ice > Liftoff microbial mat | place...
TACCATTGAAAACGGGCAGCATCAAATCCATTGCAGTAATTGGTGCCAATGCCAACAGAGAAAATTCAATGGGAGGAGGTAGCTCGCAGGTGAAGGCTTTGTATGAAATAACACCGTTGCAAGAACTAAAAAATATTGCTCCGGATGTAGTGATCAATTATGCACAGGGCTATACCATTGAACGAAAGTCGGTGCCAACAGCAGCTATGATCAATGATGCGGTGGAAGCTGCAAAAAAATCGGATGTGGTAATTTTTGTGGGAGGATGGACGCATGGATATGATTACAGCAAATGGGAGGACAAAGCCTATGATGCAAAAGGAACGGATAAACCGGATATGAAAATGCCTTTTGGGCAAGATGAATTGATTAAAGCTGTGATCATGGCCAATCCTGCAACCATCATCGTGCTGGTGGGTGGCGGTCCAATTGATATGACCGCATGGGTGGCAGATGCAAAAGGAATTGTGAGTGCCTTGTATGGTGGCATGGAAGGAGGCAATGCATTGGCCAAGGTTAATTTAGGTAAAGTAAATCCACCCGGAAGATTGACGGTAAGTTTTCCGAAAGTATTAGAAGATGTACCTGCCCATAAGCTCGGTGATTTTCCCGGTTAGAATGGAGTGGCAGTTTATAAGGATGATATTTTTGTAGGCTATCGTTATTATGATACCTACAAAGTGGCACCGCAATTTGAATTTTTTTTTGGATTGTCGTACACCAGTTTTGCTGACAAAAATTTAAAATGTTCGAAAGCGGCCAATGGCACAGTTACAGCAACATTTACCATTACCCACACCGGTAAAGTTGAAGGAGGCGAAGTGGCGCAATTGTATGTACACAAAGAAAAATCTGCTATCACCAGGGCTGATAAAGAATTAAAAGGTTTTCAAAAGTATTCCTGAAGCCGGGCGAAACCAAAGCCGTTTCCATTCAATTGAATAAAGAAGCGTTTCAGTATTTTGATGAAAATAAAAATGACTGGAACACCGAGAAAGGAGCCTGTCAAATACAGGTTGGCGGTTCTTCGAGGCAAATCTTTTTAAGCAATGGCATCGTTTTATGGTAATAATTTTTTACCAGTTATTCAGATTTTTTTTGGCAAAATGATTGGATGATTTTAAGGTGCTAGCAATGATTCTAAAATAGATCTTTAGTCTAAGTTTGTTTTACTGTTGTTGCTCAAAATAGATCAGTTACGGGGAAGATACGGGAATTGAGTCTTTTGGGGGCTGTGGAGTCTTGTGGGTTGGCCATGGGACGTTGCGTACACCATTGCGATATTTCGATACACAAAAGATTTTTGTTTTGCGGGCAGAAAATAATTGAGCCATATTGCTCAAAGCATATTTAAGAAACGGATTTCAATAAATGTAAATGGTAATACTGGCACACGCAACGTCCTCAGCTTTGCCTTGGCTGGTTGAGAGTTATTGCTGTAAAAAGTAGCGGTCATTAGCTTTTTTGCTTTTTTGTTTGCAGTTTTTAACCCTAAATAAGCTTATTCTCTACCGCCAGCTTCACAAGGCAGGCCGTATTTTTCACCTGCAGCTTTGCCAATAAATTTTTCCGGTGACTGTCGACGGTGAACGGGCTCAGGAATATTTTTTCTGCAATTTGTGGATTAGTGTAGCCTTCCGCAATCAAACCTAAGATCTCCTTTTCTCTTGGAGAGAGTTCTGGTAGCTGATTTTTTTCTGATAGTCTATATGCTTTTAACGCCTCGCCCGCTTCTCCACTAAAATAAGTGTCGCCTTTGTTCACCGCTTTTATTGCGGCCAGTAACTCTTCTTTTGAAGAGTTCTTGAGTATATAGCCAGAGGCGCCATTTTCCATCATTTTTTTAATGTACAATCCCTGGTTGAAAGTGCTCAGGCCAAGTATCATCACTCCCGGGTATTTGTCTTTCATCATGGTACATAGTTCTACTCCATCCATGCCCGGCATGCTGATATCCATCAGCAACACATCGGCCGTGTTATGTACAAAATAGCCCAGGCAGGAGTTGGCATTCATCGCATGCCCTGCCCACTCAATTCCCTTTTCATTTTGTAATAAAGAATGAATTCCTTCTATTACAACCGGATGGTCATCTACAATAAATAATCGAATCATGATTATACGTTAAATTCTATATTCACTAATGTGCCTTTTCCCGGCTCGGAATGAATATCCAATTGTCCTTTCAAATAATCTACCCTGCTGCGTACATTGGCAAGCCCGGCACCATTTTTACTTTCAGCCATGCTGATATCAAACCCTTTTCCATTATCTTCTACCACTACATTCAACCGGTTCTCTTCCCTGATCACCTGTACAAAAGTTTCCGTTGCCGCTGCATGTTTCATGCTGTTGTTTAGCAACTCTTGTATAATACGGTAAATAATTATTTCAACCGATTTATCTAGCCGGGCATCCATGCCATGCGACTGGTATTTTATTATAATCAGTTTTGTGGCGTTGATGCTGTTACAATATTCTTTTAGCGCTTCATCCAACCCAAACTTTGTCAGCATTTCAGGCATCATATTATGTGCCACACGACGAAGTTCTTTGATAGAAGTATCTATCATGTCCAATGAGCGCTCAAACACATTCATATTTTCCGGGGTCATTACTAAATTATCTTTCATATTGCTAATTGAAAATTTTACGCCTGAAAGTAAACCACCTAAACCGTCATGCAGATCTTTTGCCAGCCGGCTTCTCTCTTCTTCCTGGCCTTTTAGCATCGAATCTACCGCTACTAATTGTTTATCTTTTTCTAATTCATTTATTCTTTGCACATCTATCCTGTTCTGTTGCCTTGATATCTGCTGCCGCTGGCGTAAATTCCTATATCCTGCGAAACCAAGAATTAATAATGTTGCAACAGCACTGATCAAAAAATAATTGAGGGTTGATTTTTGTTTTATAGAAAGTACCTGTATCACTTTATCCTTCTCCAATTGAATAATAGTCTTCGATTTTTCGGATGCCTGGTACTTATTTTCAATTTCTACCACCTTTCTTTTGGTTTCTTCCTGGTTCATACTGTCTTTTAAGGCAACAAGTTGTTTCAGATATTTATAGGCCGCGTCGGGTTGATTGTCTTTCTCTTCGGTTGTAACCAGATCTTGTAAAATATTTATTTTATCATAGATGTAATTTCCTTCGATGGCCACAGGAAGTGCTGATAATAGATATTTGCGTGATTCGGCATAGTTCCCCATTCTTGAGTAACATAAGGCGATCATGCGTTCATTTGATGCTTTTGGTTGTTTTGCATTGGTGAACAATGCTTCCGCTACTGCCTTTTCAAAATAGGGTATGGCTTGCCGATATTCTTTTTTCTCCACCATCACTTGTCCGAGCCTGTTGTAATATCCAAGGTTTATTCGATGATTATTTAATGACAATACAATCGGTTTAGCCTGGTTGAGATACACAAGGGCAGAATCGATTTTTTTTAACGCTATAAAATCATCGCATACGTAGATGTAAGCATGGCCTTTAGCTTCTTTATTATTGCCGGATATACTTAATGACAAAAAAAGCTGATCGTAATAAAGAGATTTATCATACAGCTTTTGATTATAATAGGCAGTAGCTATCTTTTCGTAGAAGATACCGATCGCCTGGTCTTTCTGGTAATCGCTGGAAGCTTTCCAGGCTTCCAGTGCAGACAAGTAAATAGGAATTGCTTCGGCAGCTCGTCCAAGGTCGGCCAACAGGTCAGCTTTTTGCCCGAGGCAGGTGGCGATAGATAATTTCATTTCGGCAGTTTTACCGGTATCGTGCCGATTATTCAATGCCTGTTGATAGAGTTGTATGGCAGTATCTAAATATAACCCTGCGATAACATTGTCAGAACTGTATTGTTTTATTCCGCCTTTTATTTGATAATAATCTGCCAGTGCATAAGTCCATTTCATTTTTTTTGCGATAGTATATCCCTTTGCCAGATATTGAGCTGACTTAAGCGTATCATAAGAGAAGTATTGATTACCAAGCTGCGTATAAATAAATACGAGCACTGAGTCTTTTGGAGATTTTTTTAATTCTGACTGCAAGCTATCAATCCACTTCGTTTGTGCCTGAACAGGAGCGATGCATGTAAATGCTAAAATGATACAAATCCAATATCGTAAACGAAGATGCTGCAAAGTTATAAGAAGATTATTGTTTATTAAAGGTTGAGATAATACTTCACAATTACAAACAATTGCTTTAAAATACCAGTTTCGGGTGATTCTTGCCCAATCCCGATGAATCACTGTTTAGGGGGATGACAACAACACCCGGTGTTTCTACTTTTGAGCATGCTTAATTCAACAATTGGAAAAATTATATGCTTACCAGCGTGTTTGTTCTGCTTCACTATTCAATTTCTATTTGCCCAGCAACCCACCCAGGCCGAGATAAATAAAATGATAAAGGATGCCCAGGCCCTTTCAAAAAAATATACCAATGACACGGCCGTAGACAAAGTGTTTAAAACCCAACCCAAAAATAATAGCGGTACTGTTAGCTCAACATACAGTGCTGATCCCAGTTCTTACGGCAATGTTGACAATTGGAAGTTTCCCCCAAAACAAACTGTTCTTCTGGCTTCCATTCCATCTAAAGTGCTCAGCAAAGCTGAATTGGTAAATTTTTTAAATGAAACCTATTCGCAATTGTCAAAAAAATTTCAGGCAGGTATAAGCTCTTCTATACAATCTATTGCAGCAAAGTATAATAATAACGGTGCCAAAATAGCTGATGTTGCTGTTGTAGGCTGGTATACAAACTACAGAGAAGAAGCCATCCTTTTATTAATTAAAGCAGCCACTTTTAGTCCTGACGATGGCATGCTCCTGAATAATTGTGCTGCTATTTTAAACATGAGTGGCATTGAGCAAAAAGCCATTCCTATCCTGAAATATATTTTACAATCTTTTCCTTCTGATGCTATGGTGCTCAACAACCTGGGGCAAGCCTATGCTGGTTTGGGAGAAATGGATACCGCTATGGTTTACCTGGCCCGGTGCATGAAAATTGCGCCCGAAAATTCCGAGGCCTGTAATACTGCGGGGCAAATTGAAGCAACAAAAGGTAATAAAGAAAGCGCCATTAAATATTTTGAAAAATCCATAAAGAGTGCCTATAGCAAACCACCATACCTCAAACTCCGGAAGTTAAAAAAGGATTCAGAGATCGCTCCACTCGTGAGGCCCAGGGTAAAAATCCCGGAATATTTTAATCTTTTCAGATATGACTTGCCCGCCCATTGCACCAGTACCGATAATACTGCTGTAGCTGATGAAGAACATAAAGCATTTAGGGAAATGGCGATAAAACAGGGTCAGTTCTATGGAGCCAAATACGGAGTGCTGGCACAGAAGGAAGCGCAAAAAAACATGCAATTAATGAAGGCAAATGGTGCAGGCCGTCTTCTTAAGAAAGATGAATTTATGGGTACTCCCTTTCATGAATTTTGTGGAATAATGGCGGGGGAACTGCAGACAAGTTTTAATAAAGCGCTGGAAGACTTTACTAAGCTAACATCAAAAAAATTTGGCGCAGACTTTAAAATTTTGGATGATGAATATGAAAACAATTTAAGAATTATAAAAGTCGGGTTTACAGAAAGAGAAAAAGGATGTGGCGATGGAAAACCCAATATAAATTGCCCTACCCTGAAAGAAAAATGTACAGGATTTAATAAACTCGCCAATCAATATTTACCAAAGTTTGCAGTCCTCACAGAAGAATGGCAAAAAAAAGGCTGGCATGTGTTTCAGCAATATTTTGATGAGCTGGGTTACTGGCAATACCTCAACCTTCATCCCCTTGGTGACGATAAATTTAAGCTGCAGTACTATGAGAATATCATTAAGTATATGGGCATGATGGTAAGTATTTGCCAGACAAAGATTATTAAGCCTTGCGAATTTACAGCTACCAAATCATCTAAAGAAAGCAATGCAATAGATGAAGCAGAATGTCCGCTTGAAATTTCTGTTCCCTTTATTGTAGGAAAGTTTGAGCTGGATTGCGACAGAATTTCTTTCAGTGCAGGTGAGGGTGCTGTATTTGGCTACGAGAAAAACTTTAAAACGAAACAATCCACGCTTAGTGTTGGCATTGGTGCCAAGCTGGAACTTGGATTAAGTGCCGGTCCGGTAAAGACCGGAGTGAGTGCAGGTGTGGGCGAAACCCTGTTCATAACATTTGATGGCAATAACAAAGTGTCAGATTTTGGTTTAAAGGTAGAAGCAAAAGCTTCTGCGGGGGTAGAAGCAGGAGGTAGTAAAGAATTAGCTTCTAAAAAATCAATAAATATAAAAAAGGATCTGACAAAAAGTGAGACTGCTGTTAGTACAACATTTGGTATCAACTCTGGCTGCAATTTTAATGAAGGGCCATTTAAAGGAATGATTGGCCCCAATCCTGAAATACAACTTAATAAAAATGTAAATATTTACAAACCTGATTAACTATGAAGTATTTGTTTCAACTTTTTGTTATGCTATTTTTTTTGAATAGTTCATTTGCACAACAGAATTGTAATGATGAAATTATTATGGCCGTAAAAGGCAAATGGACAAAGCGTTCCGATGCTAACATGCAGACGGGCAATCAATCACAGATCATCAGCCGCCTTGATAAAATGCAGCAAGTAGTGCAGGCTGCTTACCCCGAGCCAAGAGGAATAGAAGCAGGGTGGTCCCGCTCCATGGGTGGGTATTACGAATCACTGAATAAAAATTCAGTTGCCTATGATTTAAATACAATGTTCTTTACCTGGTATTGTAATAGTCATGTAAAAAAATTATTACTCGGTGGTGAGGCCAGTAATAGCCTTAATATTTGGGCAAATAAATTTAAGTGGTTTGCTTCAAAGGATGAGCGTTTTACAATAGATTCCAATCCTGTTTATCTCCTTACAAAAAAAATGGGCGGCACAAATGGCTTTACAGTCTTTGAAGGAAATGATAACAGCTCACGAAATACTGGTACTACTTTTTCTAAAACAGTTCTAATCAGCCGGCCCGGTCAGTTGCTTTATATCCCTATTAGCAGAAATAATTATCTACAAGCATTTCTGAAAGATAAAGCAGAAACTTACAAACAATTAAAAGAAGGATTCTTAAAAAGAAAGGTGTGGAGTGATGCAGAAGAACAAGTTTACAAAAATCAGCAAATGGAAAAAGAAATGAATAAACCCGGCAATGAACTTGCGAAAGAAAAAGCAAAAAGTATTTTTTTACGGGGGTATACTACAGAGAAACAACGGCTACAAAAAGATATAAACAAAGCGGAAGAAGTTTATCAAAAAGAGATTAGGGCTGCAAACGATTATTTAAAAAATACCTCCGCTACAGAATTAAATAAACCTGCTTATGTTGAAAACACTTCTTATTCCTACTCATTTATGAAGTTTGGCAGTGAAAACGAGGGAAGAATGATCGTTCAGGTAGATAACAATTATTTTAATAACAAGCTACCGGCTTATGTACCACAATTCTTAGTCGTGTACTGGTATTGGAATACTGAAAAACCCTCTCTTGATTTTGCCGGCCATATTGAAAAAAATTTAGACTTTAAATTATTGCAGGATATGCTTGATAAATAAAATATAATTATGAAAAAAATATTCAGTTTTTTATTACTGGCCATCATTACCCAACAGGTAATAGCCCAAACAGAAGCTTTTGATATCGCTACTTACACAGTACCAGAAGATTTTAAAAAAGATAGCAAGCAGGGAGTGGTTAATTACACAAATATCAATGAAACTAAAGGCAGTTTTTGCGTTATAGCTATGTATGCCAGCAAGGAAAGTACCGGAGATGCAAAAAAAGATTTTAAAAATGAGTGGGCAACATTAGTGGTAAATCCTTTTAAGGCAGACCCCAATCCAAAAACAGAAACAGAGACAACCGCAGATGGCTGGAAGATGATAAGTGCTGCGGCTCCAATAAAATTGGACGGTACGGACTGCTATATTTACCTGGCCGTTGTAAGTGGTTTTGGAAAAATGATGAGCATTCGCACATCTATGAATAGTGAGGCTTATGCAGCAACACTTGAAACGTTCTTTACCTCATTGGAATTGGATAAAACAAGTACTGAAAAAGTAAATAATAATGTTGAGCCTTCCCTCAACGATAATTTAAAAGCATCAACAACCGGCACTGGGAAATTTGGTTTTATGACTTATGTTCCCCCTCCAGGCTGGAGCCACGAAATCTTTGACGATGGCGTTGTATTTAAACCATTGGATATGCCAGCTAATGAACACCTGGCCATTCAAATAATGAAACCGCTAACTTCTGTTGGAAGTTTGGAACAGGCCCTGATAAAAAGTTTTGAAGAAGCCACTATTATGTACAATGCTGGCAGCATGTATGGAAGCGGGGGAAAGTATAGTAAGAATCCTGTAAAGAAATCTTACAACAGTTGGGAATATATCCGTGGAAAGGGTGGCATAAAAGTAAACGACGGAACACAATTTGGCACTGAGTACGGGCTTGAAGTGTTTGTGATAAAAGTAAATAACCGGTTTGAGCGGATAGCTGTTTTAGAATCAAGACCCAAATGCAAACCACTTTATTCCAGTTACTACACAAGCGACAGGATAAACTACCGCAACGCAATTGAAAATCTTTTATTCTCCATACAGTTTACTGATTTTACTTCGTCAGTATTATCAGCCGGCTCGGTTAATGGTGCAGGTATAATTGGTATGTGGCAAGGCACCATTCAGTCAACTGGCGCAGCTACTGGTGTGCGGTTAGAAGTTTTTTCACCAGTTTTTTTGGACAACGGACAAGTATATTTTGGAAATAAATTTCCTAAGCAAGGATTAGATGGAGTAAACAGCCGCACACTGGCCGAGCTTAATCAAAGGGACTGGGCAACTTATACATTTAGTAACGGTAAAGGTATTTTAGAAATGCCATTTGGGAAAATCCCTTTCAGATTGGAAGGAACAAAACTTATCGTTACAAAAAACCAAAGAGACTGGCCTTTTTTTAAACTCGCAACCGTAAACGGAGCCAGGTTTAATAGCACTTATAATATGAGCGAATCTTACGGAAAAATTCCTTCTATTAGTTTTAGTTCTAACGGCAAGTTTACCGACGACGGAGCCATAAAAGTATTATGCCATGATTATATAGACTGTGTAAATCCTGGAACTGCACCGGGTTCTGGAACGTATGAGGTGAAAAATTACACGATTTATTTTAATTATACAGATGGTAGAAAAATAAAAATTGCGTTTCCGGGAAATGGCTATGATAAAACAAATCCTTCTCCACCCACTTTGCAAATGAGTTACCATGAAGATGCATTAACGAGACAATAATAAACATCTACAAAAAATTTAAAAGATTTTTATGAATAAAAAACTACGCACTGCATTATTACTCAGCACTTGTTTATTATTTATACAGTGCAGTAAAAATAAAGATACCGCACCTGCTAGTCCGCCGGTTGTTTATGCTGCAGAAAATGAATTTAACGGCAGTCATGATGTAGCCAAAGTTTGCAGGGACAATGTATCCGTGTCTTTATCCGATGGCCAGTTCAATACATCGGCAAATGCTGTTTTTGTATCTGGTACAGATGTGTATGTAGCAGGCTATGAATTCAATAACAATAATATTCTGGTAGCCAAAGTTTGGAAAAACGATACATCCACGGCTTTAACCGGAGGCAGTATACATGCGGAGGCGAGCGAAGTCTTTGTTGCCGGTACGGATGTGTATGTAGTGGGTTATTTTCCGAAATAAATTCAGTTTTTGTAAATAAATAATTTATTAAAAATATTAAACTAAAAATAATGAAAAAAATAATTTCATTTATCATTATCACCTTCCTTGCTTGTGTTGGTTACGCACAGCCGTGCAGCGTAGTGGATGGGTTAAAGCCAATACAATTAATTTATGCATTCAATGGAAATAATCCGGAAACAACTTTTCCAATGATCCCCAGCAATTGGAACCGCTTTTATAAGCTTGATGGAATAACCGGGGAGTTAATTGCTGATGGGTGTGCTTTTCCATGCTGTCCATTTATTGCTGTTTGTGTCTGTTTTGTGCAGGGCGTTCGTTTTCGTAGTGTTACACCACCGTGTAACACCGACCCTTGTGGTACACTTCCGGCAAACAGTACCATGCCAATCACTGATGTAAAGAATACTGGCAGCACATGGTCTCAGGGCAGTAGCTGGGCAGGTGGGCGAGTACCAATTATTTCTTCTTCACCGGCAGTTGTAATTTCAAAATCGTTACAGATTGATGCCAACCTTACTTTGCCGGCAGATCATTGGCTTATACTTACAGCAGGAAGCACAACGCTGATGAGCGGGCAAACAATCACCAACAATTCCCAATTAAGAATTTATCCTGCGGCAAATTTCCAAAACTTTGGTGTTCTTAAAGGCACTGGCCAGGTGTGGGGCAACTTTACTAACAGCGGTACTTTATCTCCCGGCAATTCTCCCGGAAAATTTTCTATAACTGGTAATTACACCGCCACGCCGGCTGCCGTGCATGAAATAGAAATTGCTGCTGCAAATTTGTATGACACGATTGATGTGGTGCAGAATGTATCGTTTACGAGTGGTAATGCAATTTTGGGCGGCGCACTGCAGGTGAGTTTACTAAATGGGTTTATTCCATCACTGAATGATGCATTCAAAATTTTCTCATTTGCCTCTTCAATGGGCAACTTTTTAAGCACACGTTTACCGGTTTTGCCTGCCGGCCTGAAATGGACCCTGCATTATAATCCTGCTGATATAACATTAACAGTGGATGCCAGCGTACTACCATTAAATTTTATTGAGGTAAACGCTTTCATAAGAAATGAAGGTATTCAAATTGCCTGGACAACCTCCAATGAAATCAACCTAATAAATTTCGAAGCGGAAAAAAGTCCGGATGCAGTTCTATTCAGCAAAATCAATTCCATAAGAGCAAGTGGCGGGGTGGGAGGCTACGGAATATTTGATGCAGCGCCTTTCACAGGAAATAACTATTACCGCATCAAGGCCGTTGACATGGATGGTAAGTTTATTTACTCCGCTGTAAGACTGGTAAAATTTGCTAAAAGCAAGTTGTTCATTTTGTATCCCAACCCGGCAATTAGGGGCAATAATATA
>Ga0105048_10017261_pt1 | contig 11137 bp, 10 predicted proteins | sample MAT05_FD_78382 | JGI IMG/M metagenome (GOLD analysis project Ga0105048, IMG submission 78382) | Freshwater microbial communities from Lake Fryxell liftoff mats and glacier meltwater in Antarctica - MAT-05 | ecosystem: Environmental > Aquatic > Freshwater > Ice > Liftoff microbial mat | place...
ACAATCCAGAGGTCGTGAGACCGGACTTCGTAACCGCCGATGGTGAACCAGGTTGGCGCCGAAGCAAGGAAGTTCGGGATGGAATGGTTTAAGGTCAAGCGGAAAGGCGGGGGTTGGTGCTGGGCTTTGGGAGCGGGGAGAAAAAGAGGGTAAACTTTGTTGCTGAGTGTTTACTTCGTCTGGCTGCGGGTTTTCTTTGGCTTGGAGTTACTTAAGTTGGGATTCTCGCTGCCGGGAGTGGAGAGGGGGGGGGTGGGTGGGGCGAAGCGGGGAGGCCAAGGAGCGAACGCTGGTGGGGAGTTAGCTTTTGTTCCAGGGCGGCAATGACGGCGGGGGGCAGGACGTGTTCGATGAGGTCGGCGTCGCGATCAACATGATCGGCGGCGATATCGGCCTGCTCGATGAGGAAGAGTTCCCAGAGGCGATGGGCGCGGACGACTTGTTGGGCCGCCGCGATTCCCTTGAGAGTGAGAACATAAGTGGTGGGGCCAGCGGGGGAAGGTGCGACCAATCCGCGACGGAGACCAGCGGCGATGCTGGCGTGAAGGTGACGATTTGGGGCGGCGTCGTGAGGGTTAAGTGAACTGGCGTAACGGGAGGCGGGTTGAAGGTCGGCGGCCTTCCAAGGTTTGGCTAAGTCCGCGGCGGGCTCAAGGGCTTCATAAATGGTGCGGAGAAAGTTTTGTTCTGCGATTCTGCGGCGGAGGGAGAAGGTGCGGAGGAGGTCGGCGACGACGCCGCGTTTGGGGGCGAAGAGGAGTGAGAGGATGAAGATGGAAGCGGCGACGAGGGTGATGAGCGGACCGGTGGGCCAGCCGCGGGAAAGGGAGGAGGTTGGGGCGGGGAGGACGGCGGAGAGGGCCGTGCCGATGAGGCCTGCGATCGCGCCGAAGGTTGCGGAGATGTAGAGGGTGGGGGCGAGGCGGTTGGTCCAGAAACGGGCGGCGACGGGGGGAATTACCATCAACGAAACCATAAGTACGACACCGACAGCGGGTAGGCCGACGATGGTGCAGAGGCAGATGAGGCCCATAAGGGCGAGGTCAAGGAGGGAGATAGGCCAGCCTTGGCTGGCGGCGAAGTCAGGATCAAAGCAGAGAAGTTTAAGTTCTTTGTAGAATATAAGTGTGCAGATGAGCACGGTGCCGGCGATGATGGCGATGAGAGTTGCATCTCCGGAGAGCATGCTGGCGGCTTTGCCAAAGATAAAAGTATCGAGGCCGGCGCGGTTGCCCGATGGTTGATTCTGGATGATGCGGGAAAGGGCGATGCCCAAGCCGAAGAAGCCGCCGATGGCGATGGCGATGGCGGCGTCTTCCTTGATGCGGGTTTTGGTTTTGATGAAGGAGATGAAGGCGGCGGCGGCGAGGCCGAGGATGAGCGCGCCCAGGAGAAAGGCGGCGAAGTTACGGTTGCCGACGACAAGGTAAGCGAGGCAGACTCCGGGGAGGGCGGCGTGGGCGACGGCATCTGTGACGAGGGCGCGGCGACGGAGGACTGCGAAAGTTCCGATCGTGGCGGAGGAAATACCGAGCAACGTGGCACCCAGGAGTGCGATGCGGGTGTTGCTATCGTCGAGCAGGAGAAGTCTGAGGAGGGCGTCCATTTGGGGAGCGGCGGGGGCGGAAGCAGGCGCGTGCTGATGAGCGAGGGGCGGCGGTAGATGTAATATTAAGTGGGGAAGGGGGTGACTAGGGATTTGTGGTAGCGCGGCGGAGTGCTTCGGCCGCCTCATCGAGGAGAGTCAGACGTCCTCCATAGGTGCGTTGCAGGTTCGTTTGCGTGAAGACGGTTTCGACGGGGCCCGCGGCGACCAGGCGCATGTTGAGCAATACCACGTGGTCAAAGTATTCGGGGACGGTTTGTAAGTCGTGGTGGACCGCGATCACGGTTTTTCCGGCAGCGCGAAGATCACGGAGGACGTCGACAATGGCCTTTTCTGTGGTGGCATCAACTCCGGCGAAGGGTTCATCCATGAGGTAAAGGGGTGCCTGCTGGGCCAGCGCGCGGGCGAGGAAGACGCGTTGTTGCTGGCCGCCGGAGAGTTCGCTTATTTGGCGGTGGGCGAAGTCGGCCATGTCTACCTTGCGGAGGCATTCGGAGGCGATCTCGCGGTCGGTTTTGTTGGGGCGTTTGAACCAACCCAGGTGGCCGTAGCGGCCCATAAGCACGACATCGAGCGCATCGACGGGGAAGTTCCAGTCGACGGTTTCGCGTTGGGGAACGTAACCTATGAGGGTGCGGGCCTTTTTGAAGGGCTGATCAAAGATGGAGATTGAGCCGCTGGCGATGGGCACGAGTCCGAGGATTGCTTTGAGCATCGTGGACTTGCCCGCGCCATTGGGGCCGACGATGGCGATTAGCCGTTGAGAGGGGAGTGCTACATCGATATCCCAGAGCACCGGCTTACGTTGGTAGGCGACGGTGAGATCGTGGATATCAACGCAGGAAGGGTGGGTGGCGGGGGGCACGCGGGCGGGGGTGGGGGAGGGGGAGGGGGAGATTGCCGGGGTGAGTGGAAACGGTTGTAGCAGGATTATTGAAGTGGGGGGGGGAGTGTGGGCGGCACCGTTCCTCCGAGCGACTTGGTAACAATGTTAACATTATGGATGACCATGCCGACGTAGGTTCCTTCGGGCGTGCCCTTGGCGCCCATGGCATCGCTGTAGAGCTCGCCGCCGATTATAAGCTTGTGACCACGGGAGGCGGATCCTTCGATGAGCGCATCGATAGTCTTTCGCGGCACGCTGCTCTCGATGAAGACGGCGGGAACTTTGTTGCTCACGAGCGTATCGACGAGCTTATTAATATCTTGCAGGCTGGCTTCGCTATCGGTGCTGATGCCCTGCACGCCGAGCACTGTGAGATTGTAAGCCCTTCCGAAGTAACCGAAAGCATCGTGGGCCGTGACCATCACGCGGCTGGAGGCGGGGATCGTGGCGAGGGTGGTTGTGGCGTACGCGTGAAGGTTGGCGAGACGCGAGGTGTAGGCGAGCGTGTTGGCGGTGTAGAGGTCCTTGCCCGCGGGATCTTTTTCGATGAGCACGTCGCGGATGCTGGCGCAAGTCTTGGACCACAACGAAACATCGAACCAGACATGAGGATCAAAGTGGCCTGCGAACTCGGGAGGTTGGCGAAGGAGGGCTTCGTCGATGGAGGCGGTGACCTGCAGTACGGTCTGCTTGGCAGCAAGGCGAGTAAGGAGGTCAGCGAGGCGGCCTTCAAGGTGAAGGCCGCTGTAGAGAATTACGTCGGCATCGGCGAGGATGCGGACGTCGCCCGGTGAGGCTTTGTAAAGATGCGGATCAACGCCCTCGCCCATGAGGTTAGTTACGTTCACCCGCGGGCCGCCGATGTTCGCGGCGACATCGCCGATCATGGCGATGGTGGCAACGACGTTCAACTGCTTAGTAGTGGTATTCGGGGTTGAGGCGGCGGCGGAGGGGGACGGCCGCTCGCAGGCGACGCCTGCTACGAGAATCGTGAGCGCGAGCAGGAGGCTGAGAATTAAGCGAGGGAGAGAGCTGGGCATGAGGCTAGGCAGGGTGGCAGAAGCGCAGACCGAGGGTGGTAGTACCGAGGTTGAGTGGCGGGCGGGCGCTGAATGCGACGTGAGCATGGTGAGGCTGGTTGACGTGTCTAGGTCACTTTGAACGAGAATTGAGCATAAATCTTGTAAAGGTTCATCTAATGCTCAAAGTTAAAAGTTTGAACACTCAAACAAACTGTAGTCGCGGGAGTTGCGGTTAGCGAGCTCGCGGGAAGAATTTGCTGCAACGGGGAAGTTGGCTGGAGGACAAGATCGCTGGCGAGTTGGACAGGGGTTGGGCCTACCCTGCGTCATGCGAAGTTATAAGCGGTGGAGGATCGCAGCGGTGTGCGTGGGGTGCGGGATGGCTTTGCTCGGGTGCAAAACGCCGACGTACCGGTACGGTGATTCGATCGAGGCTACCTACGGGCGACGGACGCTGACGGCAAGACTGCCGGTGACCATACGTGTTCCCGCCGCGATGGCCGCGTTGGATGAGGTGCTGCGAGATCGGGGGTACACGGTTTTGGAGACGGCGGTGACGGAAGATGCGGGAAGGTGTGTTTCTCGTGCCCCGCGGTTTACCAGTTATCCGCGGATGGTCACTGAGATGCGACAGACAGCCTCAGCGTGCGTGGTAACGATGCGCAACGAACCCTTTGGGGATCAGGACCAAGTGGAGCAGATGATGCGAGCATTGGTCGAGCGGCTCGGTTTGTGAGAAGAATGTTAGGATGTTGAGGAAGTTATGACGTTGCGATAGCTTGGAGCGAGGTGGGGAGAAAATGAGATAGCGAGAGGCGGCGAGCGTAGCGATTGGCGGCTGGATTGGATCAGGATGAATTTTGGGCTATCCTTGTGGCCCTTGCGGGGTGGGGTTGGGGGGAGCGAGAGATTGAGTTGGACTAATGGATAAGGGCGTGGGTGTGCGTAAATGTTGTGGCAGCGGGTTACCTTTCGTGTGGTGGGTTTATGGGAGTAGTGCATGGCCGGTCGAACGAGTACGAGCTTTGGCGTGGCGGCGACGATTGTGATCCTGGGGATCGTGTCGCTGACGTTCTTTGTTTTGACGGCGGTCTTCTTTAACAAGTTTTATGATGCCAAGCGCAGCGTAGATCAGTTACAGTCTGATCAGAACAAGATCGTGAGCGCGGCGGAGCGCAACCGCGACGATGTGCTTACGTTGGTGAAGGACGCGGAACGCGAGAAGAAGAGCCTGGTGGCGTACCTGGTTGATAGCCAGTCGACCGTCATGGAGAAGGTGACGGGCAGCAAGCGCGACACGCTCACAGAACTTACGAAGAAGCTGGCGGCGGTGAAGGGGACGGACTCGGCCCCATTGCTTACGTTGGTGCAGGATCGCGATTCGCGGATTGCGACACTCGATGATAATCTTAAGGTTGCCGAATCGGCGAGGCAGCAGGCTCAGGCCGATCAACTGAATGAAGTGGCGAGGGTGAAGGGGCTTCTGGAAAGCCACCAGAAGACCGTCGATGCATTGGGCGCTGAGGTGGGAACGTATAAGACTGAAGTGGATAAGTATCGCGCCGGTGCCGATGGGTATAAGGCGAGTGTCGATGCGCAGGCCGAGCGCGAGCGGAGTGATGCGGCGGATACTAAGCAGCGGCTTGAAGGGCAGCTCGCAAAAGTAAGCGATGAGAAGTTGGTTCTGGAAGGGCAGCTCGCGGCATTGCGGGGCGTGAAGAGCGTTGAAGCCTTCCGTGGGCGGCCCGAACAAGCGAATGTTGATGCGGAGGTCATCGCTGTCAATGGCGGTGAGCGGCAGGCGACTATCGGGATCGGCTCAAACCAGAAGGTTGTGCTGGGGATGACTTTTGCGGTGTACGGAGATGCGAACAGCATCAAGCCCGCTGCCGATGGAAAGTATCCGGCCGGTAAGGCGACGCTGGAAGTTATTTCCGTTGAGCCGTCAACGAGCACGGCGCGGATCACGAGCGAAGTGCGCGGGAACCCGATCGTTCGGGGTGACGTGATCGCTAACGCGGTTTACGACCCGAACAAGCAATATAAGTTTGTTGTATTTGGTAACTTTGATGTTGATCGCGATGGGGTGCCCACACCTCTGGAGCGCAGCGATATGGAGGCACTCATCATCACTTGGGGTGGGAAGCTTGAGGCGGACCTTTCGGGTGATGCGGACTTTGTGGTGCTTGGGCAGCGTCCGCTGCTTCCGCCGCGTCCGTCACAGGATGCGCCGTTTGAAGTGGTACAAGAGTTTATTCGTCGCCAGCGCGAGGTTGACCGTTATGACGGCTTGCAGAAGCAGGCGGAATCAACGAGCGTGCCGGTGTTAAATGAGAACAGGCTGTATACGCTCATCGGGAAGACGCCCGCGCGGTTGGGCCGGCGTTAAGCGGTCCAATGTAAGTGTTGGCTATTAAGCGTGCTTACCTAAGATTATTAGGCAACCCCGGCCGTAAGGCTGGGGTTTTTTATTATTCAGGTCAAGCGGCGACACCCGGTGGAGTATCGATTGTTGCCCCGGTGTAGGTGAGCCGGTGGGGGTGAGTGCGGCGCAGGGTGCCGACGGAGCGGAGTTACGGGCTGGACGTGCGGCGCAGGAGGCGGACGCCGCCATACGAGAGGGGTTCGTTGGTTTCGGCTCGGACGCCGCGGTTTGGGGTGTTTGCAAGAAGCCCGCAGTCGGTGTAGCTGCCGGAGAGAAGGGCTTCATCGATAGCTTGCGCGACCGGTGTGTGGAAGGCGTCATGGAGAAGGATGGTGGCGTGAGGCTGGGTGAAGGGGATAATTCCGGCGAGATCGGCGAGAACGCCGCGTTTTGAGTGGTCGCCGTCAATAAAGACGAAATCGAAGAGGCCGTTGGCGAGGAGAGCGGCTTGAGGAAGGGCTTGAGGAGAGGGGGCGGTGAGGAGGGTGGCTCGATCGGAGATTTCCGACCAGTTAAACTCGAGGTCTGGGGTGGGATCGAGGCTGATGAGTAGGCCTTGGCGGAGGTCGGAGAGGGCGGCGTGGATGATTCGGGAACCGCCTCCCCAGCGGACTCCGATTTCAAGACAGCGGAGCGGGGCGAGCGCGAAGATAAGAGAATAGAGGAGGAGGCGCTCGCGCGGCTTTTGGTCTGCGTGGGCGGTAAGGGCGGTGGTGAGACGGTCGGGGCTGGCTTTGAGGAGCGGGTTGGGTGCCGCGAGGAAAGTGAAGGGGCGTGGCGGTAGGGGATCTGGCGTTGACTCGGCGGGAATTGACGGAGTTGGCGAGATGGTGAGGGGCGGGGGCCGCATGAGTGACATCGACATAGAGATCGGCGAAGAGGAAGCCACCTCATGTTTTGCGCGGCCCACGGACAGGGGAGCTCTAGGCGAGCGGGTGGTGCTGGGAAGGGGGCGGTGGGGTGTGGAAGAAGCTACTACGATTGGCGTAGTTATGGAGAAGCCTTTGAACATGAAGCGTTCCAGTGTTTATATTACGTTCATAGTTGGTGCGGCTTGCGCTCTGGGTGGGTGTAAGCATGGCGGGGTCAACTATCCGGAGATCCCCAGCGCGACGGGGACGCGGCAGAACCCAAACTCGCCAGCCTCGGAGAGCGCGATGATCGCGGCGCTGCAGTTTGTTGCGAATCGGTATGAGCCTGGAACGTTACGTTTAGATGCTACTACTTCCAAAGAAGCGGGGCAGACCATTACGCAGTTGCCGATGGCGGTGAACCTGCCCGCGGGGATGCGTAAGAGTTTTTATGAGCGCATCGCGAGGCTGGTGGGGCCCAATGTGGTCCCGATGACCGCGGAGACCGACGCGGCGTTGCCGGTGTATCACGTCACCCGGGTCTGGTTACGGTTTAAGCAGGGCTCGGTGGATGTGATGCGGCCGATGCCGGAGCTTCCGCCGGGGCCCGACGGGCGGCCGGTGTATCAGACAGTTACGTTGAAGATGCGGGTGGGAGTTGATGCGTGGCGGGTGTTGCACGCGCGGGCGTGGGAGCCGGGGCTGGACCCGGTGCCAGAGACATATTATGTTCCGGATGAGGAGCGCATCGATCAGTATAACATAACCGTGCACGGGGATGGAGATTATTCGCGGCGGTTTCGTGCGTGGGAAGAGAATGTAAAGGGCACGGGCGAGCGCAGGATAGAGCTTCAGGAGAACGAGGCGACCTCGCCGGTAGAGGACTTTGCCGAAGATAAGTGAGCGGGACGATGAAGGGGGCGGTGCGGCTTTGAGTTATTTCCGACTCGGTGCCGGAGCAGGACTATATATATAATCTTTAGCAAACCGGGGCTGCGGTAGTGCGGGGAACGTTATGGTCTGCATGTAGTCTGAGTAGCCGCAGAGCAAGGCGTTCCGCCAGACTGTGTTGAGAGAGTCGGGACTGGTGCGCCCGCCGAGATCGGGAAAATGCGCAAAAGCGACACAAGATGGCTTGGTGCGACGCAGTCAGCGAAGCTCGTTTGTGCGGCGGAAACTTACATGAGCCGCGGTGCGGTGGCACAACCGCGAGAAGGGTGACCTCCCGCGTTGCGAGGAGAGCGATAAACTTAAAGGAGAAGAGGTGGGTCCAATGGCCGATCGTTCACGTGGTCATACAGAGACAGGGCACGGTTTAGCTCCTTTAGTGGTCCGCGTTGCCCGCCCTCGTTGTCCCACCGGCTGATTGCCCGTACGAGCGTCGCGGCTCCGGCGAAATCCGGTGCGGCCCGTTCCGTGATGGGTTGTTCCGATGCGGACGTTGCGATCGCTCCGGCGGCAACGGGGTCTAGATGCACGGTGAGCAGCATAGCACTCTCTTCCAAGGCAGCAACGTTGTGCTCAACCCCAGCGGCGAGCACGAGCATCTGACCCGCGCGAAGATCATGCTCCTGTTTTTCTGCGGTGAGGCGCAGTCGGCCCCTGAGCACATGAATGACCACAGTCCCGTTCGTACGGTGCGGCGGCATGTGCGTGAGATAGCCGAAGAGGAAGAGCGCGATGGTGGTCGCGCCGTGCTTGTAGAGCGTTTCCTGCCGCCGCCCGGCCTTACCCGCCCCGACCTCTTGCGCCAGCGCTACGGCGGTTGCTTCAAGATCGAAAGAATGCTGTGGCGACTTAAACCGGAAATGTGCGTCTTCACGGAGCCGTTTCCAAACGTGATCTGTATCATCCATCAACGTGTCTCCCACTCAGATGAAAATGGCACCACGAGTGACACCGACCACGACCGATATCCAGAGCCACAGACCGCGCATCTTATGCCTGCTCGTCGGAGTCAAGCGAAGTTGCAGCTTAAATGGAGAGTGGTTCCCTCCCCTGCCTTCTCACCACCTTAAATCTCAGTTGGGGAAATGTGCGTGGCGTGGCACACTCCGGGTATAAAGCGCCGGTTCTTGATCGATGCTCCCTCCGCCGAAGGCTCGGGGCATCGTGCTGGGCGTGGATTGGGCGAGCGCCCCGCGACGAACAAGTGGGCGATCGGCACAACGGTCAGGATCGGGAGTTGCATCAAGACATTCCTGAGCCCAGATTTCCAGCGAGACGACGCTCCACATCGCTTCGGTGTACCAGCGATCCTTGTGGTCACGGATTCTGGCGTGCCACGCGCGCACGATACGCGGGTCGATCCAGCCGCGGGCACTGATACCCGGCAGGAGCGAGTCGTTGAGGAGTTCTTCAAACCGCGGGTCGGAGAAGTAATCGACCAGGGGCAGGCCGAAGCCGAGCTTACGTCGGTTGACGAAGGCGGACCCGAAGCGGCGCTGGGCCATCTGCTTGAGCAGCACTTTCGTGCTGGCTTCCATGGCATTTGGGTGGAAGACCCGGTCGTCGATACGCAGATGTTGCGGGAGGGATCGGCCTAGCGCGACGACATCACGATCAAGAAAGGGCACACGGTTTTCGACGCTGTGCGCCATCATCATCTTGTCTTGCCGGATCAGCAGTTCGACCATAAAGGTCTGCATGTCGAACTTGTTACAGTTGTTCAGAAACGTGGAGTTGCCTTCACGGAAGAGCTCTCGACGGCGGTCGAGCGCACCTTGAAGGTCGGCGTGGGGGCGGAGGGCGAGCACCTGCCAGTCTCGCATCGCGGTGCCGTGCTTGATGAACCATCCCTCATCGTCCAAGCCCGGGGGGATGTTAAAGTTACGATTAAGTTTAGGGCCCAGGCGTGGCACGCCCGAGAGGAACGGGAGTAGGGGCATGACCATGGGACGCAGCCCGGCGAGATAGAAACGCGAGTAGCCGCCCATGAGCTCATCGGCGCCGTCGCCGCTGAGGAGCACGGTGACGTGCTTGCGAGCCTCTTCGGCGAGCAGATATAATCCTACCGCGTTGCCCAGATTCAGCGGGGCATCGTAATGCCACGTGGCATCGCGCAGGTTATCAAAGAAGTACTCGAATGTAAGCGGGTAGCAGTGGTTGATCGTGTTGGTTTTGATTGCCGCCTCGCGCATCCACTTTTCTTCGCTCACCGCGTTATTCTCGAATATAATTGAGAAGGCGTCTAGATCCTGGCCGAATCTTTCTCTCGCCACGCTGGTCACCAAGGAGGAGTCTATTCCGCCGGAGAGCTGGCAACCGAGCTTAACATCGCTGATAAGCTGGCTCTTGACACTCTTTTCGAACGCCGCTTCGAAGGCCTGCGAGGCCTCGTCATCGCTCATCGCGCCAGATTCAGAATCGGGAATGGTGTAATAGCGGATCGACCTCACGTTACCGTCGGCGGTTACGTGAAGGCGGTGACCGGGACGGAGGTTGTTTATGCCTTTGATCAGGCATCCTTCGCCAGCGTTGTACCGGAAAAGTAATTGTTCATCCAGAAGCTCTTCGGCGAGCTCGCGTGGGAAGCCGGGCACCGCGGTGATGCTCTTGCTTTCGCTCGCGAAATAGAGGCACCCTTGGTGAATCGACCAGTAGAGAGGTTTGATGCCTAAATGATCGCGGGTAATATGCAGGGTTTGAGTGCGCAGGTCCACAAGCGCAAAGGCGAACATCCCGTTCAACCGCTCCAGGCACCCTTCGATACCGTATCGCTCGTAAAGATAAATAATAATTTCGGTGTCGGTGGTGCTGCGAAAAGTAACTCCAGCAGCCTCCAGCTCGCGACGGTAGTCGAATGCATTATAGATCTCTCCGTTAAAAACGATGAAGATCGAGCCACCGGCGTTGGTCATCGGTTGATGACCACGCGGCGAGAGATCAAGTATGCTCAGCCGATTAAAGCCCAAGCCCCCCGAAAACCGCTCGGTGTTGTGCGGGCTCTGCTCCGTACCTTGCCCTACGTGAAACGAGATCTCGCGAGATGAGGACGACGTGAGCGAGAAGAGCCGGAATCCTTGGTCATCAGGCCCACGGTGGCGGGCGATATCGGTCATCGCCCGCAGGGTGGCGGGGTCGCCCGGCGCTTGTCTGAGGTTGAGGAAGCCAGCAAGTCCGCACATAAGAGGTTCATCCAGGAAGAAAAAGGGCTGCCGAAGGAACTTCGTGGACAAGTTCACCGAAGGGCGAATAGCCGCACGAGCAAATACCAAATAGGCTCTGAGCCTCGGGGACGACGCGGGGGCGTGTGGGGAGTCGCGCAATAGTATCGGTCGGCGGCGGCTGCGGGTCCAGACGTGAAGCTACGTGCGGGCATGGTGATGGTTTAACGCTTGATTGGGG
>Ga0105048_10017262_pt1 | contig 11136 bp, 6 predicted proteins | sample MAT05_FD_78382 | JGI IMG/M metagenome (GOLD analysis project Ga0105048, IMG submission 78382) | Freshwater microbial communities from Lake Fryxell liftoff mats and glacier meltwater in Antarctica - MAT-05 | ecosystem: Environmental > Aquatic > Freshwater > Ice > Liftoff microbial mat | place...
CCAAAAAGGCTGGTGAAAAAAGTACCGTTAATCCGACGCTCTCATGGAAGAGGAAAGTTCGTTCTTTTCCAGGGCGTTCTTCTTATCCGTTCACCCGCACCATCCGCTCGCACATCGCGGCAGACGGACCCGACCCCTCTCGCAGGGTCTTGCTCGGGTATATCCTGCAAACATTTAACCATATTCATGTTTCAACGGCAGGAGCCATGCCCGAGGAGAGATAAGTCCAATGAATTCATTGCACGTGACGGTCCAGCGCAAGTCCGGCATTTCCTTCGCCTACCACCGCGCACCGGGGCTGATCCGACTCACCCCCTGAGTCCGCCTGACACAATTCCCGCCACACGCCCCGTCCGGAGATAGAATCAAAGCGGCTGTGCTCCCCTTTAAGTTTGTCCATCACCCCGACTACGACTTCCACCTGGGAAGCCATGTCTTCGAGTCGTCGAAGTACCATCTGATCCGCCAGCAACTGCTCGCCGACGGATTCGCCACGGAAGAGGATTTTCTGCAGCCTGGCTCCGCGCTGGACGAGGACCTCGCTCTGGTCCACACCCGCGAATGGGTCCGCCGTCTGAGAACCGGCCTCCTCACGCAGCAGGAAGCTCAGTTGCTGGAAATCCCCTATAACGATCAGGTCGTGCGGGCGTTCTGGCTTCACGCCGGTGGCAGCATGCTGGCCGCCCGCCTCGCCCTGCGCGATGGCCTCGCCTACAACATTGGAGGGGGATTCCATCACGCTTACGCCGGCCATGGCGAGGGCTTCTGCGCCATCAACGACATCGCCGTCGCCATCCGCCGCACCCAGAAGGACGGTTTCATCAAAACCGCCATGGTGGTGGATTGCGACGTCCACCACGGCAACGGCACCGCCGCCATTTTTGAAGGTGACCCCACCGTCACCACGCTCTCCATCCACCAGGTGAACAACTACCCCGACGACAAGCCACCCTCCACCGTGGATATCGATCTGGACGACGAGGTGGACGACGAGGAATACATCCACCGCCTCCGCGCGGCCTACGTCCCGGTGCTCCAGTCGCGCCGCCCTGACCTCCTCTTCTATGTCGCCGGCGCCGACCCCCACTGGAAGGACCAGCTGGGCGGGCTCCGCCTGACCATGGAGGGTCTGATTCGCCGCGACCGCCTGGTGATGGATACCGCCGTGGCCGCCGGAGTTCCGGTCGCCATCGTGCTCGCCGGAGGCTACAGCCAGGACGTCCGCGATACGGTGGCCATCCACTGCAACACCGCCCGGGCCGCCCGGGAGTCCATCGCCCTTCGGCCCACGCAGCCGCTACAATAAGAAAACTCCCGGGGAAAGGACTGAGCCGGGGTGCGCCCGATGTTCCGCGTCGTTTAAAAAGGCGCACTCGATCCGAATGACAGCCGAGCAGTGGCAGCACGTTAAATCTCTGTTTGAAGAGGCGATGGACCAGCCGCCCGCGACCCGTATGTCGTGGCTGACCCACCATTGCCCCGAGGACGGAATTCGCTCCGAGGTCATGTCCCTGCTCGCCGCTCAGAACGAAGGGGCGGATTTTCTGGAAAAAGCCTCCGATTCCGGCGTCGATCTGGTGGCCGCCCTGCGTCCGGGCTCCATGGTCGGCGAACGCGTCGGAACCTGGAAGCTGGTGGAAGAGATCGGCCAGGGCGGCATGGGAACCGTCTATCGCGCCATCCGCGCCGACGACGAGTTCCGCCGCGAAGTCGCCATCAAGATCGTCAGCCGGGGCATGGACACCGACATGCTCCTGCGCCGCTTCCGTACGGAGCGGCAGATCCTCGCTAACCTCGAGCATCCCTACATCGGCCACCTCCTCGACGGCGGGACCACCGCCTCCGGTCTGCCCTATTTCGTGATGGAGTACGTGCAGGGCGTCCCACTCACGGAATATTGCGACCGCAATCGCCTGGGAATTACTGATCGAATTCAGTTATTCCGCAAGGTCTGTTCGGCCGTTGCCTATGCGCACAACAACCTGATCGTTCATCGCGACCTGAAGCCCGCCAACATCCTGGTCACGGCTGACGGCACGCCCAAACTGCTCGACTTCGGCATCGCCCGCATCATGGCCGGCCCGGGGCGCGAAGGCTCCGAACCCACCGTCACCATGCTGCGGATGGCGACCCCGGCTTACGCCAGCCCGGAACAAATTCGCGGCGCCGTGGCCGGAATTCCCAGCGACATTTACTCTCTCGGCGTCTTGTTGTACGAAATCCTCACCGGACACCGCCCCTACCGCCTGCCCGCCCGCGACGCCTCTGAACTGGCCCGCGTGATCTGTGAGCGTGAGCCTACCCGCCCCAGCATCGTGGTGAATTTCACTGAAACCCTGGAGCGCGCCGGCGGAGACATTGCCGTCGTGGATGCGGCCGCCGTCTGCCACGATCGCGATACCAGCATTGAGCAGTTGCGCCGAAAACTGCGCGGCGACATCGACAACATCATCGCCATGGCGCTCCGCAAGGAGCCTCATCGCCGCTACGAAAGCGTCGACCAGTTCAGTGAGGATCTCCAGCGCACCCTCGCCGGTATGCCCATCGTGGCCCGCAAGGACACCATCGGCTACCGCGCAGCCAAGTTCATTGATCGTCATCGCTGGGGCGTCATCGCCAGCGCCACAGTGGGGGTCGTGCTGCTGGCCATCTCCATCGTGGCCGTCCACAAGGCCACTCAGTTGTCCCGGCGGATGGCGGAGGATCACCGCCTTGCCACGGGCTTCCTCGTAAATATCTACGATCAGATCGCGCCACTCCCCGGAGCCACGCCGATCCGCGAGGCGCTGCTTGAGGAATCTCTTCGCTACCTGAACGGCCTGGCCGCCGACGCGGGTGGCGACCCCGAATTCCGCCGCTCCCTCGCGCTCGCCTACGAAAAGTTTGCCGAGCTTCAGGGGGGACGCGCCGGAGCCGGCCTGGGCAAATCCAGCGACGCCATGGAGACCTGCGCCAAAGCGCGCTCCATCCGCGAATCGCTGGCCAACTCGCGTCCCACCGATCCCACCATTCAGTTGGAACTCGCGCGAAATTATCTGCTGTCCGCCACTATCGCGGGCAGGGCTACCAGCCTCGACGTGCGCCGCGACTTCGAACAGCGAGCGGTGGCGATTCTGGAAAAGCTGGTTCAGCAGGATCCACGGCGTCCCGAATACCGGACCGCGCTCGCCCGCGGCCACGCCAGCCTCGGCCAGACTCTCATCATTGAGGAGCAGTTCGAAGCCGCTCGCGTGCAGCTTCGCCAGTCTCTCGCCATCGACAGCGAGATCCTCGCGGAGACGCCGGGCAACAACGTCGTGCGACGGGCGCTGGGAGCGGTTCGCTACGAAATCGGCAACAGCTATGCCGCCGCCGGGCAGCCCGGTCATGCGCAGGAGGAGTACCGGGCCGCCCTGGCGATCCTCGAAAAGCTCGCCGAAGCCGATCCAGATAACAACCAGGTACGCGGCGATATCGCCTCAATCAATCACTTCCTCGGCGTGTCGCTTGGCCAGATGAAGGAGCATGAGAAGGCCATCCAGCACTTTGATCGCGCCATTGCCATCCGCCGCGCGGCGATGGATCAGGATCCCCGGGACAGCAATATGCGCTCCATGATGGCGGGCAATTTCTCTGAACGCGCCGTCGTTCTCACCGCCGCCGGGCGACGCGACGAAGCCATCCGCAGTGCCCGCGAGGCCGTGCGTCTGCAGGAACAGTCCCTTGCCGCCGACCCCAACGGCGTGCCCGTCCGCATCTCCATGGCCGATTACGAATCCCGGCTCGCCCGGGCGTACCTGGCGGTTTCCGAATCGGGAAATCAGCCTCACGCCATGCAGGATGCCGCCACCTGGTTCCGCCGAGCCCTTGAGCACTGGGAAGCCCTGGGCCGCGAAGGCCACCTGCGCGGCCCTTCAATTCAGACCGAACTGGCCGGACTTCGCGCCGATCTCGCCCGCTGCGAAGCCGCCCTGAAACCCGCGAATTAACTCCTGTCAGGTCCGCCCGGTCCACGTGTTGTAATCGAAATTACCGGTTTCACAGGATCCAAATGCACAAGAAACTTTGCGCCGCGGCGCTTCTGTTCAGCATTAGCCTTGTCCTCAATGGTCAGACTGCGGAACGCCCCAGACACCTGGTCAGCAGTAGCGGCGCATTATCCGCGCCTTCCGGCGAAACGCCCCGCGCGGTCGCCGAAAGATTCCTCAGAATTACCGCGCCCGCCCTCAGGCTCGGCGCCGCCGATGTCGCGGGCGTCTACATCGCGCGCGAGTACCGGACTGAACATAATGGCGTCACCCATTTTGTGTTCCGCCAGCGCTTCCAGGATGTGGACGTCTACGGAGCGTCCTACGCCATCAACGTCGGCGCGGACGGCGCGGTCCTAAACGCCGGTGGCGACCTGATGAACGCCCCGGAAGCCGTTGCGCCCAGCGTTGAATCCGGTCAGCTCGCCATCTCCGCCGCTGTCCGCGAAGTGAATCCGAAGCTCGCCGGCAGCTACCTTGCCGGTCCCGCGGCACCTGGCGAGAAGATGCTGAAGTTCGCCCGCGGTGGCTTTGCCGACGAAACCGAAGGGAAGCCCGTCTGGTTTTCCGTGAACGGCAAACTCCGTCCCGCCTGGCTCTTCTACCTGGCCGGCGAGGAGGCCTCCCAGCGCTACCTCACCGTCGTGGACGCAGCCCATCAGCGCATCCTGCATAAGCGTGGCCTCCGCCTGAACTTCCAGCGGCCCGCCGGTCTGGTCTATGAGGGCCCCTCGCCTCAGCCGAATCCCACCCCGGGCGTCCGCAGCGAAACCCGCCCCTACGTGGAACGCACCGTCCAGCCGTTCACGGGCGATCCTCAGGCGTCCCCAAAAGGCTGGGTCACGGGCAATCAGACCATCGGCAACAACGTCGTCGCGGGTTCCAACCCCATCGGCCGCAACCAGATTCTGAACCCCACGCCCGCCACCGCCGATGCCGACGGAGTTTTCCGTCCCGCCATTCGCCTCGGCCCCGGCGCGGGCTCGCTCTCCCCCTGGGTGGATGCCGCCACCGTCAATCTCTTCTACTGGGCCAACGTCGCGCACGACAAGTTCTGGTATACCGGCTTCAACGAGGCTGCGGGAAACTTCCAGAGCGACAACCTGAACCGCGGCGGGCTGGGTGGCGACCCCATGCTCGCCTACAGCCAGTTCGGCATCGCGTCTCCAGGTCAGCCTCAGGTGGAGAACGCCTACTTCCTCCCCAATCGCTCGTTTGAAGATGGAGCCCGCGTTTCCATCAACATGTTCATCTGGGCCTTTAACGAAGCGAAGGTATTCGCCGATGGCTCCCTTGACGCCGAAATCATCGTCCACGAATACACCCACGGCGTCAGCAACCGGCTGGTGGAAGGCGTGTACGATACCTTCCAGGGCGCTGCCATGGGCGAAGGCTGGAGCGACTACTTCGGCCTGGAATTCACCGTCCCCGCCGATGCCCCCGCCGATGGCGAATACCCCGTCGGCGAGTATGCCCTGCAGACGTTCGGTCTGGGAATCCGCACCCGTCCCTACACCACGAACACCGACGTCAATCCCCTGAATTTCGGCAACATGGGCCGGGTCGGCGGAGTCGGCCCCGAAGTCCACGACGATGGCGAAATCTGGGCGCAGGCGCTTTGGGAGGCTCGCGCGGCCCTCATCGGCCAGCATGGCGAACGCGAGGGCCGCCGCCGGATGAACCTCCTCGTGATCGACGGCATGAAGCTTGCCCCGCCCCGGCCTTCCATGGTGGACGCGCGCGACGCCATCCTGCTGGCCGATCGCGTCGATTTCGCCGGAGCCAGCCAGTCCCAGCTCTGGAAGGCCTTCGCGAAGCGCGGCCTCGGCGCGGTGGCTTATTCCAGCAGCTCCGACGCGGTCGCCGTCAGCCCCTCCTTCGATGCGCCCTCAACTAAGGGCAACCTCCGCTTCGAATGGGATACCTATACGATCGGCGAACAGGCCCGCGTGATCCTGCACGATGCCAACAACACCGCCCAGGCCGCGGTGGTGAATCTGACCGCCAGCTCCGGCGACGAGGAAACCCTGATCCTGCGCCGCAAAGGCGAGTCGTTCTTCGGCTCTCTCCCGCTTGGCAACGACGGCGCGTCCGTCAGTCGCGATTCGTACCTCGACGTCGTCCCCGGCGACTACATCAGCGCCTATTACGTGGATGCCCAGACGGGCTCCGGCTCGGAACTCATCCAGACCACCTCGCCTGTAACGCCCGAATACAGCTATAGCTTCACTCGCAACACCAACTTTGTCTCCGGCCAGGAAGCGCCCGTCTTCAACCTTGGCGCCGGCCGTGTGGTGCCGTTCACACCGGCGCGCGTGGTCCTGCCCTTTGGCTTCCGGTTCTTCGGCAAGACCTACCGGACCATGTACGTCTACGGCAACGGCTTCATCCAGTTCGATACCCCCACCGCGTTCTACAACGGGTGTGGAACAGCCGCCGCCGCGTCGCAGACGCCGACAGTGGCGCCCCTCTGGACCGAACTCGCTTACGGCGGTTTCGCCCAGGCTCGCGAGAACGTTTATGTGAGTGCCGGAACCGGCTCCGTCACCGTCCGCTGGGCCGCCGAAACGATCTTCACCGGCGAACCCGTCAGCTTCTCGGTCGTCCTCTACGACGATGGCCGCATGATGTTCCAGTACCCCGCTGGCGTGAATAACAACCTGGCCAACACCAACCTGTTTGGGTGCGACAGCACCACGCCGTTCATCGGAATTTCCAGCGGCAAAGGCAGCTACGTCCAGGACGTGCCGGATTACAGGGGCACCGCCAGCCTGGACAGCTTCCCCTCCATCGTGTGGGACGCTCCGTTCAATTACTCCAGCTTCCCCGTGGTGCGCCTGGAATCGCCTGAGGCCGACGGCAAGTACTCGGGAGTCCTCACCGTTCGCGGCATCGCGTACGACACCAGCGACGCCATCGCGCGGCTCGACGTCCTGATCGACGGCCGCCCCCGCCGCCTTATCCTGCCCGGTGCGAACCGCGCCGATTTCTGCTCCTCCAACCCCGTTCGCGGCTGCCCGAACGTCGGCTTCTCCAGCAACATCGACCTCGCCGCGTTCAACATTGAGCCTGGCGAACACACCATCCAGATCCTCGCCACCAACACCCGGGGCGCGTTCCGCAAGTTCCCGGAAACCCCGGCGGCCTTCACCGTGCAGCCCGGCCAGTCCCGCCTGCCGGTCGGCCGCATCGAAACCCCTGCTGAGGGCGCTACCCTCACCGGCGTATCCCAGATCCGCGGCTACGTCTATGCCGTCGACCTCAGCATCGTCTCGGTGGACGTCGTCATCGACGGTACTACCTACGGTCAGGCCACTTACGGCGTCCGCCGCGACGACATTTGCGGCACGCTGAATCCCAGGCCGCTCAACTGCCCCGGCATCGGCTTCCAGTTCAATCTGAACTCGGTCGCCGGATTCCTGCTGCCCAGCGGCAAACATGGCCTCCAGATCCGTGCGCGCGACCAGTCCGGCCGCTACACGCTGATCCCGGAAACGCCCGTCAACATCAACGTGGAGAACCCCTCCAACCTGCCCCCCACCGGGGTGATGCTGAACCCGGCTTCTAACGCCACCCTCACCGGGACGGTCAAAATCTGGGGCTGGGCCTGGGATAACGACGGCACCGTCCGCACCGCGCAACTGCTGGTGGATGGCAACGTGGTGCAGACTCTGGCGTATGGCGACACTCGTCCGGAGCAGTGCGCCACGCTCCCTGAGGTCCGCGCCTGCCCGAACATCGGCTTCTGGGGAGATTACGACACCCGCCGGATCACCAACGGTCTGCACCAGATCGGAGTCCGGCTGGTGGACAATTCCGGCAACAGCACCATCATTCCGAAGCTGACCGGCTTCGGCCAGAACGTCACCGTTCAAAACCAGTAGTCCGCAAAAAAGAAGGGGACATCCCGGAAATTCCCGGAATGGTCCCCCGCTCTATTTCTTCTTCTGACGCCCCGGCTGCGGCTGCTGCTGTCGCTGAGGCGCGATCGCTTCCTGCAGAACCGGCGGAACAAAATCCGAATCCACCACGATCTTTTCCTGCAGCGCGGCCATCAACGTCTGCTGGACGTCCTTCATTTCCTCCCGCCCGGCCAGATTATTCATCTCGCCGGGATCCACATCCAGATCGTACAGTTCCAGCGTGGGCCGAGGCCGGGTGAAGTACATCCTGTCGTGCTCCGGCTTCAGCGTACCGGCCGCGTGAGCCGCAAGCATCTGCTGCCACCCCGGATCCTGAGCGCTGTCCACCGGCTGGTACTCCATCTGTGGCGTCAGGTTGTAAATCAGCTTGTATTTCCCGCTCCGCACGCAGCGCGAGAGATCGAACGTGCTCGCCTTGGTCTGCGGCGTAAACGGACCGTTCCCGTGATGCAGCCGCGCCGCGTAGATGTACTCACGGGGCTGATACCTGCCGCCGGTCAGCAGAGGCAGAAAGCTCCGTCCCGTCACGCCCGCCGGAATTGCCGCTCCGCTCGCATCCATGAAGGTGGCCGCGACGTCCTCGCCGGAAATTAGCGTCCTGGTCACGCCCGGCTTAATCCTGCCTGGCCACCTGGCCATCAGCGGCACATTCAGACCCGGATCATACAGAGACCCCTTGCCGTGCGGAAACGCCATCCCGTTATCGCCCATGAACAGCACCAGCGTGTTCGCCTCGTGGCCCGATTTCTTCAGCGCATCCATCACCAGCCCGAAATCCTGGTCGGCATGCTCAATTTCCGATCCGTACCGCGCCAGATCCTCGCGGATGCCAGGTAGATCCGGCAAATGACCCGGAACCTTCACCGACGCCGGGTCGATAGTCCGCACCGACGCGCCCCACGGATGATGCGGGTCGTTGTAGTTCATCCAGAAGAACCACGGTCGGTCCGCCGGAGCCTTCGCCAGAAACTCGCCGAACAGCCGCAGCGTATTCACCTGACCCGAAACGTCCAGGAAATCGACCCGCTTTTTCCACGTTTGCAGGTTGTATTTGTCGTACAACTGCCGTGTCAGCGGAGTCGGATTCGCCATCCCGTCCAGATGGAAGTACCGGCCGCAGACGCCGGTGAAGTACCCCTTCGTGCGGACCACCTCAGGAGCCGAAATCACGTCTACGGGCAGGGGAGCGCTGAACCGGCCCATCCGCGCCGCCACCGGCGACCGACCCGTCATCAGGGCCGTCCGCGAGGGCACGCACTGCGGAGCCGCCGTGAACGCGCGCTCAAACACCATCCCCTCACGTCCGAACTTATCCAGATTCGGCGTCCGCAGCCAGCTGGATCCGTAAATCCCCAGATAAGGGGCACTGTGGTCGTCGGAAAGCACAAAGAGAATGTTCGGAGGCCGGGCGCCTCCCGTCTGTGCGAGCCCCATGCCCGCCGTCGCGGCGGTTAGTCCCGTCGCCCCCGCTTTCAACAGAGATCGCCGCGTTATCGTCGTCATCGGTGGTAATCCCCAGAGAGAGAGAGAGAGAGTTAGTGCCGCGCCGCCGGGCTTACCCGAACGTCGGGCAGGGGCGTATCTTTCGTGTGAACCGGCAGAATCGGATAGTCCACCTTCGGCTGAGTTCCCGTCAGTGTCTTCAGAAACGCCACAATCGCGTCCGAATCGGCATCCGACAGCTTTGCGCCGAGCTGGGAGGATCCCATCACCGCTACTGCCTCGCGAAGGCCCCAAACTTTGCCCGAGTGGAAATACGGAGCCGTTAGCTCGATATTTCGCAGCGAAGGCGACTTAAACGAGTATTCGTCCTTAGCCGCTTTCGTCACCGTGAAGCGTCCGTGATCACCCGCCGGCAAAATGTCGGCACCCGGCTTTTCTACGACGCCAAACGGGAAGTACGCCGTGCCCCCCAGATTTACGCCCGCATGGCAGTTGGCGCAGCCCTTGCCGATGAACAAATCCAGGCCGTGCTTTTCCGAGGCGTCCAGCGCAGCCGTCTTCCCCATCAGGTACTGATCGAAACGCGCATTCGGCGTCACCAGCGTCGCCTCGAACGACTCAATCGCAAGCGCCATATTCTCAAACGTCACCGCGTCGTTCTCTTGAGGAAACGACTTCCGAAACCGCGCCACGTACTCCGGAATGCTCTTCAGCGTCCGCACCGACCGGTCCGGGGTGCTGTTCATTTCCACCGCGGCCTGCACCGGACCCATTGCCTGTTCTTTCAGGTCCTTCGCCCTGCCGTCCCAGAATTGCGCCATGTTGAACACCGCATTCAGCACGGTGGGACTATTCCGCGGACCCTTCTGCCAGCCGTGCCCGATGGCTGTCTCCATCAGATCCACGCCACCCAGAGCAAGGTTGTGGCAGGTGTTGCAGCTGATCAGCCAGCTGGATGACAGGCGGGGGTCAAAGAAAAGCAGCTTGCCCAGTTCAACCTTCGACGGGTTGGATGGGTTCGACTTCAACGCGGGTGCCGAGGCTGGCACCGGTTTGAACAGACCCTGAGATTTCCTCAGGACAGCCGCGTCATCGGCCAGCGCCGAGGCAGCCAACGCGAGCGACAAAATAATTGTCTTCACAGTCTTAATCTTAGGCGAGGCGATCAGCTTGCGTCCTGACGCGGATCGTGTATACTCCGTGTACGTTGGCCCAACGGCCATACGGCAATCTTTCCGCAAATACGTCGTGTCGTAGCGACGTGCCGAGCGGGACCATCGGGGGCAGATCCGTTGCGACTGCCCCCGTTTCCATTTCTACATCATTAAGGGTTGAAACTCAGAGTGTCCGTAGCAGGCGGAAACCGCGTGTCTGCTGTGACTTAGCTGAGCATCTGGACGCCCGCGATCAGTCCTCCGAAGAGTACGATCGAGGCGACCGCGATCACGGCGTACCGAATGTAGCGCTCTCTCTTCGAGACTGCGCTCTGGTCGTCGCGTTTCATGGTGTCGTCGAGGCTGTCAAACATGGGAACCTCCTGCTTGTATGAACCCGCCCTGAGTATAGATCTGTGCGCGACAAAAAGAAAGGTCTATTTCTCGTCCGTGTCGGCGGAGTTACTGTCGTGTAACCCCATCCGCTCCAGTTTTCGGTACAGAGTCTTCCGTTCGATCCCCAAAATCTTCGCCGCCCGGCTCTTGTTCCCACCCGCGACCGTCAGAACCCGCCGAATCTGATCGGACTCCGTGTCCGCCAACGTTTCG
>Ga0105048_10017263_pt1 | contig 11136 bp, 11 predicted proteins | sample MAT05_FD_78382 | JGI IMG/M metagenome (GOLD analysis project Ga0105048, IMG submission 78382) | Freshwater microbial communities from Lake Fryxell liftoff mats and glacier meltwater in Antarctica - MAT-05 | ecosystem: Environmental > Aquatic > Freshwater > Ice > Liftoff microbial mat | place...
CGCCCTCATGGCCGGAATCACGTTCAGCACAGCGGCTTTCACGTCGTCCTGTACGTCAAACTTGACAGTGTTCGTTCTAGCGTCAACCGCCACGGCCCTGTGCTGCGGGCGGTATTCCACCATTCCTTTGTACTGCTCAGCCCAGACTTTTTTAAACAAAGCGCCTTTGGATGTGACATCCGGGTTGGCATCCAGTATCAATACCTTTGACCTGGGTTTGGCCTTTTTGAAGTAACCCGCCACGACCGATGCGCGCTCATAAGGGCCGGGTGGGCAGCGGTACGGCGCTTCAGGAATGGTGATGGCAAATACACCGCCGTCGGGCATGGCTTCCAGTTGCCTGCGCAAGGCAACCGTCTCGGGGCCCGCCTTCCAGGCTTGCACGATTTGCCCGCTGGCACTGGCCGCCTGCAGGCCTTCGACACCGCCGAACATCAAATCCACCCCCGGCGACACCACCAGCTTGTCATACGCAATCACGCTGCCGCCACGCAGCGTCACGGTTTTTTTGGCGGTGTCGATATTGTCGGCAAAGTCTTTGACCACCCTGATGCCGTGGTTTTTAGACAGCCCCACGTAAGAGGTTGTCAGGTAGTCAATCTTTTTGACGCCGCTGACCACCAGGTTGGACATCGGGCAGGACACAAAGGCGTCTTGCGGCTCGATCAGCACCACGTCAATTTTGTAGTCTGACAACAGGCGCACGTACTTGGCAGCGGTGGCGCCGCCGTAGCCGCCGCCAATCACCACCACTTTGGCTTTGGACGGCACGCCGCTCATGCTGGCGCAGCCAGACAGGCCTGCTGCACCCAGCAAGCCCAGGGCAGCAGACGATTGCAGGAAGTAACGACGATTGGATTGAAAGGATTTGGTCATGATGTGGGCCTTTATTTTTTTTGCGCTGCAAAGTAAGTTGCTAGAGTTTCAATTTGCGCGTCGCTGTAGCCCTTGCTGAGCTGGTGCATGATGGTAGCGGGGCGGGTGCCATTTTTAAAGGCGGTCATTTGCGCGATGTGATACGCCTTGCCCAGCCCCGCAAGGGACGGAACAGTTGACCCATCAACAGACTTGCCATTGGTGCCGTGGCAGTTGGCGCAAGTAGCGGCCAGGCTTTTGACATAAAGCGCCTCTTTGCCTGCATTGCCTTGTGCGAAAGCGGTGTTCGCCAGGCAAAACAACGAGGTGGTCAAGACGGCCAAATTTCGGGCCAGGGGTTTGATTGTCATGGTGATTCCGTGAAGGTTGATCTAAGCCACAATTTAACGCAGCAGGGCCTTTGAGGTATTGGGAGTATCCAGTACTTGGCGGCAAGTTTGCGAGTGCGGCCATCGAATTGTTCGGGATTTGCTTATACCCAAAACAGCTTGAAGAAGCTTCTAGAAAATAACATCCGGCCGGGTCGGCACCACTTCCTGGCTGTCCAAAGCGCCCATGGGTCTGCCGTAAATCCGTCGAATGCGCTCGGCTATGGGCGGGTGCGTCGCCAGCCAGCGCTCATGCTCCGGGCCCAGCAACAGCATGTGCTGCACCGACGGATGCAAGGTTTCGGCCGATCCGCCGTGGCCTAGCGCCTTGCGCAGCACACCGCCCAAGCCCTCTTTGCTGCGGGTAAATTGCACAGCTCGCGCGTCGGCCAGGTATTCACGCTGGCGCGAGACTGCTGCCTTCAAAGCCCGGCCTGCCAGCCATCCCAATGAGCCCGTTGCTTGAATAGCAAAACCCGGCAATGCCAGAAATGAACGCCTGCCGTCGCCACCCGGCTCACACATCGTCCGGCCCAAGTTAAAAATCATTTCCAGCCCCGACACCATACCCGCCAAGCGCATGTTCAGCTGCATGTCACCCTCTCGAATGTGGCTGAACTCATGCGCCACCAGCCCTTGCAACTCGTCTCTGGTCAAGCTCTCAAGCGCGCCCTGCGTCGCAGCCACCACAGCGTCGTCGTCGTCCCAGCCGCAGGCAAATGCATTGATGCTGTGTACCCGGTCCAGCACCATCGGCGTGGGCGGCTTCATGCTGGCTGCAATCGCCAGCTCGCTGACGATATTGCAAAACTTTTGCTCGATGTCTTCCGAGCCAAGCCGGGACAGCGGACCCAGCACCTTGGCCGGCCGCGCACCGACCCGCCGCGCCAATTGCTCCCCGCCGCCAGCCAGGTTAGAACTTTCTATCCACCAGCCGCCCAACACAAACAGCAGCGTCATGCCGGTATTGATGTGGAAAAAGTAGGCTGGGTAGGCCGCATCCTGCCAGGCCACCAGCCGCCAGGTCAGCGCCAAAGCGGCATTCACCGTGATGACCAAAACCAGCAGCGTGAAAGCAAACAACAGCAACAAGCGAACGGTTTGCGCTCTGGCCTGGCGCTGATGTTCAAAAAATCGCACGGCTATCGTGATTGGGGCTAGGTTAACGCAGCCTGTGCCCGCAAGGCGTTTCTCAGGCGCTCAAGTTTGAGGCGATCAGGAATGTCGGTTTCGCGCTTCGTTTGCTTGGTCAGCAACATACCGTCTACGTCAAGCGTGATGACTGGCGAACCTTCGAAGGTGACGGTTTGAATGTGCCCCTTTAACGACTCAAAGGTCTGATCTGCTGCCACATAAAGCAAATCCACATAAATTTCGCCTTCTAACGCCGTTGAATGACCTTTATCCATCCATTCACGCCGCAATGCGCCAAGCGCCTGAGTATTACCAGGAATGCTGGCAAGTGCTTTTAATAAACGTGCGTTGTTTTCAGCGCTGACGGGTAACAACAAATCGATGTCTTTGGTTGCGCGTGAAAAGCCGTGAACGGCCATGGCAGTTCCGCCGATCAGGGCGTATTCAACACCAAAACCTGACAGTGCCTGCGCAAGCAGAACCAGGTCATCCGCTACTGGCTGTCTTGATGTCATGTTCGTCACGCGTCTTTTTGCGTGGCATAGATGGAATGGCGCATTGCAAACTCTAGCTCGCGCGCCTCGTCGAAGCGGTTTTTCTCTTCAGGCGAAGCATAGCTGCGGGCGTCGGGTACGCGATAGGGCGAATTGACTGAAAAAGCATCCGCGCTGCGTTGCACCTTTCCCCACACGTCCGCAAGCCACGCGCTGCGCTCGGCCACCGACATGGTTTGCACTCGCAGGGCCTCAGCTAATTCAGAGCCTTCTTGGTCGATAAACATTTCTGGATGGTAACGTGAAACATGCCAGAAAGCAGTTGGTTGAAAAATTCAAAAATTGCTGAATCACATCGCAATCCGCACCGTCTTGCGCTCATCCGCACTCTCGGTGGCCTGCAACACCGCAGCTGGTGCAAAGCTGAACAAGCTGGCCACCAGCACCGCCGGAAACTGCGCTTGCGCATTGTTGTAGTCCAGCACGGCATCATTAAAGGCCTGGCGGGCGAAAGCGACTTTGTTTTCGGTGCTGGTCAGCTCTTCACTCAAATCGCGGATGGTCTGGTCGGCTTTCAGCTCAGGGTAGGCTTCGTTCAGCGCAAACAACTGACCCAGGCTACTCGACAGTGCATGCTCGGCAACCGCTAGCGTGGTCACAGCCAACGCGTTGGCGGGGCGGCTGCGCACGGCGTCGCTGGCGCTTTTGGCCTGGTTTCTGGCGGTGATGACCGCCTCCAGCGTTTCGCGCTCATGACTCAGGTATTTTCTGGCAGCTTCGACCAGATTGGGAATCAAATCGTAGCGGCGCTTGAGCTGCACGTCGATTTGCCCGAAGGCATTGGCAATGGTGTTTTTCAGTCGCACCAGACGGTTGTAGGCTCCTACGGCCCAAAACACCAGCACGGCCAACACGGCGATGGAAATTAACTGGGTAGAGGTCATGCAGTCTCCTTGGAGTGAACAGGGTAAATCCACGCCAAGATTAACTGGTTTTTATGATGATTCAAATTGCTATATTTTTTATAGCTATGTGCGCCCGTTTTTATTGGGCTAGAGGCTTACCTGCTACCAAAAATCAGTGTTTTTAGTTTTTTGACGCTTTCACGCTCAGAAAACAGGCACAACCCCTGATCAACCCCTGGCGCGCTGGTACAGGCCCTGCACCTTGGGCACATTGGCCTGAAGTTGCTGGATTCGCTGCGGCCCTGACGGGTGGGTGGACAAAAAGCTAGGGCCGCCTGCGCCACTGCCAGCTTGAGCCATTTTTTCCCACAGACTGACACTGGCTTGCGGGTTGTAGCCGCCGCGCGCGGCAAGCTCCAGCCCCACCAGGTCAGCATCGCTTTCGTCTTCACGGCTGAATTTCAGCGTCAACAGCTGCGTGCCCAGGCTGGCAGCCACGTCGCCCAGCTGGCCGAGGCCGAATAACTGCGCACCCAGCGAAAACAGCATGCCGGTGCCCTGACTTTTGGCAATCCGGGCTCTGGCGTGCTCGCGCAGGGCGTGGGCCATTTCGTGGCCCATGATCATCGCGGTTTCGTCATCTGTCAGCCTGAGCTGATCCAGGATACCGGTGTAAAAAGCGATTTTTCCGCCGGGCATGCAAAACGCATTGATCTGCTTGCTGCCGAGCAGATTGACTTCCCACCGCCAGCTTCTGGACCGGTCGTTCCACTGCGCGGTTTGTGGCACCAACTTGGTGGCAATACGCTGCAGCCGCTGCAATTGGGGGTTGCCAGGGGGAGCCAGCGCACCCTTTGACCGGGCATCGGCCAGCAACTGGGCGTACTGCTGGGTCGCAGCATTTTCAAGCTCTTCAGCAGATACAAAGTTTCGCGCTCTGGACGAAGGACCGACATCCACCTGCGCCAGCGCGGGCGCAGTGAAGACAGCCGTGCCCGCAGCCAGTAAAAATGCCCGGCGGCTGGACCAGGCGGATGATTTAGCCTCACAGAGGAAACACATCGCTTAATAATAGTCATAAATTATTTAAGCTGCGTCAGATAAAACCCCGTCATCCACACCGTCATTCACTCAGTTAGCCAGAATGTCAGAAGAAACCATGAACGTTACAAGTGAAAACACAAAAAAACCATGGCGTGAGGTGTTCGCCGTTTATGCCGAGCCCGCCACGTTGCGCATGCTATCGCTGGGCTTTTCAGCCGGCCTGCCGCTGCTGCTGGTGTTTGGCACCCTCAGCTTCTGGCTGCGCGAGGCAGGCATCAACCGCACTACGATTGGCTACCTGAGCTGGGTCGGCCTGGCTTACGCCTTCAAGTGGGTCTGGGCACCGCTGGTAGACCGTATGCCGATACCGGTGCTCACGCGCATGCTTGGCCGGAGACGCAGCTGGCTGCTGGTGTCGCAGATCGTCATCATTGGCTCATTAATTGGCATCGGCCTGACTGACCCGCGCATGGCTCTCACACCCGTGGTGTGGTGCGCCCTGGCGATTGCTTTTGGTTCGGCCACGCAAGACATTGCTCTGGACGCCTACCGCATTGAATCAGCCGACACTGACCGCCAGGCGGCGCTGGCGGCAGCCTACCAAACCGGCTACCGTATTGCCATGATTTGGGCCGGTGCAGGTGCGCTGTGGATTGCTGCACGTGCTGAAGTGACAGGTGTTGTGGGCTACCAGCAAGGCGCATGGCAAACCGCTTACTGGGTGATGGCCGCATCGATGCTGCTGGGCGTTGCCACCGTGTTGCTGTCGCCAGAACCTGCCATGCGGGTGATAGCGCCCGCACGCAACGCTGTCGAGTGGCTGAAAAGCGCGCTGATTGAACCGTTTGCCGACTTTTTACGCCGTTACGGCAAGCAGGCGCTTTTAATCCTCGCGCTGATTGCCATTTACCGCATCAGCGATGTGGTGTTGGGCATCATGGCGAATCCGTTTTATGTCGATATGGGCTACACCAAAGATGAAGTAGCGGCGGTGACCAAAGTCTACGGCGTCATCATGACGCTGCTGGGCGCCTTCGTGGGCGGTCTGCTGGCCATGCGCTTTGGCGTGATGAAGGTGCTGATGCTGGGCGCGATATTGAGCGCCGGCAGCAACCTGCTGTTTGCGTGGCTGGCGTCGCGCGGCCATGACGTTTGGGCGCTGGCAGTTGTGATTTCTGCCGACAACCTGTCCAGCGGTATCGCATCAGCGGCGTTTATTGCCTATTTGTCGAGCCTGACAAACATCAACTATTCAGCCACTCAGTACGCGCTGTTCAGCTCGATGATGCTGCTGTTGCCCAAGTTTTTGGCTGGCTATTCAGGAGCTTATGTCGATGCGTTTGGCTACGGCAATTTTTTCACGACAACGGCTTTGCTGGGTTTGCCTGTGCTGGTACTGGTTTGGCTGGCATCGCGCATGCAAGCGCCAGAACAGGCTCCGTAAGTCATTTAATCATTTACGCCATCTTTACCCAAGAAACAAACCCGCTTGCCCTAACCCAAGGAGGATGACCGCATGACACAACAACAGCTTTTGATGATTGAAGACGATACCCGCCTGGCGACGATGGTGGGCGAATATTTGCGCCAATCAGGGTACGCCTTTACCCACTCGGCTGATGCCACCAGCGGCCTCGAAGCGCTGCAAGGCACGCTGCCTGATCTCGTGATTCTGGACTTGATGCTGCCAGATATGGACGGGCTGGAAGTGTGCCGCCGCATCAAGGCAGGCAACCCGTCGATTGCCGTACTGATGCTGACCGCCAAAGGCGACCCGATGGACCGAATAGTGGGCCTGGAGATTGGTGCCGATGACTATTTGCCCAAACCCTTTGAACCGCGCGAGCTGCTGGCCCGGATACGCGCGGTATTGCGTCGGGGCGCTGAGGCTATTGCCAGCAACGGCGGTGGGCATAAAACCATCCGCTTTGGCTCGTTAGAGATCGACCGCGACGCACGCATCGTCAGCGTGTCTGGCAAGCCCTGCGAGCTGACGTCCTACCAGTTTGATTTGCTGGTCGCGCTCAGTGAACGCGCAGGCCGGGTGTTGACCCGCGACCAGATCATGGAGGCCGTGCGCGGCCGCGAGCTGGAGGCGTTTGACCGCTCAATTGATGTACACATGGGCCGCATTCGCAGCGCCATTGAAAATGATGCAAAAGACCCAAAACGCATCCTCACCGTGCGCGGCGTGGGCTATGTATTTTCCAGGCAGCAGGACTGAAGCAGGATGAACCACTGATGTGGTCGCGTTTGACATCCAGGCTTTACGTTCGCATCTGGCTGGCCGTGGTGGCCACCGTGGCGGTGCTGACGTTTGCCGTGGCCGGTGTCTGGCGCGCCACTCGGGAGCCGCCGCAATTACCCATCCGGGACATACTGGTTCACAACGACGCAGGTGAAGTGATTGGCACAGCGCAAACCAGACCTGGGCGCAAGTACGCTGACGGGCTGGAATTTGACGTCATCACCAAAGACGGGCAAAGACTTCGCATGTTGTTGCCCCGCCCCCAAAGGCCACCGAACCCACCGGGAAATTCCCTGACCCGATTGCCTTTCGGTTTTGGTTTTGGTTTTGGCTGGATGCTGGGCCTGGTGGGTTTGGCGGTGGCTCTCGGCAGCTACCCCATCATCCGGCGGCTCACACTGCGGCTGGAGTCACTGCAAAGCGGTGTGGAGCGCTGGGGCACGGGAGATTTGTCAACCCGCCTGAATGCCGATGGCAACGACGAAGTGGCATTTCTGGCGCTGCGTTTTAACCAGGCCGCACAACGCATTGAAAAGCTGATTAACTCGCACAAATCGCTGCTGGCCAACGCGTCGCATGAACTGCGTTCGCCACTTGCCCGAATTCGCATGAGTCTGGAGTTGATAGCCCCCACGCTTGTCGCTTCACGTGCCTCCGGCGGTACGCTGCCCCTTTCACTGGTAACTGGGGCTGAACTTGCTTGGGGCGGCCCGGCGCTGCGCTCGTCCGCGCCCCCTGCCGTCAATCCACATGTTCAAGAAATTGCGCGCAGCATCACCGAACTGGATCAATTGATTGATGAAATCTTGCTGGCGAGTCGGCTGGATGCCACTCAAGCGGATGCCGAGCCTTTTGAAATGCTTGATTTGACTGGTTTGGCGGCTGAAGAATGCGCCCGGGCCAATGCTGAACTCGGTATCTCGACCACCGGCCAAAGCCTGGTGGTACGCGGCTCTTCACGCTTGCTGCGCCGTCTGATCCGCAACCTGCTTGAAAACGCCAAACGCTACGCTGGCCAAGGTGACGTGTCACTGGAACTGACGCAAAAGCAGCAAGGTATGCAAGACAAAGTGGCGATAGCAGTACACGACCGTGGCCCGGGCGTACCGCTGGCTCAGCGCGAACGTATTTTTGAGCCGTTTTACCGCCTGCCCGGCGCCAGCGAGCGCGATGGCGGTGTGGGTTTGGGGCTGGCCTTGGTCAAATCCATCAGCGAGCGCCACGGCGGCACGGTACGCTGCGAGGCACGTCCGGGCGGGGGCGCGACTTTTGTCGTCGAACTGCCGATAGGGCTACCCCAAAAGTCTAGTGGCGTAAACCACAAAATTCACGTGTAAAAAGTGCTTTCTCATCTAATTGGAGGATATGCAAGTCAGACGTAAAACGGCATGATCATGTCGTTGCTGTCACAACCTGTCGGCAAAACACTCGGGAAGCCCGATCGGGCAACTTCCAGTCGATCTCCCAACGACGCCTTCTGTTACAGGAAGGCTTTTACAAGACCACCGCGAGGTGGTCTTTTTTTGAGCCAACGGGACTGAATAATCAATATGCATCACGCCAAAAACATTACCTGCTATCAATTTAATAGCCACAAAACCCTCGTGAAGCTCTGAAAATCGGCAAGCATCGTGCAGAGCATCAAAAATTTTTGGACTAAGAATGCGCAGCCCAGTGCCTGCAAAAATTGTCTGGATGCGATGGCGTCGTCGCATTTAAAAACTGGTCAATCTGCGAAAGATTAACTACCTGCTGACCAGAAACCAAATATACAAGAAGCCTTACTGCGCTAAAACAAAGTGCGTTCAGCCCGCGCCACGCAAGCGCTCCAGCGCTCAGCCCACATCGCAGCCTGGCGTGGCATCTTTCAAACCATTGGCCGACCGCGGCTGCGTTGTCGGCTTGTTCAACCCCAAACACCGCCCCGTCAGGTGCAAAAAATTCCTTGCCACCTAGGCCGGATTGGCAGTGACCGCATGGGCGGTTTTTGTAGCGGCGTGCGCCAAAGTGTGTGCCATTTTGAACCCGGGGGGCCAGAAAGTATTTCTTGCCTGGGCATCACAGGCGCAAGCGTTAGGCTGCCTGCATATCGAGTCGTCACCGACAGGCGCTGCGGGCTTCGATGGTTCGTTACGACAACCTACACATGGATTTTTGCGATTCGAGTTTGGTATATCTGGCCACTCCATTAAAGATTCGTCCCGTTGCAACGTTAGATATGAGAGACTTCACCAAGTATCGGTTGCCCGGTAACAAACCGTCCGTGCATGTTCTGGAACCCAAATATCAACCTCTAGCGGAGGAGTCACTTTGAAAATCGCCCTGCCCAATATCTGGTTTGAGTGTGCCAAGCCCGCGTTGCTAGCTGCGTCGCTACTGGCCTTCAGCGCCACTGCCCAAGCCCCGCTAGACATTCGTATTGCACTGGTCATAGGCAACGCCGCCTACGCAGGTAGTGCGGCGCTGGCCAACCCGGCCAATGACGCACGGGCCATGACAGACACGCTCAAACAATTGGGCTTTAGTGTGGTGGAAATCCGCGATGGCTCTAAAGCGCAGATAACCGACGCCATAGCCACGGTGCGCGACGCGCTGAAGGGAAGGCAAGGTGTGGGCATGCTGTATTACGCGGGTCACGGCTTGCAGCTCGATTGGCGCAATTACATGGTGCCGGTCGATGCCAAGCTGTTCAAAGCCGCCGACGTGGCAGAGCAAACCGTCGATTTGAATTCTGTCATCGAGGCCTTCAAACTGGCTGGCAATCGCATGAATATCGTGGTGTTGGATGCATGCCGCGACAACCCGTTTGGAGGCAGTACCGCCAGTGGCAAAGGCTTGGCACAGCTGGACGCGCCACTTGGCACCTTCTTGGCTTACGCTACCGCGCCGGGCAACGTGGCGGAAGATGGCGATGTGAAGAGTGGTAACGGCCTTTACACCCAATTCCTTCTGGAAGAGTTAAAAAAACCGACTGCAAAAATTGAAGATGTATTCAAGCGTGTGCGGTTTAATGTGCGCAGGCAAAGCCAGGGCCGGCAGATTCCGTGGGAGTCCACAAGTTTGGAGGATGATTTTTACTTTAATAAGGGTGTCAAAGTAGAAATCGCCAAGCCCAATGAGATTGCGAGAGAGACCGCCTTCACTTTCGAAAAAGCCGAGTGGGACCGAATCAAGGACAGCAAGAGTGCTGTGGACCTCTACGCTTTCCTCAACAAATTCCCCAACGGCAACATCAGCGAACTGGCGCAGGCTCGTCTGGAAGCCATTGACAAGGCACGTATTGTTGCGCAACCCGGGCGGGACGGTAAAGTTCAGGGTTCAGCTGCCAACCGGTTTCGGGATGGGGACCGCTTTGAGTTCATAGCTAAAGATGGCTTGACAGGCATCGAGACTGGTCGCCCTAGCGTCGTCATCATCAAACGCGGCGAGGACGAGTTTGAAGGCCGGGCGGTCGGCATGGGATCTGCATTGGTGAACAGTGCCGGATTTGTCAGCAAGGACGGTTCAGGCAGTTTTGACCCGCCTTGGGCTACATCACCTGGCGGTGACTTGCAGGTCGGCAAGAAATGGAGCGCCCGCTCCATCCACACCGCCAACAACGGCTCCAGGGGCTGGGTCGACATTGAGGCCAAAGTGACGGCTCTTGAGAAAGTCACAGTGCCTCTGGGCACGTTTGACGCTTATCGGCTGGAGGTCAACTTTGTCTTTCAAAGCGGGGAGCGCCGAAAGATGACCTTCTGGTACGACCCTGAGTGGAGCGCCTATTCGCTTAAGCTGGTTTCCGAATTCCGCAACCGCAATGGTTCACCCAATATTTCTGTCCGTGAGATGACCTCCCGCAAGCGGGCATCATAGTCCAGCGTCGATTAATCCAGAGACCATGCACATGGTGCGCTACCGCCGCGAAGCGCGCTTTGCCAGCAGCCTGATAGATGCCAGCCGGATCGAGGTGACGAACTACAGGCCGTCGCGGCGCACCTGAGCCCTCACGGCATTTGCTACCTGCACAGGCGTGATGTCATTCAGGCAACGCGTATGCCCCAGGGGGCATTCCCGCTCAAAGCACC
>Ga0105048_10017265_pt1 | contig 11135 bp, 10 predicted proteins | sample MAT05_FD_78382 | JGI IMG/M metagenome (GOLD analysis project Ga0105048, IMG submission 78382) | Freshwater microbial communities from Lake Fryxell liftoff mats and glacier meltwater in Antarctica - MAT-05 | ecosystem: Environmental > Aquatic > Freshwater > Ice > Liftoff microbial mat | place...
CGTATTGCCACCGCTTGGAGTCGCAGCCTGTCGTCACCAGACGAACGAAACGCTATGATTTAAATAGCATATAAATTAGATATGACGGGGGCTAGCGGCCTATTTCGCCTAGACCCACTCCGTTACCAAATCATATTAACGTTTGGCTTCCATTTGGCGCATAAGCGAATACGCCGCAGCACCCAGCGCCAGCACACCTGCACCCAGCACCAACCACAGCAGCACTTGGCGCAGCGACACGCCATCGGGCAGCCAGCGCGATGCGGCCCGGCCCAGATCACCTTGGGCCTCTGTCTGCACCACGATATCGGACAACGTAGCCAGCGGTAGCTCGGCCAGCTTGGCTGGCGTCACCGATCCCAGCAACGAGGCATCCACGGCGGCGGCAGTCGTTTGCGCGCGGCCAACCGCCAGGGTAAATGGCCCGGCACCCGATGCCAGAAAGGCCACTTGCACCGGCGCAAACTCCACCGTAGCCTGCAGGCGGCCAATCGGCAGGGCCGTACCCTTGCCGACCTCTACCCGCAGGCTGTGCAATGACACGCCGTTCAAGGCGGTGGGCGGGTTGCTACTAACCTGCCCCGCAACGTCCAGCCGGTAAACCACACTAGGGGCCAGCGTGCGCCACGGTTGTGATGCTTCGAAACGCCCCATGATGCGCACCGGCACCAGACTGTTGTCTTGCGGCGCTTGCAGGTGCAAGGCGGCGATGGGTGTGGCGAATGGCAATATCCAGTTCAATGCGACATTGCCGTCCGCTGTGCCGAGTGGCAAGTCAGCGCGCAAGGGCACGGCGGTGGCCTGGGATGCAGCCGCAGTGCCGGTCAGCGCCCGCATATTCACGCCATTTTGGCCCGGCCAAGACAGGCGCAGGTAGCGCCCTTGCACCTGCAAAGGCTTGGTGAGCTCTAGTGTGGTGTTGGCGAGCGCGTCGGTGCCATCGAATTGGAACAGCGGGCCCTTGGTGGCTACGGGCGTCCAGTCCTTCAAGTCGGTACTAGTGGCCACCTCAATGTCTACTAAGGCGTTGCGCGGCATATCCAGCACCAGCTCCAGGGCACCCAGGTTTAACTTCTCGGCGCGCAGGTCAAACAGGGCAGCATTCAGGGGTTTGGCCAAAGCTGCGGCATCAGCGGCGCTGGTACGCATATCCATACGGTCCCAGCGCACCCAAACGTTGTCGGTTTGTTCACCAGAGCCCAGCTGCACCGCCACTGCGCCACGCGCGGGGCTGCGGTCCGGGCTGGTGGAAAACAAGGGGTAGGCTTTGTAGCTGGTGGTCTGCGCAACCGGCGCCGTGCGCTTGAGGTCCGCACCACCCAACAGTGCAAAGGGCACCACTGCCCCCGCAGCGTTGAACACACGCACATCATGGGCGGCACTGCTGCGCATGCCCAGCAAGGCTTGCACCGGCAATTCGACCCGTGCCAGGTTCACACCCTCGGGCAGCGTCAGTTTGGCACGCCATGTGAAATCGGTGGCTTGCGGCGCATCGGCAGCCATCGCGCGTATGACCCCAACAGTCAGTACGAGTCCACACAATCCTGAGATCCAAATTTGTTTATGCATAGTCTTCATGTTCATACTTTTTCATCGTCCAAACTGGCGGGTGCCGTCGCCGCAGGTGGAATCGGCGCAAAGTAGCCGACTACCAGCATCAAAATGCCCACCGCAATGAACGCGACGATGCGTTCGGACCCGCCGCGGTTGGACAAATCTACCAAGAAAAGTTTGGCAACCGTCAGCCCCAGCAGCGCTGCGCCCCCTGTCCATAGCGGCCGTGCCTGGCGGCGGTGGGCCGCCAACATCAGCGCCATAGCCAATAGGGTCCACAAAATTGAATAACCAGCCTGCACCAAGAACGATGCAAAAAGCGCATCCGCATCCCATGGCACTCCGGCCCAGTGGTGCACTGCGCGCAACCACACCGTGTTGAGTGCTACAAAGCCCAGGCCCGCCAGCACCAAGGTCCAGCGCGCGCTCATCAGTGCCACGGGCACGGCCATTCCACTTTGGCGCAACCGCAGCAGCCACACCGAGCAGACGGCCAGCGCCAGTGCTACGGTGATGTCGGTTGGGTTGAACACGGGCACGTAGGGCAAAGGCTGGGCATTGCCATCGGAATACACCGCCACCAGCAGTGCGCCCAGTGCCACCAACACGGCCAGCGGCATGGCTGCGCGCCACAGGTAGGCGTAGGCAAAGCGGTCCAGCGGCCAGCTGTTGCGCAGGCGACCCTGCGGCGCATACAAGGCGGGCTGCGCCAGTGCCAACAACACCAGCACGCTGGCCACCAGAAAGATCACGCTGGCCCAGGCCGTACCTTGCAACTGTGCCTGCTGCACTGCCCAGACCAACAAGTTGCCAGCCAGCAAGACCATTAACCACACGCCGCCGGTATGCACCCAAGACCACCAGCGCTGTGGTGCCAAGCGGTCCAGTTGCTTGAGCGTTGCAAAGTGCAACACCAGTGCCAGCGGCCACACCAGCCATCCCCAGGCTTCAAATACATTTTGAAGGTCCACAGCGCCTTGGAAGGCCACCGCCAGCATGATGGGCAACGAAAACCAGGCCGGAGTTGCTGCAACAGTCCACGGCCGCGTGCGGGTTGGCAGCGCCAAGCGGTGGGCCAGCCAGGCACTGCCCAACCAACCCAGCATTTCCAGATACGTGTGCAGCGTGCTGCCAAACACTGGCGTCCACAGACCATCGGCGTTGGGCATGCCACGTTCGATCTCATGGCCCAGCGCAAACTGCCACCACAGAAAACCTACCCAAAACAGCACGGGTGAGAGCCCGTGCTCTAGCGCGACAAAGGGCGTGTGCGGCGGCACATCGGGCGCGGCATCGGGCGCACGTGACCAGTGCGCAATGGCCAGTGCCGACAGGGCCAGCAACACTGCGCCAATGAATGCCGGATTGGCAATGGGCCAATGGGACACCTGCACGGTGTCAAACGATTGGGCAAAGCTCAGCGCCGCAAGACCCTGCAAGGCCAGCCCGGCCAATCGGGCCAGCCAGCGGTCTTGGCGCTTGCCCATCCAGTACACGGCAGCGCCTTCTGCTGCCCAAACAGCAGTCGTCCAGCGCGCATCCAGCGCCAGCGGTACAGCCAGCGTCACAAAACCCACGCCCAGCGCAACAAAACATTCTGCAAGCCATTGGCCCACGCCTCCATCTTGGCCTGCGCCTTTTCGCTTGAGCGCCCACCAGCCCAGGGCCAAGTAAACAGCGCCCATAGCCAGGGCCGAGAAGGCCGTTGCGTATTCGATATCACGCACCAGACCGGCTTGCAAACCAAACGCCACCAGCGGCAGCCCAAAGATCAGTGTGGCGTCCACCGCCTGTTTGGGCATCAGCCCGTGGCGCGTGGCATACATCACACTGGCAGCCAGGTACAGCACAAAGAATGCGATTAAAAATGGCTCGGTGCTGGCCAGTTGCTCTGGCCGGTACTTCAACACGCCCCAAGCCGTGGCCACGCCAAAGGTCGCAAAAAAGCCAAGCAGATTAAGCGCCCGCCAGGCCTTCATCCAGGCCACGGCAGCTATCGCAGCACCAAGCAGCAGGTAATAACTGAACAAGCCCACATGGTCATCCTGCCCAGTAGATAGCAAAATCGGCGCGGCAAAGGCACCGGCAAAACCGACGAAGGCCATGGGCATGGCGTTTTGCAACAAAGCTATTGCGGTAGAAAAGGCGCACACCAAGGCCAATGCGGCGAACGCAGCGCCTGCGGGCAAGAACTGGTAAAGCCTGAAAGCCGCAAACACCGTCAGGTAGAGCACGCCCACACCAGCGCCCTGCAAGGTGAGCGCATAGGCCAGGCGGTCAGGCTGGCGGCCTCGCAGCTTCCAGCCGAACACAAACAGGGCGATACCGGCAGTGGCTATGGCTGCCAAACGCAGCTCGGGCGGCAGCAGGGCGTTGTCCATGGCGTATTTGGCCAAGAAGGCCAGGCCTACAAACAACACCAGCACGCCCATGCGCACAATGGTGTTACCACCCAGCAGCCAGTCGCGCGCAGCACCGAATGCACGGCTCACAAAATCTGGCGTCTGCACGGTGGGGAACTCGGGCTGCCCCTGGGGCTTGTCTGCCTGCGCAGCGCCAGACTGGGTATCGTGAAACTCCGACGGAATGGTTGGCAAATCGGAGGCGGCTTCTTTGGGCACGTGAATGGGCATGTCCACGCTCCAGTCCGTCGTGGACGCCAGGCTTGCTGGCTGCGCGGGCGCACCGCCCGCAGCAGCTGCAAAAGGTGTGACGACGTCGCCAGTTACCTTGGTGGCTGCAAGTGCCACCGGCACCGTGGGTTGCTGTTCGGCCAAAGCCTCCAGCGTGGCCTGGCGCGCCGCCGCACGCACGGCCTTGCGCAGAGTAAGCCCCGCCAGCGCACCGAGCACAGCGCCCACGAATAACGCTAGGCTTTCGTCCTGCCTGGCAATGGCAAAGCCCAAAATAGCTCCCCAAATTGCGCCCCATAAAACCATATTTCCGCTCCAATGACGTGATTCGCCCAATTTTTGGGGCCTGCGCACCGAGGGGCGTTCCCCCCAGCGCACGGGCAGTCTAGTCCATGTTGTTAATAAATTTCAAACACCTTCACCCGGATTTCACGCCAGCGTTTGCCGCGTGGGGCTACCATCTTCACCCATACCAGGAGACAAAACCATGACAACCATTACCAACATCGAAGACCTGCGTGTCCTTGCGCAAAAACGCGTGCCCCGCATGTTTTACGACTATGCAGACTCGGGCTCCTGGACCGAGGGCACCTACCAAGCCAACGAATCCGATTTTCAGAAGATCAAATTCCGCCAGCGCGTGGCCATCAACATGGACAACCGCAGCACCACCACCACCATGGTCGGCCAAAAGGTAGCCATGCCGGTGGCACTGGCACCCGTGGGCCTGACCGGCATGCAACATGCCGATGGCGAGATCAAAGCCGCCAACGCCGCCAAAAAATTTGGTGTGCCCTTTACGCTCTCCACCATGAGCATCTGCTCGATTGAAGACGTGGCCGCCGGCACCGGCAACCACCCGTTCTGGTTTCAGGTGTATGTGATCCGCGACCGCGCCTTTATCGAGCGACTGATTGAGCGCGCACGCGCCGCCAACTGTTCGGCCCTGGTGCTGACACTGGACCTGCAAATCTTGGGCCAGCGCCATAAAGATCTAAAAAACGGCCTGAGCGCACCTCCCAAGCTCACGCTTGCAAACATTGCCAACATCATGACCAAGCCGCAATGGGCGCTGGGCATGCTGGGCACCAAGCGCCGTGGGTTTGGCAACATCGTGGGCCATGTCACCGGGGTGGACGATATGGGTTCACTATCAGAATGGTCGCAAAAGCAGTTCGACCCCACCCTTAACTGGGCGGATGTGGAGTGGATCAAAAAGCGCTGGGGTGGAAAGCTCATCCTCAAGGGCATACAAGATGTGGAAGACGCCAAGCTGGCTGTGGCCAGCGGCGCCGATGCGCTGATCGTCTCCAACCACGGCGGGCGCCAGTTGGACGGTGCCGAATCATCGATCCGCGCACTGCCAGGCATCGTCGATGCCGTGGGCAGCCAGATCGAGGTGCACATGGATGGCGGCATCCGCAGCGGCCAAGACGTGCTCAAGGCTGTGGCACTGGGCGCCAAGGGTGTCTACATCGGCCGATCCTTCGTCTACGGCCTGGGCGCCATGGGCGAAGCCGGTGTGACCAAGGCGCTGGAGATCATCCACCGCGAGATGGATATCACCATGGCCTTATGCGGCAAAACCAATATGGAGCAAGTGGACAAAAGTATCTTGTTGCCGGGCAGCTACCCAACCTGATCGATAAGGGGTTTAACCCTATCCAGCGCAATTGGATGTGTGCGGACAACCAGGTCCACTGGATCGCAATCAGGATGGCTTTTGGACAGTGAAAAATTTTTCACCCCGCCTGTTTAACGTATTTGTCCAATGCCTTAAGAAAATTCTCTGGCTTGGACATTTCCTGGATGATTTTCTTCGCTGCGTTGATTTCTTTTGCGGTCATTTTGGTGGCGAGCTCTTTGCTGCTTTCAAGGGCAGCATCATCAGACGCTTCATCGTTAGCAGCCGATACGCTAAAAAGCGCGTAGGCAGCTACGATGTTTTTCGACACCCCTTGGCCCTGTCCATACATCATGCCCATATTTTCCTGGGCAGATGCATTGCCCTGCTCAGCGGCCTTGCGGTACCAGACGAGCGCTTGCTTGAAGTCTTGCTTCACACCCTCGCCATCGTCGTACATGGAGCCCAAACCGAACTGGGCTTCCGCGTTGCCTTTGTTTGCCAAGGGCACCCATTCCTTGAGAGCCCGCGCATAATTCGCGGCCTGGTATGCAGCAAGCCCTTGGTGGTATCCGGAGAACGCGACTGTATGGAGTCCCAGCGTTAAAACGATCGTTATTAGCTTGGATTTCGTTAGAGTATTTCGGGCAGTGAATTTAGTTGTGGAGGGATTGAAGCGCACTCTGCAGGAGCCGCTTCTTGAGCATGCCCAGAAAACATGAATGTAACGCAGTCGAATTGCCTGTGTTTAACAGGCGTCTGCCACCCAAACAGTCAACTTGCCGCAGCCCCAAGAAAATGCCGGCCCGTTTTGCGTTAGGATCAATTTTTTCCCAGCCCAGCAAAAAAGGAGCCCCCATGACCCAAAGTAAATTCCGTCTGGTGACCCGTAGCGACTTTGACGGTCTGGTCTGCGCGGTGCTGCTCAATGAGTTGGACCTGATTGACGATATCAAGTTCGTTCACCCCAAGGACATGCAGGACGGCAAGGTCGACATCACCAGCCGCGACATCACCACCAACCTGCCTTATGTAGCGGCGGCCCACTTGGCGTTTGACCACCACGAGTCCGAGACCATCCGCAACACCGGCGAGCGTCCCAACCACATCATTTCGGCCGAAGCCCCATCCGCAGCGCGCGTCGTCTACGACTACTACGGCGCTGCCAAGGCATTCCCCAACATCAGCGAAGACATGATGCTGGCCGTGGACAAGGCCGACTCGGCCCAGTTCAGCCATGAAGAAATCCTGGAGCCGACGGATTGGGTGTTGCTGAATTACCTGATGGACTCGCGCACTGGCCTGGGCCGCTTCCGCGAGTTCCGCGTCAGCAACTACCAGCTGATGATGGATCTGATCCAGTACTGCCGCAACCACGGCATTGACGAGATACTGCAGTTGCCCGATGTGATTGAGCGCGTGGACCTGTATTTCGACCACGCGGCCCGTGCCCGCGAGCAGATAGAGCGCTGCGCCACGGTACACAAAAACCTGGTGGTGCTAGACCTGCGCGAAGAAGAAACTATCTTCGCCGCCAACCGCTTCATGATCTACGCGTTGTACCCACAGTGCAATATCTCCATCCACGTGCTGTGGGGCGTGCAAAAGCAAAACACTGTGTTTGCCACCGGCAAGTCGATTCTGGACCGCGGCAGCAAGACCAATGTGGGCGAGCTGATGCTGCAATATGGCGGCGGCGGCCACAATGCGGCGGGTACCTGCCAAGTAGACAACGAACAGGCTGAAGACGTGTTGGGCGCCCTGATCAACCAAATCAATTCCGATGGTTGAACGCAAAGGGGTTTCCGGCTGGTGGCGGGCCGCCACCATTGCATGCTTGATTCTGCTTGCCGTAGCGTTGGCTACCGGCATGAGCATGTTCGAGCAATTCAAGGCGCAAATCCAGCATGTGCAGGGCAAGCTGAAAGACACTGGGCAGGTCAAGTACATTGCCGTGCTCAATGACGACAAACAAGCGCCTGCCCTGCTGGTGACCATGGCACTGCAAGACAATGCCTTGCAGATCCAGCGGCTCAATGCCGTAACCGAAGGCCGCGAAGACACCATGCAGCTCTGGGCCTTGTCCGAAGGTGACCCGGTGCGTTCACTGGGCGTGCTGGAGACCAAGGGCAAGACCCTGCGTCTACCTGCCAACGAGCGCGACTTGGCCAGCGCCACCACCTTGGCCATTAGCGTAGAAGACAAGGGTGGCGCCCAACCCGGCAAAGGCCCTCGCCTGCCGTACCTATTCAAGGGATCGGTGATCCAGAAGGCCCTGTGAGGCGGATTGCGCACCTGGACATGGACGCGTTTTACGCGTCGGTAGAACTACTGCGCTACCCCCAGCTCAAAGACTTGCCAGTGGTCATTGGCGCCGGGCGCCGTGCCATCCACGACGCGCTGGAAGCACTGCATGCGCAAGACATAGCCAACACAGACCCCTCAGACCCCGAACCGCCTTGGGATGAAGCCGCCCAGCGTGCGGCGCTCAGACGTATACCGCTAGACGCGTTTGAGCGGTTGCAAAACTACACCGGGCGCGGCGTCATCACCACGGCCACGTATCCCGCGCGCAAGTTCGGCATAGGCTCGGCCATGGGGTTGATGAAGGCCGCCAAGCTGTGCCCGCAAGCTATTTTGCTGCCGGTGGATTTTGACGAATACCGCAAGTACTCGCGCCTGTTCAAAGGCATCATCACCGAGATCGCGCCATTGATGGAAGACCGGGGGGTCGACGAGGTGTATATCGATTTCACCGACGTGCCTGGCGGTCAGCGCGAGGGCGGGCGCGTGCTGGCGCGGCTGATCCAGAAGAGTATTTTCGAAGCTACCGGGCTGACCTGCTCGGTAGGCGTAGCGCCAAACAAGCTGTTGGCCAAGATGGCCAGCGAGTTCAACAAGCCCAAGGGCATTGCCATCGTTTACGAGAACGATCTGGAATCAAAAATCTGGCCGCTGGCGTGTCGCAAGATCAACGGTATTGGCCCCAAGGCAGATGAAAAGCTCAAGAGCCATGGCATAGAAACCATAGGCCAGCTGGCCGCCAAGGATCTGCAATGGCTGATGGACACCTTTGGCCAGCGCACGGGGGCATGGCTACACATGGCATCGCATGGTCGCGATGACCGGCCCATCGTGCTGGAGAGCGAGCCGGTCAGCATCAGCCGCGAAACATCTTTCGAGCGCGACCTGCACGCCGTGCGCGACAAATCCGAGCTGGGAGTCATCTTCACGCGCCTGTGTGACCAACTGGCTGGCGATCTGCAGCGCAAAGGTTATGCGGGCAAGACCATTGGCATCAAAATCAAGTTTGAGGACTTCTCCGCCATCACCCGCGACATCACGGTAGAACACCCCATCGACGATGCCAAGGAGTTGCGCCGTGTGGCGGGTCTGTGCCTGAAGCGTGCGCCCCTGCAGAAGCGGCTGCGCCTGCTGGGGGTGCGCGTGGGGGCGCTGAACAAACGGTCCAGCGACGATGTAATAGAAAAAAATTGGCCTCTAGCCCCCGTGAAATATCAACAGTATGCTATCAATTCTGAATCAATGACGGATCAATTGTTTTGAACCTGAACTCCCAGTACCGCTCCATTGTTTCGGGTAGCGGCCCAATCTCGTCAAAAAACTCAATTTCATCTTGCGTCAGCATAGTTTTGTAGCAGTCTTTGACCACAACCCCTGATTCACCCGGACCAATATGGTGGACGTCCAGCCACGCACCACCCAGCAGCTTTGACCCATCCTTTCCCTGAATTCCAATGGAAAGATATGGTAATCGAAGCGCAGATTGATTGGAGACCTCAAAAATAGCATCGCCTTCTTCATCGAAGCCCACATGCTTCCAAGAGAATTTTCTTCTAGCGATCACAACCTCCATTTGTGACTCAGAAAAATCGCCGGGGCCTTTAAGGATCGCCTCCCACCGCCTTTTGGAAAACGCTGCCCGGGCCCGTTCACCGCTTTCACGCAGCCAGCCATCGAAGGAATCATGAGTCTGGACTCCTTTTCCCTTCGACAACTTAAAGACAGGTGAGTCGCCAGCGCTCAGAAGAAGGCCCAAATCGAAGAGCGCTGAACTATTTCGTATGAATCCAAACTCGACCATTCGCCGCCCCGCAGCTTCATGGACTCGCGACGCCCGAACTGGATAAATGGAAACCATTGGCCCATCCGCTTGATGGCAATACAGTTGAACCCATCCGAACTCTTGCAAGAACGTCGCATAGTCACTGGTCAAGAAATTTGGTGTACAAACACCTTCGATGTCGATGGATCTGTCTGGAAGGACCTTATGGAATCCTCGCGTGCGGATTTCAACAATTTCGGCGTGGAGCCAATTGAAGCGCGACTTACTGGTATCCATAATTTTGTGATGATCGGTTTGGTCCGAGCTGCAACCACTGCCGCCGTTTGCAGCTCTCACGTTCGTCGGAATCAGCGGCCACGTTGGACCGAAATACTCACGATGTCAGAAGCCAGTATCCACAAAGAGTTCTCAATTTCGTTGTGGCAGTGAAGCCCTACGTCCTTAACATTCTGATCAAACGTCACAAGGAATTTTTTCTCGTCCATTGCAAAGCCTGCTTGCTCCCAAGTTTTCGCAATGACACCCGAAACCCCGACTAGAAGCCAATAATTTTCAGATAACTTTACAGTTCCTGTCGGTTGGGTGGTCCCATTGAACGACGTCATCACAACTCGATCACCACCGGAGTAGCAACCTTCTTTACCGTAAAACATATGCGTTTTCCCTCGCCTCCTGTAGCGGCCTGGTTCTGATCGTTTGATCTTCGACTACTCGCTGATCCCTTTGCTTAGCCGCCCGTAGTCGTGCACCTGGCGACAACTTCTGAATACAGCACCATATCGCCATAGACACCCAGAGTCTCCTCGCGATCACACTGGGTGGTCATGACGCGCTGGCCTTGCATGGACAAAGCCGTTGTCGTGCGGTACTTGACGGCGGCCTTGGTGCTGTCTGCGTTCAATGAAATTTGATGCGCACCATGCTTGATGGCAACTTTCAGGCCAGCATTTTCTATGGTTGTGGCTGAATCCCGTTGCAGAGCGCAAATTTGTGCGCGCCCACCGGAATACACCCGAGCTGGCGATACCGTGTCGTCGGTAATCTTGAAGACCATATCCTTTGCCGCCAAGGCGCATTGGCCTTGGTAGTCTGATTGCATCCCTAAATTGGAGGCATGCAGCAGCACCTTGATGACCAGCGCTTCAGTCAATTTTCCGCTGACAGCTTTGTTCACGCCCTGCTGCCCGGCGTTCAGTACCCCCGGCGGGCGGGGCTCCCTTTGACACGCTTTGTCGGA